>WNFL01012102.1_pt3 | contig 28078 bp, 28 predicted proteins | sample 5400361 | NCBI WGS metagenome assembly WNFL01 (sample SAMN13153351, study PRJNA577476) | soil metagenome | isolation source: 40 cm soil on Douglas fir-dominated hillslope | place: USA:California | collected 2013-09-17
GGCGGGGTACCGCCATTAATCTCACGCTGAGACATCCCATACGCTCCACCAACATTGCTCTTAACCGTCCAAATTCACTGCTTAGACACTCCAGGAGCAGAATTCAAGGAGCGCAGAGCAGGGTCGCAATCAAACTGCCACCCTACTTCCCGTCTGGGGCCAAGTCGCATAAATCAAGTTATGGTCCAAATAACTGAAAAACAAGCTGTTAGCAGCGAGGGGGGAGCGCCAAACACTACTCGCCTCCCACTATCCCTCTCCGCGACGCGGGGTGAGGGAAAACTCTTACCACCATGTGATATGGGGATTCCCAGCGAGGAACATCCGGACGGCATTGACGTGGATTCGGGTATGGCTCGCAAACATGGCGGGTCTGCCGTACAGGAGCACTACCTGTACCTTATCTGGACTTTCAATCACTAGTCTGAACTACCCCGCAGCCATATCATGTCCCTGAGGGAGAGTCCGGGGCTTTATAGACCATTAGTATGGGACTGATTAGAAAGCACATGATGGCCAAAAAAGTGATTCTGGTGTTCGCGCTAGTCGGGTTATGCACCCTTTCAAGCCATGTCGCAAAGGCCCAGATTCCAGCAAGCCGCAGCGTTGACTGGACACATGCTGGCATTCCGGGTGGAATCCCTCACGGAGCTTGTTTCCAAACTTTATCCGCAAGTGGTGGGGCAGACGACAGCGTAGCCATCCAAAACGCCATCAACGCGGCTCCCGCAGGATCGGTGATCTGTCTGAATGCCGGAACTTATACTCTTCATCGGGCATCGACCGTGTGTCAGGGCAAGTCCGACGATTTCGGCGGTGGCGTTTATGAGGCAGGCTTGTGCCTCACGGACAAGTCCATCGTATTGCGCGGGGCTGGTCCCAATTTGACCAATCTCCGATATGGCGACGGCGCGAGCGTCATCAGTATGGGGCGGACATTTCTATCTCACTCGAATGTAGTTTTCATCCCGGTCACTGCCGGGGGGAACAAAGGCTCGAGTCAGATTACTTTGGCCAACACCTCCGGGATTACGCCGAACAGCTATGTTGTCATCACCCAGACAAACCCTAACGACCCGGCCGACGGCAATCTATTAGCAACGGCGGCGGGATACGCCGGAGTATGTAGCTATTGCGGCCACGACTTGCCGAATAACCTGATGGCGCAGATTGATAAGGTGATAGGGGTAGCCGGCAATGTGGTTACTTTGGAGCGCCCGCTCTATTTCGATTACACGAATGCCCCGCAAGCTTTCCATCTTCCGATGGTTGAGAGCGTCGGTCTGGAGGGCGTGCGTATCCAGACAACGGCCGCATCTGGTACTGGCCTCGTCTTCAAAAATGTGAACTTGGAAGCCTGCGCCCACTGCTGGGTACACGACGTTGAGAGCGATATGGCCGTGGATAAGTCCCACATTTATCTATCAGACGTATACGGCAGTGAAATCAGCGACAACTACTTGAACGATGCGTACAACCACAACAGCGGAGCGGATTATGCGATCCTTCTGGAGTTCCGGGCATCGGAGAATCTAATTCAGAACAACATCATTCGAAAAGCTCGGCACACCTTCCCCGTCAGCGGCACCAGCGGCAACGTGCTTGCCTATAATTACGCGCTTGATGCTTATATGGGGGAATATCACAACTCTCTCCCAGAGACCCAAAGTCACGGTGCTTATCCGTACATGAACCTCTGGGAAGGGAATGTTTTTCCGAATATCGAGTTCGACTTCACCCATGGGAGCGGCGGCTACAATACAGTTTTTCGGAACTACGTAAATCTCACCTCCACGAACCCAGACACGGGCGCTCCGATGACTGGGGCCATATTCGGCATCGCCGTGGCCTACTACAACAACTACGACAATATTCTGGGTAACGCCATCGGTCAGTATCCGTCAGGCTGCGCGGCTGGTACTTACCAGATCAACGCCGATGCTTCTCAGTCTCCCAGTATTTATAAACTCGGCTATTACGACGACGGCGGCACCGCAACTCCGAACGCCTCTTTGTCGGCCAAGGTAGAAAATACGATGCTTCGCGGCGGTAATTGGGATTGCAAGACCAACTCTGTGGTATGGAATACCAATGTTCCTGGCGGCAGCCTGGTTTCCACTTACCTCACGCAGCAAACCTTACCCAATTCTCTTTACCTCTCCGCACAACCAAATTGGTTTAAACCAAGCAACGCGGTCTGGCCACCCATCAACCCGGGCGCCAGCACAAAAGTGAATAAAATTCCTGCTCAAATCTGTTATGAAAATGGCCCGAAAATCGGAAAGCCATTTGATCCCTCATTTTGTTACAGTTCCGTTGGTCCCCAGCCTCCGACCGGCCTGGCGGCAATAGTTAACTGAATGACGGAAGTGCCCTGGTCTGGTAAGGTCAATGGCAGGGTGCGCGGTTATTCCTGCAATGATTTCGCTACTCCGCGGCGGAACGGGAAGGGCTGGTCGCGTTTTGTCGCCCCGATGTCAAATCATCCACGCGCCGGGAGAGCAAGCCTGCATCGCGAATCTTATAGATTAGCGCACGATAGCTAATCTTTAGGGCCTGAGCGGCCTTTCGCCTATTCCACTGATTTGCCTGCAGCGCTTCGAAGATAAGGCTCCTCTCTTTCTCTCGAACCGCCTCTCTAGCTAGCTGCTTCAGGGGAATGATTCCCACAGTGCGGGAACTTTCCCGAGCCTGATCAAACCGCCCGGGTACGGGCCCTTGAACGATTTTGGCTTCCGCCCCTATCAACACGTGGCGAGCAATGCCGTTCGAAAGCTCGCGAATATTACCGGGCCAATCGAGTTTCTGCAAGTAATTCAGCATCCCCGCACTTAACGGTTCGGATTGCTTGCTGAACTTCTCCTCGAACTGCGCACGAAAATACTCGGCCATCAGCGGTATGTCTTCGCCTCTCTCGCTCAAACGCGGCAGCCGTAAGCGGACTACATTGATGCGGTAATACAGGTCCGCGCGGAATCTTCCCGCTTCAATCTCTTCTTCCAAGTCCTTGTTTGTGGCGCAAATCAGGCGTGTTTCAACTACTCTCTCGCACTCGTCTCCAATCCGTGAAAAGCGTCCGTCCTGCAGAAATTGCAGGAACTTGCTTTGCAAACCTAAGCTAAGGTCTGCAATCTCATCTAAGAACAAAGTCCCATGTTGCGCAAGTTCAACCCTTCCAAGCTTGGACGAGTAAGCCCCTGTAAACGCCCCTTTTTCGTACCCAAACAATTCGCTCTCGAGGAGCGCTGCGGGGATTGCCGCACAATTGACCTTTACGAACTGGCCGTTGCTCCAGGGAGAATGAGCGTGAATCCATCTGGCCAGGACTTCCTTGCCTGTCCCGCCATTCCCGTTCAGCAAGACAGGGACGTTAGTACCACAGATTCTCGTCGCCAATCGCCTCACTTGCTGCATAGCGGAGGAGCACCCAAAAATGACCTCTTCCGGCGGCAGCAAATCGATAGGTTCAGTGCCTTTGTTCTTCCGTTTCTTTTCCTCGGGCATGTTCGTCCAAAGTTTCTGCGCGTGGGAACGTTGCACAACTCAGGCCATTGGGCAGAGCCATCCTCTCGCTCCTCACTGGATGCAACATCGGAATAACTTATTTTTTTAGAACAACTTGAATGAGAGAGAGGCAGCCTAGTTCTAGTACCAGCTTGAGCCACAATATGGTAACCAGAGAAAACTTCTAGGAAAAAACTTGTCCTGACAATAAGAAAACTAGTTTCCTTTTCAGACGTCGATCAACCACCACCCGATCAAGCATTGCTGCAGGATCAGTTTCTTTCTACCTAGAAGGAAAGATGAAGGACTCTAACAAATCGGCTCTCGCCTTCTCGTCCGACGCCACCACTCGCAAAATGTCGCTGACCGAGAGCATCCCCCGATATTGCCCCCCCGCGTCGACTACGAGCAAGTGAAAGATCGTGTTCTGCTCCATTAGGCGCAGGCAGTCCTCCATTGTCATCTCCGGCGTTACCGTGACCAGTTCGCGCGTCATGATATCCGCGGCCTTCATCCATGCAGGACACTTGTTTTCCGCGGCAACTTTGTCGGAAACATCGCTGTGCGAAATAACGCCTGCAAGCTTGCCGCTCGCGTTCGTCACGCCAACCGAGCGCACCTGCTTTTCGCGCAAATACTGCGCCGCCTGATGCACACTCGTGTCCTCAGTAATGGAGAAAACTTCCTTGCGGGACCCGATGAGATCCGATACCTTCACTGGACCCTCCGCGGGACATTCTGGCCGCATAGTAGGCCCAACACGCCCTTATTGCAACATGATTTCCGGATGGATACTTCATCCCAGGGAAAATCGGAGCCAGGGGGGAAATAGTACTCGCGAACCGTCAGGTAGGACGGTCCAGGAAATGTATTTCAAGCCCGAGCAGCTTTCCCGCGAAATATATCATACCGTTCAATCACTGCGGCGACGCCCATACGTGCATTGCCGTCTTCCATTCGGCGCTCAACGCGCACGACTTTGCCCAGAGCTCGGATTAAGACCTCCGAACCGTGCGTTATCTCCGCGGGGAGTGTCAGCGTGATGTCCAGTTGTGAGCCGGATTCCATATTCTGATCCACAACAAAGTAGAGGCCACGAGTGGAGACATCGCGAGTCTTGCCTTGCTGCGAATCCAGCGCCCGTTCCGCGGGGACTCGGATAACGACTGGCAAAGATAAATCGTATCGTCGAGTTGTACGGCGTTCCGTCATTCCCCCTATCCTCCTGCCACGCAACGAATGTTACGAGCCCATCCGCGCTCCCCTTCTGGAAACTTACCTTGTTTAAACTGCAAAGGAATCGCTCGCGGCGCCTGTCGCGCCGCATTCCCCCCGCTGAAGCTGTCTGCTAGACCGCTGTTATGGAAGCTACTTTCCTCGTCCGCGGCGTATCCAGGTTGAACTGGCGCATCTTGTACAGCAGCGCCTTGTAACTAATCCCCAGCATCTTAGCTGCGTCCTTACGGCACCAGCGAGTTTTTTCCAACGCGTCGGCGATCGCTTCCATCTCGGCCTCGTCCTTCAATCCGCGTACCAGCGCCTTCAGCCCCTGCTCCTTGGGAGGCGCGGGTTCCTCACGCGGCGAAGTCCGCTGACGCGTGGACGACATCTCCACCAATTCGCGCAAGCTTCCTTCGTCGTCTTCAAGAATCACATAGCGTTTTACGAAATTCTCCAGTTCCCGCAGGTTGCCCGGCCAGGGATAGTTCACCGCCGCGTCCAGAAGATACTTGGAAGGTCCCGGCGGCGTCTTGCCGAACTTCTCGCTGTACTTCGTAAGGAAATGGCGGAACAGCAAAGGAATCTCGGCCGTCCGTTCGCGAAGTGGCGGCACGTTGATGGACAAAACATTCAACCGGTAATAAAGATCTTCGCGGAAGCGCCCGGTCTTCATCGCTTCGTGAACGTCAATGTTTGTCGCCGCCAGCACGCGCACGTCGGTCTCCACCAGGTGTCGCCCGCCCAGCCGCGAATATTGGTGATCCTGGAGAACGTGCAGCAGTTTGGCCTGCAAGTGCGTGCTCATTTCCGCGATTTCATCGAGAAAGATCGTGCCCTTGTTGGCCATTTCAAACTTGCCGGGCTTGCTCCGCACCGCACCCGTAAATGCGCCCTGCTCAAATCCGAAAAGCTCCGATTCCAGAAGTTCGCCCGGCAGCGCAGCGCAATTCACCTTCACAAATGGCTGGTTGCGCCGCTTTGAACGCAGGTGAATCATTCGCGCAACGACTTCTTTGCCCACGCCGCTCTCGCCACAGATAAAAACAGGCACATCTACCGGCGCGATCTGCAGGATCTGCTGGCGGATTCGCACCATCTGAGGGCTGGCGGCCAGAAAGCTCAAATCCTCAGTCACCTGGTCGCAGTAATCGCGCAGCGCCTGATTCTCAGTGGCCAATTGTTTCTTTTGCCGCGACTTCAGCATCGCCGCGTCCAGTTCCGTTTTCTCAAAAGGTTTCGTCAGATAATCGTGCGCCCCAATGCGAATGGCTTCTACGACCGTGCCAACTTCGTTCGAGCACGACAGCATGATTACGTTAAGGCTCCGGTCTGCCTGCATCAATTCTTTCAGCGTTTCGATTCCGTTCATCTCCGGCATCAACACATCCAGGATGATAAAGTCCGGCCGCTCTCCCTTGTTCACCTTTTCGAGCGCATCCTTCCCCGAACTAACGGCTTCCACATCAAATCCGTCGACTTCCAGCAGGGTCTGCAAGTATTTACGAATGCTGGGCTCGTCATCCACGACAAGGACTTTCTCTTTCACGGCCATTGGCATTCCCCTCTCAAATCAAGAAATTCGAGTTTCTTTACCCCTGATCCATCGGCAATAAGAACGTAAATCTGCTCCCCGTCTTCGACTCGCTCTCCACCCAGATCTTTCCCCGATGTGCCTGGATGAGCCTCTTGGCAATCGCCAGCCCCAAACCCATTCCGGAAGTGTTCCTGTCCACGCGCACGAAATCTTCAAAAATCTCTTGATGGTGTTCTGCTGCGATGCCTGGCCCCGAATCCATTACGCTCACTTCCACGCTGTTCGGACGCGGCAAACGAAACCTGCGCCGCTCTTCCACCGGCGCCAGGGCCGCCACGCGACGTTCCCAAAAATGCGGCGCTGCCCGCAACGTTACGCTTCCCCCGCTCGGCGTATGCTTCAAAGCGTTATCAAGCAGGTTTGCCCCTGCCTGCTGCACCTTTTGATAATCGAACCGGAATGTTGGGATTGATGGGTCAATGCTCGCATCCAGCCTGACGCCCTTGCGCTGAAACGCTTCCGACCACCGTTTCGAGAGCTCATCGAGACAATCTCGCAAATCGTTCTCCCGAAGCTGCAGCACCAGTTTCCCGCTCTCCAGGGCCGAATAGTTCAGGAACATGGACACCAGACGCACCAGTCGCTCACAACTTTCTTTCGACTCGTCCAATATGTCCCGTTGCTTGTCCGTCAGCCGGCCGAGAGAACCGGCCAGGAGGAGATCGTAGTAACCCTTGATCACCGCCAGCGGCGTTTTCAATTCATGGGCCGCTGATGCCAGAAACACCGTTTTCTGTCGGTTCACTTCCTGCAGTTTCAGGTAGGCGGCCAGAAGGTTTCGGTAAGTAATCTCGCGTTCTTGTAGAAGCTCTTGTACCGTGAGTTGCGTTGCAGGATCCGGCCCCGGCTGCGTCTCTGATTTATTCTCCATCTCCACCACCAGCCAACCAGACTCGGGCATCCACTGGACCCGGACGCTGGCTTTCGTTTTTCCGCCTTGTATCTGCAGATCCACCTCGCGTTCGCCCTTTTCAATCTCGCTGAAGATCTTCCGCTCATCCGCCTGCAGAAGGTCTTTAAATAGGTTCAAACCTGGAGTTATCGCATATCCAAGCGATTCCAGTAATTGCCTCGCGCGGGCGTTTATCAGTAACGGGTTGCCGTTTCGCTCGGCCACGATCATCGGTTTTTCTATCGTGTCAAACAGCCCACGAACGAAACCAAAGGGAACAACCACCCGATTCCCCTCTTCCGACATCGGCGGCATTACAACCCGTCCAGCCATCAATCGCTCTCTCTCCCTGTCGAAAGTGGTAAAAATTTTCCCTAGTCGGCATCCTTGCAGAGGGCCCTTAAAGAGTCAATGGTAAAAGCGTTCCATTTGCACATTTGAGGAAAGGAAGTGGATTTCCCGAGAAGTGCGCTGGACTCAAAAGATTATTTCGCTCGATATACACCTGTACGTTGCATATACTAAAGAACTTAATCGATATCCAGGTTGTTCCCTCTGGCATCCCAGATGCAAGCATCCGTACTAGTTCCTTCGTACTAACCAGAGTGATCACTTGAAGATCGAGCTTCTCAAGAAGGGGCAGCGCGTGGAATCATCTTCAACCCGACGCTCGCCACGCATCCGCTTACAGGTGCCTGTCTTCCTAAGGGGAACGGATGTGTCCGGTGCCGAATTCGTCGAACTCACGAAAACGCTTAATATTAGTGCTTATGGCGCCTGCATTGCCTCAGCACACATTCTTAGGCCCGATCAAACTGTCCATCTGACCATTCCCGCCCCGTCTCCTGCGTCTTCCAGTCTGGTTCCCAGTGAAACTCCGCCCATCACAGCGAGGGTCCTCCGGCAGGAGTCCGCCGGAGAAATGCGCCTTTTTGCCTTGGAATTCCTTCGACCCCTTGAGTAAATCCCGGCAATTTCTTGCCTTGTTTCCGTCTAGATTGGATAGTTTTGTTACGTCCTTCTCATCCATTCTTCTGTCGTGGACTTTTTCATACCCTATACTCTTCTTTTGTAATAGGATACGCCCGCAATTTGGGAGCTACGATCCTGGGTGGGCATGTCTGGGTCCAGTACGAATGGTCTCTTGCATGCTCAACCTAGATATAGAAAGCTGTATTCGCTTTCCCCAAACCCGCGGGGATAGGCAGAGGTTAGGTCTATACCGGATATGCCCAGCCCCGGCGCCCCTGCGCCCCCGCGCTTGCCGATTGAGGATACTTATTTCGAGCTGTTGGCAGACACGCTCGAAGGCCTCGATTTGCCTGCGCGCGGTCAATTTCTTCAGCGGTATCTCCACGCGATCGCTCACCTGGATCTGCGCGAATCTGAAAGTGTGCATATTTGGGAGGAGATGCTCTCGCGCCGCCGCGAGCTCACCGATCTTGTTGGTCGTCAAGTTTCACTGAAAACCGCTCTCACCGACGTCTTGTCGTCCGCCGGTCTGCTTCGCGTTCCTATTCTCATCGAATATGACGAGCTCAAGAGGCTGGAGCTCAATGCTGTGACCGACCCCCTGACGGGTCTCTACAACCGCCGGCTCTTCGCTGAAACCTTCGAAAAGGAACTCAATCGCGCGCGCCGCTATACTCAGCCTCTGGGATTGGTCACCCTTGACCTGCATCGTTTCAAGGAAGTCAACGATAAGCACGGTCACCCGCGCGGCGATGACGTGTTGCGGGCCGCTGCTGCTACTTTGAAGAAAGCCTTGCGCACCTCTGACTCGGCTTTCCGCATTGGCGGCGATGAGTTCGCTCTATTGCTCCCGCAAACCGATTCCGCCCAGGCGCTTGCTTTGTGCCGCCGCGTCGAAACGGTATTTGCGGAGATGCTCCAGCCGCTGCAGCTTGCCGTTACCGTAGCCATGGATCACGGCGTCGCGATTTTCCCTCAGGATGCGGAACAGGCTGATCAGTTGATTCGCATCGCCGATGAGCGTCTCTATCGCCTGAAACACGCAAACCACAGCAGGACCACCAACGGCTCCGCGCGGACTGAGCTTTCGTCTGTTCCGCAAGCGCCGGCTGCTCCCGCACCGGAGCGCACTGCCTCGCCACCGCAACCGATTTCCATCGAAGCGGGGCGCGCCATCGAAAAAACTGAATCCTCCGTCGCTCAAGCCGTCCCTGCGCCTTCCACAGCGGCTTCCACGGACCTCGTCCAGAACCCTACGCGCGTTTTTGCCGTCCAGCGCAAGGCCGAGCGCGTTTCCATGACCGGCACGAATGCCTACGCCGTTCTCGGCGAACAAGGTGCCCGGCGCGCCCGTGTCCTAGATCTCGGCTTTGGCGGCGTTGCGATAGAGCTTGATTCGTCCGAGGATCTTCCGGAAAACCTTCTGGCCGTTTTGCACGTGCCTATTCTTCCGCCCGTTCGCGTGAATCTGAAGCCCGTGTGGAAGCAACAGACCGGCGAGGGTGCCTTCCGTGTCGGATGCGCCTTCGTCTCCTAAGCTTCTCTGCAATATTTTTTGACGGCCTTCGACTCGTCCTCAAAAAAGAACCTGAAACTTCTAAGCGACATTCTCCTCGTCCTGATACAATTCCGCCGCATTTCCGCGCCTAGAAAGGATTCGCCATGCTCGAACCCAAGTCCAGCCGCCCTCATTGGCCCGATGCCGTTCAAGACCCGTCGAAAGATTTAAGCGGTCTCAAGCCCTGGCCCTGGGCCCTCGAACGCCTCGAAAAATCCCACAATTATTGGATCTCCACGACCCGTCCCGATGGCCGTCCTCATCTCATGATCGTTTGGGGAATTTGGTGGCAGGACGCCTTTTGGTTCAGCACCGGCCCTCGTACCCGCAAAGCAAAGAACATCGCTGCAGATCCTCGAGTTGTCATTGGCACTGAAAAAGCCGACGAAGCCGTAATCCTGGAAGGAACTGTCGAAGAAATTAAAGATCGGGCCGTCTGGAAGCAACTCGTCGAAGTCTACAACCGCAAATACGGCGGCGACGTCGGCCCCCTTCTCGAATCTTCCGGCGGCTGCGTCTTCCGCGTCGCTCCGCAACTCGCCTTTGGTCAGGACGAGCACGCAGAAAATTTTATGGACTCGGTCACCCGCTGGCGCTTCTAATCCCTCGCACCTCATTGAAAGATTCTCAGGGTTTCGGCGCCGCGTTCCACATCTCCTGCTGAATCTTCCACTCGCCATTGGCCTCGCGATGCAGCACCAGCGCCATCTTGCCGAAGCTTTCGATCGGCGGCTTCCCCTCTGGCGGCTGGACAACTTGATGTTCGGTCGCCCACTCCGAAGCCCAATCCCCGCACACGTGAATGTCGTGTAATTCCATCTCCTGCTTGGCCACTTTGTACCCCGGCATCTTCGCAAGGATATCTTCCACCCATGCTGCAATCTTTTTCCTCCCCACTATAGCCGCGGCGCCTGGCATTAGATCGACTCCATCTTCCGCCCACAGCGCCAAAATCTCCGCCGTGTCCATCTTCAGATGGAGCTCCAAGTAGCGTCTGTTAAACGCCTCAATTTCTTTTCGCGCTGCATCCTCCTCCGTTCGAGCCTTCATTTGTGCCGTGGCCGCCAACAGAGCAATAAAGCACGCCCCCAAGAGTACCTTCCATGGAAAACTCATCCGGCCTCCGTCGATTTCCAAGTCAATCACCGCTCAATCTAACGAAACTTGCCTATCCGTGAAAGCGGAATCTGTAGCTTCTCTGATGCGTGTCCCCTATTTCCCATCCCCCATTCCCAGTTTGGAGGAACTTGACACTTCGCGTATGATTAAGAATTGCCTCGCGACCTAGCGACGCGGCTGTAGTTCCCCGACCTTATCGAGGTGCCGTGCAGACCGGACGCGACAGAATGGAGCTTCATGAAACCCGGTATTCACCCCGACTATCATCCCGTTACGGTGCACTGCGCTTGCGGCCACACGTTTCAGACTCGCTCGACCATCAAGGGCGACATGCTGCGCGTGGAAATCTGCTCGAACTGCCATCCCTTCTTCACCGGCAAGCAGAAGCTGGTTGACACCGCCGGTCGCGTCGAGCGCTTCACCAAGAAGTACGCCGACGCCGCCGCCAAATCCACCGCCGCCAAGAAGTAAAGCGAAGTTAGCGCAAGCTTCCGTGGGACAGCCAATCCTGGCTGTCCCTTCTTCTTTTCTTGCTTTCTTGCTTTCTTGCTTTCTTGCTTTCTTGCTTTCTTGCTTTCATGCTTTCTTGCTTTCTCGCTTTCTTGCTTTCTTGCTTTGTTTCTCTCCTTCTCGCTCCTACTGTCATTCTCTCTTTCCCTGACGGCGAATTTTCCCGCGCATTCTCCGCCTACCTCTGCGTCTCTGCGTTGTCTTATGTTTTTCCGTCCACTTTTACATTCGACTTTCAACTTCCTTCCCTCTTCCGCCCGTGTACAATGAACTTCCATCGTGGCTACTCAATCTCGCATGTTTGATGGCGCGCGCCCCGGCGAACTCGTCGAATCCGGCCCGCCGCGCGTCACTCTCCGCAACGCCTTCGCTCATCCCTTCGACTCCGCCATCGCCGCCGCCCGCACCTGTTACGCCCCGCGCCTCATCGGCCCGGAAGAAATCACCGACAAGCAGCGCCTCAACGTCGGTGCCGCCACCTTCTACAGCGGCCATCACACTGTCTACCAGCACGCCCATTTCGAATTCGGCCTCGAAAATGTCAGCCGCCAATTCGTCTGGTCCTTCCTCCATGCGCATCCTTTTTACAATTCCGAACAGCAGAGCCAGCGTTACGTCCGGCTCGACCGCGCGCAAGCCTACGTCCCGCCCACGTCGCTTTTCTTCGACGAAAAGTCCAAGGAAATCTACGAAGCCGCCATCGCCCGTGCCTGGAATTACTACCGCGAGTTCTCCTCTCTTCTGATCGCCGACGCCCGCGCCATTCTTAACGACATCTGGAACATCGGCCCGATGTCCCACCCCAAGCGTCTCCAGAAAATCGAGCGCTCCGCCGAAAAACGCGCCATCGAAATCGCCCGCTACGTCTTGCCTCTCGCCGCTTTCACGACGATGGTGCACACCATCTCCGGCATCGTCCTCCATCGCCTCTGGCGCATGAGCTCCGCCTCGGACACGCCCAGTGAATCTCGCGCCGTCATCGGCGAAATGGTCTCGCAAGTCAAAGCGATAGACGCCCAATTTTTCGATCGCTTTGGAACAGAACCTCTCGAAGAACTCCCTGAATGGAAAAACGCGATGGCCCAACCATCCGCTGGTGAACCCTTTGCCCGCGAATTCGACGCCAAGCTCAACGGCAAAACTTCCCGCCTCGTCGACTACTCCCCCAACGCCGTCCGCGTCATGGCCGAATCCTACCGCGCCGTCACCGGCCTAACCGAATCCCAATGTAGCGATCTCGAAGCGATCGATCGCCTGCTCAATCCCGCGCGCAATCTCTACCGTCTCGAAACTCTAAACGTCGGCGTCCACGCCCCCATCATGCGCGCTCTTCAGCATGCCAACTACACCTTCGCGAAAAGAATTAGCCACACTGCCGACAGCCAGGATCAGCGCCATCGCATGGTCCCCGGCTCGCGCCCTCTTCTCACGCTCGCCGACACGCGCGGGCCCGACTACATCACGCCCATGCTCTTAGCCAACAATCCTCGCGCCAAAGAAGTTTACGACCGCGCCATGCAGGATGCCTGGACCGCCAAAAATCAGCTCCTCGATCGCGGCGTCCCTCCCGAAATCGCTCTCTATCTCCTCCCCAACGCCAAATCCATCCGCCTTTACGAATCCGGCTCGCTCCTCCATCTCATTCACAAATGGACCATGCGCACCTGCTTCAACGCCCAGGAAGAAATCTACCAGTCCTCCATGGACGAAATCGCCCAGCTCCGCGAAGTCCACCCCGAACTCACTCGCTACATCGGCCCCCCGTGCCACATCCGCGCCGGCATCACCACTCCCATCTGCACCGAAGGCTCCCATTTCTGCGGCATCAAAGTCTGGCTCGACTTCCCCAATATCACCCGCCGCATCTGAAACGCTGCCGTCCGTTCAGGCATCCTATACTCAAGTTGGAGGCCCACAATGCTTCGCAGTTCTGCCCGCCCCATCGCCTCAGTCCTATTGGCGCTCATACTCTCAACGCCTTCCACATTCGCCTTCGACACTCCTCTCTCCGACGAAGCCGTCCGCGAAGCCTACTTCCTCGGCCAGCGCCGCGACGACACCATGGCCACTTTTCTCAACAAATACACAAAATTTCTTTCGCCTCCCAAGACCGGCCCACACATCTATTCCGTCACCGTCTTCACGCCTTTCGCGCTTCTCGTCCAGCAATCCAGCCAGCACACCTCCGGCTACAGCGCCCAGCAGGCAGCACTCGATCATCGCGACCAGGGCGAATTCGTAAGAATCATTGTTCAAATCCAGCTCACCGATTCCTATGGCCCTTTTATCGTTCGTCCCACAGGTTCCCGCTCCGGTTCTCCCAAAGGCTTCGTCCCGCGTCCCTACGATTTCTGGAAGGATTTCGACGTTCAGGTTTTCAGCAAAGACCAGAAGCTCGAACCGTTCTCTTCTTCCGGCCAGCCCGATCTCCTCTGCGACGAAGGCGGCTGCACCCTCACCGGCGCCACTCTCCAGTTCGATTTCTCCGCTGAAGACTTTCCCTCCGGCTCCGCCATCATTGACATAAATCCTCCCGAGGGTGATCCCCTCTCCGTCGATTTCGATCTCGACCACCTCCGCTGACCTCTTTCGCACATCGAGTGGCCGTTCCACACAGAAAAAATCTTGACAACTGTGGTGGTGCGAAATTCAGCGCTATACTTGTTCCCAGGATTGTCCTAATGCGCCATGCCTTTCGAGTCTTCGCCAGCTTCCTCGTCGTTATTTGTGTAACTCTGCCCGCTTCTGCCTTTGATGTTCCTCTCTCCGACGAGGCCGTTCGCGAAGCCTATTTCCTCGGCCAGCGCCACGACGCATCTTTCCTGAGCAATTACATCAAATTTCTCCCGCTGCCCAGGACCGGCCCTCACATCTCTTCCGTTACTTTTCTCACTCCCTTCGCGCAGTTCGCCCAGTTCTCCAGCAACTACGTCGGCAACTACAGCGCGCAGCAAGCCCGCCTCGATCATCTTGGTAAGAAGGAGATTGTCGAGATCACCGTCGAAATACAGCTAACCCTTTCTTATGGTGCCTTCATCTCATCTCCTTCGAGCTCGCGCTCCAGTTCTCCCTCGGTTCTCACACCGCGCTCCAGCGAGTTCTGGAAAGACTTCCACGTTCAAATCTATGACGGCGATCAACCGCTCTCGCCCTCGGACTTCCACGGCCATGCAAACTACAGTTGCGGGCGTCGCGGCCCCTGCGTCATGACGGGTGCCACTCTCAAGTTCGAGTTCCCCGCCGATACATTTACTTCAGACTCCACCGCCGTCCACATTGATCCTCCCGAAGGCGACCCCGTCTCCGTCGACTTCGACCTCATCCGCCTCCGCTGACCCGCCTCATCCCGTCTGACGCCGGCATCCGCACCCCAGTTACGAATGACCTTTGAAAGTCTGCCACTTCAACTTTTCGTTGATTTTTTCTTATTTCCTGGTATACTTAATGGCGTAGGAAACTACGTGTAGGAAGCGGGAGCTTACTCCCGCTTTTCTTTTTCAAGCCCACTGTCTCCGCTCATGCCAGCCCAAATCAACCAAAATCGCGTCCTTTAGAATCAGTCACTTACGAATTGCAAATTTTGTAAGTCCCTTGTTTTGACATTCATGCAAATTGGGGGGGGGCGGGGGGGGCTGTGGGGGGGGACTCCCTCGATTGGCCCAGGTAGGACAGGCATTCCTGCCTGTCCTCGGAGCCTAGGAGCGCCAGCGAAGCGTGACAGGTCCATCCATAGGATGCACCATCGGCGCGCCCGTCCGCCGCGACTCGATCAAATTCGCCTTCAGAGCGAAATACCATTTCGCCGGCCGATCCGCATCATCGATCAGCATCAACCGCGGATTGTGCTTCAACCCTTCCGCCTGCTGGATCATCGTCTCCTGATCCTGGCGCAGAAAAATCTTGCCGAAGATCCGGAAAATCGAAACCGGGAGAAAAAACAGATTCCAAGCCGCCACAAAATCAATCCGGCAAAGATCGCGCCGCACCGGCGTCACCGTCGCCCGGCTGGAAAACCACATCTTCCCGCTACGATCTTCCTCCGTACGGATATTCGGCAGCACAAAATCAATCGTCGTCGTCACCGGCTCGCCGGTGATTCTCTTCAGCAACTGGTAGGGCGCGCTGTTGGTGCTTGGTGAATGGGGGCTCATCCTGAAACCGTTCGGAATCGGCTCAAACTGCTTGGCTTTCTCGTGAATGCTCCCGCGCTTCCGCCAGAACCACGATTGGTGGACAAACGGCCCGTGCGCCGGGTCCATCAACCCGATTATCCCGTGATCGATGTGCGAAGGCAGTTCGCACGAAAGATGTGTGACCTTGTATTTGTCGCTGAACACGGTAAGCGCCGGCGCCGCCGGAATCCTCTCCGTCAGCTTTGTTCCTGGAGCATTCATGTAAACCCAAACGTAGCCGTCGCGTTCTTCGCAGGGATAATGCCCCGCAAAGATCCGCTCCACTTTCAATTTGTCCTGGCTCGACAAAGATGGAACTTCGACGCACTGCCCGCTGCACGCGTCGAACCGCCATCCGTGGTAGCAGCACTCCACCACTTTTCCGTCGAGCCGCCCGTACGAAAGCGGTATCCCCCGATGCGGACAAGAATCCCGCATCGCAAACGCTTTCCCCTCGGAGGTTCTGCCCAGCACCAGCGGCACCTCCAGCAGCATCGCTGTCACCAGCTTCTGCCCGCGAATCTCCATGCTCCGCGCCGCCGGATACCAGAAGTCCCACAAAAACCCCGCGTCCACCTGCGCCTCAGCATCCATCCGCATCATCGTTCGTACCGCTTCGCTCATCGTCGTAGCCGCATCGTAGTATATCGCTTCACGCCAGGACAACAGCGACACCGACGAGTCCGCATTGAGGGCGGTTCCCGATTTGCGCCCTAATCGTCCGAGTGACCCTAGCTCGCTCGCTGCGCTTGGGTGTAACATCTCTTCTTGCGATAGACAGGATATGAAACGGCATTTCCTGCTTCCGTTGGTTGTCATTCCACTCGCTGCATCATCTTCAGTTGCGGCTCCGCAAACCCCTCACCCGATGCAAGCCCGCCCGGCGTCCATTTCTCAAGGCCCAAAATGGACCGAAGCCGATCGGAAAGCACTGTTGGCCAAAGCCAAACATGGTGATACGGGAGCGCAGTTTTGGCTCGGCGCTGGATATGAGCAAGGTTGGTTTGGCAAGGCCAACTTTCAGGAAGCGCTGAAGTGGATGAGAAAAGCAGCAGCACGCGGGAATGCTGATGCCCAAGTCAGTTTGGGGCAAATGTATGAAGATGGGGAGGCTGTCCAGCAGAATTACACGCTAGCTGCCAAATGGTACCGGAAGGCAGCTGAGCACGTCCCAGGCTTCGGAGGAGCAGGCCAGGGCAGAAACAATTTGGGGCTGCTATACTTGGATGGTCTCGGTGTCCCCAAGGACTACGTTCAGGCCTACATGTGGTTTAGGCTGACCAACTTTGAAACGAATCTCTCCTATGCCAAAGCTCAGATGACTCCTGCACAGATCCTTCAAGCTGAGCGAATGGCAGCGGAGTGGAAAAGCCAACATCCAGAACGGTGAGGTTGAGTTAATCAAAAAGCGACTCACGACGCCGATTTGCAAGGACTTAGCATCGGCGGTATTCTTAGTACAGAGCAATTCGATGTCCACCGCCTTCTATTAGCTGACGCTCCCACCACTCCCACACCGGAGCGCCGCGATTCTTTCCATTTTCAATTTTCTAATTTCGATTTTCGCATTTCGTTCTGAAAAGGATTTCCCATGGCTACATTGACCCTTACCGAAAAATTGAATCAGCTTGGCACGCGCTACGACGAGCTGACGCAGCAACTTTCGACTTCCGAAGTGGCTTCCGATTCCGCGCGCTACCAGAAGGTCGCCAAGCAGCACGCCGAGCTTGAAGAAATCGTCGAGAAGCACCGCGAGTATAAGCAGATCGAAAAAGATCTCGCCGGCGCGCACCAAATGTTTGTCGAAGCGGAAGACGCCGAAATGAAGCAGATGGCGCACGACGAGGAAAAGCATCTTCAAGAGCGCAAGGAAGCCGTCGAGCGCGAACTGAAACTCCTGCTCCTCCCCAAAGATCCCCTCGACGACAAGAGCGTCATCGTGGAAATCCGCGCTGGCACCGGCGGCGACGAAGCCGCTCTCTTCGCCGCCGAACTCTTCCGCATGTATTCGCGCTACGCGGAAACACAAGGCTGGAAAGTCGAAATTCTTGAAAGCTCTCCGTCCTCGCTCGGCGGACTGAAAGAAGTCGTCGCCGCGATTCAGGGCAACAAAGTCTATTCAAAATTGAAATACGAGAGCGGCGTCCACCGCGTCCAGCGCGTTCCCGCAACCGAAACGCAAGGCCGCATTCACACGTCCGCCGCTACCGTCGCGGTCCTTCCCGAAGCCGACGAAATCGACATCAAGATTGAAGCAAAAGATTTGCGCATTGACACCTTCTGCTCTTCCGGCCCCGGCGGCCAATCCGTCAACACGACGTATTCCGCCGTGCGCATCACGCACATTCCCAGCGGCCTCGTCGTTTCTCAGCAGGACGAGAAATCGCAAATCAAGAATCGCGCCAAAGCCATGCGCGTTCTCCGCGCTCGCCTGTACGAGCAGGAGCAAGAGAAGCGCCAGGCCGCTCTTTCCGCCGAGCGCCGCGGCCAAATCAAAACCGGCGACCGCTCCGAAAAAATCCGCACCTACAATTTCCCGCAGAACCGCGTCACCGATCACCGCATCGGCCTGACGCTTCACCAATTGACCGAAGTCATGGACGGCAAGCTCGGCCCGCTCGTCGACGGCCTGGTTTCGCATTACGAATCCGAGCGCCTCCAACAGGAGCTAGCAGGAGCATAATCATTTCCAGGAGGTGTCCCATGTTGACTCGTCCTGGCTCCACCCCTGGCTCGGGTTGGATGAGGAACTTAAGCGTCCGTTTGTCCTCGGGCCCCGCCGACACTCGCCCTGTCCCCCGCAGCTTTTGGGTTTTGTATACTTTTCTCATGATTCTTTTCGTCGTAGTCTTGCCGATGGTCTTGCGTCGCCCGATGCCTGCTTACGAATTCCGTTCCTACGAATCTTCTGCACGCATTGCCGGCGTTCCTCTCTTCGCTTCGGGGGCCGCGCCCGTAGCTATCGTCGCATTCGGCGGCCGTGCTCGCGGCGTGATTGCGATTGGCGGGATCGCGTTCGGCGTCATAGCAGTAGGAGGTGTGGCCGTGGGAGGTCTGGCCATCGGCGGTATCTCGCTCGGTATTTTCGCGCTCGCAGGGCTGGCCATCGGCTGGCAGGCGGCCGGTGGCGGAGCCGTCGGCTATCGCGCCTTCGGCGGGCTTGCCGCTGGCAGTTATGCATACGCCGGCAACGGCGTGGCCTTCGGCTATCACGAAGCATGCGGACGTCAGAAGGAGAGACTCTTCGGATGAAACCACAAACGGCCTCGGTCGTCGTCCGCACGGCCCTAAAGCAAGGGCTCGCCCAACTGCGCGAAGCGCACATCCCTTCTTTCACGCTTGCCGCAGAGCTTCTGCTCCTCCACGTCCTCCGCCGCGACCGCACCTGGCTCTACGCGCATCCGGAAGAGGAAGTCGCCACGACGCACGCAGAAAAATATTTTGAGCTTATCGCTCGGCGCGCCGCGGGCGAACCAACGCAGCATCTCACCGGCAAACAAGAATTCTGGGGCCTCGAGTTTGAAATCACGCCCGACGTCTTGATTCCCCGCCCAGAAACCGAGCATGTCATCGAAGTCGCCCTCGACCGCCTCGCCGTTCGCGAGCTCCGCGCCGGCCGGAAACAGACCCTCACCGGCGAGGGCTTGCAAATCGCCGATATCGGCACCGGCTCCGGCTGCATCGCCATCGCCCTTGCAAAGGAGCTGCCCGGAGCAACCATCTACGCCACAGACATTTCTCCCCCAGCCCTGGTCGTCGCGCAGCGCAACGCCAAACGCCATGCGGTCTCCGATCGCATCCATTTCCTCGAATGCAATCTGCTCCATAAAGTTTCCACTGTAGGGGCACGATATATCGTGCCTCTACGGCCGCAAGGCTCGAACACTGAACTTCGCGAGTCTCAAGTCACGAGTCACCAGTCATCTCTTTTCGATCTCATCGTGAGCAATCCGCCATACGTCGGTCGGCGCGAAGCCGCGACGCTCATGCGCGAAGTCCGCGACCACGAACCGGAAGTCGCTCTCTACGGCGGCAAAGAAGGCTACGAACTCTACGCCGATCTCATCGCGCAATCGGCCGCCCATCTCAGACCCGGCGGCATCCTCGTCCTCGAACTCGGCCACAACAGCCTGCCTGCCGTTCAACCACTTCTCGACGCACCCTCCTGGACAAATGTAGCGGTAACCAACGACCTCGCCGGAATCCCCCGCGTCCTCGCTGTCGAGCGAATGTAGTTATCACTTTAGCTAAGGTCTTCAGGCTTGAGGCTCTGCTGCAGCAATGTGCCGAACCTGTCATTCGAAGCCCGGACATTGTAGCCATGGAAATCCCAGCGTAGGCTAGGGGGCATGCAGGAGTTCGCGCGATTTCGAGCCAAGCACGGGCCGCTCGATGAGCGGTCGGCAGAGGCGACGGCGTCGATCCTCCACGTGGACATGGACGCGTTCTTCGTTTCGGTGGAATTGCTCGATCGGCCGGAGCTTCGCGGCAAGCCTGTGGTTGTCGGTGGACGGCCAGACCAGCGCGGCGTCGTTTCCGCCGCAAGTTACGAAGCGCGCAAATACGGGATTCATTCGGCCATGCCGCTGCGCACGGCGGGACGGCTTTGTCCGCACGCCATTTTTTTGGACGGTCACCACGAAAAATACGGGGAGTGGAGCGACCGCGTCGCGACCATCCTAGCGAAATTTTCTCCGGTCGTCGAAATGGTTTCGATCGACGAAGCGTACCTCGATCTTGCCGGTACCGAGCGATTGCACGGACCACCACTCGCGGCAGCCGACAAGTTGCTTCGAACAATCACGCAAACGACTTCGCTTCCCTGCTCCGGTGGACTCGCGGCAACGCGCCTCGTTGCGAAAGTCGCTTCCGACCAGGCCAAGCCGCGTGGCCTCGTCTGGGTTCCTGCCGGCAGCGAGCAGCGTTTTCTCGCGACGCTGCCGGTAAGAAAAATTCCCGGCATCGGTGAAGTCACGGAGCGAGCGCTGCGTGCTCTTGGCATCGAAACGGTCGAGCAAATTGCAGCTATGCCGCAGGAAAAACTCGAAAGCATTTTCGGCCAGTGGGGAACGGCGCTGTATCGCAAAGCGCGCGGCGGCGATTCCTATGAATTTTTGATCGACGCCGAGCCGAAGTCGATCTCGCACAATCATACGTTCGGCGAGGACACGGACGATTCAAACGCGCTGTCCGCCATGATGAGTCACCTCTCGCAAAAAGCGTGCAAGCGCCTGCGCGAAGCGGGACTCGCGACGCGAACGCTCACGCTAACGATTCGCTACGCCGGGTTCGAAACGCACACGCGCTCTAAGACACTGGGAGAGCCTACGCGGCTCGATTCCGACATCTTTGTCGTGTTTCAGGAACTCTTTCGAACGCATCGAGACAGGAAAAGAAAAGTCCGGCTCCTGGGAGTCAGCCTCAGTGGCCTGACTCACGGAAATGAACAACTCGATTTGCTGGACGCCGAACGCCGCGCCAAACTCGAGAAACTCACCAGCGCCGCGGACCGTCTCCGAGACCGTTTTGGTTTTGGCAAAGTGCAATTCGGCGGCTCGCTACGCCACGACGAACTGGGCCAAGATCGCGACGATTCGTAACTTCCACCGAATCGTGCACTGAATGTCCTATACTTTATCTTTCGCAAGCGATTATCCATGAGCGCGCCTCCCATTCCCGATGTATCCTCTCCGCCTCCCCGGCTCCACTGGACGGATCGCGTGCGCCAGTTCTGGCAGCGCGTCAGCGAAGGCCGCCAGATCGACGATCTCTGGTCGCAGTTCGCGGCCGATGCACGCTCGAGTTACGGTTTCTATGGCCGTGACGTCGACTGGGAAGAAATTCGCAAGCTGCCGCGCTGGCGCCAGCCGCTTCACGTAGCGAAAGAATTCTTCTGGGCGCTGCTTCTGAAAATGTCTCCCGCACGGCGCGTCCTGCTGCTCGTCGCTCTTGTCATGCTGCTGATTTCGGGATTCCGATCGGACGTGAATTTCGAAATTGTTGCCGCGATTCTCTTCTTGCTTTTGCTTTCCCTGGAGCTGGCCGACAAGGTCACGATGAAGCGCGACCTGGAAATCGCGCGTGAGATTCAAACCTGGCTGGTGCCTTCACAACCGCCGGAAGTCGCGGGCGCAAATATTGCTTTTGCGACCCGGCCGCAGAATTCCGTGGCCGGCGACTATTACGATGCGTTCTATCCGAATCCGGAGGATCGCGAGAAGCTGATGGTCGTAATCGCCGATGTCGCCGGCAAAAGCGTTCCCGCTGCGCTGCTCATGGCCACTCTGCAGGCAAGTCTACGAACCATCGCCGGAGAAAATGCCCCGATTGCGGATCTGGTGGCGCGACTGAATCGCTATGCCTGCGCGCACAGCCTGAACGGCATGCGCTTCACGACCGCAGTTCTCGGGGAATACAACCCCACGTCGCGCAGACTGACCTACATCAATGCCGGGCACAATGCGCCGATTCTGCGCCGCGCGAATGGCGCAGTTGAAACCCTGGAGACAGGCGGCCTCCCTCTCGGCATTCGCTTGGACCGCCCTTACGAAACTGCTTCGCTCGAGCTCAGACCGGGCGACGCCCTGATTTTTTTCACCGATGGCGTCGTCGAGGCGTTCAACGAATCGGGCGAGGAATTCGGAAACGAGCGCTGGCTCAGCGCCATTCGCAGTCTGCCCGATTGGGACGCCTCGCAGACCCTGCAATTCCTGATGAGTCGCGTGGATGAATTCGTCGGCGCCACGCGGCAGTCGGATGACATCACCTGCCTGGTCTTTCGCAGCCGGTAGACCCAGCCGAAACTATCTAACACACAGGCCTCCCTTCGCGGTCCCGTCTGTCGCATAATCACACCGTGACGCCACGCGAAATGGCCAACTCGATTTGCGAGACGCTTCGCCGCAACGACTACCAGGCGCTTCTGGTAGGCGGATGTGTGCGCGACCTGCTGCTTGGCCGCGAACCTGCCGACTACGACGTGACCACGGACGCCACGCCGGAACAGGTAGCGAGGCTGTTCCCAGAGAGCATTGCCGTTGGCGCACAGTTCGGTGTGATCTTGATTCCGCGTGACGGAATGAAAGTTGAAGTTGCTACGTTCCGCTCGGATGTGGGATACAGCGATGGCCGTCATCCGGACCGGGTGGTTTATTCGAAGACGCCGCAAGAAGACGTGCAGCGCCGCGACTTCACGATCAACGGGCTCCTGATGCGCCACGATTCCAGCGAAGTGCTCGACTACGTTGGCGGACAAGGCGACCTCAAAGCGAAAATCATTCGGGCCATCGGCGAGCCCGACCGCCGTTTCACAGAGGACAAGCTTCGCATGATGCGCGCGGTGCGTTTCGCCGCTCGCTTCGGATTCGAAGTCGAAGCCGAAACGTTTCGAGCAATCCGCCCCCACGTCGGGGAAATCCAGCAAGTCTCCCCGGAGCGCTTGCGTGAGGAACTCACCAAAATGCTCACGGAGGGCGCGGCCCGGCAAGCATTCGAATTGCTGGACGAGACCTGGCTGCTCCAGCAAGTTCTTCCAGAAATCGCGGCGATGAAAGGGGTTGAGCAGCCTCCGCAATTTCACCCCGAAGGCGATGTGTGGATTCACACGCGCATGATGCTCGAAGGGCTTCCCGCGGACGCGTCTCCGACACTGGCCTGGGGCGTTCTACTTCACGACGTCGGCAAGCCACCGACATTCCAATCCGCGGCGGAAACGGGGGACCGCATTCGTTTCAACCATCATGTGCAGGTCGGTGTGCGCATGGCCGAGGCCATTTGCAAACGATTGCGCTTCTCGAATGAGGACACCGAGCAGATCCTTGCGCTGGTGGACAATCACATGAAGTTCGGAGCGGTCGAGGAAATGCGCGCGTCGACGCTGAAAAAGTTCGTGCGGCTTCCGCGCTTTGAGGAACATCTGGCGCTGCACCGGCTCGACTGTCTTTCCAGCCACCGCCACCTGGAGTCCTATGATTTCGTCCGGCGGTTCCTGGAAGTGACCCCTCCCGAGCAAGTCCGGCCGGAACGTCTGTTAACGGGCGATGACCTCCAGGAGATGGGGTTTCGACCCAGCCCCTTGTTTTCGCAGATCCTCCAGGCTCTCGAAGACGCCCAACTGGAGGAGCAGATCCGGACGCGTGAGGAGGCAAAGGAATACGTCTTGAACAAATACGGGTCAAAAAAGCAAAAAGCTTCAAGTAGCTGAGCGGTGGCTTGGTGGTGCAGGGCCATGATTCGATGCAGAGCGGGGCATATAGACTGTAATCTATTGAATACAAATGCTTTACATGGATTCTTGTGGAGTGGTTGCACTTTTGATAGAATGTGAGCGTACAATGCTAAGATTTTGTGCTAGCAACTTTCATACTTTTGTGCACCCTTTCAAACCCAGTTGCATCTAAGATTTCATCGGGCGGCTCTTCCTGAGCTGTCTCGACGACTAGGGGAGATTATGGCTGAGAAAAAAATTGTGGTGCCGGAGATTCTTCCCATCCTGCCGGTTCGTGACACCGTCCTGTTTCCCGGCGCTGTCCTGCCTCTGACCGTGGGACGGGAGAGTTCTTTGGCGTTAGTGAATAGCTTGCAGGGCGACGAAAAGCTGTTGGGAGTGGTCGCGCAGCTCGATCCGCGAATTGAGGATCCTGCCGCCGCCGACCTCCACAAAGTAGGCACGCTCGCCAAGGTTCATAAGACCGTAAAAATGCCGAACGGCAACGTGGTCATCTTTCTGGAAGGCCTGCAGCGCATTCAACTGCTCGAACTGATCGGCCTGCGGCCGTTTCTACAGGCCCGCGTGCAGGCGGAGCCGGACATCATTGGCGAAGCGGATACGGAGCTGGAAGCGCTGCAGCGAAACGCGCAGGATCTCTTCCGCGACGTGGTAAGCCACTCGCCGCAACTTTCCGACGATCTGCAATCCGCGGCAATGAACATCGACCATCCGGGCCGTTTGACGGACTTCATCGCCGGGACGCTGCCGTCGCTTTCGACGCTGCTGCGCCAGGAATTGATCGAGACCTCCAGCGTGCGCAAGCGGCTGGAAACTCTGATCCGCGAGCTATCGAAAGAGCTGGAAGTTCTGGAGCTGCGCTCGAAAATCCACGAGCAAGTGCAGGAGCAGGTGAGCCAGAACCAGCGCGAGTATCTGCTGCGCGAACAGATGAAGGCGATCCAGAAGGAACTCGGCGAATCCGACGATACGATGCAGGAGATCGACGAGCTTCGCAAAAAAGTGGAAGAAGCCGGCATGACCGCCGAAGCCAAGAAAGAGTGCGAGCGGGAGCTGAAGCGGCTATCTAAAATGACGCCGGCGTCCGCGGAGTACATGGTTTCCCGGACGTATCTTGAATGGATGACTTCGCTGCCGTGGAGTAAATCCTCAGGCAGTTCGGAAATCGACATCAAGAAGGCGCACGAGATTCTCGACGAAGACCACTACGATCTGCAAAAGGTGAAGGAACGCATCCTCGATTACCTGGCGGTGAAGAAAATTCAGCCGGGCATGAAGGGGCCGATCCTTTGCTTTGTCGGACCTCCAGGCGTGGGTAAGACTTCGCTTGGTAAGTCCATCGCTCGTTCGCTCGGACGTAAGTTCGTGCGCATCGCTCTTGGCGGCATGCACGATGAAGCCGAAATCCGCGGCCATCGGCGCACGTACATTGGCGCGCTGCCGGGACAAATCATTCAAGGACTGAAGCGCGGGGAAACGAACGATCCAGTGATGATGCTGGACGAGGTGGACAAGCTCGGGCGTGATTTCCGCGGCGATCCGTCTTCGGCGCTGATGGAAGTGCTCGACCCGGAGCAGAACAACTCGTTCCGCGATCACTATCTGGATGTGCCGTTCGATCTCTCGAAGGTGCTGTTCATCGCCACGGCGAACTGGATGGACCCCATCCCTGAGCCGTTGCGAGACCGCATGGAGATCATCGAACTGCCCGGCTACACGGGTGAAGAGAAGCTCCACATCGCGCACAAGTACCTGATCCCGAAGCAGGCCAAGGAGCACGGCCTGAAAGTCGGCGAGCAAATTGATTTCACCGACGAAGGGCTGCGCGAAATCATCCACAGCTTCACGCGGGAAGCGGGCGTGCGGAACCTGGAGCGCGAGATCGCAACGATCACACGCAAGCAGGCGCGGCGCATCGCCGAAGGCCAGACGGAAAAGATGACCGTGACACCGGAAGTGGTCCGCGAATTCCTGGGCGTGCCGAAATTCCGCACGGAAAAGGAAGTCGAGGAGCGCGTCAAGAGGCCCGGCGTTGCCGTCGGACTGGTCTGGACGCCGGTGGGAGGCGACATCATCTTCATCGAAGCGACGCGCATGCGCGGGGGGAAGCAGTTCACCATGACCGGGCATCTCGGCGAAGTCATGCAGGAATCGATGACCGCAGCACTGACCTGGACGCGCGCGAATGGCGAACGTTACGGGATCGACCCCGACTTCTTCCGCAAGCAGGACATTCACATTCACGTGCCCTCAGGTGCGGTCCCGAAGGATGGCCCGTCCGCCGGTGCGGCGATGGTGACTGCCCTGGTGAGCTTGCTGAGCGGGCGCCCCGTCAAAGACCGGCTGGCGATGACCGGCGAGATGACGCTCTCGGGCGTGGTTCTGCCCATCGGCGGCGTGAAGGAAAAAGTGCTCGGAGCGAAGCGGGCGGGCATCAAGGAAGTTCTGCTGCCCGCGGACAACGAGCCGAATGTCGTAGCGGATCTCACTCCGGAGATTCTCGGCGACATCAAGATTACCTACGTGCATACGCTAGACGAAGTGCTCGAACATGCGCTGCAGAAGGAAGCGGTAACGCCGCCAATCGTTCCGCAGCCTGAGCCAAAGCAGAAACGCGTTGGCCCCGATGTCCCGCGAGCGATTCACTAAGGCGGGTCAGTTGTAGGCGAATGGGGCGCAGCATGCTGCGTCCCTACAAAGAGAACAGAGGAAGGCCCGGTGAAACTTGCCGGGCCTTTTGCATTTCAGGGACACTGCGTTGCCGGGAAACGGACTCCTGCTAACATGTGTCCTGAAAACATGCCGCCGGAGAAACCAAAAGCTTCAGACGCCGCTGGAGAACTCGCCAAGCGCCTTTCGGAAGCGCTGCTGCGAGAGCGCGTTGTGCCTCGGTTTGTAGATTCCTACGTTGTTGAGAACAGCCGCCACGCGCTGCAGGTTCACGCTTCACTCTACCGCGATCTTCTGACGCTGTTGCAGCGAGAAGCGCTGCTGGCATTGACGGTGCGGGCCCTGGAGATCGTTTGCAACGAGCCGCAGCCAATGGGCAAATCCAAACCGCGCCCCATGCCACGGCGCGACGCTACGCTTTTCCGCAGGAAATTCCTGTCCTCAATGGCGCGACAGCACGGCTGGACCGCGGGCGACGCGCTTGATTTTCAGCGGGACCTGCAACTCTATGAGGAGTTGCTGGCGCGGGCGGCAGCGAAGCGGCGGACTCGAAAACCCTTTGAAGCCGCGGACCATCCTTTCGTCGACCGTTGCGCCTTTCTGCTGGACTCGTCGTTCATAGAAAATGCGCGGCTTGCGGCCAGCCGCGCGCTCACGGGGATTGAGGAACTGGCGGCGCAGCTCACGGCGCCGACCGCAGCGGAGGCAAAGAGTTCGCGCGTACATTGAGCGAAAGCGTTCATTCGATGGCCCAGTGAACAGACACGCCACCGGCTAGGAAATTCGCTCGACCTGGACGGCCGTGCCATAAGCGAGCACTTCGGTGACGCCTTGCATCACTTCGGTGGCGTCGTAGCGCATCCCGATGACGGCGTTGGCGCCGTGTTCGCCGGCATGCTGCAAGAGCAACTCGAAGGCGTCCTCGCGTGTCTTTTCGCAGAGGTTGGTGAGGATGGTGATGTTGCCTCCGATAATGGTCTGAAGCGCAGCGCCGAGATTTCCGATCACGCTCCGCGAGCGCACAATAATTCCACGCACGATGCCAAAATTCCTGACAATCCGGTAGCCGGGCAGTTCAAACGCTGACGTCACCATTCCAAAATCCACTCGTACCATTTTTGTTCTCCTTAGCACGGACGTTTACCGGTGCGATTCTAACCGTTCGAACGGCACTCTGCGAGCAGTGTTCCTCTGCAGTGTTCCTCTGCTATCCTCCAATCGTGGAGACACTATTTTATTTCCTGGCGTTCCTCCAGATTCTCCTTGGGGCGTACCTCATCTGGCAGGCTGTACAGTGGCTCGGCTACGTACGGCGGCGCCTGCACACCGATTCGGGATTCTACGCGCCGCGCGTGGCCGTGCTTTGCCCCTGCAAAGGCATCGAACCGGGACTCGAGCGCAATCTCTTGTCGCTAACGGAATTCGTACGGCAGAACTACGAGATATTTTTCATTCTCGCCTCAGAGGCGGATCCCGCGCGCGGCATCGTCGATCGTGTAGCCGCGAGTTCGAGAGTGAAAGCGCACGTGATCATTGCAGGGAGCCCGAGCAATTCCGGCGAGAAGGTGAACAGTTTGCGGGTGGCGGTGGAACAATTGCCGCCGGAATTCGAAGTATTCGTCTTCGCCGATTCCGACGG
>WNFL01009741.1_pt1 | contig 28044 bp, 23 predicted proteins | sample 5400361 | NCBI WGS metagenome assembly WNFL01 (sample SAMN13153351, study PRJNA577476) | soil metagenome | isolation source: 40 cm soil on Douglas fir-dominated hillslope | place: USA:California | collected 2013-09-17
GAAATCTTTAATCACCAGACCTTAGACATTAGACTAACACCTTGCGACTTGTGTCTAACGCCTAGATATGGAAATGCTCCTTAATATTTTCTGTCACCACTTTACCATCGAACAGGTTCACAATCCTGTGCGCATAGTTTGCATCGTACGGAGAGTGTGTTACCATGATAACGGTAGTACCTTCTTCGTTCAATTGCGAAAGTAATTTCATTACTTCTTCCCCGTTGGCGGAATCAAGATTACCCGTGGGCTCATCGGCCAAAATCACCTTAGGTTTAGCAACAATAGCGCGGGAAATGGCTACCCGCTGCTGCTGACCACCGGAGAGTTGCTGAGGAAAATGGTTTCTGCGGTGCATGATGTTCATACGCTCGAGCACGGCCTCAACGCGTTGTTTCCTTTCGCCGGAAGGCACCTTAAGATACAACAGGGGAAGCTCCACGTTTTCAAACACGGTAAGCTCATCAATCAGGTTAAAGCTCTGGAATACAAAACCAATGGAACCTTTGCGAAGTTGCGCACGCTGACGCTCTGAATATTTAGCCACTTCGTGGTCTCCAAAGTGATATTCACCGTTGGTGGGGTTGTCCAGTAATCCAAGGATATTCAGGAGGGTCGACTTCCCACAACCGGACGGCCCCATGATGGCCACAAATTCACCATCCTTGATTTCCAGGTTGATGCTGTTGAGGGCCGTGGTCTCAACTTCTTCGGTGGTATAGACTTTCTCCAGATTTTTCAGTTTGATCATGTTCTTCTTGTTTAAGGTTAGATGGGATAGTTTTAGATTTAGTTGAATAGAGTACTTACTTTTTTTGAAAAGGTTACGTTCTACTCCGGTTTCGGTTGTTTATAAGACGCTGAATGCTTCAAATAGTTGCACAATACTTCATAAATTCCTTCTCTGCCGGCTCAACGATCCTTCGGGCACCTGCTAGTCGAGGATCAAAACTTCATTGTTACCAAAATTTTCATACGAAGAAGTGATTACCCGGTCGCCGGGTTGCAAGCCCTCCAGCACTTCAAAGTTTTCGGTATTTTTCCGCCCTAGCTTGATGTCGCGCTTTACGGCCTTGTTGTCACCGGTCAATACAAATACCCAATTGCCTCCCGTATCCTTGTAAAATCCTCCTACCGGCAACAGTAATTCTTCGGAAGCTTGTCCCAACTCGATCCGTAGCCGCAGCGACAGTCCCAGGCGGAGGCCGGGCGGCGTTTCTCCGTCAAACAACATATCCACTTCGAACCGGCCGTTGACAATATTCGGATAAATATATTTGATAATAAGTTTATAGTCTTTGCCATTGAACGTCGTCGTTGACGGCAACCCTTCTGAAATCTTGGGAAGATACAGTTCATCGATCGGAACCCGAACTTTATAACTTCCGACAATGGCGACTTCGCCCAACCGCTGTCCTTGCGTAACACCTTGTCCTACTTCCCAATGAGAAGTAGACAACTGGCCGTCTATCGGGGCGCGGATGGTCAGGTTGTCGAGGATCTTTCCTATCCCCTCCAGGTTCAAGGACATCTTTCGCTGCGCGACGTCGAGATCCTGAAGTTGGTGGAGGTTGACGATGGAATCGCTCTTATAATAATCATAGGTAATTCTCCGGCGGTCAAGATTCCATTTGTAATCGGCCTCGGTCTTTTCAAAATCCTGTTTGGAAATCAGCTTCTTTTCGTAAAGCTGTTTTTGCCGGCGGAACTGTGGCTCAAGGATGGCCAATTGATTGTCAATGGCGGCAAGCGTCGAGCGTTGCTCCACGTCATTGCGTTTAATTCCTAAACGTGTATCGCGGGAACGGTTGATCGTTTCAATGAGCTGGGATTCCTGTTGCAATACAGTAAGTTCGCGGTTTAGATTGGTCAGCTCCAGAATGACATCGCCCTGCTTCAGCATAGCCCCGCTCTCGCGGACAACCCTTTTGATATTTCCCCCTTCTATGGCATCGAGAAAAACCGTGCGAGCCGGCGCAACAATCCCCGTCTGTGGAATAAACTCCTTGAATTCCCCCCGTTGAACCTCAGAAATGGTGATTTTATCTTTTTCAACCTTTAATTTTTGCCGGCGGTCAGCGAAAATAAACTGGTAGCCGATAAATGCCACAAGCACGGTGATGCCGGCATAGGTTGCCACACGCTTAAGGGTCCAGAATTTCTTATCTATTTTACGATCCATGAAAGAACAATACGTTTAAATCCACCGTCCAGTTGCCAACAAACGTGCCAACCCTGATTAAGGCACTATTTACGGAGTTTTCAGCTCGTTTCCAGTTCAGATGTGAACGCACCTGTCCGTTTACGGACGAGAATTTTATATATTTCCAACGCAAAAATTGAATTATGCGATAATTCGCAGGCTTTCGCCTTTCGGTATCAATATTGCCAATCGGATAAGACGGGTAAGGTGCCTTTTGCCGTAGCGTCCAGGCGCAGCAGCGAAAAGGCAACCACCCCTGCGACTTCATTTACATAACAGACTAACGCACCATGAGTGAACAGAAACTGGGAAAAATTCTGATCGTCGATGACAACGAAGACCTCCTGAAGGCTGCCAAAATGTATCTCAAGCGCCACTTTACCCAGGTCGACATAGAAAAAAACCCGGAAGCGATTCCAGCCCTGATGGACAACGAAGATTACGACGTGATCCTGCTGGATATGAACTTTACCAAGGACGTGAGCAGTGGCAGCGAAGGCTATTACTGGTTGGAAAAAATTCTCCAAGTTGATCCTTCTTCGGTCGTTGTTCTGATCACCGCTTACGGTGATATACAAATGGCAGTAAAGGCCATTAAGGCGGGAGCCACTGATTTTGTATTGAAACCATGGGAGAATGAAAAGTTATTGGCGACGTTGTTTTCATCGATGCGCTTGCGCGAATCACGCAATCAAGTCGAAACATTAAAGATCAAGAACCACGAAATCAATGAGGCCATCAATGAAAAATACAGCGAAATCATCGGTCAGGGTCAGGCCATGCAGCGTATTTTCCAAACCATTGACAGGGTAGCCCACACCGATGCCAATGTCCTGATCCTGGGGGAGAACGGTACGGGAAAGGAACTGATTGCGCGCGCGATCCACCGGAACTCAGTCCGTCAGCATGAATCGTTCGTGGGCGTTGATTTGGGTTCCATCACGGAGACTCTTTTTGAAAGTGAACTCTTCGGGCATAAAAAAGGGTCGTTCACGGATGCCAAAGAAGACCGTGCCGGACGATTTGAACTGGCCAATGGGGGTACCTTATTCCTCGACGAGATCGGCAACCTGTCAATGCCCCTGCAGGCCAAACTGCTGACCGTACTTCAAAATAGAAAAGTTAGCAGGGTTGGCGCCAACAAAGAAACACCGGTAGATATCCGCCTGATCTGTGCTACCAACATGCCCTTGTACGATATGGTAAAAGAGAACCGGTTCAGACAAGACTTGCTTTACCGTATCAATACCATAGAGATTGAAATTCCCTCTTTGCACGAGCGATTGGAAGACATACCGCTGTTGGCCAATCATTTTCTGAAGCACTATGCGGCCAAATACGGGAAAGGAGTCTCCAAGATCAGCGATGGTGCAATGGCGCGGATGAACAAACACCCCTGGCCCGGCAACATCCGGGAACTACAGCATGCCCTGGAGCGGGCCATTATTCTCAGTAATTCCAATGTGCTGCAACCGGAGGATTTTAATCTAACGGCATCTACCAGCCGTGAAAACGACCATCCGCTAAGCCTCGATCAATACAACCTGGAAGAGGTGGAAAAGCTTCTCATTCGAAAGGTTTTGAAAAAATACAACGGCAATATCACCCAGGCTGCTTCGGAGCTGGGTTTGACCCGTTCCTCACTGTATCGGCGGCTGGAGAAGTATGGGTTGTGATGTGTTGGTGTGTTGATGTGCTCATGTGTTGAGGTTGGGTGGGGTCTAATTCACCGGGTCCAGTCCACATCAACACATCAACACACCAACACATCAACACATCCACACATCCACACAATTCTGTATTATCTTGGTGGCTTCTAATTCTATCTTTAAATGAATCTTGGTTTCAGCGACTTCCGCTTCCGCGTTGCTTTCCGGGTCATCTTGATTGGTCTGACGATGATCCTGCTGGTTTACATGATCAACCGGCCCAATATGGTGTTTGCCGCCGGGCTCACCGCGCTTATCCTTGTTTTTCAGCTCCTTGAACTCTTTCACTTTTCTTCCCAGACCAACCGCAAACTCACCCGGTTTTTGGAATCCGTAAAATATTCCGACTTCATCTCCGGGTTTACTTCCGACAATAAACTAGGCAAGAGCTTCCGTGAGTTGAACGTCGCCTTCAACGAGGTTCTGGAGGCATTCCGAAAAGCGCGCTCGGAAAAGGAAGAACATTGGCAATATTTAAATACTGTAGTGCAACAGGTCCGCACGGGAATTTTATCGTTCGACCTGGACGGAAACGTTCAATTGATCAATGCCAATGCCCGGCGGTTCATGGGCGTTCACTCGATCAAAAATATCAGCGAATTACACGCCCGCAATCCAAAACTGCTTCAGGCCTTGAAAGAAGTGGAGCCGGGAAAAGGCGCGCTGCACAGGGCGAATGATTTCCAACTTACTATACAGGCCACCGAGCTCCGTGTTCGGGGAAACACGGTGAAGGTGGTGACGCTTCAGAATATTCAGACAGAATTACAACGGCAGGAACTGGAAGCCTGGCAAAACCTCACGCGCGTATTGCGTCATGAGATCATGAATTCGATCACACCGATTTCTTCCCTTACTTCTACGCTGCGTGAAATTCTCGACCACGATCTCATCAAAAAAGAAGGCCGCTACGAACTGAGAAACGAAGGAGCAGAAGATCTGCGGGAAGGATTGAATACCATTGAAAGCCGCAGCAAAGGGCTTATCAAATTCATCGATGCGTACCGTGAATACACCAGCCTTCCCAACCCTAAAATCAGAACCGTACGCCTGAAAGACCTCATTGAAAAGGTAGCACAGCTCATGCGCCCGGAGCTCAAGAAAACCACGATCCAGTTTACCTATTCCTTCGAATCCGAATACCTGACGATCCAGGCCGATGAAGAAATGATTGAACAAGTATTGATCAACCTGATAAAGAATGCAGTGGAGTCACTGGCCGGTTCGGAGAACGGGAAAATTGAGTTGAATGGCAAATATTCAGAAAACGCTCTCCTGATAGAGGTCAAAGACAATGGCCCGGGTATCATCAAGGAAGCCATTGACAAAATCTTTGTTCCTTTCTTTACAACAAAAAAAACGGGTTCCGGAATTGGGTTGAGCTTGTCCAGGCAAATTATTCAAATGCACAACGGCAATCTTTCCGTTGTCTCGGAGCCGCATGTGGAGACGGTGTTTACCTTGAAGTTCTGAATCCACAGTCGGTAGGTAGTCTATAGTCTTCAGTCGATAGTCGATAGTTAGAGACAACAAGCGACTAAATTCTAACTACTCAAGACTATAGACTATGGACTAGACTATGGACTCAGGAATGGGCCTGGACTTCGCGCGAACCCAAAAACTCATCCCACTCTTTGTGGCTCATGCCGCTAACATCGCGCAGAAAAATTGCATACGATGGCTTGTACGGTCTTCTGATGAGCTGCATACCGGCTTCTTCAGGAGTGAAGTCGCCCTTTTTAGCATTGCACCTTTTACACGCTGTTACCAGGTTGAGCCAGGAGTGGGCACCGCCCCTCGAACTCGGCACAACATGGTCCAGCGTCAAGTCTTTTTTGGTTCCGCAAAACTGGCATTCAAAAAGATTGACCCCTTTGTAGGGTGCATTCACATACCGGTTCAACCGGATAACCGAAGGCATCGGAAAAGTACGAGTGATGGAATGCAACTTGTGGCCGTTGGCAGGTCGTACCAATTCGCTCTTATTGAGGTACACCAGTATAAAAGCACGCTCCACGGAACAGACCATCAGCGGGCTGAAATCCTGGTTGAGCACTAATACACGGTTGTTCATGATGGGAAAGATAAAGCCAAAGTTTGGGTTTATCAAGGGGCAATCGGTTGTTGCCGGTACTTTGGACTGAACATAATGGTGAGGACCTCAAAGGGCCTTAGCGCTTGGGGCTTGGTGCTTAGTTCCTGGTTGTTAGTTCCTAGTGGTGTGTAGCAATCCGAAAATACGGATTTCAAATTATGGTCTCTTAGAAAGTTCTCCTGGCAACACGCCCTGCTTACTGCCTACTTCTTACTGCCTACCGCCTACTTCTACCTATCTACTGCCTACTTTCTATCAACCTAATATCCTCCGAAGGCTCGCAAGATGATGTGTTTATATTTTTGTTTCGGCATTAAGGATCCCCTCCTCATTAATATAATCGACGCGTACCCTTCCACACGAATGAATAATTCTGTCGTCCTCCAGGAGAATTCCGGCATGAAACGGTTTGCCGTCCTTATCAGAGAAGAAAACCAGGTCGCCGGGCCGGGCCTCCGAGAGGGATTTCACTTTTTTGCCATGCGCAGCCTGTTGCCCCACCCGGCGCGCAAGGGGATAGCCGGCAATCTTGAAAACCATTTGCACCAACCCACCCGCATCGATTCCAAAAGGGCTTTTACCACCCCATTGATACGGAGCATTAACGTATTTCAAAGCGATGGTTTTCAGGAATTCGTAGTCCCTCCTTTGGCTCAGGCTTTTCGATACGCCATTAAAGGCGAGTTGTTCCTCCATTTTGAAAAGTTCGGATGTTGAGATGGGCACGATGCTGCCCATCACGATCGTCAGCGGACTTTTTTTATACAAAATTGTGGATGCAATGTCCATCGTAATTTTAAAATCAGCCTGATTGATCTGCTCCAGGTACTCTGCCGTGATCGAATGATGTTGTCCCGCATCGATCCAGCCGTCACATTGGTCGGTAATGATCCTGATCGAAATCCATTTTTTGTCGCGCGACGATGCAACTACCTCGTAGTGATCGCCAAAAAGCAATTGAGTGACTTGCTCTGCGGCATCACCGGGTCCGGTTCTCACCGGCACGATGGCCAGGCGGCAAACTCCGAAGTCGATGATGTCCATGAATTACAGCCGTCTTTTAAGCGTTTACTTTATTCTTATGCGGCTCAGTTCCCGCTTCACATCTTTTTCTTTAATGCTTTCGCGTTTATCATGGAGTTTTTTGCCTTTCGCCAGAGCGATTTCAAGTTTAGCGTATCCCCGCTCATTGATAAACAACCGGACCGGGATAAGGGTCAACCCTTTTTCTTCTGTCTTTCCTTCCAATCTTTTGAGTTCCGATTTTTTCAGAAGCAGTTTCCGTTCGCGCACCGCTTCGTGGTTGTAATGGGTGCCTTGTGCGTAGGTATTGATCGTAATGCTTTTCACAAACAGTTCACCATGATTAAAATAACAATAGCCGTCCTGCAGGTTAACTTTACCCTCGCGGATAGATTTGATCTCGGTGCCTCTGAGTACCATACCACAAATAAATTTATCCAGCAACTCGTACTCGTACGACGCCTGCCGGTTCCGGATGTTGACGGTATTTGAAAATCGATCCTTGCTCATAACCGGGTCTTAAGTCCCTGATCTCAGGACTGTCGACTAAATATCTTTTTCAACTTTTCCTTCTTAAACATCTTTTGTCCCGTCGTTCCAACGGCGATGACGCGGTCACCGATCTTTGCCTCAATGGAACAGGTCAGTTCATTATCCCGGATTTTTAACACGGTCGCCGTAAAGTTGATTCGTTCGCCTACAAAGGCCGGGCTCTTATGATCAATACTCAAAAAAGTACCCACGCCTTCTTCGTCCTCTTCTTTCATTTCCAGAAAAAACAAACGCGATGAGTATTCAAAGTCGCGTGCCAGGGAGAACGTAGCGCACACCGGATGCAAGGCTTCGCCCTTAAACGAAGCCAGGTCAGCCTCCGTCACGACTCTGTTGTACACTTTCTTGTCCCCCGGTTTAAAAACTGACTTCATAGCTTAATTTCAGATTTAGAATTATCCCGAAGTTTAGATTTTAATTCGTGTGACCTATCGCTAAGTTAGGTACCGGCGTGACGCTAAGATCGCTAAACTTATTGTTCATAAACTTGAAATGGCCGGCAATCGCTATCATGGCCGCGTTGTCCGTACAATATTGAATGTCTGGGATAAAAATCGTCCAGCCTGACTTTTGAGCACGACGGTCAAGTTCTGTGCGCAACCCGGAGTTGGCGGATACTCCGCCGGCTATGGCAATCTCCCGGATTCCTGTTTCCTTGATGGCTTTTTCTATTTTGTCCAGCAGCATTTTGACCAGCTGTCGCTGAAGGCTCGCGCAAATATCGTTTAGATTTTTCTCAACGAACTGCGGATCGTTGGCTTTCGCGTCCCGAAGAAAATAAAGGAATGAAGTCTTTATGCCGCTAAACGAAAAATTCAATCCGGGCATCACCGTTTCAGAGAATTTGAATGCGTGAGGGTTTCCTTGCCGGGCAAGCTCATCGATCAGGGGTCCACCGGGGTAGGGCAATCCGAGTATCTTGGCGGCTTTGTCGAAGGCCTCGCCCACGGCGTCGTCCTGGGTTTCGCCTAAGATCGTTAAATCGTCGAAGTCTTTAACCAAGACAATTTGCGTATGACCGCCGCTTGCCGTAAGACAAAGAAATGGAAAAGTGGGACGGGGTTCCTCGATGAAATGGGCCAACACATGAGCCTCCATATGATTGACCTCGATAAGTGGAATTCCCAGCGCCAGCGCCATTCCTTTGGCAAAAGATACACCAACCAATAGCGAACCCATTAATCCCGGGCCTCGCGTGAAGGCAATGGCATGCAATTCGCTGTTTTCTATACCTGCCGTTGTCAAGGCTTCGTTAACTACATGAACAATGTTCTGTTGATGAGCCCGAGAGGCCAATTCCGGCACGACACCGCCATATTTCCGGTGTACGCTTTGCGAGGCTGTAACATTATTAAGTACCTTGCCATTGCGCACAATGGCCGCGGAGGTCTCATCGCAGGAAGATTCAATGGCAAGGATCAGGGGAAGCATTTTTTGAATGAATGAACTGGCAAGTTATCAAAATTCGGTTTTACTGGTGGTGCAAGAAAATAATTCTCAATGGTCTTTATTTTCTGGTGGTATTTCTCGTTGCCGCCTATGCCTTATTGCAATTCGCCAGCGTACAGACCGCCCTGACCAGTCGCATGTTGCGAGGCTTTACCAGCGTTTCGGGTTTCGAGATCACCTACGATAGGTTTTATCTGATCTGGTACGACCGGCTGGAAATCGAAGGGCTAAGAATTCTCGACCCGGCCAACAACACTATGATTGCGGCCGAACGGCTCCAGGTCAACTTTGAACTAAGCACCTTGTTGCGCCATCATGACATCAATCTGGACGCGGCCACGCTGCACGGAGGCCAGGTCAATTTAGTCACCCTGCCCGAAACCGACACGACCAAAAACCTTAATATAAATTTGTTCATTGCGGAAATCAACAAGCAATTCGCTTCCGGTACGGGGAGTGGCACAAGCCCTAAAATAAACATTGGCGAAATCGTTCTGGACCAATCCGCTTTCTCTTATAATAACACAGACCGGGATTCGATCCGGCAAGGCTTTGATTATTACCACTTCCGGATCGGAGTACCCGTTGGGGAAGTGGAAGACTTCAAAGTGATTGGCGATACAGTTCAACTTCAGGTGCGGTCGCTGGTGGCCACCGAACTCAAGACAAAACTGGACATTAAGGAATTGCATACCTTCTTCCGCTATTCCAGAATGGGCATGGAATTTCTTGGGATAAATTTGAATGCAGGGCACAGTGTCATCACCGATTCTGTTGTCTTTCGTTATCAAAGCCCGGCCTCCTTCAGTGATTTTAATAACAAGGTTAATTTCAGCGCCAAGCTCAAAGGCACCGTGATCCATCCTTCGGACTTAGCCCTCTTTGCCCCGGGGTCAGAGGCGCTCGGCCAACCGCTTCACCTGACGGGCAACCTCGATGGCAAAGTGGCGCGCTTCACGTATCACCATATGCACATCGGGATTGGCACTACCCAGATCGGCGGACAACTGGACATCGACGGTCTGCCTTCCATCAACGAAACATTTATCAACCTGAATTTGAAAAAGGGTCGGGTTACGATGAGTGACTTGCGATTCTTATTTCCAGAAGACATTTACGGCAAACTGGAACCACTGGGTAGTTTTCAGGCCACGGGCAATTTCGTCGGATTTGTTAACGATTTTGTTGCAAACGGGGATTTTGAAACCCGGCTCGGCCAAATCAAGTCGGACATCAACTTGAAAATCCTGGAAGGCAAGATCAACGAGTCCATCTACCAGGGAAACCTTGAGCTCGCCGATTTTGAACTTGGCACGTATCTCCGGGACACCGTCAATTTCCAAAAAGTTTCTCTCCGCGGACAAATCAAAGGAAAGGGACTCACTGAAAAGACTGCCAATTTTTTGCTCAACGGCAAAATAAGTTCCGTCGGCCTGTTGCATTACAATTATTCGAACATCACGACCAATGCCCAATTTTCCAGTCAGCTGTTCAATGGTAAACTGACCGTCGATGATCCCAATCTAAAATTCAATGCCAACGGTTTTGTCGATTTCAGGAAGGGCCACCAGATCGTCAACATCAAAGCCACGTTGGACACGGCTTTTCTCCAACGCCTTAATCTCTCGCGGGACAAGATTTTCATCAGCTCGTATATCGACATCAATTCCCGTGGACTTCAAATTGACAGTTTATTCGGAAGAGCGGACTTTAAAAACGTGAGGTTGCTGTACCGCGACGATACCTTGCGACTGGACTCCCTTCACTTGATCTCGGGCACCGACGGCCAACATAGAAAACTGACATTGAACAGCTCGCTTCTCGATATTAACCTGGAGGGTAATTACTATTACTCCACCTTGTTTTCGGACGTGACCACCCTGTTCCATGAATTCTACCTCAATCTGAAAAATGACAAAGCAGCCATCGATGCCTATTATGCTTCCAAAAGAAAACGATCGCAGGCATACGATGCCGAATTTCAAATGGCACTCCACGACATCAACCCGTTGGCCAAACTTATGAATTTGGATGCCCGTATATGCAAAAATATTTTGCTGAAAGGAAAATTCTCGAATGGGTTTACGTCGATCATCCATGCGGTTGCCCGGATTGATAGCCTCCGCTTTCAGGATAAAGTGTTTTTGAACAGCGAAATAGAGATGAGCGGCTCCAAAGTCCGCGACAGTATCGACGTGTTGGCGGCAGTGACCGTAACCTCGGCAAGACAGCAGTTTTCTTCTGCCTTCAAGACCAAAAACCTCTTGATTGAAGCAATCTGGAACGGACATCACGTTGACCTGGGATTGGATTTTGACCAGGATGGGTACACCAACCTGGTGCGGCTAAAATCAGAAATTGATTTTTTGCAAGACAGCACGCAAATAAAAATTCTACCTACCCGGATTAAGGCACTGGAACAGGAATGGGTGGTCGATCAAAAAAACTATGCGCTGTTTAAGGGTAACGAGTGGCTCATTCATCATCTTGAAATCCATCATGAAAACCAGTCTATCTTATTGGATGGACGCATTTCCGCCGACCCGGACCCTGGTTTAAAGTTGACCGTTAGCAATCTGGGCCTGGATATCATCAATACATTAAGCACTGAAACATTTGCCGGTATCGTCAACGGCAATGTCAACGCCCGCGATATTTATCACAGTCCGTACGTACAAAACGATATTTCCATTCAAGCGCTAAAGGTCAATAATTTCCTGATCGGCAACGTCACCGGAACGAACATCTGGAATCAGCTGGAGGACCGGTTCGATATCAATTTTTTTATCGATCGATTGGACAAACGAATCGTCAACCTGACAGGATACTACAATCCAAACGAAAAGAAGAGCCCCCTGAATGTAAAGGCCAACCTGGAAAATGCCAATGTCAAAATCATAGAGCCTGTTCTGCGAGGTCTCTTTTCACAAATCGATGGCACCCTCACCGGCGAATACGACATTACCGGCTCGTTCGGATCGCCTAAAATCAAAGGAGAAGGAAAGATTTCCGGCGGACAGATCATGATTGATTACCTGAAAACTGCATACACCTTTACCGGGATCATCGGGATGGCCCCTCATCAGATCATTTTCAAAGACTTCCATCTTGTCGACGCGTTCAACAACAAGGCGACCCTGAACGGCTTTCTGGCCCATCGCGATTTTTCACAAATGCGCATTAACCTGGACGCGACCTTTAAGAATTTTCAGGTCCTCAACACGGCGGCCAAAGACAATTCTCTGTTTTATGGACAAGGGTATGCCACGGGTGACCTTAATATTTTTGGACCCTTGTCGAACATGAAGATTTCTGCCAAGGCAAAAACGCAAAAGAACACGAAAATCTTCATCCCGATCAACGGCACGGAGACCGTTGAGAAAAAAGATTTCATCAATTTCACTCACTTTACCGACAGTCTGGTGGTCAAGGCTAATCGAAAAAAACCGAAGGAAAAAGTGGAAGTCTCCGGCATTACGATGGACTTGAACCTGGATGTCACGCCCGATGCCTTTGCAGAAATTATTTTTGATATCAAATCCGGTGACATCATCCGCGGAAGGGGGAATGGCGACCTCACCTTGCAAATCGACACCAAGGGAGACTTCAACATGTTTGGCGTTATCGAATTCACCGAAGGCGCTTATAACTTTACACTGTATGACATCATCAACAAGGAATTCTCGATCAACAAGGGGAGTCGTATTTCCTGGTACGGCGACCCGTATCAGGCGACGTTAAACATCACCGCCAGCTATCGGCAACTTACTTCCCTGGGCCCCATCCTGTCCGACCAGACCCTTATCAATGAGCCCAGCATCAAACGAAAGTATCCTGTGGAAGTGCTGTTGAAACTTACGGACCTCATGATGTCCCCCAGCATCAATTTTGATATTGATGCCCCGACGCTTCCCGTCAGCGTCCCCGTCACCGCGTCTGATAAGCTACCCGTCCAACTCCGGTTTGAATTCAATGCGTTCAAGGCGAAACTGGATGAACAAGAATTGAAGAAACAGGTCTTCAGTTTGATCATGTTGAGAAGCTTTTCTCCTTATGGTGAATCGATCAGCACCAGCGGAACATTCGCCAACAGTGTCAGTGAACTGTTTTCTAATCAATTAAGCTATTGGCTGAGTCAGGTGGACCAGAACCTGGAGATCGACCTGGATTTGAAGGGCATGAACCAGGAAGCTTTCAACACCTTTCAATTGCGACTATCCTATTCCTTTTTAAATGGCAGGCTGCGTGTCACCCGCGATGGCGCCCTCAACAACAACCAGTCCAATCGTTCCGATATTTCGGGGATCGCAGGAGATTGGACGGTGGATTATTTCCTTACTGCCGATGGCAAGTTCAAAGTCAAAATGTACAGCCGGTCCAACGTGAGTTCGTTAACCAATTCGTTGGGAACACAAACGGCATTGACAACCGGCGTAAGTCTATTGCATACGCAGAATTTCAATCAGGTAAAAGACCTTCTCCGCTCCGCCAGGAACCGCAAGAAAGACGAAGAAGAAAAACTAAAGGAAGAGCAGCAAAAAAATGACCAGGAGGCCATCAAAGAGGACGAGGGTGGAAACTGAACGTCGTGAACTGCTCCACCCGGTCAAACGCAAGTGGATTTCTCTACTCCCTTTTCTCTTCGCTCTCTCTATCGCTGTGTCTTTCGGGCAATCGCCTGACTCGACTCTTTCACCCGTTTATAGGAAGCGGCTTAAAACTGTGGTGATCGGTACCGGTTTGGCTTACACGGCTTCCATGATTGGATTGAGTCGGGTATGGTACAGCCAGTATCCGCATCAGCCTTTTCAATTCTTCAACGATTCCCGGGAATGGAAACAGGTCGATAAAGTGGGTCATTTTTATTCCAGCTTTCATCTTTCATCGATTGGGTCCCAAACGCTGCAGTGGTGTAGTCTACCCCAACGCAAATCCGATAGGATCGGGGCCTTGACGGGGTTTGTCGTCGTCTCTTCTATCGAAATCTTCGATGGTTTTTCAGCGGGGTATGGCGCATCGGCTACCGATATTTTGGCCAATGCATGCGGGACGGGATTTTATATAGGTCAGCGCCTGGGGTGGAACGAAATCCGTATCTATCCAAAATTCTCTTTCCATCAAACCTCCCTGGCACCGCGGAGTCCGGACACGCTGGGTTCAGGCCTGTCACAGGTGCTGAAGGATTATAATGGTCAAACCTATTGGTTATCGGCAGACATCGATAAATTTATCCGTTTTCCAAAATGGCTAAATCTCAGCGCTGGCTATGGTGCCGGCAACATGATCCACGCCCACGATAGTCAGAATCGCGCAGCGGGTTATGTTCCTTACAGGCAATACTATCTTGGGTTAGACTTTGATCTGACTGCGTTCAAGTCAAAATCAAAAGCCCTGAACACCCTGATATACTTCTTGAACTTAATAAGACTCCCGGCCCCCGCGCTGGAATTCTCCCAAGGCAAGGTGAAAGGTCACTTCCTATATTTTTAGTCCTATTCCTTCTTCGATCGTTTTTAGTGTCATAGTGATTTCTTTGTGGCAATTTTACTAACTTCGATTTCCTTAAACCCAACCCTTATGGACTTAACTGCTTTCATGAAGCGCTATGCCGATCAGATTGGCGGGCAGTACACTGAATACAATGCTTCGCAATCTATCGTGATTGTTCCACTTTCCGGCAGCCGGTTCCAGACGGTGATCGGCTTAATAAGAAGGAACGAGCTGTACAACCGCAAGTTGATAACGCTGAGTTCCAAAGTGTGTCCGGTAGGACCTCACGTCGATTTTAGAATGCTCCTGGAGCAAACTGCTTTCTTCAATTATGCGCGTTTTGTGATACGCGAAAATTACCTGCATGTGGAAGCCGTTTCCGGCTATGACAACGCCGTCGAAGATGAGTTAAAGGAAATGATTCAGGAAGTCGCCAACCTCGCTGACCAATATGAGATGAAATTAACGGGGGCCGATGTAAACTGAGATCGCGCCTTCATCGTGTACACTGGAAATTCAGGTTCACGCAAAGCACGCAAGGGAAACTCGCAAAGAACGCGAAGGTGAAAAAGGTATTCAAGGCTTTGCGCTCTTCGCATCTTTTACTTTGCGCTCTTCGCGTGAACCTGAATTTAATTCCCGATATTTGCATTAATGCAAGCCGTCTTATCGCCCCGACTCCCGACCTGCCTGCCGGAAGGCAGGTAGCTATCGGGACGGGGAGGAAAGTCCGGGCAACACAGAGCATCGTACTTCCTAACGGGAAGGCCCCGACTTGTCGGGGACAGACAGTGCCACAGAAAACAAACTACCCCGATCCGATAGCTATCGGGACGGGGAAAAGGTGAAACGGTGAGGTAAGAGCTCACCGCCCCAAGGGTGACTGCGGGGGCACGGCAAACCTTACGAGTTGAAAGGCCAAATAACCCCGATTGAACGGCTCGTTCAACCCCGTCCCGATCTCGGGATCCGGGGTATCGGGGGGGTAGGCTGCTTGACCCCGATTGTGAAATCGGGGCCAGATAAATGATGAGAGCCTCGTCCCGATAGCTGCCTGCCTTCCGGCAGGCAAGTCGGGAGACGGGGAACAGAACCCGGCTTACTGGCTTGCATTTATTTGATTTCCACACTGATAAACCTTCCGGTTTCGATTGGTTTTAGACCCGGGAGGTTTATTATTTTTTTCGCTTTATTGTACTACCCATGCCCAAAGTCCTGATCATCGAAGACGAAGCGAGCATCCGAGCGGTGCTGAAAGACATTTTAAAAGACCAGAAAGAACTTCACCTGGAGGTAGACGAGGCCAAAGATGGCGCCGATGGACTCCACAAATTAGAGAGCCTCCATTACGACGTCGTGTTTTGTGATATTAAGATGCCCAAGATGGACGGAATGGAAGTTCTGCAAAAAGCAAAAGAACAAGGAATAGCCACTACGTTTATCATGATCTCCGCTCACGGAAGCACCGAGATGGCCGTCTACGCTACAAAGATCGGCACCTTCGATTTCCTTCAATAGCCACCCGACCTGAACCGCCTGCTCATTACCCTTCGCAATGCACTCGACAAAAGCTATTTGGTGAAGGAAACGAAAACGTTACGCAGAAGAGTCTCTCAGAAATTTGAAATGGTAGGCGAATCGGCTGCGATGAAGGAGGTACAAGAAACGATCGCTAAAGTTGCTCCGACAGATGCGCGGGTGTTGATCACAGGGCCGAATGGATCCGGCAAAGAGTTGGTTGCGCGCTGGCTTCACGAAAAAAGCAATCGGGCAGCGGCCCCTTTTGTTGAAGTGAACTGCGCAGCCATCCCCGCCGAATTGATCGAAAGTGAATTGTTCGGCCACGAAAAGGGGTCCTTTACTTCGGCCATCAGACAACGCATTGGCAAATTTGAACAAGCCGATGGCGGAACATTATTCCTGGACGAGATCGGCGACATGAGCCTTTCGGCCCAGGCGAAAGTGCTTCGTGCGTTGCAGGAGAACAAAATCACACGCGTCGGCGGCGATAAAGACATCGCCGTTCATGTGCGGGTGATTGCCGCCACAAATAAAGACCTGAAAAAAGAGATCGAAGAAAACCTCTTTCGGGAAGACCTCTATCATCGTCTTTCCGTCATTCTGATCAAAGTTCCTTCCCTGGAGGAACGAAAAGAAGACATTGCCCTGCTGGTCAACAAGTTTCTCCTGGACATCGCCCGGGAGTACGGCTCCAAGCAAAAAGAAATTGACGCAACGGGTATAAAAGAACTAGAAACCCATCACTGGACTGGCAACGTAAGGGAACTTAGAAACGTAGTGGAACGGCTCGTGATTATGAGCGGAGATCGGATAACCCTTGAAGAAGTGAAAAAATCCCTCTGAAACTATATTTTTCTATCGGCTGTCCCTTTCTTCAAGTCCCTCTTACTGTAAGTAGGACACGTATACTGGCTACAGGCCGAAATGAACACCAGCAACAACACAAATGCAAGTATTTTTTTCATATTAACAGTGGCTTGATTAAAGCACAATTATAGAAGCAAAATTATCAATCTTTTCGGTCTGTACAAGTCCCTTCCTGTATTTTTACCATTCAGCGATGATTTCGGTCTATTCGACCAATAAATTGCACCCCCTTATATCGCTGTTATCCATCCTTCCAAGTACCTCAAAACTACCATCTTGATGAATTTTCCCTAAATCCTGGGTTTCAATAAAGGCGCAGGAATAGATATTGGCAAGGTCTATTATATTAATTGCCCCCGTTTGGCCCACCGGCTCCCTGTCGAACGGATCGCTGATATCCCGAATGAGGACTTTCATCGCTGGAGGAGTATGAAATCTTCCCCTCCCGAAAGAATAGGCCTGTGACAACAATTCGGTCATGCCGTATTCCGATAGAACGGAAGGTACATTGAACCTGGAGCAAATAAAACGATGCACCTCATCCCGAGTCCTCTCCGGTCGCTTGCCTTTCATTCCTCCCGTCTCCATGATCAGGCAATGACTCAGATCCAAAGCATAGGTTTCGGCCATGTCGAGCAGGGCAAATGTCACACCCAACAAGACTACTTTCTTATCGGACCTTTTTAGTTCCTGAAGTTTTGCCGCCAACGTATCGTTATGGTTTAGATAAAATCCAGAATAGACGGACTTGCTTTTTCGAATGAAATAATCGGCCATGGCCACCAACGACGACCCTTCTCTTTCCAGATACGAGGGAAGAAGAGCCATGACATGATAGTTCTCGAGCGGTCCGAAAAAATGGCGAAAAATTCTTTCTGCGTGTTCAAGGTACCCGACCGATGACTTAACCTGGTGACGGCTGGTAGCCCGACCGGTGGTCCCGCTGCTCGTAAAAGTTACTTCAGGAATCCAGGTTCCTGTTCGGATGTCGTGCGTCTTGAAAAATGAAATTGGTAAAAATGGAATCTCCTCCAGTGCAGTAGCCTGTTCGCGTCGTACGCGGTTCACAAAATCACGGTATATTGCATTGTTTTCGAGCTGGAATTTGAAAAGCCCAAGAGCAATATCTTCAAAGTTCCGGTCGTTAACACCGTATAAAACCTCCTCAAAACTTTTAAATGTCTTCAAGCGTTGATTACTTTACCGGTCTTAAAGGTAGGAAATGAGATTAATTCACAGTCTGGTGGGGATGGTGGTTCTGGCGGTCACCTTTAATGCCTGTTTTAAAGCGCCGGAATTCCCGATCGTTCCGGAAATCACCTTCAACAACCTTGTATTCAAGGATGTTAGCGCGCCATCTTCTGCCGACACGCTGATCTTAACCGTCAATTTCAAAGACGGCGATGGAGACCTGGGGCTGGACGATTCAGAAACCGATTATCCTTACAACGACAAGTTCTATTTTAAGGTAAATGGACAGCGAGGTTATTTTCCCGCCGGAACCACGGTATTCAACGATGGCACCCTGATGTCGTATAAAACAAAGCGCACTACAAACGACACCCTTCCCGCTTTTGTTACTCCTTACAACTGTTCCAACTGGGACGTGATCACGGACACAAAAACAGGGAAAGTAAGTGACACCCTTTACTTCCAACTGAATCCCAACCACTACAATTTCTTTGTTGATTTTTATATCAAACAACCTGACAATTCATTTGCCTTGTACGATTGGAAAAAGGAGTTTATTTATCCCAACTGCCAGGTCAACGGATTTGATGGCCGGTTTCCGATTCTTTCCAAGGACCTTTCGCAAAAGACTGCACAGGAAGGAACAGTTCGATACAGCATGAAGTCTGTCGGCTTCCTCATTTTCTTCAGTATCAAGGTGCTGAAACTAAGGATTTCGATTCAAGACCGGGCAGGGCACGGAAGCAATGTTATTGAAACACCGGAATTTACCCTTCAGTCGATTCGCAAGTAAGACCGGGATTAAACGCCTGCCTGCCGGTAGGCAGGGATTTAACGGATGACACAGATTATTTATTTGTCTTCCTTGTTATCTTCGAAATCCCTTAATCTGGGCAATCAGTGATCCAAATCGTGGATTTAGTCCCTGCCTACCGGTAGGGGATTTAACAGACAAAAATAGCAAATCACGAATATAACTTGGGAAAGCGTTGAGGGTCTGACTCGACCATCATTTCATAAATTATGTCAAAAACATCTTCCGGATTGGGCTTTGAAAAATAATCTCCATCGGAGCCATACGCCGGCCGGTGCTCCTTTGCGGAAATTGTTAATGGCTTTGAATCCAGAAATTCGTATGCGCCTTGCTCTTCAAGTACTTTTTGAGCCATAAAAGCAGTCGCGCCGCCCGGCACATCTTCGTCGGCAAAGATCACGCGATTGGTTTTCTTTACCGATTCAAGAATCCGATGATGCAAGTCGAACGGCAATAAAGTCTGAACATCAATCACCTCGCAGGAGATTCCGTTTTTTTCAAGTTCATTCGCCGCCTCCATCACGATGCGACACATCGAACCGTACGTGACGACGGTGACGTCGGAGCCTTCCTTCAGAATATCGGGTATCCCGAGAGGCACAGTGAATTCCCCGATGTTATCCGCCAGGCGTTCTTTATGACGGTATCCATTCAAACATTCAATGATCAACGCCGGGTCATCCGACTGAAGCATGGTGTTGTAAAGTCCTGCAGCCTGCGTCATGTCGCGTGGCACGAGCACATAGATTCCGCGAAGGCTATGAAGAATCATCCCCATAGGTGATCCGGCATGCCAGACACCCTCCAGTCGATGCCCGCGTGTACGGATAATCAACGGGGCTTTCTGGCCACCCTTGGTCCGGTATTGCAAGCAAGCCAAATCATCCGACAGGATCTGTATGGCATAAAGCAGGTAGTCCAGATATTGAACTTCGGCAATCGGCCGCAAGCCGCGAAGTGCTGCGCCGATCCCTTGCCCTACGATCGTGCATTCGCGGATACCCGTATCGGTTACGCGCAATTCGCCATGTTTCTGTTGAAGCCCTGCAAATCCTTGATTGACATCACCAATTCTTCCAACGTCCTCACCGAAGGCCAGTATGCGCGGATCGCGCTTCAAAGCAGCATCGAAGCAGGCCTGAAGTACTTCACGGCCATCGACCAGAGGAGAAGAGTCACTCCATACCGGCTTGATGTGTTTAACGTTCAGGGCCGACCATTCCGATTGACTGTACAAATGGGAACTGAAGCGATCAATATTTTCGGTCGTATTGCGCTTGATCCACGCTACCATTTCGTTTTTTAAAGTAGACTCTTTTCCAAGCATGACTCTCACGGCTTTCTTGGCTGCCTTGAATGCATCCAGCCGAAGAGGGTTTAAGGTTTTGTCCATCGTTTCCCGGATCTCGACGAGCTCCGGGAATTCACCTTCGCCTTGCTCGAGAAGCAGGGAAAGCTCCCGCTGGTCTTTTTGTATTTCTTCATTGAATGATCTCCAGGCGGCTTCTTTTGCGGCCCGTGCCGTCGCTTTTGCCTCCTTTTCTACAACATCCAGTTCGTCTACCGAACTGATCCCCTCGTTCAACATCCATTCACGCATCTTTCTGATGCAATCAAATTCCTTCTCCCAGGCTAATCTGGCTTTCGGCTTATAACGCTCGTGCGAACCGGACGTGGAGTGCCCCTGAGGCTGCGTCATCTCGATGACATGGATGAGCACGGGCACATGTTCCTCCCGGCACACTTGCTCGGCCGCCTCGTAGGTTCTGCACAGTTCCGGATAGTCCCATCCCTTTGTTGTAAAAATCTCAAAGCCCTTCTCCGATTTAGTGCGTTGAAATCCTGCCAGTATTTTTGAAATACTTCCTTTGGTAGTATGATATTCCTGGGGTACTGAAATTCCATAGTCGTCATCCCATACCGCCACAAGCATGGGCACCTGGAGCACGCCGGCGGCATTGATCGTTTCGAAAAACATTCCTTCCGAAGTAGACGCATTCCCGATCGTACCAAAGGCTACCTCATTCCCCCGGTTGGAGAGATCTGAAAAATTTCTTAACCCGGGATTGTGCCGAAACAGTTTGGAAGCATAGGCGAGGCCAAGCAATCGCGGCATTTGGGCGGCTGTCGGCGAAACGTCGGCACTGCTATTCTTTAATTTCGCCAGTGGCTTGAGGGCTCCTCGCTCATCGATAAGGCGCGTAGCGTAATGGCCGTTCATTAAACGACCGGCGGAAGCAGGATCCGCTTCTACGCTCGTGTGTGCATAAAGCTGTGCAAAATATTGTTGCAAAGTCAATTCACCGATGGCAAACATGAATGTTTGATCCCGGTAATAGCCTGCGCGAAAATCACCATCGCGGAAAACTTTGGCCATCGCCAGTTGGGCTATTTCTTTTCCATCACCAAAAATCCCAAACTTCGCCTTGCTCGTCCCGGCTTTCGCAAGCAACCCGGTAATCCGCAAGCACGGCAGCAGCTTTTTTTGCTGAAACTCCGATGGTTTTAGTTTGGCTCAAAGGATGGATTTAAATCAAAAATAGAGAAAAACCAATGAGCGTTCAAAGCCAAGATTTTTCACCGAAGAAAATGCCGGATTCGAGATTAATTTCCAAAGAATTGAATTTGGATGCCTCTTTTTACAGAAGGATAATCTTGAAATTTTTAAACCGCATAGGAGGCGCTAAGTCGCCGAGGAAACGCAGAGGTTTTTTTCTTTGTGACTGTCCTTTGAGGATCAGCATTCAGCAGATTGACAATATGGCAATTCTTTGTGTTCTCGGTGTGCATTCATTTGTGCCGTCTCAGCGCCTTCGCGGTAGAATTGAAGAGCCTCAAAAAATGAGTGGTTTACCATTACGCAATCGATACCGGTTACTATCTTTGCGCCCGAACCCGAGACACGGATAGATCCCCTCCGGATTCGCTTCCCGGTTTCAAAGACTAAACATCCCGATTATGATTATTGGAGTGCCCAAAGAAATAAAGAACAATGAATACCGGGTGGCCCTTACACCGGCCGGAACGCAGGAATTGGTAAAGCGTGGACATACCGTTTACATCCAAACGAAAGCGGGCGACGGGAGTGGCTTTAGCGACGCGGAATACGGAAGTGCCGGCGCGAAAATACTTTCGGCGGCCGAGGAAGTTTTTCGAATAGCCGAAATGATTATTAAGGTCAAAGAACCTGTCGAGCAAGAGTACAGCCTTATCAGGAAAGACCAACTCGTCTTCACGTATTTTCACTTTGCCTCCTACGAGCCATTAGCACACGCGATGATCAAGACCGGTGCGGTTTGTCTTGCCTATGAAACCGTGGAGCGCATCGATGGAAGCTTGCCTTTGTTGGTTCCGATGTCGGAAGTAGCCGGACGCATGGCCGTCCAGGAAGGAGCTAAGTATTTGGAGAAACCATTGAAGGGCAGAGGCATCTTGTTAGGCGGGGTTCCGGGGGTGATGCCGGCGAAAGTCCTTATTTTGGGCGGCGGCGTGGTAGGAGCCAATGCGGCAAAGATCGCCGCCGGCATGGGGGCCGACGTAACGATCACCGATTTGAACATCAACCGTCTTCGTTACCTGGACGACGTGATGCCCAAGAACGTGCACACTATGGTATCCAGCGACTATATGATCCGGGAGTTGGTGAAGACGCACGACTTGATTATAGGTGCTGTCCTCGTGCCCGGGGCAAAGGCGCCCAAACTCATCACACGCGATATGTTGAAAAGTATGCGGCCGGGAACAGTTCTGGTGGATGTGGCCGTGGACCAGGGGGGTTGTATTGAAACCTGTAAGCCTACCACGCACGAAGATCCCACTTACATTATCGACGATGTGGTACATTATTGCGTCGCCAATATGCCGGGGGCGGTGCCCTATACTTCAACTCAGGCCCTGACCAATGCGACCTTGCCTTATTGTATCAAGCTCGCCGGCCAGGGATGGAAAAAGGCCTGCAGCGACAGTATGGAATTGAAAAAAGGTTTGAACGTGATCCGCGGCAACGTAGTCTACAAAGCTGTCGCCGACGCTTTTAACCTTCCTTTCTCGGATGTTAAGGAATTTTTAACTTAATTTATGCCTCCTTCATTCTCGTGGAGGAATTTCATTTTTTCTCGTTTTGTTTTCAGGGCCGGAGGGTAATAGCTCCGGCCTTTTTTTGATCGCTGATTCGCATTTATCTTTCATCTCCTCGGCCCGGATGACATTTCATATTTTATTGTGTGGCAACTACTCAAACACGGGAAACGCATTCAGGAATTTTGCTTCCTGACCCGGCACGACTGCCTCGCAAACATAGTGAACCATTCCATTGGTAACTGCCAGAAACTTCGCACCGATATTCATATTGTACACGGCGATTTGATTAAAGGCCTTTTGGCTGAGTTTGATGGTCGGCGATTTGCATTCCACGAGCATCCAGGGCTTTCCACGTCGATCGTAAATAACAATATCGGAACGTTTTTGAAGTGCGTTAAAAGAAAGTCCGCTTTCTACTTTAAACAGCGACCGGGGGTATTTCAAATCATGAATGAGGTGATGGATAAAATGCTGCCGGACCCATTCTTCCGGGGTCAGGACAATGTACTTCTTTCGAATTACATCAAAAACCCACGCTTTTCCTCCCTCCTTTTTTATCTTTGGGTCATACGATGGTAAGTTGAGAGGATACATGGGATCAAAAATGATACAAACTTTTGTGCAATGAAAACGAAACAGGACATTGTTGAAAACTGGTTGCCGCGTTACACCGGGATGGCTTTAAAGGAGTTTGGGAAATATGTGCTGCTGACCAATTTCGATAACTATGTTCGGAAGTTTGCAGAATGGAATAACGTAGAGGTGCGGGGGGAAGACAAAGCAATGCTCAGCGCCACGGCCCAAGGCATCACGATCATTAACTTTGGTATGGGCAGTCCGAATGCGGCTACAGTAATGGACTGTCTGTCGGGCATCAAACCGGAAGCGTGCCTGTTTCTTGGCAAGTGCGGTGGGTTGAAAAAGAAAAACAACATCGGGGACCTTATCCTGCCCATCGCGGCCATCCGGGGGGAGGGGACCTCCAACGACTACTTCCCTCCCGAAGTGCCATCGCTGCCTGCCTTCGCCTTACAAAAAGCCATCTCCACCACCATCCGCGATTATAACCAGGATTATTGGACCGGCACAGTCTATACCACCAACCGCAGGGTCTGGGAGTGGGACGAAGTTTTCAAGGAATACTTAATTAAGATCCGGGCGATGGCCATCGATATGGAAACGGCCACCATTTTTTCTACCGCATTCTACAATGAAATTTCTGCCGGTGCACTTTTACTGGTCTCCGATCAACCGATGTTCGTGGAGGGTGTCAAAACAGAAGAGAGTGACAAGGCTGTGACGACCAACTACGTTGAGCTGCATTTGAAGATCGGAATTGATTCGTTGAAGCAGTTGATTAATAAGGGGATTACTGTGAAGCACTTGTTGTATTGATAAAGTAGGTTTGGAGTTCATCGGCCCTCGTTCACCCTTTTGTTCCCTAAAGGGGCCCACGCGCAAATTTGTCTCGCGAATAGTGTCAGGTCTGCAGCTGCTTCCAGCGCGCAACGAATAGTCCTGCCAACCCAAGAGCAAAAAAAATAATCAGGACCAACACGGAATTCTTCATACCAAACAACTCGTCGATGTATCCGAACGAAAAAATACCAAAGACGATCGCCAGTTTCTCCGTCACATCATAGAAGCTGAAAAAGGAAGCGGTGTCCTGTGTTTCCGGCATCAACTTACTGTATGTACTGCGGCTTAGCGATTGAATCCCACCCATCACCAGCCCAACGGTTGCAGCCAATACATAAAAATGGATCTCTACGTTTTGTCCCCCTTCCTTCAACGAAGCAATGTAGTAGGTAGAAAGGCAAACCAGTATCCATACGCCAACTACTCCGGCCAGAACCCTCAGATTTCCAAAGACGCCCGACAACCTGGACATCAGGATGGCTCCCGGAATGGCCACCAACTGAATAATGACAACGGTGACAATCAATTTGTCGGCAGGCAAGCCCAACACTTCTTTACCAAACAACGTGGCAACGAGCATGACCGTTTGTACTCCCATACTGTAAAACAAGAAAGCCACGATGTACCATTTTAAAACGCGAAGGTGTTTCACTTGTTCCCAGACCTTTCTCAATTCCCGGAACCCGGACGTCAGAAAATTATTTTCCTGCTGGCCGACCGGCCGGGCATTGGGCAAGGCTGCAAATGTGATTTGCGCAAACCCCATCCACCACAGTCCTACCAACAGGAATGTATACAGCGGGCCGGAGGTCTCATCGCCTTTGTTGGTGAAAAAAATAACCAGCCCAAATCCAATGATCTGCAAAAGCACACTACCGAAATAACCCATGGAGAAACCCCTGGCACTGATCCGGTCGCGGTCTTCCGGTTCTGAAATCTCAGGCAGGTAAGAATTGTAAAACACAAGACTCCCAACATAGCCAATGGCTGCAAAAACAAAACAGGTGATCCCCCATCCTACATTGGGGTGTGTGCCCTTGAACCAAAAGAGTCCGATGCACGAGAATCCACCCAAGTAGCAAAAGAACTGCATGAACCTTTTCTTGTTGCCGCGGGAGTCGGCAATGGATGAAAGAATAGGTAAGAGAATGGCAATGGCCAGGTAGGCAAATGCAAGCGCATAATCGTACAATGAACTTGCTTTGAATGTCCTTCCAAGAAACGGAACCCTGTCGCCATAGGCAGCCGTAGTGATACCGCTGAAGTATATGGGGAAAAAAGTCGTGGTGATCACCAGATTATAAACTGAGTTTGCCCAGTCGTACATGCACCAGGCGTTGATGATCTTGCGATTGTTGAGTTCAGTCAAAGCCGATGGCGCTTATGGAACGAAAATATAGATATAAAGACGGTACTATGAAAATTTAACTATTTTTGCATTCCAAAAAAAGGGAGAGGTGTCAGAGTGGCCGATCGAGCACGCTTGGAAAGCGTGTTTACCGCAAGGTAACGTGGGTTCGAATCCCACCCTCTCCGCCTTCGCCCCGACTTCGTCGGGGTCTACGGCGGACGCAGTCCGCTGGAACTCCCGCTTCGCGTTGGCGCGCGTTTGCAACGCGTGCCTACCTGCCTACCCCTACGCCTACCCTTTATCCCTCAGTCCACTTTCCTTTACCGAATTGGTTTACCCCGTCATCTCCCCCACCATCGGCTTATCGATTTTGTTCCTGGCCTTCTCTGATCCAAATACTCCCAACAAAAGCATGAGCTTGGTCACGGCCGCTTCGATGGTCATATCCCTTCCACTCACAACACCTATTTCTTCCAATGCCTTGCTGGTCTCGTACTTTCCCTGCATCACCATGCCTCCCGGGCATTGCGATATATTCAGGACAATAATCCCGTTTTGAATGGCCCCTTTCAGTAAATCGATGAACCAGGATGCCGAAGGAGCATTGCCGGATCCGAAGGTTTCGAGGATCAAGCCTTTGAGTCCCGGTGTCGTCAAAATGGACTTCACGGTCGCCGGACTTATCCCGGGAAAAAGTTTCAAGATGGAAATCGCGGAATCAAATTTCGAGAGCAGCTTTAATTCTCCAGTCTGAACGGGTCGGATCGCGGCGAAATCATAATCGATCGTGACGCCGGCCTTTGCCAACAGGGGATAATTCTCCGATTCAAACGCGTCGAAGTGCATGCTCTCTACTTTCTTGGATCGGCAGCCGCGCAACAAGGCATAATCAAAATAGAGACACACTTCCGGGACAACCGCTTTTCTGTCTTTTTTCGCCGCTGCAATCTCCAGGGAAGTGATCAGGTTTTCACGCGCATCCGAACGCGGTTCGCTGATGGGTAATTGAGCGCCAGTGAATACCACGGGCTTATTCAATCCTTGCAGCATGAAGCTCAATGCCGACGCCGTATAGGCCATCGTATCGGTACCGTGAAGAACTACAAAACCGTCCTGATCCGTATAATGCTCTTCGATGATGGTACCGATGGTCTTCCAGTGCGAGGGGTCTACATTGGACGAATCGATTGGATGGTCGAAAGAGATCACGGTCAGATCGAGAAACAGATTGCGCAAGGTGGGAAGATGTTCCAGGATGAGCGAGAAATTAAAGGGCACAAGGACACCTTGCGAGTCGTGGGCCATCCCGAATGTACCTCCGGTATAAATGATCATGACCCGCGCCTTGGGTTTTTCCGGGAGCGCGGTGTTGATGCTGACTTTCGTGTACTTCATAGGATGCAGATTAAAAAAAACATAAACACATAGACGCATAGGCACATAGGCACATAGGCATATTGTTTTCGTTCAGTATCGACGAACTTTCAAGACTGCACAGATCATTAAAAAAAACAAATCCGGATTTTCTTTGTGTCTATGTGCCTATGCGTCTATGTGTTTAAGAACTCTCTCTAACAGGACCAAAAATCTTCCTTGAATTTCTCGTTGTCACCTCCTGCAATTCCTCCAAAGATATTTTTTTTATCGCAGCAATCTTGCCGGCAATGAGCGGAATGTAGGCCGGTTCGTTTCGCTTTCCGCGATTGGGAACGGGCGCTAAATAAGGACTGTCCGTCTCCAGGACAACATTATCCAAACTTATTTCCGGAATGACTTTATCTAGCCGCGACACCGCCGAGGCCAAGAAAAAATCCCATCGAAATAATTTTTTTTGCCTGCCCCAAATCGCCGCTGAAGCAATGGAAAATTCCGGTAAGCCCGTTGCTCAGCAAAGGTTCCAACAACGCAATGGTTTCGTCGATCGATTGGCGGCAGTGGATGACAAGGGGCAGTTGGTATTTCTTAGCCCACGAAACCTGAATGTTAAATGCCTCTTTTTGTTGCTCCCAAAACGACCTGTCCCAGTACAGATCGGTACCGATCTCGCCGACCGCGGCAAATTTCCGTCTCGAGAGCCACTGTTCAACGCCGTAAAGCCCTTTTTCAAAATCCCTTTTCACTGAGCTCGGGTGAAGGCCCATCATGGCGAAGCAGGTATCGGGGTGATTGGACTCTACTTCGAGCATTCCCTCCACGGAAGTGTGATCAATATTGGGCATGTAGATTTCCTTGACTCCGGCCTCGCGGCTGCGAGCGATAACATCCTCGCGATCGTCGTTA
>WNFL01129264.1_pt1 | contig 28042 bp, 22 predicted proteins | sample 5400361 | NCBI WGS metagenome assembly WNFL01 (sample SAMN13153351, study PRJNA577476) | soil metagenome | isolation source: 40 cm soil on Douglas fir-dominated hillslope | place: USA:California | collected 2013-09-17
AAAAAGCGCAGACTTCACTGTGGCAGTTCCCGGATGACGAAGAAAGGCCATCGGAGAGGAGCCTGACGCGCAGTGGGTCCCCGGGTTCTTCTTGACGCGACTGGCGTTCCCGCTGACCGGGGTGCGCTCGGCCGTTACGTGGACGGCCTGGTAAGGGCGCTGGCCGAGTCAGGAGCGGATCTGGCGCTGGCCTGCCAGCGCGCCGATGAGGAGCGATACGGCAGGCTGCTTCCCGGTGCGAGGATCGTGCCAGGGCCGACGGCCATCGCCCACCGGCCTGCCCGCCTGGCATGGGAGCAGAGCGGGCTGCCGCTCGTCGCGACTCAGGTCCATGCCGATGTCATCCACTCGCCGCACTACTCGATGCCGCTGCGCCCCGGGCTGCCGACGGTCGTGACCATTCACGACCTCGCCTTTTTCACCGCACCCGACACCCATAGCGCGGTCACCGCCTCCTTCTACAAGGCCGCCATCAGGACGTCCGCCTGGCGGGCTACCCGGCTGATCGTCCCTTCGAAGGCCACCAGGGATGAGGTGGAGCGGGTCCTCGAGGCCGACTCCACCAAGATCGACGTTGCCTACCACGGCGTCGACCACTCACTGTTCTGCCGCCCGAACCAGGCCCAGCTTGACCGCGTCGCCAGCCGGCTCGGCTTGCACGGCCGTCCCTACGTCGCCTACCTCGGCACGCTTGAGCCGCGGAAGAATCTGCCCGCGCTGATCGCCGGATGGGTCGAGGCTGTCGCCGATCTGGAAGAGCCGCCTGCCCTGGTGCTGGCCGGCGGAACCGGATGGAGCGACGAGGTCGATCAGGCGGTCGCCGCCGTACCCGCGCAGCTTCGCCTGGTCCGCCCCGGCTACCTGCACTTCACCGACCTGCCCGGCTTCTTCGGCGGAGCGCTGATCGTGGCGTTCCCCAGCACCGGCGAGGGCTTCGGTCTGCCCGTGCTCGAGGCGATGGCGTGCGGGGCCCCGGTGCTCACCACGCATCGGACCTCGCTGCCCGAGGTGGGCGGGGACGCAGTCGCCTATACCGAACCGGACGCAGCGAGCATTAAGACAGCGCTGCGCGGGCTCATCAATGACCACGCCCAGCGGGAGTCGCTGGGCAATGCCGGGTACGCCAGATCGCTCGAATTCACGTGGGCTGCGTCGGCGCAGGCGCACATGGCTTGCTATGAGCGAGCGGCGTCGACCCGGCACGGGTAATCTCCCTGGTCATGTCGAGTGACTTCGAAAGCCAGATATCGGCGAACGGTAGGCGCGGTGCGGCTGGCGGGCGCCTTGAGGCGATCCTGCTGGTCGGCGGTCAGGGGACGAGGCTCAGGCCGCTGACGATCGGCGTGCCCAAGCCGCTGCTGCCAACCGCCGGCGTCCCGTTCCTCGCGCATCAGCTGGCTAGGGCGGCCGCGTCCGGCGTGGGGCGGGTCGTGCTGGCGACGGCGTTCCGGGCCGAAATGTTCGCCGAGGTCTTCGGTGATGGCTCGGAGTACGGCCTGGACATCGTCTACGCCAGCGAGGACGAGCCGCTAGGCACCGGCGGTGGAATCAGGAACGCCGCGGCTAGCCTGCGGAGCGGCCCCGATGACCCGGTCGTCGTACTGAACGGCGACGTGCTGTCCGGCCACGATCTCGGCGCGCAGATCGACCTGCACCGCAAGGCCGACGCCGCCGTCACGCTGCACCTGGTCGAGGTTCCCGATCCGGCCAGGTTCGGCTGCGTGCCGACTGACTTCGACGGCCGGGTGACGGCGTTCCTCGAGAAGACCCCGCAGCCGGTGACCAGCCAGATCAACGCCGGATGTTACGTCTTCACCAGGCGCTTTATCGACGCGATGCCGGCCGGCCGGGTGCTCTCCGTCGAACGGGAGGTCTTCCCTGACCTAATCGCGGCGGGCGAGACCGTCATGGGCTACCTCGAGTCTGCCTACTGGCTGGACGTCGGGACGCCCGAGGCCTTCGTCCGCGGTTCCTGCGATCTGGTGCTCGGCGAGCTCGCCTCGCCTGCGCTACCGGGCGACTGCGGGGATGCGCTGCTGCTGTCTGGCGCTTCCGCCGACCCGTCGGCCGAGCTTTCCGGCGGTACCTCGGTCGGCGCGGGGTGCGTCATCGGTGCCGGCGCCGCCGTCGAGGGCTCTGTGCTCTTCGACGGGGTCAGCATCGGTGCTCGTGCCAGCGTGACGGCGAGCGTCGTCGGGACTGGCGCGCGGATCGGGGATGGCGCGGTGCTCAATGGCGCCGTTGTCGGGGCCGGTGCCGAAGTAGGCGGCGGCAACGAGTTGCTGCGCGGCGTGCGAGTCTGGCCGGGCGTCCGGCTGGACGGCACCGCGATCAGGTTCTCCACCGATGCCTGAACGGCCTGGACCGGCCGAGGCCACGGCCCGCTCGCCACGCGACAGCTCGTGACCGGGCGGCGGCCATGCAACGGCGGTCGGATCGTCACTGGCGGGCGCCCTTCGCCGTCGACGTCAGCGGCGTCCTGCGCGTGCATCGCAGGGGGTACGGCGATCCCGCTTTCGCAACGGACTCCGGCGGTGCCATCTGGCGGGCGTCGCGCACTCCCGACGGTCCGGGCACGCTCCGGATTGCATGGCGGACGGGCGCCTCTGCTGACCGGGCCGGGCCAGCCAGCGTCACCCACGTACACGGGCAGGCCTGGGGATCAGGTGCCGCCTGGCTGCTCGACGCCATGCCCGGGCTTCTCGGTGCCGATGACCGGCCCGAGGAGTTCGTTCCCGCGCATGCGGTGCTGCGCGCCGCGGCCAGGCGACACGCCGCGGTCAGGATAGGCCGGTCCGGGCTGGTCCTTGAGTCCCTGGTTCCCGCCGTGCTCGAGCAGAAGGTCGTCGGCAAAGAGGCAACCAGGTCCTGGCGGCTATTGCTCACGCGCTTCGGCGACCCGGCCCCAGGCCCCGCCCCGCCTGGCATGCGCGTCCCCCCGGCACCCGCCACCTGGGCTTCGATCCCCTCCTGGGACTGGCACCGCGCCGGCGTAGAGGCAGTACGCGGCCGCACGATCGCCGCCGCAGCCCGAGCCGCCAGCCGCATCGAGGAGATGACCGACCTGCCCTCGCAGGAGGCTGACCGCAGGCTCCAAGCGCTGCCCGGCATCGGCGTATGGACGTCCGCGGAGGTCAGGCAGCGCGCCTGCGGCGACCCAGACGCCGTCTCCGTAGGCGACTACCACCTGCCCGCAGTCGTCGGCTGGGCGCTGGCAGGCCGACCGGTAGACGACGCAGAGATGCTCGAACTACTCGCGCCCTACCGCGGACACCGGCACCGCGCCTCGATCCTGGCCGGCCTCAGCGGCATGCACCCGGGACGCCGCGCTCCCCGTCTGTCGATCCGTGACTACCGGTCCTTCTGAGGGCAGCCCCCGAGAGGTCCCGGCACCGACCCGGCACGCACGCTGGCGTACTGCTCGTCTAGCCGGAGAGAATTGCGTAGAAGCAAACGAAGCATCTCTGGAGGACAAGTGCTTTACGCGTTCGGATTCGAGCGGATCGGCGTGGTGGTGAGCGACCTGTACTTCGTCGACCCGAGGCCCCTGCCCGGCCAGGAGGGTGCCGAACGCGGCGTGCGCCTCGAGGTCCGGATGGTCGGCCAGGGCGAGCTTAAGGGGTCGATCTACTCGGCCAGGCCAATCGAGGTCGGCCAGCCGGTCTGGCGCGCTGACCTGCTCGAGGCCGCCGACGGGCCGCCCGGCAGCCTGAACCGGGCGCACCACCACCCGAGGTTCGACGGCTGGGAGCCAGGCCACCGGGTATTCGACGAGAGACTCTCGGCCGGGCCCGTGCAGTGGATTGGGGAGCAGTTGTCCGACCTCGGCGCGCTTCTTGAACGCGCCGGCGTGCTCGACGACGGGTCGTTCGCTGCCGATGCCGAGAGCCTGCGCGGCTGCGCGGGCGAGATCATGGGGACTGTCCAGGGCCTGCTCGACAAGATCAAGGCGGGGGAGCTCGCCACCGCCCCGCCAGGCGGTCAGCCCGACTTCGTCAGGATCAGCTGGCTGTGACACTCGCCCCTCGCCACTAGCGCGTCGCGGCGGCCCACGCACCTCGCGGCACGTCCGGCGAGGGCCGGGTCCTGGCCATGCCCCGTGGGGAGGGCGGCGCGCGACGCATAGGGCCGGGTCCGCCTAGGGTAGATGGCATGCGAACAGCCGATTCCGGGCAGGCGCCGCCGCAGAACGCCCCGTCGCCGAATGCGTTGCGCCGCGCGCTTGCGCGCGCTCGCGATGGCAAGCTGCTCGACCGGGCCGAGGCCGCTGTCCTGCTCCACGCCAGGGGCGCGCAACTGACCGAACTGCTGAGCTACGCGGCGAGAACGCGGGACGCCGGGCTGGCCGCCGCGGGCAGGGCGGGGGTGATCACGTACTCCCGCAAGGTGTTCATCCCGCTAACCAGGCTCTGCCGGGATCGCTGCGGATACTGCACGTTCGTGACCGTGCCGGGCAGGCTGGCTCCGGGCAGCGAGTTCCTGTCGCCGGACGAGGTGCTTGAGATCGCCAGGCAGGGCGCGGCCCTGGGTTGCAAAGAGGCGTTGTTCACCCTCGGCGACCGGCCGGAGGCGCGCTGGCGCCAGGCGAGGGACTGGCTGCACGCGCACGGCTATGACGACACGCTGTCCTACGTCAGGGCGATGGCGATCCGCGTGCTCGAGGAGACCGGGCTGCTGCCGCACCTGAATCCCGGCGTGCTGAGCTGGCAGGACTTCCAGCGGCTGAAGCCAGTCGCGCCGTCCATGGGCATGATGCTGGAGACCACGGCCGAGCGGCTGTTCACCGAGCCAGGCGGGGCGCATTTCGGCAGTCCGGACAAGGACCCCAAGATCAGGCTGCGGGTACTGGAGGACGCGGGCCGGTCGGCGGTGCCGTTCACGACGGGGATCCTGATCGGGATCGGCGAAAACCTTGCCGAGCGGGCGGACTCGATCTTTGCGATCCGGGGCGTGGCCCGCGAGTACGGCGGCGTCCAGGAAGTCATCGTGCAGAACTTCCGCGCTAAGCCCGACACGAAGATGCGCGCAACCCCGGACGCCGAACTCGAAGATTTGGCTGCGACGATCGCCGTGGCCAGGCTCGTGCTGGGGCCGTCGATGCGGATCCAGGCGCCGCCGAACCTGATCGGCGACGAGTATCAGCTGATCCTGGACGCGGGGATCGACGACTGGGGCGGGGTCTCGCCGCTGACCCCGGATCATGTGAACCCGGAACGGCCCTGGCCGCAGATTGACGAGCTGGCCGGGCGGACCACGGCGGGCGGATTCGAGCTGCGTGAGCGGCTGACGATCTACCCCGGCTACATCCGCGAGCCGTGGCTCGACCCGCGCCTGGCGGCCCACGTGACGGCGCTAGCCGATCCGGCGACGGGCCTGGCGCGCGAGGACGCAAGCCCGGCCGGGCTGCCGTGGCAGGAGCCGGACGGCGGCTGGGGCCAGTCGGCCGGCCGCACCGACCTGCACGTCACGATCGACAGTCAGGGCAGGACCGCGGATCGGCGGACCGACTTCGAGGACGTGTACGGCGACTGGGCCGAGATCGCTGGGCGGATCGAGCCGGCCGCTGGCCGGGGGTCGGCGCCGCAGCGGCTGCGCGCGGAGGTCGCGGCCGCGCTGCGCAGCGCGGAGCGTGATCCGGCCGGCCTGACCGACGCCGAGGCGCTCGCTCTGCTCGACGCCGACGGGCCGGAGCTCGAGGCACTGGCCGCCCTCGCGGACGCGATCAGGCGCGAGGTGAACGGCGATGCCGTCACCTACGTCGTCAACAGGAACATCAACTTCACCAACGTCTGTTACACCGGCTGCCGGTTCTGCGCGTTCGCGCAGCGCAGGACCGATGCCGACGCCTACACGCTCTCGCTCGAGCAGATCGGCGGCCGGGCCGAGGAGGCTTGGGCGGCCGGGGCGACCGAGGTGTGCATGCAGGGCGGCATCCATCCCGACTTGCCGGGCACGGCGTATTTCGACATCGCCGCCGAGGTGAAGAACCGGTGTCCCGAGATGCACATCCACGCGTTTTCGCCGATGGAGGTCATGAACGGATCTTCGCGGACCGGGCTGTCAGTCCGCGACTGGTTGCAGGGGGCCCGCGAGGCAGGGGTGGGCTCACACCCCGGCACGGCTGCCGAGATTCTCGACGACGAGGTTCGCTGGGTGCTTACCAAGGGCAAGCTGCCTACCTCGGCGTGGATCGAGGTGATCACCACCGCACATGAGCTCGGCATTCCGACGACGGCGACGATGATGTACGGCCACGTGGACACCCCGGCGCACTGGGTCGCTCACCTGCGGGTCATCCGTTCGATAGCGGAGCAGACCGGCGGGTTCACCGAGTTCGTGCTGCTGCCGTTCGTCCATGCGAGCTCGCCGATCTACCTGGCCGGGCTCGCGCGTCCCGGCCCGACACGCCGCGAGAACCGGGCCGTGCACGCGCTGTCCCGGCTGATGCTGCACGGCGCCATCGGTTCGATCCAGTGCTCCTGGGTCAAGCTCGGTGACGACCTGTGCCGCGATGTGCTCGCCGGCGGGGTCAACGACCTCGGCGGGACCTTGATGGAAGAGACGATCAGCCGGATGGCGGGATCGGAGAACGGCTCGTTCAAGACGATCAGCCAGCTAGCCGATATGGTGGCGCCGATAGGGCGGCAGCTACGCCAGCGGACGACCACCTACGGTCAGCCTTCGGCCGAGCGGCTCGCGGCGGCAAGCGCCTCCGACGGGGTCTGCGCTTCTGTCCGTGGCCTGCCGGGGCGGGCGCTGCCGCTAATCTCGCTGCCTGCTGCGGGGTCTTGATCGGCGCCGGCGCCGGCGCTAGGAGCCGAGCGAGGTCCGCCCGCTCGAATCGAGCAGGGAGTGGCTGATGTCGACGGTGACGCGTTCGGTGCGGCTGACCGGCTGGGGGCGGACTGAGCCGACCGTGGCAGACGTGGCTGAGCCGGCCTCGGCTGATGAGGTCGCGGCCCTAGTGAAGGGCGTTGCCGGCGGTGGGGTCATCGCGCGGGGCCTAGGGCGAAGCTACAACAATGCCGCGCAGAATGACGGCGGGCTCGTTGTGTCGACGGCCGCGATGCGTGATGTGCTGTCGTTCGATCCGGACACAGGGGTCGTCAGCTGCGAGGCTGGGGTGAGCCTGGAGCAGCTGATGATCAGGCTGCTGCCCGCCGGATGGTTCGTGCCCGTGTCGCCGGGAACCCGGCAGGTGACCGTCGGCGGGGCGATCGGTGCCGATGTGCACGGCAAGAACCATCATGCGGCAGGCAGCTTTGCGCGGCACGTTCTGTCGTTCGACCTGCTGACCGCGGGCGGCGACGTCCGCACGGTGACGCCGGAGTCTGACCCCGACCTGTTCTGGGGAACCGCGGGCGGGATGGGCCTGACCGGGATCATCCTGCGGGCTACCGTCCAGCTCAAGCGGGTGGAAACGTCAAGACTGGTCGTCGACACGGTCCGGACAGCGAACATCGACGACACCATGGAGCATCTGTCCTCGACTGATGAGGACTACGACTACACGGTCGCCTGGACGGACTGCCTGGCGACGCGCGGCGCACTCGGCCGGTCGGTGATTACCAGCGGTAACTTCGCGACCACGCGCGAAATCCGGTTCAAAGACCGGGTTAAGCCGCTGGAGTTCAAGGCGTCGGCGCTGGCCGGCGCCCCGCCGGTGTTTCCGTCCGGCATGATCAACGCCCGAACGGTGGCGCTGCTGAACGAGGCGTGGTTCCGCAAGGCGCCCCGGCGGCGGACCGGCGAGATCCAGACAATCGGTAAGTTTTTCCACCCCTTGGACGGAATATCGAACTGGAACCGCGTCTACGGCCCGGCCGGCTTCCGGCAGTACCAATACGTGGTGCCCTTCGCTTCCGCTGACGTGGTGCGGCGATCCCTGGAAAGGATTAGCGCGCTGCGGGCGCCGTCGTTCGTAACCGTGCTCAAGCGCTTTGGTCCGGGTGATCCTGGCATGTTGTCGTTCCCGATGTCGGGCTGGACGCTGGCGCTGGATTTCCCGGCCCGCACCCCCTGGCTTGGCCCGCTGCTGGCCGAGCTCGACGAGATGGTGCTCGAGGCTGGCGGTCGGCTCTACCTGGCCAAGGACTCGAGGATCCCGGCCGAGCTGATGCCCAGGATGTACCAGCGGCTTGAGGACTTCCGCCGGCTGCGCGCGGCAGTCGACCCAGCGGGAGTGTTCAGCTCCGACTTGTCCCGCCACCTGGCCCTGTGACGGCGGAGCCAGTGACGGCCGAGCCAGTGACGGCGGGACCTGCCAGCGCAGCAGCCGTCTCGGGCGACTCCGGCCGCCGAGCCCGCCGCAGCAGCCGGACGGCAACGATCACTGGCGGCACTGCCGCTAGCAGCAGCATCAGCAGGTGGCGTAGCGGAGGATGACCGAGCGTCGAGTCGATCAGAAAGCGAAAGGTGCTGACCCGCGGCCGGAAGAAACCCTGACTGCCCGATGCGACCAGCCCGGTAGCCAGGTAACGGACCGCGAGCAGGTTGGCCAGGATCAGGCCGCCTGGCCAGACGAGGGTTGCCAGGACCTTGTCCTGCCAGTGCCAGCGAGGAGAGACCCACAGCAAGGTCACGCCAGCCAGCCAGGCTGGCCTCCACAGGACTCCGCCGGCTAGCACCAGCAGGATGGCGGCGTATTCCAGCCAGCTGGCCTCGGCGCCAGGGTTGTGCCCATCCACTGCCAGGACGACGTCCCTCGGTTGGCCGAATCGCACTAGCGCCGCGCGTACATCCGTGGTGCCGCCATCATCGGCCTGAATTGCATCGGCCAGCCGATCGCCGATTTGCGCGATGACCCAATCACGCCTGCCCCGCGGCAGGCGCCGCGCGGCCCTCCGGACTCGAACGAGGTAATTGGTGATGACCGCGTCGTCGCTGAGTTGAGCGGAATCAGGGTGCATGTGCGGACAATAGCGACCGACCCGTATGGCGCTCCAAGATCACCCGAGCGGCTGCACACTGCAGCCAGGTGAGCACCGACGCGGCGTTCCTGTCCAGCCTCGAAGCCTGAGTACCTGGTCGACCTGCGCGGCTACCAGGCACGGCGTTATCCGGATCTCCCGGTATCCGTACCTAAGCGTGATCACGCCGTCGGCGGCCGCGGCATTGTCCCGGCGGATATCGAGCCATCGTCTGTCATCCGGATGCGCGATCCTGCCGTCAAGCTCGACGGCCAATGCGAACTCGTCGTAGAGCACATCGCGGTACTCGCGATGCCGCTCACGTGTCACTGGCACCTGTCGGTTGCCTGGCGGCAAGCGGTGCGCAATTTCGACGTCTCGGACGTAGAGGTATTCGAGTACTGAGTGAATCCCTGCCATGCTGGGCTGAAGCACCGACGCGCCGTCGAAGCCGACGGCGTCCGTTGACGGCTTCGCGGAGGAGTTCCTGAGTGGTGAGCCTGCGTCCGAGCGCTGAGGTAATCCAGCCGATCGCGCGCTCGAGGCTTGCACTGGTGTCACTAAGGTCGAGAACGGTCTCTTCGAGGCGGGTTCGCGGCGGCAGGCGAACTGGATGCACCGCCTCGTCAGCGCCAAGTCTGGCGTGCACGATGATGCCGCGCGGCATGCTGACGCGCCTGCTGGCTGGAACGGTGACGTGTATTACCGATGCGGCTTTGTCCAGCAGCCCGTCTAGCTCTGCGGCAGTCTGGTAGCTCAATGCGGCTCCCTGGCCGACCCGTAAGAGGGCGGCCCACAGGGTAGCCTCCCGACCAGGAAGGCCGGTAAAAACGGCGTAGACGCCGGTATGAAGCCGCTGCCACCGGCCGCGGTCAATCCGAGACTCAATGACGTCCTTGCTCAATCCCGCGGATAGTGCCTGGCGGCGGGAAATCACGCCGCGCTGAAGCTTGGCGATATCGCGCAGCGACACGGGCAGCTCGTTGGGCATGCCGCCCAAACTCGCTCAGTGCGGGATAGCTGGCAACTGGCCGGGACATGACTGTGGATGATGGCATCGCGCGTTCACAGCGGCGGCCGACTTACGTCGAACGCCTGCCGTTCCAGTGCTCGATAGTTAGCGCACGACGAGGAAGGAAGCAGGGTCGCGGTCAGGGCGCGGGGCGGGCGGGGCGGCGGCGCGGCCGACCCCGACGGCGCCCATCGGCTCCCAGTCTTCTGGCAGGTCCAGCGCCGCTGCGGCGACCGGGCCGCAGAACAGCGTGCTCGACACCCAGCACGAGCCGAGTCCCTCCACGGCCAGCGCGACGAGGAGGTTCTGCACGCCGGCGCCCATCGCGACCAGGAACATCGCCCGCTCGGCGGCGTTGCGGCGCCGGTCAGGGTAGGTGTGCGCGGCGTCGGCTAGCAGGCACGGCACGATGATCAGCGGCGCCCTGCGCAGCGGCTCGCCGCGGCGGGTTCTGCGGGCGATTTGTTCCTCGGTGAAACCGTCGCCATGCAGGTCAGCGACCCAGGCCGCCAGCATGTCGTCCAGCAGCCTGATCCGCGCGGGCGCCGACTCGACGATCGCGAACCGCCAGGGCTGGCTGTGGTGCGGGGCCGGCGCGGTGAGGGCAGCCGCGATCGCGCGGCGCACAGCGGCCTTGTCCACCGGCTCGTCGGTGAAGTCCCGTACCGTCCTGCGCTCGCCCAGGACGTCGGCGGCGCCAAGCCGGAACATGTCCTCTGCGGCGGGCCTGATCAGTGCGGCAGCGCCCGGCCCGTCGCCACCCGGGTCCGTGTCGGCGGCCGGTGTCCGGGATTGCGGGTCGGCGGTGTTCGGGCGGTCGCCAGCGAGGTCAAGCTCCACACTGCCCGGCCTGCTACCGGCCGGGTCCGCGCCTGCGGCGATGACAATCTCGGGCAGCCCGCGCACCACCGCGACTGGCACCTGATCGGTCTTGCCCTTGACGAGTTCGGCGGCCGCTGCGATCTCGTCGGCCACTGCCGCGACCGTCACCTCGAGCGTGTTGCCGAAGCTGTCGGCCTGGCCGCGGTGGTCGCGCAGCGGCAGCAGGCCGGCCGCTCCGATCGCGACGTCGGTCTGGCCGTTGCGCCACGGGCGGCCCATGGTGTCGGTGACGAGCACGCCGATGTTCGCGCCGGTCAGCTCGCCGATCGACTTTCGCAGCCGCCTGGCTGAGCCGTCGGGGTCCTCGGGCAGCAACACCACCGTGCCGGGTGCGGTGTTGGACCTGTCGACACCCGCGGCCGCCAGGACCAGGCCATGCCTGGTCTGGGCAATCGTGGTCGCACCGCGCCTGGCAACCACCCTGACGGTCTCGGCCGCTATCGCGTCGTCGCGGTCGGCGCTGATGACGCGCCCCTCGGCCTTGCTGATGATCTTCGAGGTGACGACGAGGATGTCGCCGTCGGCGAGGTCGGGAACAGCGGCTGCGATCAACGTGGCTAGGTTGGCGCCTTGCGCGATCTCAGGCAGGCCCGGCACGCCGGAGACGGTGATCTCGCTCATCGGGAGAGCTCGCTGGCCAGATCCACCGCCGCCCGGGCGATCGCCGAGGTCGACGCGGCGTCGGTCATGAACAGGGGCAGCGCGCGTACCGCGATCCCGCCGAGTTCGGCGGCGGCGATCGCGTCGGCATCGGAGGTATCGACCAGCCAGCCGTCGAGGAGCGCAGAACCGTAGTGCGCGGCAACGGCCGCGGCGGTGGTCTTGACGCCGATGGCGGCGAGGCAGGCATCGGCCATGCCCCGGACTGGCGCGCCGCTGATCACCGGCGAGACGCCGACAACGGTTTTGGCGGCGACCGCATCGGCGATCCTCGGGATTGCGAGGATGATGCCGATGCTCACCACCGGGTTGGACGGCGGCAGCAAGATGAAGTCGGCGTCCTCGATCGCCCGCAGCACGCCAGGCGCAGGAACAGCCTTCTCAGCCCCGACCGGCACGAAACTGAGCGCCGGGACCTCCGCGTGCAGCCGCACCCACCACTCCTGGAAGTGAACGGTGCGCCTTCCCGCCTCGTCATCGATCACGACATGGGTCTGAACATCGTCGTCAGTCATCGGCAGCAACGTCACTCCTGGCTGCCACCGTTCGCAGAGCCGTCTAGTGATCGCCGACAGCGGCAGCCCGGCGCTGAGCATCGAGGTGCGCACGATGTGCGTGGCGAAGTCACGATCTCCGAGGGTGAACCAGTCCGGTCCGGCTCCGTAGGCGGTCAGCTCGGATTGCACGACGTGGGTTTCGCCCGCCCGTCCCCATCCCTGCTCCTCGCTGACCCCGCCGCCTAGCGTGTACATCACGGTGTCCAGGTCAGGGCAGACGTGCAGGCCGAACAGCGTGATGTCGTCGCCGGTGTTGCCGATTACGGTGATGTCGGCCTCGGGCGCGGCGATCCGCAGCCCGCGCAGGAACCGGGCGCCCCCCACACCTCCGGCGAGCAATGTGATGCGCATGCGCCGAGTCTGCCAGCCCGGAGGGGCCGGGCGGCGGCCGGCCACGCAGTACGCCGGGCCTGGCGGCCAGGCAATGAAGCCGGAAGTCGGCGGCCGGCCACGCAGTGACGCCCGGCGCCGGGCTCGGTCGTGTCAAGGCTGGGACCCCAGGATTTCCGGGCCGACTTTCCCGTCATCACGGGCAAGCCGTCGACCTTTATCACGAATCCGCCTTGACGTTTGGCAAGACACGCGCGTGTAATTTCAACAGTGTAATTCTCTGGCGGGCTTGGCTCGGGGCGCCAGGGAGCCGACGGGGTAGCGGAGGGGTGGAGGTGCGCTGTGACTGACGCAATCGTCACGCTCGTGCACGAAGCGTTCGGCATCGGCGCGGATGAGGCCGCGGAGCCGGCGTGGCAGGATCGGGCGCTGTGCGCCCAGACTGATCCTGAGGCCTTCTTTCCTGAGAAGGGCGGGTCTACCAGGGAAGCCAAGCGGGTGTGCCGTAGCTGCGAGGTGCGGACCGAGTGCCTGGAGTACGCGCTTGAGCACGATGAGCGGTTCGGCATCTGGGGCGGCCTGTCCGAGCGCGAGCGCAGGCGGCTGAAGCGCCAGGCTGGCTAGGCTGCGTCCGCACGCAGGCGGGGTCAGGCCCGCCAAGCTGGCCGTCTGCCAGTGCCGGCGCCCATGATTCGCGTATCGTTCACAGAAACCGGCCCGCCGGAGGCCCTGGCAGTTGTCGGCCCCGCGGGGCAGAACCCCCTGAGCAGCAACCGGATCGCCTTGTCGCCGAACGAGACCTATCCGCAGCACATCGTCACCGCAGTCATCGTCGCGCACGACGGTGCAGCCTGGCTTCCGCAGCTCGCTGATGCCTTGCTCGGGCAGACCCGCCCCGTACAGCGCGTTGTTGCCGTGGATACGGGCAGCCGTGACCGCAGCGGCGCTGTGCTCGCAGCGAAGTTCGGCCAGCAGGCCGTCTTCGGCATGGACCGGTCGACCGGCTACGGCGCGGCCATCGCTAGAGCGCTCCACCACCGGGCCGCGAACGTCCAGGTAGCTCCTCCGTCTGGCGGCAGCGGCGGACCGGGCGCCGGCTACAGCGGCGGACCGGGCGCCGGCTACAGCGGCGGACCGGGTGGCGGTCGGGCTGGCGGCCAGTCCGGTGACCGGATCGAGTGGCTCTGGCTGCTTCATGATGACTGCGAGCCAGCGCCGGACGCGCTCGAGCAACTGCTCCGCGGCACGGCCGAGACGAGCGCGGCTGCGGTACTCGGCCCGAAGCTCAGGGACTGGTCCAACCGCGAGGTGATCCTCGAGGCCGGCCTGACCCTGGACACGGCCACCAGGCGGATTACCGGGATCGAGCCCCGCGAGGTCGACCAGGGCCAGCACGACGGCGACCGCGACGCCCTCGCGGTAAGCAGCGCGGGGATGCTGGTCCGCCGCGATGTCTGGGAGCAGGTCGGCGGGTTCGATCCCGCCATGGGCCTGTTCATGGACGATGTCGACTTCTGCTGGCGGGTGCACGCCGCGGGCTACCGGGTGAGGGTGATCACCGACGCGATCGTTTACCATGCCCAGGCCGCGACCAAGCACCGCCGGCCGGTCTCTGTGGGCCGCCGGGCGCGGATGCTCGACCGGCGGAACGGGCTGCGTACCCTGCTCGGGAACCTGCCGTTCCGGCAGATGATCACCACAGCGGCAGGCAATGTGCTCGTCTCGCTGCTCCGGATCACCTTCTTCCTGCTGGCCAAGCGGCTCGCCGCGGCCGTGGACGAGATGTCGGCCCTGGCGGCCGTCCTGTGCCATCCGATCAGGCTCATCAAGATGCGCAGCGCCAGGTCGCGGGGACGGCGCGCGGCTTACAGGAGGGTCCGGGCCGACCTGCCGCCAGGCCGGTCGGTGCGGCGCCTGGTCGAATTCTCGATCGCGGCCATGTCGAAATCCCAGCTCGATACGGCGGGAGCGCATCACGCGTCGGCGGATCCGACCGAAGACGACTCGATGCTCATCGACAACGGGCTCGGCAAGCGGCTCCTGACCAGCCCATCGCTGCTGACCTTCCTCCTGCTGCTCGCCGTCGCCCTCGCCGCCGGGCGATCGCTGATCGGGGCAGGGCCGCTCGGCGGGGGCTCGCTGGTTCCGGCCTGGGGCGGCTCGTCTGACCTATGGGCTGCTTACCTGCAGTCGTTCCACCCGGCCGGGATCGGCTCGACGACCCCTGCGCCCGCCTGGCTGGCCGTAGTGGCCGCCCTGTCCACCGTGCTGGCCGGGAAGCCCTGGCTGGCCATGGACGTCATCATGCTCGGTTGTGTGCCGCTCGCGGGGATGACGGCGATGTTCGCGGTTCGCAAGGTGACCTCGTCGGCGCTCGTGCGAGTCTGGGCGTCGGTGACCTACGCCCTGCTGCCGGTGGCGACGGGCGTGATCGCCTCAGGCAGGTTCGGCGCTGCCGTGGCGTTCGTGTTGCTGCCGCTGGTCGTCGCGCAGGCTGTCCGGATGTTCACCGAGTCAGGACCTCGGGCCGGCCGGGCGGCCTGGGCAACCGGCCTGCTCGTCGCCATCGCCGCGGCGTTCGTGCCGCTGCTCTGGCTCATCCTGTTCCTGGCCTGCCTGCTGGCGGCGATGGTTTTCCGCACGACCAAGCGCGGCCTGCTGCGCAACCTCACCATCGCGGCGCTGATGCCGCCGGTGCTGCTGCTGCCGTGGACCTTGACGTTGCGCTCACATCCGGCCCAGCTACTCAGTGAAGCCGGGCTGCCGCAGTCGGGAACCGCGGTCAGCGGGCTTCCCGCCAGGTCCTTGCTGCTCCTCAGTCCGGGCGGACCGGGGCTGCCGCCCTACTGGGTCACAGCCGGCCTGCTCGCCGTCGCGCTCGCCGCGTTGTTCGCCGGCCGCAGGCGCAGGCTCATCACGGCCGGCTGGGGGCTTGCCCTGACCGGGCTGCTCGGTGCGGTGGTGGTCAGCCACCTGGTTGTCCAGCCCGACGATGGCGGGCCAGTCGTGATCTGGGCGGGGCTGCCGCTCGCGCTCGCCGCCATCGGGCTGCTGCTGGCGGCGGCGGCCGGGGCGGACGCGCTCGGCCGCCTGCTTGCCGGGGTGAAGGGCTGGCGCGCCATCGTCAGCGGGCGCGGGCCGTGGGCCGCTCTGCTTGGACTGGTGGCGTGCTCGACGCCGGTCCTCGCCGCGATCGCGTGGCTCAGCAGCGGCGTCAGCGGCCCGATTCATCGGGTCAGCAACCCGGTAGTGCCCGAGCTTGTGGCTGTTGCCGCTGGCCAGTCCCGTCAGGTGCGTACCCTTGTGCTCAGCTCGGCCGGCGGGCAGGTGTCTTACCTGCTGCTCCGCGGGCCGAGCCCATCGCTGGCCGACGCCGCTCTGACCCCGCCGCCCGACGCGCAGCGCGCACTCACCAAGGCGGTCTCGGCGCTGACGACTCCAGGGGGAGGGCAGGCAGCGAACCAGACGCAGTTGCTGGCTAACTTCGATATCGGCTACATACTCGTCCAGGCCCCGGTCGACCCGCAGCTCGTGACCGTGCTGAACAACGTGAACGGGCTGCGCCCGTACAGCACCACCCCGCGCTACTCGCTGTGGCAGCTCGACACGCCGCCCTCGCGGGTCAGTGTCACCGCGCCCGGCGGCACGGTGGTGCCGATTCCGTCGAGCGCCGTTGGCGTCGCCGACGCGCGCGTGCCTGCCGCGGGCGGAACGCTAGTGCTCTCCGAGCCTGCAGGTGGCTGGAGTGCCTCAGTCGACGGCCACGCGCTGACTGAGGTTCCGTCACCGGCCGGCAGCTGGGCGCAGGCGTTCAGGCTGCCGAGTGGCGGCGGCACTGTCAACATCGGTCATTCGAGTCTCGTCCGTGACCTGGAGCTCTTGTTCGAGCTGCTGGCTTTCCTCGTCGTCGCCAGCCTGGCGCTGCCGGGCATCCACCTGGCCGAGCTGGAGGATCACGCCGCCGCGTCGGTCGCGGCGGACCGCCGGGAAGGCAGGACCGCGGGCCATGCCGCCGGCGGCCGAGCAGGCGCCCGCGGCTCGCGCCTGGCCGGGGATTCGCGGTCGGCCGCTGGCTCGGCGAGGGCCGCGGGATGGCCCGGGGCCGGCGATGCGGCTGATACCGGCGCAGGCATTGGCGCAGGCATTGAGGACGCAGCCGCGGTAGCCACCGCGGGCGGTTCGGCAGCGCGGGCCGGCCTCGCCGCGGCCGGGCAGGCCGGCTCGCAGCGGCTTGCGCGGGGCGCACGGGCCAGGGCCGGGCGGTCCAGGGCAGCCGCAGGAGGCAGGGCCGGCCGGGGCAAAGGCGGCCGCCGAGGCTCAGGAACCGGTCGGGGCTCCGCAGCGGTTCCTGATGACGCCGCCGGGGCGACAGGGGCTGCCGGCCTCGCCGCGGCTTCAGGGGACCGGCCGGGCGCTAGGCGCAGCAGCGCGGGATCGCCGCCACAGCGCGACGCTGACCAGCGCGAAAGCGGTCGGCGCGGTTCGGTCGGCCGGGAGGGTGGGCTGGCTGCCCCCTGGCCGCACACCGAAGCAGACGACCGGCGCGGCGACGACCGGTTGACGCAGGCATGGCCGTACGCGCCGGCCGACGAGCCGCGGCATGATGCCCGCGCCGACCGTCGGCTCGCCGACGCCTGGCCGTACGCGGCGGCCGATGAGCCTGGCACCGCCCTGGTGCCGCGATCGGACCAGCGGCCGTACTCGCCGGGTGCCGATGAGGCTGGCAGGATCGCGCCCGGCAGCCGGTCCTCAGGCCCGCCAGGCCGGGCGTGGTCATACTCCGACGAGCCGGATCTTGACACCGGCAGACGCGATGATTTTTCTGTAACAGGGCCCTCGGGGCGGCCGTATGACGATGGCGCGCCCGCGCGGGGCGGAAGTCATCGCTCGGCAGCTGGGCTGTCTCCCTCCGGCCGGTCGCCGACCGGGGCGTGGCCCGATCCGGACAGCGACGAGCTCGCACCCGGCCGCCGATCGGCGTCGAGCGGCCGGTCGTACGGGGAAGACCGCGCGAGCGGCGCAGGCAGCTACCCTGAGCAGGCCAGGGACTATCAGGACCGTGGCGGAGCCGACAGCGCCGACGGCTACCGGGACGGTGACCGCCAGTCTGGCGGGCGCCGTGGCCGTCGGGGGACCGGGCGTTCGGCCCGCGGGGGATCTGGCCGCCCTGGTGAAGAGCGGCCGGGCGAGCCGTCCCCAGGCCACCACGATCGACGGCAGCCGCCAGAACAAACTGCGGCCTGGTCCGGCAGCGACGACCTGCTGGAGCCGCTGCCGCCGCTCGACGACCCCGGCCGGGCGCAGGGGCGTCGGAGCTCCTGGCGGGCAGCGGAGGACAGCGGCGACTGGCCCAGGCTGGGAGACGACGAGGGCCCTGATCAGCGCTGGTCTGCGCCGTTGACCGAGTTCGAGCCCGAGTATGAGGGAGATACCTGGTGACGGCCCGTAAGGCGAGGCCGGCCAGGGGCCGCCAGCTGGCCAACCGGCTCATCCTCGCTTTCCTCGTCGTGCTCGCACTCGCCGGCCTGTACGGCGTCGCCGGACTCAGCCGCGCCGTCACGCTGACAGCCGCGACTCCGGTTGGCCCGGTGGGCCGGCTTCCCGTGACCTCCGCGCTGCTGGCCTGCCCTGCGCCTGGATCGGCGGCCCCGACCGGCGGGAACATCGCCGAGGCGAGCGTTCCGGCCAGGACTGGCAGCGGGCAGGTAGCCCTGACGCCACTCCACTTGCCTACCAGCGCCCAGCCGCTGACGACCGTCAACACCGCCCCGCAGGTTGGTCAGCTGACCATCAAGACCGTCCACCGGGCGCCCGTACTGCCGAAAAGGAAGGCGGCTATGCCGAGCATGGCCGGCGGGGCCGTGCCGACAAGCCTGGCACGGGGCGGCCTGATCATCTCGGCATCCGGAGCCGACGCGCAGGGGTTTGATGTCGAGCAGCTGGGTCCTGCCGGGCAGCCGACCGCGCGCTGCCAGCCGCCCGGGTCGGACTTCTGGTTCATCGGACCGGAGACAACGAAGCTGCGAACCGAGTTGTACCTGATCAATGCCGACGGCGCGGCGGCCAACGTGCATGTGGGCGTTCAGACCGACAGCGGCCCGCGGCTAGGCGCTCCAGACTCTGGGGTCGTCGTGCCGCCGCATTCCATGGTGGTGCAGAACCTGGACAAGCTGGTGCGGTCGGCGCGGGCCGCCGCCCTGCACGTCACCACGAGCACGGGCCGCGTCGTGGCCGCGGTGCGAGAGACTGGTAGCGCGGGCAAGCCAGGGATCTGGCTGCCGCCTGCGCCGGAGCCCGCGACCACGCAGATGCTTACCGGCCTGCCTGATGTAGCTGGAACTCGCGAGCTGTACATCACCGTGCCGGGCGCGGCCGCCGCGCGGGTCACGATCACCGCGGTGACGCCGCGCGGGTCCTATCAGCCCACCGGCGGGAGCAGGATCCGCCTGCTCGGCCGCACGACCACGGGCGTCTCGCTGCCGGCCCTGAGCGGCTTCGCAGGCTCGATTAAGATTTCCGCCAACGTACCGGTGACCGCCGTGCTCGAGGTATCGGGCGGGCCTGCGGGTGCTCCCGGAGCGTTCATCAGCGGCTCCGCCGCGATTACCGAGCAGGGCGTCGTGGCGGCTAGCCCGGCCGGCGCGGCAGGAACGACCGAGATCGTCCTGTCCGCCCCGCAGCAGGCGGCGAGCGTCAGGATCACGCAAGCTGTTCCTGGTAAGGCGCTCACCGGCCAGCCGGGGCAGGTCGTCCACATCCCGGCCAAGTCGGCCACGAGGATCCGGCTCAAATCGCATAAGAAGGCTGCGAATGCGTCGCTGATCGCGGTCGTCGTGACGCCGCTCACCGGGTCGGGCCCCGTCTACGCCGCGCGGGTGGCGATCTCCGGCGGCGCGGTCGTGACCGTGCTGCCGGTCAACTCGTCACCGACGAGGATCGACCTGCCGAGCGTTCGTCAGTCCCTGGTGCGGGTGCTCGGGTCCTGACCCCGGGCGCGCCTGATCAGTCGTCGTCGACGTCGGGGTAGCCCGGATCGATGATCTGCGGGTCCAGGCCGAGCAGCCTGGCGAACTCCTCGATCACCACGTCGAGTACCAGTTCGCTGAGCTCGTCCTGATCGTCCGCCCTGGCCAGTAGCGGCCGTCGGTACAGCACGATCCTGGCCGGCCTGGCCGGTTGCGCCGGGGTGCCCGCGGCTGGCAACGCCGGGTCCAGACGCGCCAGCGGGACCGGGTCGCCGTCGGGCAGCAGGTCAGCGGCCGGCGTGTCGGCCGCCGGGACCTCCTCGACCGCGAACTCGACGTGAGCTAGCTCGGACTCCCAGCGCGGCTCAAGCTGCGCGACGGCCTGGAGCACGAGGTCGTCGAACCGCTCAGCGCGGCTCTGGTACAGGGGCGATCCGGCCGGGGCGAGCGGTCCTCGCAGCCCGCGGCCATGCCGGTCGCGCCGGCGGATCCTCGCGGTCGCCGGAGGGCGGCTGTCAGCCGGTCGCACAACCACACAGCTTAACCCGACTGTGCCTGACGGCGGCGCGATGCACGGAGGCCAGGCCGGGCTGCTACGGACCGGTCTTGCCCGAGAAACCGTAGTCCACTGTTCGCGAGCTGACGATGATTCCGATCAGGACGATGATCGCGATGACAGCGAGGATCGATCCGGCGTAGCCGATGATCAGGCCGGCCAAGGCCAGCCCATCGCCGTTCTCGCCGGTTCGACGAATCTGGCGCCGGGCGATGTGGCCCAGGACGATCGCCGGGATCCCAGTCAGGATCCAGAAGAATGCCTGCGCGCACGCGCAGATCAGCGACGCGACCGCCAGCTGGTTTGTCGGACGCCAGCCGGGCGGTCCTGATGGATAGGCCCAGGCCGACGCCGCTGGCGGCAGTTCCTGGCCCTGCTCAGAGCCGGATGACCAGTCGGGGCTGTCCGGCTTCCCGGTGTCGCGCGCGGTCAAGTCAGTCCTCCCTTTAGTGACATTGCGGGCTGAGCACCTTAATCGGGCCAGCAGGTCATCACATCATCGACCGATCCGGCTGCGATGTGAAGATCCCTCGCATCTCCTTCGCTATCCTGCTGCGGTCGTCTGCCAGACCATCGGCAGGCAAAGACACGATCGCGCAGAGTGCCCCGGGTGATGGCGTTACCAGCGTGCGGACCGATACCGTCAGCGGTTGTGAGCGAACTACGCGGGCCCGGTGGTCGCCTTGCGCGCGGGGCGCTCGCGAGGTCAGGTTATGCACGTCAGCCGGCCGGGTGCGGTACCGTCCGCCGGGGCGTCGGTAGCACCGGCAGCATTGCGAACGGAGCGGTGAGCGGGGTGGGTCGTTGAGTTCTCGCCGCTGCTCCCGCCCCGCTTGTAAGCGCGATGCCGTCTGCACGCTGACTTACGTATACCGGGACTCGACCGCAGTGCTCGGGCCGCTCGCCGCCTACGTGGAGCCGCACTGCTACGACCTGTGCAGCGCGCACGCTGACCGGCTCACGGCGCCGCGGGGCTGGGACATCGTGCGGTTGCCGCTGGCCCCGAGCCAGGAGGCCGCAGCGGACGACTTGGAGGCGCTGGCCAACGCCGTCCGTGAGGCAGCGGTGCCGCGGGCCGCCGCCGAACCGGTCGGACAGGGGATTGAGGTCGGGCGGCGCGGGCATCTGCGGGTGCTGCGGTCAGCTCCGCCCGAGCGCGGCCGGCCGGGTTAAGCTCAGGCGCGGCTTTGCTTTCCAGCGCGGGCAGGCCGAGTTAGCCCGGGCGCGGCATCGCTTTCCAGCGCGCCTGCGGCCGATGCGCCAAGGACATGCGCCCGCGCGGCGGATGCGTGCCGGCCAGCAGGCCGCGCATCGGGCATTGCGCCGCATCGCGTGCCGCTATCCGACCGGTGCTCGGAGCGAACGGTAGTCTGGCCGCCTGGATCCGCAGAGTGGCTCGCCAGCAGGGCGGCGCCCGGGAAGATCGGGAAAGGGAAGCCGGAGTGGCCGACTACGCGAAGATCTTCAAGGCATATGACATCAGGGGCCTGGTTCCTGATGAGCTCGACGAAGGAGTCGCGGAGGCCGTAGGGGCGGCGTTCGCCACGCTGACCGGAGCTCCGGCCGTCGTGACCGTCCACGACATGCGTACCTCTTCGGCCCCGCTGGCCGAGGCATTCGCCCGCGGCGTCACGTCCTCTGGAGCCGATGTCATAGCCGGGGGCCTCGGCTCTACCGACATGCTCTACTACGCCAGCGGGCAGCTCGGCCTGCCCGGTGCGATGGTGACCGCCAGCCACAATCCGGCGAAGTATAACGGCATTAAGCTCTGCCTGGCCGGCGCCAAGCCCATCAGCCAGGACACCGGGCTTCGCGAGCTTCGCGACATGGCCTCCAGCTGGGTACGCACCACTGCCGCGTCGCCGGGCACCGTTCGCAAGAAGGACCTGCTGTCCGGGTATGCGCAGTACCTCAGGACGCTGGTCGACGTGTCCGGCATCAGGCCGCTGAAGGTCGCCGTGGATGCCGGCAACGGAATGGCCGGGCACACGGTGCCCAAGGTGTTCGAGGGCCTGCCGATCGAGACCGTTCCGCTCTACTTCGACCTCGACGGCTCGTTCCCCAACCATGAGGCAAACCCGATCGATCCGGCGAACCTGGTCGACCTGCAGCAGGCGGTGATCAAGTTCTCGGCCGACGTCGGGCTGGCGTTCGACGGCGACGCCGACCGGTGCTTCGTCGTCGACGAGCGCGGCGAGGGTGTCTCCCCTTCGGTACTGACCGCGCTGATCGCCGTTCGTGAGCTAGCACGGGAGCCGGGCGCGACCGTCATTCACAACCTCATCACGTCCAGGGCGGTGCCGCAGATCGTGGCCGATCACGGCGGCACCGCGGTGCGGACAAGGGTCGGGCACTCCTTCATCAAGGCGGTCATGGCCGAGCGGGGCGCGGTGTTCGGCGGCGAGCACTCTGGTCACTTCTACTTCAGGGACTTCTGGTTCGCCGACTCCGGGATGCTAGCCGCGCTGCATGTCCTCGCCGCGCTAGGCAGCCAGGACAAACCGCTCTCGCAACTGCTCGGGCCGTATTCGAAGTATGTCGGGTCGGGGGAGATCAACAGCGAGGTCAGCGACCAGGCTGGCGCCATGGCGAAAGTGCGGAGAGCGTTCGCCGGCCGGCCCGATCTCAGCGCCGATGAGCTGGATGGCCTGACGATCACGGCACCGGACTGGTGGTTCAACCTGCGTCCGTCGAACACCGAGCCGCTGCTGCGGCTCAACGTCGAGGCTGAAGACGAGACAATGCTCGCTAGAGTGACTGACGAAGTACTTCACATCGTGCGCGAAGATACGTAGCCCTGGAGAAACCGGTGAATATCGACGACTGGCTGCTTGAGATCCTTGCCTGTCCGAAATGTCACGCGCCGCTGCGCGCCGACGAAGAGGCCAGCGAACTCGTCTGCACCGGCGCGGACTGCGGCCTCGCGTACCCGGTGCGCGACGACATCCCCGTACTGCTGATCAGCGAGGCACGCGATCCGGCGGCAGGCTAGCTCCCGGCACCGGCCGCAGCGATGAGCTCGGACGGCCACGGCGACAGCCCGCGCGCTGTCCTCGCTGCGCTTGGCGCGAACCTCGGGATCGCCGCGACGAAATTCATTGCGTTCGTGGTCACCGGCTCGGCGTCGCTCCTGGCTGAATCGGTGCACTCAGTCGCCGACTCGGGCAACCAGGTGCTGCTGCTCATCGGCAGGACCAGGGCCAGGCGCGAGGAGACCGAGGAGCACCAGTTTGGTTTCGGCGCCGAGCGGTACGTCTACGCGTTCATCGTGGCCGTCGTGCTGTTCGTGGTCGGCGCCGTATTCTCGGTCTACGAGGGCGTGAGCCGGTTCACGCACCCGGAGAAGGTGGTCTCGCCGGTCGTCGCGTTCATCGTTCTCGGAGTGGCGATCGGCCTGGAAGCCTTCTCGTTTCGCACCGCCATCAGCCAGTCGAACGAGTCCCGCGGCCGGGTCAAGTGGGGTGCCTTCATCAGGCGCGCGAAGGCCCCCGAGCTTCCCGTCGTGCTGCTCGAGGACTTCGCCGCCCTGATCGGCCTCGGCTTCGCGTTGTGCGCCGTGATCTTGTCGACGGTCACTGGTGACGGCCGGTGGGACGGCGCGGGATCCATCGCGATCGGGCTGCTGCTCGGCTGCGTGGCTGCCGTCCTCGCGGTCGAGATGAAGAGCCTGCTGATCGGGGAGTCGGCCAGCCCGGATATGCAGCGTGCCATCGTGGCGGCGATCGAGGAGGGCTCACAGTTCGAGCAGGTGATACACCTGCGGACACTGCACGTCGGGCCCGATTCGCTGCTCGTGGCCGCCAAGGTCGGGGTCCAGCCCGGTGAGCTGGCGGAGACCATCGCGGCCAAGATTAATGACGCGGAGCGCAGGATCAGGGCGAGAGTCCCGATCGCCGAGCTGATCTACCTGGAACCTGACCTGTATGAGGCGTCGCGGCAGGACACGACCGACCCTGCCGTCCGCGCCGCCCGAGCGGCCCGAGCGGCCCGCGGGCGGCGCGCCAGGTGGCAGGCCAACGCCGCAGACGACACCCGCGAGCCCCGTGACAGCGGGTCATCGCCTACAGCATGATCTCGACGCTCGCTGGATTACGCTGCGGCGCGCTGTGCTCTGGCATCGCGGCGATGGTTTGGCCGGCCAGCAATGCCCGGGTGACACCCCAGCCGAACAGGGCGAGGAGCCCGGCGGCCCCGGCGATGAAATAGATGTTGCCCGCGATCAGCTCGTTGCCGTGCCAGCTGAGCGGCTGCCTCATCGGCACGTCGGTGACCAGGTTCATGCCGTGCTTGGTTCCGGTCAGCACTGGCAGACTCGGCCAGTTGACGAAGGCGAGCGCGATCAGCCCGGCCGTAAACAGCCAGATCCGCCAGGAGGAGGCGCGAGATAGGAGTGCCATTGCGCCGAGCGCTGCGAGCCATGGCGCGACCCAGACCCAGTGATGCAGCCAGCTCACCGGCGAGATCAGCAATCCGGTCAGTGCACAGGTGAGCAGGCCCAGCATCGCGTAGCCGTCGCGATACAGCCACGCCGCGCACAGCAGGCCGGTAACCACCGTCAGCGCGGCCGCGATCAGCCACGGGACCATGGCGAGCTGGTCATGCTGCAAGATCCGGCTTAGGTAGCCGCGCAGCGACTGGTTCCACGCGGACGCGAAGAAGAACTTCATGTTCGCTCGCGGCGTGCCGCTCGCCCGGTCAAACAGGGCGCTCTGCCAGTACGTCACCGACGTGCCAGGCAGGACGGCAAAGCCGATCCCCACCGTCGCCGCGAAAGCGGCCGCGGCGACAGCGGCCTGCCTGAACCTGCGCGTCACCAGCAGGTAAGGGATGAAGATCAGCGGGGTCAGCTTCACTCCTGCGGCGACCCCCGTCGCTATCCCGGTCCACCAGCGGCCGGTGCCGTGGCCTTCCGTTCCGTTACCCACACGTCCAATGTGCCGGCTGACGGCCGGGCGCAGGTCCCAGATGATGGCCGCCATCAGCAGCAGGTTGACCTGGCCCCGGCCAAAATTGGACTGCACCGGCTGGGTCCACAGGGCTACTGCCGCCGCCGAGAGCACGCACCCGGTACGCGCGCGTCCCGCCGGTACCCCGATGCTGGCCAGCGTCATCCAGATCGCGACAACGAGCGCGGCAAAGCTCGCGGCCGTCAGCCCCCAAGCCAGCACCAGCAGGCTCAGATACGACATCCCGGCAAAGCTCGCTGCGGCGAACGGCGGGTAGCTGAACGGGTTGATGCCGTGCGGAAACACCCAGTCGTACAGCTGCGTCGGGTGGCCGGAGCTGAAGTGGTAGGCCTGCCTCACGATCAGCCCGGCGTCGCGGTAGATGCCGAGGTCGAACATCCTGCCTACAAAAGACGGCTCGGCCAGCCGCAGGCCGAACCTGATCAGAGCCAGTGCCAGCGCCCCAGCGCCGATCAGCAGGAGCGGCGTGCCGATCCGCTCGAGCCTGGCGCTGACCTGCCGGTCGACAGTCGCGCTGAGATTTTGTTGCGCCACGACGCCGGAGGTGGTGCGCCGCGCGGGTCGCACTGCTGGCCGGGCGGCTGCCCACCTCGCGGCGGTCTTGTCGGCCCGCACCTGGACGCTCACGGCCGGCGCGGGCCGCGCATGCCTGGCACGGTATGTCATGCGTGGGCCGTCCTCGATTAGTTCATTCCCGCAGGTCAGCGGCTTGCCTGGCTGCGGCGTACCCCGGCGGCAAAATCGGCAATCGCCCATTAGGGTCAAATAACGTCAGGTTCGCCCCGCGAGGCGCCCGCGAAGAGGCAATGCCGCGGTAGCGAAAGGGGCGCAGCCCGGGTCTCTGGGCGACCGGTGCGGAATGCTCAGACCGCGATGCCGACGGTCGGCATCAGGCGCCAGCCCCCGGCCTGCTCGCCGGCCGGCCGGCCGGCGGATTGGCGAGCAGTCGGAGCGCGCGCTCCTTCTCGAAGTCCATGGCCATGGCGGGGAGCGGCCTGATCCTGCCTATCTTGCGTCCGAGTTCGGCGACCTGGGCGCGCGCGGCCGGATCGGTCAGCACCCGCAGGCCGAACGCCAGCGCCGCCGGGCTGACGTCGTAGCGCTGCTCGATTGCCAGGCCCAACGCGACCGCGTCCAGGTCGGCCGCACCGAACTGGCGATGCCGGGCAGCGTGATCGACGACGGGCATGCCGGGGCGCTCTGGCGTTTGAACCACGGCAGGTTGATCGACGGCCGGCCCGCCCGGATGTGCCGGCCGGCGGCGGGCTGGCCGGACCCGCACCACGGGAAGCAAGCCAAGCGATTCCCGGTAGCGGAGCATCCGCGGCGAGATTCCGAGCCGCCGCGAGGCCTCGGTGATGCGCACGTTCCAGATTCTAACAACTTCTTGTCAGAAACGGCCCGTACAGGGTGCGGGATGGGGATCGGCTCCCGTACGGTCGGATATACCGATGCCTGAGCATGCCCGACGACGAGGAGCGCAGATGCCTGCCGAGCCCGTACCGTTCAAGGTCGCAGATCTTTCGCTAGCTGAGTTCGGCCGCAACGAGATCAGGCTGGCCCAGCATGAGATGCCCGGACTTATGGCGCTGCGCGAGGAGTTCGGGGGCTCCAAGCCTCTCGGCAACGCGCGGATCACCGGATCGCTGCACATGACGATCCAGACGGCCGTGCTGATCGAGACGCTGGTCGCGCTCGGCGCCCAGGTCCGCTGGGCAAGCTGCAACATCTTCTCCACCCAGGATCACGCCGCAGCCGCTGTCGTTGTCGGACCTGACGGCACGCCCGATGACCCGCGCGGCGTCCCTGTATTCGCCTGGAAGGGCGAGACGCTCGAAGAGTACTGGTGGTGCACCGAGCAGGCGCTGACCTGGCCGGACGAACTCGGCCCCAACATGCTGCTCGACGACGGGGGCGACGCGACCCTGCTCGTGCACAAGGGAGCCGAGGTGGAGGCGGCCGGACTCGTGCCCGAGGGCTCGGACGATGACCCCGAGGAGTGGCGTGTCATCCTTGGCGTGCTGCGGGCCAGCCTGGCCGCCGACCCGCTCAAGTGGACGAAAGTCGCCGGGCAGATTCTCGGCGTGACCGAAGAGACCACCACCGGCGTGCACCGGCTATACGAGATGGCGAAGGAGGGCACGCTGCAGTTCCCCGCCATCAACGTCAACGACTCGGTGACAAAGTCCAAGTTCGACAACAAGTACGGCACCCGCCACTCGCTTGTGGACGGCATCAACCGGGCCACTGACACGCTGATCGGCGGCAAGATAGCCGTCATCTGCGGCTACGGCGATGTCGGCAAGGGCTGCGCGGAGGCGCTGCGCGGGCAGCGGGCCCGCGTCATCATCACCGAGATCGACCCGATCTGCGCGCTCCAGGCAGCGATGGACGGGTACCAGGTCAGCAGGCTCGAGGACGTCATCGAGGAGGCTGACATCTTCGTGACCGCGACCGGGAACCTGCGCATCATCACCGCCGAGCACATGAGCCGGATGAAGCACCAGGCCATCGTCGGCAACATCGGGCACTTCGACAACGAGATCGACATCACCGGGCTTGGCAGGCTGCCCGGCATCCGGCGGAACACCATCAAGCCGCAGGTCGACGAGTGGATCTTCCCCGACGGGCACTCGATCATCGTGCTGTCCGAGGGGAGGCTGCTGAACCTGGGGAACGCGACCGGGCACCCGAGCTTCGTGATGTCGTCCAGCTTCACGAACCAGGTTCTGGCCCAGATCGAGCTGTTCACCAGGACCGATCAGTACCCCCTCGGCGTGCACGTGCTGCCCAAGCAACTGGACGAGCGGGTCGCCCGGCTCCACCTGGACGCCCTCGGCGTCCGGCTGACCGAACTCAGCAAGGAGCAAGCCACCTACATCGGCGTCCCGGTCGAGGGCCCGTACAAACCAGACCACTACCGCTACTGAGGCTGTGCTTCGCGTGCTCCGGCTTCCGCATCGATGAACCCCTGATGGCGCTATAGGCCCATGAAGGGTTCATGGATGTGCACCGGGCGCTTGCGAGCGCGGAGACCGAGGTACTGGTGTTGGCTAGCGTGATAAATGGGGTTGGAGTGAGCAGCGAGACGGGCAGCGGCCGCAACAGCGGGCTCGGGTCGGATATCGCCGATCCGGGGCTGGCTGAGGGCGGGCTGGCCAGGATCGCGTGGGCGGAGCGCGCGATGCCGGTGCTCGGGCTGCT
>WNFL01448787.1_pt1 | contig 28038 bp, 27 predicted proteins | sample 5400361 | NCBI WGS metagenome assembly WNFL01 (sample SAMN13153351, study PRJNA577476) | soil metagenome | isolation source: 40 cm soil on Douglas fir-dominated hillslope | place: USA:California | collected 2013-09-17
GCGTCCATGGCGCCCCGCTTGACGCGCAAGACAGTCGCTCAGACCGCCCCCGAGCTCGGCAGGGGCTGGGACGTCGCGTCGTCGAGATGGGCGGCGCTGTTGAGCAGGCGCACGCGCCACGGAGCGGGATGCTCGATGACGGTGATCCCGGTGTTCTCCCAGCGCTCGGGCACGTCCTCGCCCTCGGGCAGGGTCAGGTGGCGCGCGGCCAGGGAGCGGCAGACGAGACCGTGCGTGACGACGGCCAGGTGGCCGCCGGTCGCCGCGGCCCACTCCCGGACGAGCGCCCAGGCCCGGTCCACGCGCGCGTGGAAGACGTCCCACGTCTCGCCGTTCGGCGGGGCGTAGTCGAGCGCGAACATGTCGAGGCCGAGGTCCGCGTAGGGCGTGCCGCGAAGATCGCCGAAGTTGCGCTCCTGGAGCAGGGGATCGTGGCGGATGGAGAGCCCGGTGACGCGCGCCAGCCGTTCCGCGGTCTGCGCGGCGCGCGCGTAGTCGCTCGAGAGGATGGCGCCGAGGCCCTCGCGCTCGAGCCGACGGGCCAGGCGCTCGGCCTGGGCGATGCCGCGCGGGGAGAGCGGGTTGTCGGGGAGCTGGACGGTGCGCGAGGCGTTGCCGAGCGTCTCGCCGTGCCGGATCAGGAAGATCAGATCACGCTCTCGCCGCGCAGGGCCTGGACCTCCGCCGGGGTGTAGCCGAGCCCGGCCAGGATCTCGGCGGTGTGCTGGCCGAGCTTGGGCGCGGTCCGCCGCACCGCCACGTCGCTCCCCGACAGGCGGATCGGGGTGCGGATGTGGGCCACGCGGCCCAGCTCGGCGTCGTTCGCGTGGACCACCATCTCGCGGTGCTGCACCTGGGGGTCCGAGAAGAGCTGCTCGTAGTTGTAGACGGGCCCGCAGGGCACGCCCGCGTCGTCGAGCACCTTGGTCCAGTGCGACGTCGGAGCGGTCGCCAGCACCGCGGTGATCTCCTTCTCGAGCGCGAAGCGGTTCTTCCGCCGCTCCGGGGAGCGGGCGAAGCGGGGGTCCTCGAGCCACTCCGGGTGGCCGAGCGCGCGGGCGCAGCGCTGCCAGATGGACTGACCGGCGGCGCCGATCATCATGTAGCCGTCCTTGGTCTCGAAGCGCTGGTAGGGCGCGTTCTGGCGATGACGCGAGCCCATGCGGACCGGCTCGACGTGGTCGGCCAGCCAGCCCGCGCTGGTCCACGAGGAGAAGCCGACCGCGGTCTCGAGCAGCGAGCACTCGACCTTCTGGCCCTGGCCGGTGCGCTGCCGCTCGTAGAGCGCGGCGAGCACGCCCTGGGCGCCCCACATGCCGGTGCCCAGATCGCAGATCGGCAGGCCCACCGAGGTGGGCGGGCCGTCGGGCTCGCCGGTCACGTGCATGATGCCGCCCATGCCCTGGGCGATGAGGTCGAAGCCGCCCTTCTCGCGGTAGGGGCCGTCGGAGCCGAAGCCGGAGAGCTGCGCGTAGATCAACCGTGGGTTCAACTGGTTCAAAGTTTCCCAGCCGAGTCCGGCGCGGTCCATGACGGTGGGGCGGTAGTTCTCCACCAGCACGTCCATGGCGGGGATCAGCTTGAGGAAGACCTCGCGGCCGCGCGCGCCCTTGTAATCGAGCGTGAGGCTCTTCTTGTTGCGGTTGATGTAGCGGAAGTAGGGATTGCGCTCGCTGCCGTCGCCCATGCCGCGGGAGGAGTCGCCCGCGCCGGGCCGCTCCAGCTTGATCACGTCGGCGCCCATGTCGGCCAGGATCATCGTGCAGAAGGGGCCCGCCATGTGCTCGGTCATGTCGAGCACCTTCACGCCGTCGAGTGGGCCCCGCGGGTTGCGATCAGCCATGGTGGGTCGCGCCTCCGGCAATATCTTTCGCGTGGCCCAGCACGTGGGCCACCGCGATCTGGTGGAAGACGGTGGCGAGCGGGCCGACCACGCCCCCCGCCGAGCGGATGCGCCGCGCGAACAGCTCGTCGTCGGCGGCCTCGACCGCCCGGATGGTCGCGGCGCGGTTCGCCTCGAACTCGGCGAGGAGTAGGCCGACGGTCATGCCCTCGCGCTTGGCGACCTGCCGGTCGTTATAGGCGTCGTTGCCGCCCTTCATCGCGCGGGTGGGGGGTGCCTGCTCCACCGGCGCGGGTGGGGTGCGGGCGATGTCGATGAGCCGCGGGTAGCTCCACTCGATGGAGGCGATGTGGGCCAGGATCTGGCGGCCGTTCCAGCCGTTCTCGTAGCGGCCTTCCTCGAGCCGGGCCGGTTCCATCGAGCGGACCAGGGCGAGCACCTCGTCGCGGCTCGACGCGAGCGCGGCCAGCAGCTCGCGCTTCGTCGGCGCGGGGCCATCGGGGATCGTGTGGTACTCGGCCACGGGGAGAGAGTGAAGCGAGGCCCGGTGGCCTGTCAAGTCGCCGCGCGGCCGGAGCCGCCGATGGCCACCCCGCCCAGCACGAGCACGATCGCGACGACGAGCGAAGGCGTGAGCGGTTCGCCCAGCCACAGCGTCGCGGTGATCACGCTGACCACCGGGGTCGCGAGCAGCCCCAGCGAGGTCGTGACCGCGGGCAGGTGCCGGCTCGCGGTCGCGGTCGCCCAGTACGCGATCGCGGTGCCCACGATGCCCAGGTAGAGGAGCAATCCGACGAACGGCGGGGTCCACCGGGCGGGCGCGGGGGGCGTCGTGGAGAGGGCGATGGGGACCAGCAGCGCCGTGGCGAGCAGGGTCTCCCAGGGAATCAGCGCGAACGGCGTCGAGACCCAGCGGTGGGCCCGGATGTGCAGGATGCTGAGCGCCCAGAGGAGCGCGCCGGCCAGGATGGCCAGGTTGCCGAGCACGACGTCGCGATCGCTCCAGTCGAGCGCCAGCGGGTTGAAGAGGGTCACGAGCCCGGCCAGGCCGATCAGCACGCCGAGGGCGCGCCGCGCGGTGAGCGGCTCCCGCAGGAAGAGCGCCGCGCCCGGGGTGACCCAGAGCGGCGTGGTGTAGGCGAGCACCACGGTGCGGCCGGTCGGTACCAGGCCCAGGCCCCAGCTCGCGAGCAGGTTGAAGCCGACCATGTGGAGGAGCGTGATGCTCAGCAGTACCGGCAGATCCTGCCGCGGGGGCCGCGTGATCCGGCCCCGCCAGGCGGTGAGCGCGAACAGCGCGACGGTGGCGATGGCCGAGCGCAGCGTCACCGCCCAGAGGGGCGACAGCGTGGCCAGCACCACCTTGTTGACCGGCCACGTGAGGCCCCAGGCCACGATCACGATGACCAGCGCCAGGAGACCCTGGCGCTGCGCGCTCGGAGACACGGGCCGATCAGCCGCGGCGCTGCGGGTGGGCGAGGGCGCGAGGCATCGAGCGCGATAGTGCCGTGCGGGCCGGCGCGGCGTCAAGGCGCGCTCCACCGCGCGGTGTTAAGATCCGGTCCCAGGAGGCATGGCCATGGTGACGCTGCTGACGGAGTCGGGTGAGCACGAGGTGAAGGGCGCGGAGGCCGCGACCGAGGCGCTCTGGTGTCCGGCGCGCGAGGCGCTCGAGGCCACCGGCTGGGAGGCGAAGCCGGAAGGGCTCTGCAAGGGCCCGGTCTGCGTGCCGCTGCCGGTGGGCCGCGAGCGCGACTTCGTGGACGGGGGCCGGATCAACCTGGCCGCGCTGTGGCGCCATCTGGGCCGGCCCGCCGTCCGGAGCGACCGCGGTCACGCCTGGGTCCTGAGCGAGAGCGCGGGAGAGCGGAAGGCGGCGCTGGGCTCGCTCGAGGCCCCGGACTTCGCGCTGCCGGATCCCTCCGGTCGCATGCACCGGCTTTCCGACTACCGCGGCAAGAAGGTCTTCCTGGTCACCTGGGCCTCCTGGTGAGGCTGCCGTCGCGACCTGCCCGTGTGGCAGGCGCTCCAGGAGGAGCTGGCGGGCCAGAACTTCATGGTCGTCGCGGTGGCGATGGATAGCCGCGAGGGCGATCCGCTGCCGTGGATCGACGCGGCCAAGCCGACCTATCCCACGCTGATCGATCGGGAGCACCGCCTGGCCGAGCTCTACGGCATCGTCAACGTGCCGCAGGCGGTGTGGATCGATGAGGCGGGACGCATCGTGCGGCCGGCGGAGGCGGCCGGATCCTACGAGGGATTCCGGCGGATGAATCGCGCCACCCGCGAGATGCCCGAGGACGTGGCCCGGCTGACCGCGCAGGCGAAGGCCGTCTATCTCGACGCGATCCGCGACTGGGCGCGCAACGGCGAGCGCAGCGCGCACGCGTTCACCGCCGAGCAGGCGCGCGCGCATCTGCCCGCGGTCACGGAGGACCGCGCCAGGGCGCAGGCCCTCTTCCGGCTCGCCCAGTTCCTCATCCGGCGCGGCGAGCGGGACGAGGCGGAGCGCTGGATCCGGGAAGCCAGCCGACTCCATCCCGACTCCTGGTGCATCTGGCGCCAGGGCGCCGGAGTGACCGAGCAGGGCCTGGCCGCCCTGCCGGACTTCTGGGAGCGGGTGGACGGACTCGGGGCGAAGCGCTACTACGAGCACGTCGACATGCCGGGGATGCCCTAGCCCCGCCGTGAAGAGCCCGCAGTTCGGCCTCAACCGGTTCGACTCGCGCTCGGTGGACGCGTTCGCCGCCGACGTGCGCCGCGCGGAACAGCTCGGCTGGGACGCCGCGCTCCAGCCCGACTCCCAGCTCCGCCGCCGCGACACGTACGTGCTGCTGGCCGCGGCGGCGCGGGCCACCGAGCGCATCACGCTGGGACCGCTGCTCGCCAATCCGGTGAACCGCCATCCGACGGTCACCGCGTCCTCCATCGCGACGATCGACGAGCTGGCGCCGGGGCGCGTGCTGCTGGGCTGGGGGGTGGGCGATACCGCGGTGCGCCTGGCCGGGCTCAGGCCGGCGCGGGTGGCCGAGCTGGAAGCGGGCACGCGGCTCATGCGCGCGCTGCTCGCGGGCGAAGCGGTGGAGGTCGGGGCGGCGCGCCCGGCCCGATTGCCGCATCACCGGCCGGTGCCGGTGTGGATCGCGGCGGGCGGGCCGAGAACGCTGCGGATGGCGGGGGGAGTGGCGGACGGCGTCTTCATCCGCGTGGGCACGCATCCGGCCAACATCGCGACCGCGGTGAGCGCGATCCGCGCCGGCGCGGTTGAGGCGGGGCGCGATCCGGACGCGGTGAAGCTCGGCGCGATCTTCCACACCGTGCTGGTGGACGAGCCGGCCCGCGCGCTGACCATGGCGCGCTCCATGGCCGCCGGCTACTACGAGTACTCGCCCGCCCTCTTCGATCCGCCCGCCCTCGGCTGGACGGGACCCGACCCCGAGCGGCTCAAGCACGACCGCGGGGTGTGGCCCGACTTCCACCACGCGGCGGATCTCGAGGCCAGCGGCAAGGTCGTGGACTTCCTCCCGGTCGAGGCCGCCGACGCCTTCAGCCTCCGCGGCGGAACCGGGGAAGTGGCCGAGCGGCTCCTGGGCGCGCTACGCGCCGCGCCCGCCACCTTCGACCACGTCGTGCTCCACCCGATCCCGGACCCGAAGTGGCCCGCGGACCCCGAGCGCGACTACACCGCGCGCATCGCCCGCGAGGTGCTCCCGAAGGTCCGCAAGGAGCTGGAGATCCGCTAGCCGAGCTGCTTGTGGACGAACTCGATGATGCGCGAGATCGTCCGCTCCGCCGCCGCGGGCTTCTTGCTGATGTACCCCTCGGTCTCGCCCTCGAGCAGCTCGAGGTCCACCTGGCCGCCGATCTTGCGGTACAGCGCCACGAAGCGGTCCAGATCCGGCCGCGGGTGGGCCTTGTCGGCCGAGCCCTGGATGTAGACCACCGGCGGGGTCTCGACCGGCTCGCCGCGCTCGAGCGCGAGCGTCGGGTTGCCCTCGGCCATCGCCTCCTCGGTCACCCAGTACGCGTCGTGCCCCGGCAGCACGCGATCCACCACGTCCGGATACGGAGGGCCACCCGCCTTCAGGGCCTTGGCGTAGCGGTAGCGCGAGAGCGGATCGATGACCGGCCAGCAGAGCACCGCGCAGCGCACGCTCCCGTCGATGTTCCTTGCTGGATCGGACGGTGTGCCGGCGGGCAGGGGCAGGGCCGCGTACTTCGGATCGCGCGGCTTCATGGCCAGCAGCATGGCCAGGTGCGCGCCGCTCGAGGCCCCCATGAGCCCGACCTGGTCCGCGCGCCCATGGAACTCGGCCGCCCGGCTCTTGAGCCAGCGGACCGCGTAGCTGATGTCCACGAGCGAGCCGGGATAGGACGCGTCGGGCGGCTGGCGGAAGTCGAGCGCGGCCACGACCACGCCGCTGCGGGCCAGCGGCTCGTTCATGATGGTGTCGCCCGTTCGGTCGCCGCGACTCCAAGCCCCGCCGTGCAGCTCCACGATCATCGGGAACGGGCCGTCGCCCCGCGGCACGAACATCCGGGCCAGGAGCGGCTGGTCGCCGTGCCGGAGATACTCCACGTCCTTGACGTCGATCTCGTGACCCATGGTCGCCATGGCAGCACTCCTTTGTGGAAGGGAGGGTCGGTGTCGGCGGGTATGATACACCCGCCCGCGGGCGCCCGGGGTTGCCAGGTGGACCCGCGCGCCCCATACTTTCCGCGATGCCTTCGACGCCCGGCTTCGGGGAGAAGCTCCGCGCGGTCTTCGGGCTGAGCCCCACCATCCTCTGCCTCACCGGCCTCGGCGACGGCCGGGTCCGCGACGCCAACGACGCCTTCCTGAGCACCTCGGGCTACACGCGGGAGGAGATCCTCGGCCGCACCCCGGTCGAGCTCGGCCTCTGGGTGGATCCGGCCCAGCGGGAGGAGGGCATCCGCCAGCTCAAGGCGGGCCGGACGGTACGCGGCATGGAGTGCCGCTTCCGCGTCAAGAGCGGCGACGAGCGCGTGACCGTCCTCTCCGCCGACATCGTGATGTTCGACGGCGAGGCGTGCATCCTGAGCGCGCTCACCGACGTCACGGACCGCACGCGGGCGGAGGCGGCGCTGCGCGAGAGCGAGCGGCGGTTCATGGTGGCCTTCCACGCCAACCCGCTGCCCATGTCCATCACCAGCCTGCGCGATCACCGGCATCTCGAGGTCAACGAGGCGGCGGTGCGCCACAGCGGCTACTCGCGCGAGGAGATGCTCGGCCGCAGCAAGCCGGAGCTCGGCTTCTGGGTGACCACCGCGGAGCGTGACCGGCTGCTGCGCCTCCTGCACACCGAGGGCCGGGTGCGCGATCGCGAGGTCACGTTCCGCACGCGGGCCGGCGAGGACCGCCAGCTCCTGGTCAACTCGGAGGTCATCACCTTCGAGGGCGAGCCCGCGGTGCTGAGCGTCTCGCTCGACATCACCGAGCGGAAGCTCTACGAGGAGTCGCTCCGCGCCGAGAACCAGGCCAAGGACGAGTTCCTGGCCATGCTCGGCCACGAGCTGCGCAACCCGCTCGGCACGCTGACCAACGCGGTGGCGGTGCTCGAGCGCCTGGCGGGCGACGAGACCATGCGCCACGTGGTCGCGATCATCGGGCGCCAGACCGGGCATCTCGGGCGGCTCGTGGACGATCTGCTCGACGTCGCCCGCGCGACCTCGGGCAAGATCGAGCTGCAGCGCGGGCCGGTGGAGCTGCGCGCCCTCGCGGGCCGCTGTCTCGATGCCCTCGCCCAGGCCGGACGGACCGGACGGCACACGGTGGTCGTCGAGGGCTCGCCGGTATACGTGAACGGCGACACGGCGCGGCTCGAGCAGGTGCTGAACAACCTGATGGACAACGCGCTCAAGTACACCCCGGGCTCGGGACGCGTGACCGTCACCACCGAGCGGGCCGGCGAGACCGCGGTGCTGCGAGTGCGCGACACCGGCCAGGGAATCCGCACCGACCTGCTCGCGCGGGTCTTCGATCTCTTCGTGCAGGAGCCGCAGAGCCTCGATCGCTCGCGCGGCGGCCTGGGGCTCGGCCTGGCCCTCGTCAAGCGCCTGGTGGAGCTGCACGGCGGATCGGTCGCGGTGTGGAGCGCGGGACCGGGCCAGGGGAGCGAGTTCACGGTGCGGCTGCCCGCGATTCCGGCGCCGCTCGCCGCGGGGGGCGAGAGCGGCGGCGACACGCGGCCCGCCGCGGCGCGGAGCCGGCGCGTCCTGGTCGTGGAGGACAGCGCGGACGCGCGCCAGAGCCTGCGCCTGCTGCTGGAGATGGCGGGCCACGAGGTGGAGGCGTGTGAGGATGGCCCGAGCGGGCTCGCCCGGCTGCGCGCCTTCCGGCCGGACGTGGCCCTGATCGACCTGGGCCTGCCCGGCATGGACGGCTACACGGTGGCGCGCGAGGCACGCGGGCGGCCGGAGACGCGCGCGATCCGCCTCGTGGCGGTGACCGGCTATGGGCAGGCCGAGGACCGCCGGCGGGCGCTCGCGGCCGGGTTCGACCTGCACGTGACCAAGCCGGTGGACGCCTCGATGCTCGACGACGTGCTGGGTCCCGCTACGTCCTGATCGCGGTTCGCGCGGCCACCGGTTCGAGGCCGTGGACCGTCTGCAGATGGTCGCGGGTCTCCACCAGGGTCGTCCCCACGTAGCTCGCTCCCGCCGCCTCCAGACGCCGCCGCTCGGCCTCGTCCTCCTCGCGCAGGCCCCAGCGCCCCACGATGATCCGGAGATCCGGGAAGCGTGCGCGGAGCCGCTTGCTCAGGTACCGCGTGCGGGCCGCGAGGCCGCTGGCGGGGAGCGAGCCCAGGCAGACCACCGCCGGCCGGGTGCGCTCCACGAGGGCGGTGACCTCGGAGGCCAGAAGCTGGGGCGAGGTCATCTCGATGGTCCAGCGCGCGGGATCCATGAGATGCCCGAGCATGATCAGCCCGAGCTCGTCGGCCTCGTCCCGCACCGGACTGGCCAGCACGAGGATCTTCCGGTCGGACGCGGACGCCTCGGACGGGCCGGCGCCGGCCTCGGCGTCGGCGGCGCGTCGCTCGGTATCGCGCTTCGCGTGGAGGGTGTGCACGATCTCGCGAGTCGCGCCCCACACGTGGCGCTCGTCGTCCTCCGAGAGCTGCTCGTGGCGGCGGTCGCGCCGGGCCCGGGCGAGCGCGGGCAGGATGACCTCGTCGTACACCGCCTCGAGCGGGTGGCCGGCCGCGTACTCGGTCGCGATGCGCGCGGCCTCCGCCTCGTCCTCGGCGAGCAGCCGCTGGTAGTAGGCGAAGGGCGGCGCGATCGGGGGCACGTCGGCCATCAGGATGCCGATGAACTCCATCCCGGGCACGTGCTTGGCGAAGACGACCAGGCACACCGTGAGGGGCGTGGCGAGGAGCAGGCCCACCGGGCCCCAGAGCCAGGCCCAGAAGGCGACCGAGCAGAGCAGGGCCACCTGCGAGACGCCCGCGCTCTGGCCGTAGAGCAGCGGCTCGAGCGCCATGCTGCAGAGTGCCTCGAGCAGCACGAACAGGCCGGCCACGAGGAGCGGCTGATGCCAGGTCGGGAAGGCGGCGAGCGCGAACACGCCCAGGAGCAGCGCGGCCAGCCAGACGCCCACGTACGGGATGAAGCGCAGCACCGCGGCCAGGAAGCCCCAGAGCAGGGCATAGGGCATGCCGAGCAGCAGCAGGCCGATCGTGATGCCCATGCCGAAGCTCGCGTTGATGATCGACTGCATGAGCAGGTACCGGCTGATGCGCTGCCCCGCCTCGTCCAGGGCGCGAGTGGTCGTGGCGAGCCGTCCGTAGCCGCCGAGACGGATGAGCCGGTTCCGGAGGTCCTCCCGCTCGACGAGCATGAAGATCACGAGGACGAGTACCGTCGCCGCCCCGCCTAGCCCCTCGATCAGGGTGGGTAGCTGCCACAATCCGGTCGGTTCCGCGCGGACCACGACCGGGGTCGGTGCGGCGCGCGGGCGGGGCGCGGTGGTCTCCTTCTGCAGCTCCTTGGCGACCTCGGTGACCGCGCTCTGCGCCTTCTCGATCGTGCCACCCCGCCCGAGGCGGCGAACGTGCGCGATCTTGGCGATCAGGTTGTCGCGATAGCCCGGGATGCCGGTGGACAGCAGCCGCAGCTCGGCGGTGATCGCCCACGCCACTCCGCCGAGCGCGGCGAAGAGCAGCGTCACCGCCAGCCCGACCGAGAGCGCGCGGGGAAGCCCGACGCGCAGGAGTAGCCCGACCACCGGCTGGAGCATGAACGCGATCAGGATCGCGAGCGCGATGGGGATCAGCACGCCGCGCGCGAGGTAGAGCGCGGCGACGCCCGCGATCAGGGCGGCCACCACCACCAGGGGCTTGACCGAGCGCGCGGCATTCGCCACGTCCGGGTGGAGAGCAAGCGATGTGCCACGCGGCGCGCCGGGCAAGTGACCGGAATCCGGGAAGGGGCGGACGGCTCCGGTAGTTTCTTCGCAGTAAGTCCGACGCGGGGGTGGCCGGCCCGTTCTCGCCGGGGCCGTCTAGGCCCCGCAGCTAGGCGTGATCGTGGTGGTGCCCGCGCTCGTAGTGGGCGCGGAGGAGATCCTGGCCGAAGTCGCGCCGGGGATCGTGCCAGACCGAGTGGATGTGATTGGCATTGTTCTGGGTGTTGTCGTACTCGATGAGCAGCGTCGGGCCGTGCAGCCGGTAGTAGTGCGCGCGGCCTGGCTCGAGCGGGCCGGCCCAGGCGAAGTGCACGCGCTCGGAGCCGGCCTCGGTCATGCGCCGCAGCTCCTGCTCGGCCAGCTCGCTGCGCATGTTGTGCGCGTACTCCTCGATGAGCTTCGCGGCCAGGCGAAGCTGATCGCCGGTCATGTCCGCGAGCGGCAGGCCCGCCGGGGTGGCCAGGCTGTCGGCGCGGCCGGGCCCGGTGACGATGTCGCCGAGCGACTCGGCCGCGATGACGGTGCGGGCCCGCTGGGCCGCGGTCAGGCTCTGGGCGAGCGCGCGGCCCAGGTCCTGCTCGGCCGCGAGGGCGCGCTGGCCCTTCTTCGGCCCCGACGGCACCTCGGCGGGGTTCGCGCCCATGAAGGCGGGGGTCATCGCGACCGGCTGCCCGGGCACCAGGGTGAAGTTGAGCGACAGATGATGGCCCTCGACGCGCCAGGCCCAGGGCGCGGAGGCGCCGGGGTTGCCGAAGACCGTGAAGGCGTAGTTCTCGGGATCGCGCGACAGGCCGAAGCTCTCGATACGGCGCAGGACCTCCTCGAGCTGGATGATGTTCGCGGCCTTGCCGTACCCCACCGCGCTCAGGCTCGCCTTCATCAGCTCGTGCGCCGCCGCGCGGGCGGGCGCGGGCATGGCCTTGAAGGGCACGCCCTCGCGGCCGCGCGGCACGTAGTGCCAGTTGAGCCGCTCGCGATCGCCGAGGGCGAACACCGCGCGCTTGCGCGTCTCCGCGGGCAGGGCGCCCAGGAAGGCGAGCGCGGCGCCCGCCATCGCGGCCCGCGCCGCGTCGCCCACCTGGGCGAGCGACGGACGGGGCAACGCGACGGCAGCCGCGCTCGCCGCCAGCCCGTGAAGCAGCCGGCGGCGCGTCAGGCGGCGCATGCGATCAGGAGTACTTGACGGTGCATCCGTAGGCGCGCGTGACCGGCGTCTTCACCGGCTGGCCGGCCGCGACCGCGTCGAGCGCGGCCCGCACGTAGTTGTTGGCGCCCGGCACGTCCGCGCGGCGGGACGTCGGCCGGTCGTCGATGGCCCCGGCGTAGACGAGCGTGCCCGTCTTGTCCACCACGTACATGTGCGGGGTGTTGGTGGCGCCGTACAGCTTGCCGGCCACGCCCTTGGTGTCGAGCAGGACCGCGGTGGGCGCCGCCTTGCGCGACGTCGTCAGCTCGTCGGCCTGGGGCGGCGTCACGTAGCCCTGGGTGCCCTCCACCGAGGAGATCACGGTCAGCCACACCACGCCCTGGCCGGTGGCCTCGCGCTGCAGGCTCTGCATGTTGCCGCTGTCGTAGTGCTTCCGCACGTAGGGACAATCGTGGTTCGTCCACTCGAGCACCACGACCTTGCCGTTGTAGGAGCCCAGGCTCACCGGCGAGCCGTTGGTCGCGTTGGCCGTGAAGCCGGGGGCAGCCTCGCCGACCTTCGCGACGGCGGCCCACGCCGGGCGTGTCGAGAGGAGCGAGGAGGCGGTCCCGGCCAGGACGAGCCCGGTGCCGGTGCGGGCGAGGAAGCGGCGACGGCCGATCAGTTCAGCGCTCATAGGGTCTCCTTGTCGAATGCCTCGATGATGCTGCCTTCACTCAGGATCTGCGGGAGTAGCCGGGGCTCGGGCGCGGTCGCGCGCCCGGCGCGGGCGGGATAGACGACGTACAGGGGGACACCGCTCCGGCCGAACGAGCCCAGGATCGAGGCGATCTCTCCGCTGCGGCTGGTCCAGTCGGCCTTGAGGTACACCACACCGTGACGCGCGAAGACCTCGGTCACCGCGGGCCCCCGCAGGGCCACGCGCTCGTTCACGAGGCACGTGATGCACCACGCGGCGGTGAAGTTGACGAACACCGGCTTGCCCTGCGCGCGCAGCTCGGCGAGCCGGGCCGGGGAGAAGGGCTCCCACGCCGCTCCCGCCGGCGCGCCAGGTGTGGTCGCCGGCGGGTTGGCCGCGGCGAGCGGCGCGAGGGCGATTGCCACCGCGGCGCTGGCCAGCGCGAAGCCGGTGGCGACCCGACGCCGGCGCGGGGCGGCGCCGTGGGCGACGCGGTGGAGCCACGCACCGAAGGCGATGAGCAGCAGGCCCACCAGCACGAGGGCCACGCCGTCGGGCCCGGCCTGGCGACTCACCACCCACACGAGCCACGCGACCGACGCATAGAGCGGGAACGCGAGGGCCTCGGAGAGCCGCGCCATCCACGGGCCCGGGCGGGGCAGGAGCCGCCGCCAGGCCGGCACCAGGCTCAGCGTGAGGAAGGGCAGGGCCAGGCCGAGGCCCAGCGCCTCGAACACGACGAGCGCGGCCGCGGGCGGCTGGGTCAGCGCAAAACCCATCGCCGCCCCCATGAAGGGCGCCGTGCACGGGGTGGCGGCCACGGTGGCGAGGGCGCCGGTGAAGAAGGAGCCAGCGTAGCCCGGCCGGGCCACGAGGCCCTGGCCCACACCGGTCAGGCGCCCGCCGATGACCAGGAGCCCGGACAGGCTGAGCGCCAGCGTGAAGAGCACGTACGCCAGGACCGTGACGACCAGCGGGGACTGCAGCTGGAAGCCCCAGCCGATCTGGGCGCCGCCAGCGCGCAGCGCGAGCAGCGCGCCCGCCAGTCCGGCGAAGCAGACGAGCACTCCCGCGGTATACGCGAGGCCGTGCCGGCGCGTGACGCCGGGCGAGCCCTCCCCGTGGGCGACGAGGGCCAGAGCCTTTATCGAAAGCACGGGTAGCACGCACGGCATGAGGTTCAGGATGAGGCCGCCAGCCAGGGCCAGCCCGATCGCCGCGAGGAGCGATAGCGACGGCCCCGAGCCGGCCACCGCCGTGATGGCGAAGGCCTCGCTCACCAGACCCTGGTCGAGCCGCTCGCGGATCACCAGGACTCCGTCGAGGTCGGCGGCGGGGCCTTCGGGCAGGAGCCCGCGCGCCGCGCGCAGCGTGATCCCGTCGCGCCCGATGGTCACCTCCTGCGGCGCCGCGTGGTCGATCACGCCCCAGCGGCTCGGGAAGAAGAAGACCTCGGCGATCCGATCCGAGCGCAGGCCGGGCGCGGCCACCGACACCGTCACGGCCTCGGGCGTCGCGTGGAGCGAGGCGGGCCAGGGGCTCGGGCTGGGCACGGCGCGCCGGGCCTGCTCGATGGCCGATGCGCCGGTGCCCGGCGCGGGCTTGCCCGCGGCCACCGGGATCGTGAGGCTCACGTCGGCCTCTTCCGGGATGCAGATCTTCTCGCAGACGAGCCAGGCAGCGTGGCCGCGCAGTGTGACCGGCCCGCCGGTCGGCAAGCCCGCGGGCGAGGTCAGCCGCGTGAGGAGCACGACCTCGTCGGTGTACCCGTAGCTCATCAGCGGGCCGACCGGCATGCGCTCGGGCTGCGGGAAGACCAGCGGGCCAGCCGTCCAGCCCGCGGGTAGCGCCCAGTCCACGGTGGGCGGCTCGCCCGAATCGCCCGGGTTGGTCCAGTACGTGTGCCAGCCGGGCGCGATGCGCTGGCGGATGCCCACCCAGAAGGACGCGCCGGGCTCGACGGAAGCGGTCTCGCCGAGCAGGGTGACGGAGACCTTCGGCGGACCAGGCGGATTCGGAGCCTTGACGGTCGGCGCCCGCGCGGGCTCCGCGGCCAGGCCGGGGCCGGCCAGCATCCCGACCACGAGCGCGGCGGCGAGAAACCGGGTCGCCATCGCGACCGGACCTAGGGGCGCGGCTTCACCTTCTCGAAGAGCGCCAGGTACTTGCCGTACCCTTCCTCCTCGAGCTTGGCGACGGGGATGAACCGCAGCGACGCGGAGTTGATGCAGTAGCGCAGGCCGGTCGTCGCGGGGCCGTCCGGGAAGAGGTGCCCGAGGTGCGAATCACCCTCGGCGGAGCGAACCTCGACCCGGCGCATGCCGTGGGAGTTGTCGCCGTGCTCCCGGACCGTCTCGGTCTCGAGCGGCCGATCGAAGCTCGGCCAGCCGGTGCCGGAGTCGAACTTGTGCAGCGAGGAGAAGAGCGGCTCTCCCGTCACCACGTCCACGTAGATGCCCGCCTCGTGATGGTTCCAGAACTCGTTCCGGAACGGCGGCTCGGTGGCGCTGCACTGGGTGACGTTGTATTGTTCCGGAGTCAAACGGCTCTTCAGATCGGCGTCGGTCGGGCGCTTGGTGGTGGCCATGGTGTCGTCGAGTATACCCCCGGGAGGCGAGTCATGAGCGACGAGATCAGCGTCCAGTTCACCCGCTTCTCCGCGTTCTATTCCCCGCTGATCGCGACGATCGCCGGCGGCTTCCTGCAGCAGGAGGGGTTCGCGCCGAAGCACTCCATCGCGCCGCTGGGCAAGTCGGCCATCGACGGGGTCGTCGCCGGCACCGTGCACGTGTGCCAGTCCGCGCCCTCCCAGGGCTTCGGGCCGCTCGAAAAGGGTCAGGCCCCGCCCGCGGTGCACTTTGCCCAGATCAACGAGATGGACGGCTTTTTCCTGACCGGCCGCGCGGCGGATCCCGCGTTCACCTGGGACAAGCTCAAGGGCAAGCGCGTCCTGGTCGACCACGGCGGCCAGCCGATGGCGATGTTCAAGTACGCCTGCCACAAGCGCGGCCTCGACTTCGCGAGCATCCAGGCGGTGAACGTGCCGAGCGATCAGATGGACGGCGCCTTCCGCAAGGGCGAGGGCGACTATATCCACCAGCAGGGACCCGCGCCCCAGCAGCTCGAGCACGATCGCGCCGGCCACGTCGTGGCCTCGGTCGGCCAGGCCATCGGGCCGGTGGCCTTCTCGAGCCTGGCCGCGACACGCGCGTGGCTCGGCACCGACGCGGCCCGGCGGTTCATGCGCGCCTACCGCAAGGCGCGCGCCTGGCTGCTGGCCACCCCCGCGACGGAGGTCGCGAAGGCGGAAGCCTCGTTCTTCCCCGAGATCGACCCGGCCGTGCTCGCCGCGACGATCGGCTACTACCAGAAGCTCGGCTGCTGGACACCCCACGTCGAGATCACCCGGCCCGCGTTCGAGGTCGCGCTCGACGTGTTCCACCATGCCAAGCTCATCACCAAGCGCCACCGCTACGAGGACGTGATCGCGCAGCCTCCCAGCGCGAGCTGATCCGTGCGGGTCGAGCCGAGCGTGGCCGTCGCCGCGATGCTCGCGACGGCTGCGCTGGGCCCGACCGCGCTCGCCCAGGACTCGCAGGGTGACCGGTGCGTCGTGTCCATCGGGCGCGGGGCCACCGCGGTCGGCGGGGCGACCGGCACCATGACCGTGCGCAACGGGCGCGCGTGCCGCGTCGTCAACTTCACCATCCCGGACCAGCGCGTCGCGACCAGCCGCCTGGAGGTCCACCAGGCTCCGGCCCAGGGCCGGCTCGAGATCGTCCAGCCGAACATCGTCGTCTACACCCCGACCGCCGGCTACACCGGCCCCGACGAGTTTCAGTACGGCGGGAGCGGCCGCGGCCTGGAAGGGCGGACCGTGCCGTTCAACGTGCGCATTCACGTCCGCGTGGTGAGACCGGACGAGCCTCTGCGCTAGGCGCCTGTCCGGCGCCTCCCTCCGAGCTACCTGCTCGTCGGGAGCTGGTCGAAGGGCAGATCGCGGTCCACGCGCACGTCCTGGGGCAGGCCGAGCACGCGCTCCGCGATGATGTTGCGCAGGATCTCGTCGGTGCCCGCCGCGATGCGGCCGCCCGGGGTGGAGAGCAGCGATTCCTGGAAGGCGGCGCGCAGGGGGGCCACGTCCTTGTCCATGATCACGCCGCCCATGTCGAGGAGGTCCATCGCGAACGAGGCGATGTCCTGCGCCTTGGGCGCGTTGACGAGCTTGCCGATGGAGTTCTCGGGGCCGGGCGTCTCCCCGCGCGAGAGCGCGGTCATGGTGCGGAAGCGCGTGAGCCGCACACCCTGGGTCTTCACGTAGAGGTCGGCCAGCCGCTCGCGCACCGCCGCGTTGGCGATGGCGGGCCCGTCCTCGAGCTGGGTGGCGCGGGCCAGGCCGAAGATCTCCTCGAAGTCGGGGCCGCGCAGGTCGCCCGAGGTGAGCCGCTCGTTCATGAGCGTGGTGATGGCCACGCCCCAGCCCGCGCCGACCGCCCCGAGGCGCTGGCCGTCCGGGATGCGCGCGTCGGTGAAGTAGACCTCGTTGAAGTGGGACGCCCCCGAGATCTGCTTGATCCGGCGGGTCTCGATGCCCGGCGACTTCATGGACAGGAAGAAGAAGGTGAGGCCCTTGTGCTTGGCGGTCTTGGGATCGCTGCGCGCGACCAGGATGGCCCAGTCCGCCCAGTGCGCGCCCGAGGTCCAGATCTTCTGGCCGTTGATCACCCAGTCGTCGCCGTCCCGCTGGGCGCGGGTGCGCAGGCCGGCCAGGTCGGAGCCGGCGCCCGGCTCCGAGAAGAGCTGGCACCAGACCTCGTCGCCGCGGAGCGCCGCGGGGGCGTAGCGCCGCTTCTGCTCGTCGGTGGCGTAGGCGAAGAGCGTCGGCATGCACATGCCGAGGCCGATCTCGAAGTAGCCGCGCGGAACGAGGAAGCGCGACTCCTCCTGCGAGTAGATGACCTGGTAGATCGGGGGCAGCGCGCGGCCGCCCCACTCGGCGGGCCAGTGCAGCGCCGCGAAGCCGGCCTCCGCCTTGCTGCGCTGGAAGGCCTGCGCGCGCTCGAGCCCGTCCCAGCCCTCGCGTCCCGGGTAGCGGCTCTGCCAGGTCTCGAAGGCCCCGCGCTTGGGCTCCGCGTGGGCGCCGAGCCACTGCCGCACCTCCGCGCGAAACGCCGCTTCTTCCCGCGTGTCGTCGAAGTCCACGTTGCGCTCCTAGGCCGCCCCGGCCTCGAGCCGGGTGACGAGCAGTTCCTTCCAGCGCCGGGCGCTGCCGAGCATGAGGCCGGTGAGCTTGGCCCGCCGGTAGTGGAGGTGGCAGTCGAACTCCCAGGTGAAGCCCATGCCGCCGTGCACCTGGATGTTCTCCTTGGCCGCCTGGTAGTAGGCCTCGCTCGCAGCCACCCGCGCCGCCGCCGCGGCGACCCCGAGCTCCGGCGCGTCCTTCGAGAGCGCCCAGGCCCCGTAGTAGGCGTTCGACCGCGCGAGCTCGATGCCCACGTACATGTCGGCCAGCTTGTGCTTGATCGCCTGGAACGAGGCGATCTGGCGGCCGAAGGCGAAGCGGCCCATCGCGTACTCGCGCGCCATGTCGAGCGCGGCCTGCGCGCCACCGAGCTGCTCGAAGGCCACCAGCACCGCCGCGCGGTCGAGCAGCCGCTCCACCAGCGGCCAGCCCTGGCCGGCCGCGCCGAGGGGCTCGGCCGCCGCGCCCTCGAACGCGATCCGGGCGTGCGAGCGCGTCGGATCCACGGTGGGGAGGCTCGCGCGGGTGACGCCGGGACCGGCGAGCTCGGCGATGTAGAGGCCGGCGCGGCCGGCGCCCTGGGCGGCGAGGACGACCGCGAAGTCGGCCACGTCGCCGTCCATGACCGGGACCTTGGCGCCGTGGAGACGTGTGCCGTCGGCGCGCGTGGCCAGGTTGGCCGGCGTCGTCACCTGCGCGCCCTCGGACAGGGCCAGGCAGCCGATCGCCTCGCCCTGCGCGATGCGCGGCAGCCAGCGTTTCTTCTGCGCCTCGCTGCCCGCGATCCGCAGGGCCTCCGCGGCCAGGTAGATCGTGGAGGCGAACGGGGTCGGGGCCAGGCTCCGGCCCAGCTCCTCCGCGATCACGCACAGCTCGAGGTAGCCGAAGCCGGCGCCCCCGTGGGTCTCGGGGATGGCGGTGCCCAGCCAGCCCATCTCGCCCATGCCCTTCCAGAGATCCCGGTCGTAGGGCGCGGCGCCCTCCAGGATGCGGCGGACCCGGGTGGACGAGGCGTGCTCGCCCAGGAACTTCCGCGCCTGCTCCCGCAGCGATTTCTGGTCGGCCGAGAAGTCGAAGTTCATGGCGCGAGGATCATACCAAAGGCGCTTGCCATGCGCGCCCGTGTCTTTCACAATCGGCGCCTCACCCCTCACCCTGTCCTCTCCCCGAAGGGGAGAGGGAGAGAGAACGGAGGCGGACATGCGGGCGACGGCGGCGGTGCTCTACGAGGTGAAGAAGCCGGTGGTCGTGGAGGACGTGGAGGTGATGGAGCCCGGGCCGCACGAGGTGCTGGTGCGCTGGGCGGCCAACGGGGTCTGCCACAGCGACCTGCACGTGATCACCGGGGACTATCCGCATCCGCTGCCGGTGGTGCTCGGGCACGAGGCGGCCGGGGTGGTGGAGAAGATCGGGCCGGGCGTGGAGACCGTGAAGGCGGGCGATCACGTGTGCTCGAGCTACATCCCCTCGTGCGGGCGGTGCGGGTACTGCATCGGCGGCCAGCCCACCATGTGCGCGCTGCGCGACAAGCCGCGCTGGTTCATGCTCGACGGCACCTCGCGCTTCCATCGCAACGGGCAGCCGCTCCACCATTTCCTGCAGGTCGCGGGCTACGCGACCCATGCGGTGCTGCCCGAGCCGAGCGTGATCCCGATCCGCGCCGACGCCCCGCTCGACGTGGTGTGCCTGGTCAGCTGCGGCGTGCTCGCGGGCGCGGGGCCCGTGTTCAACCGGGCCAAGGTGCCGCCGGGGGCCAGCGTGGCGGTGTGGGGCGCGGGCGGCGTCGGGCTCAACACGATCCAGGCCGCGCGTTTGCTCGGCGCGGGCAAGATCATCGCGGTGGACGTGATGCGCCAGAAGCTCGCCTGGGCCGAGGAGTTCGGGGCGACGCACGTGGTGGACGCGTCGAAGGAGGATCCGGTGGCCGCGGTCCAGAGGATCTCGGGGGCCGGCGGCGTCGACTTCACCTTCGAGGTGGTGGGCACCCAGAAGACCATCGAGCAGGCGGTGCTGGCCACGCATCGCGGGGGCACCTGCGTGATCGTGGGCGTCTCGCCCGCGGGGACCCGGGTCTCGCTCGATCCGTCGCTCTTCCTGCAGCAGCGCGTGCTGACCGGCTCGTCCTTCGGGGGCGGGCACCAGCGCACGGACGTGCCGATGCTGATCGACCTCTACATGTCCGGCAAGTACAAGCTCGACGAGCTGATCAGCCGGCGCCTGCCGCTGGCCGAGCTGAACGAGGGCTTCGACCTCATGCTGCAGGGCGAGGTGAAGCGGAGCGTGATCGTCTACTAGCGGGGATCGATCGGGGTCGCCATCGGGGCGCGGGCCTCGATGGCCTCGGCCGCCTCGAGGCAGAGATCCTCGCGGAAGCGCCCGGCGGTGATCTGCACGCCGGTCGGGAGACCGCCCACGACCCCGGTCGGCACCGACACCGCGGGCAGTCCCAGCACCGGCACCACGAGCTGCATGATCTGGGCGCGCATGATCCGCCGGGTCGTGTCCGCGTCCACCAGGTCGAGATCGACCGGGAACGCCGGCTCGTTCGAGGTCGGCGTGACCACGAGCGGGCGCTCTTCCAGGAAGAGCTCCCAGAGGCGTAGCAGCCGATCGCGCTGGGCCAGTCCGTCGAGCACGTGGCGGACGTCCCGCGGTGGGTGCACCGCGCGCCAGAGGCCGAGCGCCTGCTTGATCCCGGCGTCGCCGAACTGCGCGGCGGCCGGCTCGAGCGCCGCGATGACGTCCTCCATCGCGATGGCGGCCCAGAGATCGGCCACCGCGCCCAGCTCCGGCGGCTCCACCTCCTCGACCGCGTAGCCCGCGTCCTCGAGCCAGCGGCCGGCCTGGCGCACCGCGGCCGCCACCGCGGGGGCCACGCCGCCGCGGCCGGCCGGGTCTGCCACCAGCGCCACGCGCATGGGCCGCTTCACGGGCGGGCCCTCGAGCGGGACGTCGGCGCAGCGCGGATCGTTGGGATCGGGCACCGCCATCGCGGTGAAGGCGGCGCGCGCGTCCCGGACCCGGCGGGTCAGCGGGCCCTGCACCGCCATGAGCTGGGCCGCGATCGGCCGCGGCACGCTGGAGGTGAAATTGTAGGAGGGGACGCGGCCGTAGCTGACGCGCAGGCCGACGAGCCCGCAGCAGTAGGCCGGGTAGCGCACCGAGCCCGCGATGTCGTTGCCGTGGCCGATCGCGCCGATGCCGGTCGCGGTGGCCGCGGCCGCGCCGCCGCTCGAGCCGCCCGGCGTGCGCGCGGGATCCCACGGGTTCAGCGTCGCGCCGTGGAGCGCATTGTCGGTGAACCAGCGCATCGAGAAGGCGGGTGCATTGGTGCGCCCGATCACGATGGCGCCGGCCCGGCGGAGATTGGCCACCACCGGGTTGTCACGGGTGGCCACCAGGTCCTTGAAGGCGACCACGCCGTTGTCGGTGGGGCAGCCGGCCTGATCCACGTTGACCTTGGTCGTGATCGGCACGCCGTGGAGCGGGCCCACCGCCGCGCCGCGGGCCAGGGCCTGGTCGGCGGCCGCGGCCTCCGCGAGGGCCGGGTCGTGGAGTGGGCGTACCACCGCGTTGACCCGGGAGTTGACCGCGTCGAGGCGCGCCAGCGCCGCGGTCACGACCTCACGGCAGGATACATCTTTCCGGCGGATCATCTCCGCCAGCTCGACGGCGTCGAGGCGCCAGAGCTCGGTCGCTATGGCCCGGTCTCCAGCGTATAGGTCGCGTACTCGTGCTCGCAAGGCGGGCCCACCGCGATCTCCATGCGGCCCGCGTCCAGATCGGAGATGAGCGAGGCGAAGCTGTAGGAGACGCGCTCGCCCGGATGCGCGCAGATGGAATGCGGCCGGTTGGCGTGATCGCGCAGGATCGTCTTGAGCGCCTCCGCGTCGAGGCGCCCGCGCCCGGCCTCCACGAGGGCCGCGATGCGCTCGTGACGGCAGGTGGAGTTGTGGAGCTCGTCCGGGGTCGCGGTCTCGTGGCCGGCCATGCCGGGCAGGACGTGGTGGTTGGCGTGCACGAGGCAGCCGTCGCCCCAGGTGAGCGCGTGCTCCTCCGCGGCGGTCTCGATGTCCACCATGGCGCCGGCCCGGTCGGCCAGGAGCAGGTTGCGCGAGGACGCCCGCCGCGGGGTCAGCGCTGCGTCCACCGCCGCCTTGATCGTGGGCTGCTCGATGGCGAGCCGCGTGAGCAGGTAGCGGGGGAAGCCGGTGCGCCAGCCCGCGGATCTGAGGAAGTTGGCGTCCGCGGAGAGGCCCTCGCTGCTGATGCCGAGGTAGCTGATCTGGCCCGCGGGCACCAGCATCATCACCGCGGGCTTGCCGGTGACCGCGAAGGTGAGCACGGCGGCGAACTGCTCGATGCCGCCCGCGAGATCGGCGTTCTGGCCCGCGAAGGTTCCCCCGGTCCGGGTATAGGCGCCGGAGACCGCGAAGCTGGTGCATTCCAGATCCACGGTGCCGAAGCGGGCCACGTGGGCCACTTCCTGGCGCACCTGGAGCAGGATCGCCTCCGCAGGCTCGATGCCCGCGCCCTGGGCCAGCCCTTCGATCTCCTCGAGGAAGTGCGGCGCCGCCGCGCCGATGACCGGCCCGAAGGCCTGGGCCCAGCGCCGCGCGGTCTCGGGCGCGAGCTGCGACTTCTGCGCGCCCTGGGCGTAGATCAGGTCGAGGTGCGCCCGGATCAGCGGGCGGAGGGCCTCGCCGTGCCGGCGGCCGACCTCGCGGTGGGTGCCGCGCAGGGTGAAGTGCGGGAAGGTCCGGCTCATGCCGCGGCCTCCGGGCAGACCTCGGGGATGGTCTGGTCGAGCACCGAGACGATGCGATCGATCTCGGGGCGGGTGAGGACGAGCGGCGGGGCCAGCACGAGGGTGTTGCCGAGGTGCGCGCCGCCGCCCGAGCGGCCCACGATCACCCCGCGCTCCTGGCAGCGGTCCACCAGCTTCTTGATCTGGGGCGCGGGCATGATGGCCTTGGACTTGCGGTCGACGACCAGCTCGACGCCCGCGTAGAGGCCCTTGCCCCGCACGTCGCCGACCCACGGGTGGCGCATCAGGGTCTTGAGCCCGTCGAGGAGATAGGCCCCGTTCTCGGCCGAGCGCTGGGCCAGCTTCTCCTCCAGCAAGATCTCGATGTTGCGGAGGGCCACCGCCGCGGCCACCGGATGGCCGCCGTAGGTGTTGACCTGGTTGACCTGGCGGTTCTCCGACGCCTCGCCGATGAACGACTTGTAGACCGAGTTGCGCACCACGGTGGCGGCCATCGGCAGGTACGCGCTCGAGATGCCCTTGGCCACCGTGACGATGTCGGGCTTCACGCCCGCGTGCTCGTGGGCGAAGAGCCGACCGGTGCGGCCGAAGCCGTTGATCACCTCGTCCACGTGCAGGAGGATGCCGTGCTGCTTGCAGAGATCGGCCACCGCGGGGAGGTAGTCGTCGGGCGGAACGGCGACGCCGACCGCGCTCATCACCGGCTCGATGATCACCTCGGCCACCGTCTGGGGCCCCTCGCCCAGGATGGTGGTCTCCATGTTCTTCACGCAGGCCAGGTCGCAGCTCGTGGGCTCGAGGCCGAACGGGCAGCGGTAGCAGTAGGGCGGGGCCACGTGCACGAACTCGTTGCCGGAGAGCGGCTCGAACTTCATCTTGCGGTCGCCCATGCCCCCCGCGGCCAGGGTGGCGAGGGTGGTGCCGTGGTAGCCGTAGTACCGGCTGATCGTCTTGTAGCGGTTCTGCTGCGGGAACTCGTGGCGGGCGTACTGGCGCGCGAACTTGAACGCGGCCTCGTTGGCCTCCGAGCCCGAGCTGACGAAGTAGACGTGGTTGTCGCCGCCCAGCAGCCCGTTGACCTTCTCGGCCAGCGCGGCGGCGGGCAGGTTCATCGCGGTGTGCGGATAGTAGGACAGCTGGCGCATCTGCTCGGCGGCCACGTCGGCGAGCTCGGTCCGCCCGTAGCCGATGTTCACGCACCAGAGCCCGGCCATGCCGTCGAGGTACTCGCGACCGTCGGCGTCCACCACCGTCGAGTCCTTGGCGGAGACGATGACGAGCTGCTGCTGCTCGAGCTGCTTGTGGGGCACGATCGGGTGGATGACGTTGTCGAGGTCTTTCCGGACGACGCTCGCGCGCTGATCGGCGGTGGGCATGGAGGCCTCCTGGTTGCGGAGTGGCTAGCTCGACGCTTCTTCTCGTCGCAGGCGGATCGGATGGAGCGCGGGCGGCGCCGCGGGCGGGCGCGGGAGGCTGGGCGCGTAGAACGAAGCCTCCTGGGCCCCGCGCAGGCACTGGCGTGTGAACTCGATCAGGTGATGGCTGACCACCGCGGCCTGGATCATCTCCTCGATCTGCCCGCGGCGCAACGCGGGACCGGCGACGCGCCAGAACGTCCCGCGGTAGTCGCCGCGCACCCCGATGCGCCAGACGATGCGCCCGAGCAAGGCCAGGCCGGACACCACGTTGCGCCAGGACGCGCGGTGCCAGCTCCGCGGGTAGGGCGGACGCTTCGCGAAGGTGTGGGCCAGGTTGTGGGCGAAGCGCCGGTAGATCGCCTCCGGCGCGTAGGCGGCCGCGATGCAGCGCCGCCACATCTCCAGCACCGTCTCCTCGGGCAGCCGGAACACCACGTTGGACTCGCGCCCGCCGTCCGGCCCAGGATCCAGATGAATCCGCCCCTCCCGGGCCAGGCGGTCCCACAGCGGGGTCTTGGGCAGGGCGTAGAGGATGTTGATCGTGAGCATCGGGATCCGGGAGGCCTCGATGAACTCGATCAGGTGACCCGCGGTCGCCTCGCTGTCGGTGTCGAGTCCCAGGATGATGCCGGAGACCACCTCGAGGCCGTAGTCGTTCAGCTTGGCGACCGCGTCGAGGATGGGCATGCGGAGATTCTGGTCCTTCGACATCGAGCGGAGGGCGTCGGGCTCGGGCGTCTCGATCCCGCAGAAGACCACGTTGAAGAGGGTGGCCTCGCACGCGAAGCGCACCGGGAACCGGTTGCGCCGCTGCCAGTCCACCAGGTGGGGCAACAGCTCGAGCGCGGCCTTCTGGTTCGCGATGAAGTTGTCGTCCACGAAGTAGATCGCGACCGCGCCGCCCGCGACCAGCGCGTCGAGCTCGGCGAGCACCTGCGCCGCGGTCTTCAGCCGCGGGTTGCGGCCGTAGAGCGCGGGGATGTCGCAGAACTCGCACGAGTAGGGGCAGCCGCTCGAGAACTGGATGCTCGAGATGAAGTACTGGCGCAGCGCGATCAGGTGGTAAGCGGGGAGCGGGAAGTCGGTGAGCGGCAGGCGCGTCCCGGTGTCGAAGCGGAGCTGCGCGGCCGGCCGCTCGGAGTTGGCGTCGAGCCACTCGAAGATCGCGTCGGTCGAATCGCCCATCTCGCCCACCTGAATGAGATCGGCGCCCGGATAGTGCTCCGGGCAGCCCGACACCGACGGGCCACCCAACACCACCGGCTTGCCCAGGCGGTGGCCCCGCGCGATCACGTCCTCGATGAAGGGGCGCTGCACGTGCATGCCGGAGAGGAAGATCGCGTCGGCCCACGCGAGCTCCTCCGCGGTGGCCTCGCGGTCGTTCTCGTCCACGAAGCGCACCTCCCACGACTCCGGGAGGTAGGACGCGATCACCAGGAGCCCCTGGGGCGGCATGAAGGCGCGGATCCGCCCGCCGAAGAGCGGGTAGGAATAGTGGAACGTGCCGAAGGAGGGCGCGTAGCGCGGCGAGACGCAGAGGATGCGCCGGCGGTTCCGGGGCGTGTAGGGAGTGCGCATCAGGCGCGCGGCGCGGGCGGGAGCGAGGACAGCGCCGCGGCCGGTCCGCTCAGGCGCCGGCCGGCTGCTCGACGTCGAGCGTGGTGACCCGGCGGAGCTCCCGGCGGTACTTCGCGTCGTCGAACGGGCGCGCCCGGTGCATGGTGGCGCGGTTGTCCCAGATCACGAGATCGCCCACGCGCCACTGGTGCCGGTAGACGAACTCGGGCCGCGTCGCGTGCTCGATGAGATCGCGCAGCAGCAGGCGGCCCTCGGGCACCGGCCAGTCGATGATGCGCGAGGCGTGGGAGGCCACGTAGAGCGAGCGGCGCTTGGAGCGCGGGATCGTCCGGATGAGGGGGTGGATCGCGCCCTTGAGCGCATCCTGCTCGGACTCCGAGAACTCGAAGCCCAGGGTCTGCCGGGAGTAGGCGATCGAGTGATGCGCCCGCAGGCCCTCGAGCCGGATCTTCTCCTCCTCGGGCAGCGCGTCGTAGGCCGCGCGCATGTCCGCGTACTCGGTGTCCGCCTCAACCGAGGGGACCACCTTGGCCGAGAGCATCGAGTAACGGCCGGGCGGGTCCTGGAAGGAGGCGTCGGTGTGCCAGAGCCGGTTGCCGAGGCCGTACATCCGACGGCGGTTGTTCGTCTTCATGATCTCGCCGTTCTCGTCGAGGTTCGAGATGTCGCCGAGGGCCTCGTTGCCGAACCGGTTCTTCTGCAGCGCGCTGCTGCCGAGCTTGGTGTGGAGCACGCCGTCGAGCCGCTCGGCAAAATCGAGGTGCTCGGCGTCGGTGAAGGGCTGGTCGTGGAAGACGAGGACCGCGTGCTCGTCCATGCCGGCTCGGATCTCGGCGAGGGTCTCCGGATCGTGGATGCGGCGCAGGTCCACCGGGCCGACCTCGGCGACGAAGTGCGGGTGAAGCTTGCGGAAAGTCAGGGCCATGACAGCCTCCCGCCACGAATCTAGGCCGACCGGGCCGGGGAGTCAAGCAAACGGTCCGGCCCGTCGACAAGGCGCGCGGGGCCGTGCCAAGATGCGCGCCGGGAGGCGACCTGACATGAACGTCGGATTCATCGGGCTGGGTCTCATGGGCGCGAGCATGGCATCGAATCTCCAGGCGGCCGGCCACGCGCTGTTCGTGCACGACGTCCGGAAGTCCGCGGCGACCCCACATCTCGCCGCGGGGGCCGTCTGGAAGGACACCCCGCGCGCGGTGGCCGAGGCCGCGGACGTGGTGTTCACTTCCTTGCCCGGCCCGCCCGAGGTCGAGCAGGTCGCCGCCGGGCCGGACGGCCTGCTGCACGGAGTGCGCGCGGGCTCGGCGATCTTCGATCTCTCCACCAACGCCCCCGCGCTGGTGCGGCGGCTCGACGGGCTCTTCGCGGCGCGCGGGGCCGACCTGCTCGACGCGCCGGTGAGCGGCGGGCCGGGCGGCGCGCGGACGCGGCGGCTCGCGATCTGGGTGGGCGGCGAGCGCGCGGTCTACGACCGCTACCGGCCGCTGCTCGAGGCGATGGGCGACCAGCCCTACTACGTGGGCCCGGTGGGCGCGGGCGCGGTGGCCAAGCTCGTCCACAACTGCGCCAGCTTCACGATCCGCGCGGTGCTCGCCGAGGTGTTCAGCATGGGCGTGAAGGCGGGGGTGGCCCCGGACCTGCTCTGGCAGGCGGTGCGCCAGGGCAATAGTGGGCGGCGGCGCACCTTCGACGTGCTGGCCGAGAAGTTCCTGCCCGGCGAGTTCGAGCCGCCGTCGTTCGCCCTGCGCCTGGGCCACAAGGACGTCTCGCTCGCCACCGCGCTCGGCCGCGAGGTCGGCGTGCCGATGCGCCTGGCCAATCTCGCGCTCGAGGAAATCACGGAAGCGCTCGGGCGCGGCTGGGGCGACCGGGACTCGAGCAGCTTCATGCTGCTGGAGGAAGAGCGCGCGGGTGTCGAGATCAAGGTGCCCCGCGAGCGGCTCCAGCAGATCCTCGAGCAAGACGGGCGGTGAAGCCCCGCGCGCGGCTGGCGTGGCTCGGGGCGCTGCTCCTCTGGCCGGCGGCCGCCGCGGCCCAGGCGACGCCGAACCCGGCGCTGGCGAGTTACGTGCAGGGCCTCGGCGCCCTCCGGTAGGGCCGCTACGACGAGGCGGTCGCGGCGCTCGGCCGGGCGATGCAGGCCGCGCCGGATCCCTCGTTCATCCTGGCCTGCGGCGTGGCGCAGTGCCTCGACGAGAAGCCGCGCGAGGCCATCGCCGATTTCGAGCAGGCCAAGCGCGCGGGCCCGCGCGGCCGCGAGGCCGATCAAGGCACTGGGCCGGACGCGGGAGGCGATGCAGTAGTACCAGGCCGCGATCGATCTCACCCGCAAGCCCGGGGTGCCCGGCATCGGCAGCGGCCGGCCGGGCGACACCAACTTCGGGGGCGACGCCGGGCAGGGCGTGGCCGCGGAGTCGATTCTCGAGCTCGCGAAGACCGCGCTCGCGGCGGGGGAATGTCATGGGGCCGCGCAGATCATGCGGAGGGGCACCGAGGCGCGCTTCCTGCCCGAGAACCGGCTGAAGCAGGAGATCGCGGGACGCTTCAGGGGCGCCGCCAGGAGTAAGAGTTACTGAGTAGGGACACCTAGTGCGGTGCGTCAGCGGATGGTTTCCTGCCCGATTTTCCCGGTGCGTCATGCTAGCGTTTAAAACAACATGCAGGGCACCCCGAACCAGGCCCGTGTGCCGATTCGGACGAGGGTCAACCTCGCCTTCGCTCTCGCTGTGGCCGTCCTGCTCGCCATCGCCGGCGCGTCCTACCAGAGCGTCACCAGCCTTGCCGAGACCGGGCAGTGGATCGACCACACTCATGAAGTCCTCGCCGCGATCGACGCGGTTGCGTCCGCCACCACCACCGCCGAGGCCGGCACGCGCGGCTACGCGCTCACCGGCGAGGAGCGCTTCCTCGAGACGTATCAGTCGGGCGCCCG
>WNFL01239395.1_pt1 | contig 28003 bp, 27 predicted proteins | sample 5400361 | NCBI WGS metagenome assembly WNFL01 (sample SAMN13153351, study PRJNA577476) | soil metagenome | isolation source: 40 cm soil on Douglas fir-dominated hillslope | place: USA:California | collected 2013-09-17
ATCTGTAAACACAAGCACTCGCTCGGCGAGCGCGCTCCCACGCCGGCGGGCTCCATGTTCTGCAGGTGGCGCAGCGCGATGCACAGCTCCTCCAGACCGCCTTCCGCTTCGTCGGGCAGATGCGTGCCGACCAGCGCCGCGATCTCCTCGAGCGGCTGGGTCAGGTAGCCGTCCTCGTCCAGGTGCCCGACGATGAGCGCGGCGATGCGCTTGTCGCGCTCGGTGAGGCCGGTGAGGGCGAGCTGCTGGGTGAGATGGTCATGGAGCGTGGGCTCGGCGGCGGCGAACTGCGTGAAGTCGTCGCGCTCGTCGTCGTCGCGGCGCGAGCCGCCGGTGGGGCTGTGCTCGTCGCCGAAGCCGTGGTCCTCGGCGAAGTTGGAAGGCTCCTCGCGGTTGTCCTCGCGGCGGATGTCCTCGCGCGCCTCTTCCTGCCGCAGCGTCTCGCCTTCAGGCGCGACCGCGACCGGGGGCTGCGCCGTGCCCTCGTCGGGCGGCCCGAGGTCGGAGCGCTCGAGGAGCGGATTCTCGGCGAGGTAGCGCTCCAGCTCCTGGTTGAGCTCGACCGTCGACAGCTGCAGCAAGCGGATGGACTGCTGCAGCTGCGGAGTGAGGGTGAGGTGTTGCGATAGCTTTAGCTGGAGGCTGTGCTTCATGTCGAGGGATCCCGGAGGAACCGACTAGCCGCTAGAGGCGGAAGTTCTCCCCGAGATACACCTTTCGGACAGCCTCATTATAGATGATCTCCTGGGGCTTCCCGAAGGCGAGGACCGCGCCCTGGTTGATGATGTACGCGTGGTCGCAGATGCCGAGCGTCTCGCGCACGCGCGATCGGATCCACGCCCGCGAACGGCTCGTCGAGCAGGATGAAGCGCGGGTTGGTGGCGAGAGCGCGCGCGATCTCGACGCGCCGCCTCTCGCCTCCCGAGAGCGAGATCGCCGGGCTCGAGCGCAGGTGGCCGATGTGCAGGTCGTCCAGGAGCGCTTCCAGGCGCCCCTCGATCTCCTCGGCCTCCACGCCCTGGAGCTCGAGCACGGCCTGAATGTTCTGCGCCACCGTGAGCTTGCGGAAGATGGACGCTTCCTGCGGGAGATAGGAAAGCCCGAGGCGCGAGCGGCGGAAGATCGGCAGGTGCGTGAGGTCCTCGCCATCCAGCGTGACGCTGCCGCGGTCGATGGGGACGAGCCCCAGGATCATGTAGAAGCACGTGGTCTTGCCGGCGCCGTTGGGCCCGAGGAGCCCCACGACCTCGCCGCTTTCCACGGTGAGCGAGACGTCGGAGACGACGGTGCGCTTGCGATAGCGCTTCATCAGGCCCTCGGCGCGCAGCACCGAGGAGCTCGGCTCCGGCCTCACCAGCGTGAGGCGCTGCGCCGCGGCGGTGGGCGTGGCGACCATGCTATTGCGGCCCCGCGTCGGGCTTCAGCGTGACGCCCGGCGCGGGCTTTTCCGCGGCGCCATCGGGCGTCTTCTTGGGCGGCAGGATGATCACCTTCACGCGGCCGGTGCTGGGCGGGGGGGTTGCGCCCGGCGGCGCCCCCGAGACTTCCGCCAGCTCCTTGTTCATGTCGTAGGAGATGAAGTCGCCGGTGATCTCGTTCTGGTTGCTCTTCACCTTGGCGCGGTTGAAGAGCTTGAGGATGTCATTCCTGTCGTCGAACTCCGCGCGCTCGGCGAAGCCCTCGACCCACTCATCGACCTTGTCGCGCTTCTGGCGGAAAGTCACCGGCGCGCCGTTGGCGACGTAGTACTTGTGGCGCTGCGCGTCCTCCTTCACCGTCACCTTGTTCGCGGTGATGCGCATCGTGCCCTGGGTCACGACCACGCTCCCCTCGAAGGTGCTGGTGCGGTTGGCATCGTCGGCGGTGAGGTGGTCGGCGCCCACCACGATCTCCTTCTCGCGGTCGGCGCGCTCGGCGAGCGCGTTCGCGCACGCGAGCGCGCAGGCGAGGAGCGGGAGCACGATCGCGCGCATCAGCGGGGCGGCTTGAAAGTGGCGCGCACGTGATCGAGCTTCAACGTGCGCGCGCGGTTGTCGAGCTCGAGCGCGGAGGCGACCGCGTGGCCGGAGGCACTTTCCATGCGCACCTCGGAGCTGGTGCGGGCGATGCCGTCGTCGGGGAGGACGAGGAGCTTGTCCGTCATGAGTCGTGCGCTTTCGTTCTTCGCGTCCGCATCGCGCGTGATGACCACGTTGCCCTCGACCCACACACGCTCGCCTTTTTGCTCGAGCCGTCCGTGGTCGGCGGTGAGGGTCATCTTGGGCTGGAGGGGCTCGAAGGCTTCGAGGGTGACCGACTCGAGGAGAGCCGAATCGTCGTCGGGGTAATGTACCATTTTCCTCGCGGCCAACGTGTACAGCACGCGCCCGTCCTCGCCCAGCTTCTTCGCGTTGAAGCTCTCGACGATGAGGTCGGGATCGTGGCGCAGCGACCCGTCGGCGCGCGCCGAGGGCGCCTGCACCAGCTGGTTCAGCCAGACGGTGAGCCCGACGAGGAGCGCCAGGGCCGCGAGCGGCAGCCACGAGGTCGGGCGGAACATCGCGCGGGGCTTAGGCCGCCGGATGCGCGGCGCGCCGTCCCTGGGCTTCGAGCACCAGCTCGCAGAATTCGCGCACCGCGCCGTGCCCACCCGCCGCGCGCGTCACGTAGTGCGCCTCGGCCTTCACCGCGGCGCTCGCGTTGGCCACGGCGACGGCGAGGCCGCAGCGGCGCAGCACCGGCAGGTCGGGAAGGTCGTCGCCCATGTAGGCGCAGGCACCGGCGTCGAGCTTAAGGCGCTTGATCAGCTTCTCGAACTCCGGGAGCTTGTCCGAGCGGCCCTGCACCACGTGGTCGATCGAAAGCTCCCTCGCGCGCCGGTCGACCGCCTTGTGCGAGCGCCCGGAAAGGATCGCGGTCACCACGCCCGCCTCGCGCAGCATCTTCAGGCCGTGGCCGTCGAGGATGTTGAAGGCCTTGAACGCCTCGCCGCGCGCGCCGATGAAGACGGTGCCGTCGGTCATGACGCCGTCCACGTCGAAGATGGCGAGGCGCACGGCGCGGGCGCGGGCGCTGAGCTCGTCCATGTCACACGACCCCGGCGGCGAGGAGATCGTTGAAGGTGACCACACCCAGGAGCTTGCCGGCCGGCGTGGTCACCACGATGCGCCCGCCGACCTTCCCGGTCTGCATCATCGCCGCGGCTTCGGCGGCGAGCTTCTCCGGCGCGATCGTCTTGGGCGAGCGCGTCATGACGTCGCCCACGGGAAGGCCCTTGATCACGTCGTGCTTCTGCAGCGTGCGGCGCAGATCGCCGTCGGTGTAGATGCCGAGGAGGTTATCGTCGGGGTCGACGATGCACGTCATGCCGATGCCTTTGCTCGACATCTCGAGGATCACTTCGGGAAGCATCGCGCCGGGCGCATTCTTCGGCAGCTGCTCGCCTTTCCTCATGATGTCGGCGACGTGCACGAGGAGGCGCCTGCCGAGCGTGCCGCCCGGGTGGTGCCGCGCGAAGTCGTCGCTCTTGAAGCCGCGCGCATCGAGGAGCGCCACCGCGAGCGCGTCGCCCAGGGCGAGGGTCGCCGTGGTGCTCGCGGTGGGAGCGAGGTTCAACGGGCACGCTTCCTTCTCGACGCCGGCGTCCAGATGCACGTCGGCTTCGGTGGCCAGAGTGGAGCCCGCGCGCCCGGTGATCGCGATCACCTTCGCGCCACGCCGCTTGATGACCGGCAGCACCTTGAGGATCTCCTCGGACTCGCCCGAATAGGAGATCGCGACGACCACGTCGCCCGCGGTGATCATGCCGAGGTCGCCGTGGCTCGCTTCGCCCGGATGCATGAAGAACGCGGGCGTGCCGGTGGAAGCGAGCGTGGAGGCGATCTTGCGGCCGATGTGGCCCGACTTGCCCATGCCGGTCACGACGACGCGCCCACGGGTCTCGAGCATGAGGCGGTGCGCCTGCAGGAACGCCTCTCCGAGGCGCCCTCTCAGGGCGCGCACCGCGTCGGCCTCGATGTCGAGCACGCCGCGCGCGAGCTCGAGGAAGTGCTCCGCGTCGGCCAGCTCGTGGGGTTGTAGTAGATTCGTCATACGCGAAAGTATAAATAGATTCCATGATGCACGACGCCCTGCCGGTGGCCCTCATCCTCCTCGCCTCCGCCGTGGCCGTGGTGGTGCTGTTTCGCCAGCTCTCCATGCCGGCGATCCTCGGCTACCTCATCGTGGGTGCCATCATCGGCCCGCACGCGCTCGCCTTCGTTCCCGCGACCGAGGACCAGCGCTACCTCGCGGAGTTCGGCGTGGTGTTCCTCATGTTCTCGGTGGGCCTCGAATTCAGCCTGCCGCAGCTGAACAACATGCGCCGCACCGTGTTCGGTTTCGGCGGGCTGCAGGTGGCCTCGATCGTGGCGCTCGGCGTGGCCGCGGCGCTGGCCGCGGGGCTGTCGTGGCGCGAGGGGATCGTGGTGGGGGGCGTGCTCGCGATGTCGTCGACCGCGATCATCTCCAAGGTGCTCGCCGAGCGCATGCAGCTGCACAGCGACTACGGGCGCCAGGTGATGGGGGTCCTCCTCTTCCAGGACCTCGCGGTGATCCCGCTCCTGGTGCTGATCCCGGCGCTGGCCCTCACCAGGGGCGAGATCGCGGTGGCGATCGCGCTCGCGCTGGTCAAGGCCGCCGTGGTCCTCGCCATCGTCCTCTTCCTCGGCCAGCGGCTCATGCGCCCGCTCTTCGACCTGGTCGCGCGCCAGAAGTCTTCCGAGCTCTTCGTGCTCTTCGTGCTGCTGGTCACGCTCGGGCTCGCCTGGACCACCGAGGTGGCGGGCCTGTCGCTCACGCTGGGCGCCTTCCTCGCCGGCATGCTCATCTCCGAGACCGAGTACCGCTACCAGGTGGAGGACTACATCAAGCCCTTCCGCGACGTGCTGCTCGGGCTCTTCTTCGTGACCATCGGCATGCTGCTCGACCTGCGCACGCTGGTGGAGCATTTCTTCGCGGTGGCGGCGGTCTTCGTGCTCATGCTCGCGGTGAAGTTCCTGGTGATCTTCGCGCTGGCGCGCCTGTTCGGGAACGCGAAGCCCACGTCGCTGCGCGCGGCGCTGGCGCTCGCGCCCGCCGGCGAGTTCGGCTTCGTGCTGCTCTCGCTCGCGCAGCGCGAGGAGGCGATGGGCCCGATGACGCTGCAGGTGGTGCTCGCCGCGGCGCTCCTCTCGATGCTGATCACGCCGCTTCTGCTGTCGCGCATGGAGCGCATCGTCCTCTACTTCGTCGAGAGCGAATGGACGCAGCGCGCCGTGGCGCTGCACGAGCTCGCGGTGAAGTCGATGGCGACCAAGGGGCACGTGATCGTGTGCGGCTATGGGAGGAGCGGCCAGGCGCTCGCGCAGTTCCTCGAGCGCGAGAAGGTGGGCGTGATCGCGCTCGATTCGGATCCGCAGCGCGTGCGCGAGGCGGCGGCAGCGGGCGATTCCGTGGTGTTCGGCGACGCGTCGCGGCGCGAGGTGCTGGTGGCCGCGGCCCTGTCGCGCGCCGTGGCGGTGGTGGTGAGCTTCGCCGACACGCCCAAGGCGCTGTCGATCCTCGCCCACGTGCGCGAGCTGCGCCCGGAGCTGCCGGTGATCGTGCGCACCTTCGACGATTCCGACGTGGCGCGGCTGAAGGAGGCGGGCGCCGCGGAGATCGTGGCCGAGGTGGTCGAAGGCTCGCTCATGCTCGCGACGCAGACCATGATGCAGCTGGGCCTGCCGCTGAACCGCGTGCTGCGCCGGCTTCGCGAGGTGCGCCAGGAGCGCTACCAGATCATGCGCGGCTTCTTTCCCGGCGCCACGGACGCCGAGGCCGCGGACAGCGAGCAGCCGCGCCTGCACACGGTCATGGTCGGCCCCAACGCCGCGTGCGTCGGCAAGACGCTGGGCGCCCTCAATCTCGCCGCCATGGACGTGCAGGTCACCGCGGTGCGCCGCAGGGGCGCGCGCGAGATCAACCCCGCCGCGGAAACCGTCCTGCAGGCGGGCGACGTCCTGGTCCTCCTCGGCACGCAGGGCCACCTCGCCCGCGCCGAGATCCGCCTGCTGCAGGGCTAAAGGGGTCAGATTACTTTTCGGCCGGAAAAGGGGACAGATTGGATTGCGAAGGTGCGAGTCTTATCGGCCGCCCCTGTCGAACGACCCTCACTGATCTGCGCAAAGTCGCTTCGATTCCAGCGCAAAACTCGTCACCGCCCAATGCGCGGCTCTTCTCAGCGCTTTCGCGGATTGCGGCAAGCTCGGGATCCGATATGGCCACCTCGAACAAGCCGCGATAGGCCTCGCCCCTGCGTTCGGGAGTCTTTCCCAGCCGGAGATATTCGGCGTGTGGCTTCACCAATCCCGTCGGTTCTCCAGAGATGTTCTGGCGGAAACTCGACCAAAGGTATTCACCGGGATGCCGGACCATCCCAGCCCTTACCGGGTTGAGCTCGATGTAGCGCATGCAGGTGAGGAAGTAGGCCCGGGTTTCCACCAGGCTCGACTTGAACCGACCTTCGTACAAGGTGCCGGTGCGCGCGTAAGCCGAGTTTACGTAACGCGCATAGCGGCGCCCGACATCCTGCATCGCCTTCGACAGCGCCATGCGCGCGCGGCCGGTTGCGAGCAAGTGGACATGGTTCGTCATCAGGACGAACGCGTGCACATCGCAATCGTTTGCCAGGCACGCCTCGCCCAGATAACGCAGAAAGACGCCTCGGTCGTTCGCATGGAAAAACATCGGGCTGCGATTGTTGCCGCGAACAATCAAGTGTTGCGGAAGCCCGGGCAGGTCGAGGCGGTTCGAACGCGGCATTTCGATTGAACGCGAAATGCAGCGATCACGCGCACCGCAAAGACAAAAAAGAAACGGCCCGCTTGGCGGGCCGTCCAGTGAAACGGGGACTTCGCAATCTGTCCCCTTTTCGGGTCGAAAAGTAATCTGACCCCTTTAGAAGGTCATGCAGACGGTGTAGCTGGTGGCGTCGTCGATGGTTGTCATCAAGGGCGCGGCGGTGCCGAGCGCGGAGCCGTCGGCGACCACGCGCAACGAGCCGGTCGCGGTGTTGCCGTCGTCCATCTGGATGTCGAGCTGCTTGGCGAACTTGCCGAGGATGCCCGCGGAGCACACCTGGTAGGTCCCGGTCATGCCCGAGATCTGCAATTGCGCGGTGGTCGCGCTCGAAAGTCCGAGCGTGCCGCCCACGGCGTTCTTCGGCGTATAGGTCGGGTCGGTGGGATCGGTCGGTCCCGCGGCGAGGTTGGCGAGGCGCACGTGCTGCCAGAAGAGGCGCGACTCGTCGGTGTTGGTGGCGGAATTCCAGTTGCCGTTGATGACGCCGTTGCCCTGGCTGGCGGCCGGCGTGGTCGCGAGCGTGGAGCCGGTCACGTGCGTCGTGACGTTGGAATCGTCCCCCGGCAGCGACTTGAACTTGTCCTGGTAGGCGTAGATGTAGGTGGGAATCACGCGGAAGTCGTTCGCGAGATTCTTCACCTTGGCGCTGTTGATCAATTCCTGGCCCTTCAGGATGCCGCCCAGGAGAAGGCCGATGATGACGAGCACGATGGCGATCTCGACGAGCGTGAATCCCGACTGCTGCGATTTCAGTTGCCTTCTCATTTGCGTTTCTCCGGGTAGTTTCCCTGACTGTGGCAAAGGTATTGCAAGCCGCGTGCCACCAGCAATAAGATATTGTTTCTTAGTATAATTCGGCTTTCGCTGGACTTCTCCAAGGGCGCGGACAGCGTCGACCTGTCCGCCGTTCCGACACCGCGTGTCGGCATTTCGACGGGCTCGATGGCCTTCTTTTCCTCCTCCTCCGCCGCGCAACGCCTCGCCGCACGCATCGCCACCCAGCGCCGCTGGGTGGTGCTCGCCATGCTGCTCGCCCTGCACGTGGCGCTCGCCGCGGCGCCCGGAAGCGAGCTGCAGCGCGTGTGGCTCCTCGTGCACTTCGGCCTCTTCCTGCTGTGGCAGCCGTTCATCGCCGCGGAGCGCGAGCTCGAGGTGTTCTCGGCCGTGCTGCTGTTCGCGATCGTCGCGGTCACCCTCTACTTCCTGGCCGGCTGGATCATCGTCGGCTGGCTCCTCGTTCTCCTCGGCATCCTCGGCGGGCGCGTCTTCACGGTGCAGGCCGCGCAGCGCAACCGCTTCTACCTGGTCGCCTTCGCTTACGTGCTCGCGATCCTTCTGCTGCGCGCCGTGCCCGCGCTGCTCCTTCCCGGCCAGGCAGTCCCCGAGCCCCTCGCGCAGTTCGGCATGGTGGTGCTGCCGCTCGTGCTCCTCCTCCTCGCCATCCTCCCCCTCGCGAGCCAGGAGAGCGAAGCGGCGCAGGTATTCGATTTCTTCTACGCGGTGCTGGTGTTCCAGCTGGGCGTGGTGCTGGTCCTGGGGTCGATCGCGGTGATGCGCTATACCGACGATCATTACTTCGCTTCGGTCGCGCTCACCGTGCTCGGATTCGGCGCCGCGCTCTTCGTGCTCGCGGTGCTGTGGAACCCGCTGCGCGGCTTCGGCGGGCTGCGCACCTATTTCTCGCGCTACCTCCTGTCGGTGGGCATGCCGTTCGAGCTCTGGATGCGCCGGGTCGCCGCGCTCGCCGAGAGCGAGCCCGATTCGCGCCGCTTCCTCGACGAGTCGTTCCGCGAAATCGCCTCTTTTCCGTGGATTCGCGGCGCGCACTGGCGCTCGCCCGACGGCGAGAGCGGCTTCGGCGTGGCCGAGGGCTTCGCCACGCGCTTCACCTACCACCAGCTCGAGGTGATCTTCCACACCGAGATCAGCCTGTCGCCCGCGCTCTTCCTGCACATGCGCCTCCTCGCGCAGGTGGTGGGCGAGTTCTACGAGGGCAAGCGGCGCGAGAGCGCGTTGCGCCACAACGCCTACCTGCAGGCGGTGCACGAGACGGGCGCGCGCCTCACCCACGACGTGAAGAACCTGCTGCAGTCGCTCTACGCCCTCACCTCGATGGCCTCGCGCGCCGATGCCGAGGGCTACGGGGAGCTGCTGCGGCGCCAGCTGCCGCAGCTCACCAAGCGCCTGCACGCGACCCTCGAGAAGCTGCGTGCCCCGGAGGTGGCCACGCGCGATCTGCCGACCCCGTCACGCACCTGGTGGGCCGACCTCGAGCGGCGCTTCGCCGATGCGGGCGTGGTGCCGAAGCCCTCGATCGAGATGGACGTCGACGTGCCCGCGGCGCTCTTCGACAGCTTCATCGAGAACGCCATCGACAACGCCCGCGCGAAACTCGCGCGCGAGCCCGAGATCGAGCTGTCGATCGTCTTCGTGTGCGACCTGCGCAAGGTCGAGCTCTCGGTATGCGACACCGGATCGCCGGTGGCCGAGGCGATCGCGCGCAAGCTCTTCCGCGAGCCCATCGACCGCGACGAGGGCCTGGGCATAGGCCTCTACCACGCGGCGCGCCAGGCGACGCTCGCCGGCTATCGCCTCGAGCTCACGCACAATCGCGCCGGCTACGTGTGCTTCACGCTGGCGCGCGAGGCCTCGGCACCGCCTTCAACGCAGCTCTGAGAGCGTCTCCTCGAGGCCTTCGCGCCAATCGGGGATGCGCACGCCCAGCGTGCGCGCGAGCCTGGCGCTGGAGAGCACCGAGTAGGCGGGGCGTCGCGCGGGCGTGGGGTAATCGCGCGTCGCGATCGCGATCACGCGAGGCGCGGCGAGCGCGCCATTCACCGCGCGCGCGCGCGCGGCGAAAATCTCCCGAGCGAAACCGCACCAGGTGACTTCGCCCGCGGCGCTCGCGTGGTAGAGGCCGCCGGCGTCCTTCGCGCGCGCGACGTCCTTCGCCTCGATCGCCCGCGCGTCGGCGCCCGTGAAGAGCTCGCGCACCGCGCGCGCCAGCTGGCGGCTCGAGGTGGGCGCGCCGCGCTGGTCGTCCACCACGCGCAGCTCCGCTTGCGTCGCCGCCAGCCGCAGCATGGTGAGCAGGAAGTTCTTGCCGCGCGCCCCGTACACCCAGCTCGTGCGCAGCGTGAGGTAGGCGCAGCCGCTCGCCTCGAGCGCGCGCTCGCCCGCGAGCTTGGTGCGGCCGTAGGCGCCCAGCGGAGCGACGGGGTCCGTTTCCACGTAGGGCCGCGTGGCGCTTCCGTCGAACACGTAGTCGGTCGAGAAGTGCACGAGGAGCGCGCCCGCGCGCTTCGCCTCCCCGGCCATGATTCCCGGCGCGACGCCGTTCACCGTGTTGGCGAGATCCTCGTCCGTCTCGGCGCGATCGACGGCGGTGTACGCGGCGGCGTTCACGATCACCGCCGGCCGCGCCTCGCGGATGCGCGCCACGATCTCGTCGGGTCGCGCCAGATCGAGCGTCGAGCGCTCGTGCGCCACGACCTCGGCGATGCCGCCCAACTCGCGCGCGACCTCGGCGCCAACCTGGCCGCCGGCGCCAGTCACCAGCACGCGGATCATGGAAAGGTTTGCGCCTGCGCGAGCGGCGTGCCGGCGGCGTCCTTGGGCTTGAGCAGCGGCGCGCCGGCGAGCGGCCATTGGACCCCGACGGCCTGATCGTTCCAGAGGAGCGTGCGCTCGTGCTCGGGCGCGTAGTAATCGGTGGTCTTGTAGACGAACTCGGCCGACTCGGAGAGGACCAGGAAGCCATGGGCGAGCCCGACCGGCACCCACATCATGCGGTGGTTCGCCTCCGACAGGCGCTCGCCGACCCACTTGCCGAAGGTGGGCGAGCCGCGGCGCAGGTCGACCACCACGTCGAACACCTCGCCCTTCACGACGCGCACGAGCTTTCCCTGGGGCTGCTTCACCTGGTAGTGCAGGCCGCGCAGCACCCCGGCACCGGAGGCCGAGTGGTTGTCCTGCACGAATTCCACGTCCTCGCCCACGAGCTTGGCGAAGGCGCGGCGATTCCAGCTCTCGAAGAAGAAACCGCGCGCGTCGCCGAACACGGCCGGCTCGACGACGATGACACCCGGGATGGCGGTGGAGATCGCTTTCAAGGCTCGCTCCTAGAACACTCGGTCCCGCAGGACCTCGAGCAGGTATTGGCCGTAGGCATTCTTCTTCATCGGGGCGGCGAGGCGCTCGAGCTGGCCCGCGTCGATGTAGCCCATGCGATAGGCGATCTCCTCGGGGCAGGCGATCTTGAGCCCCTGGCGGCGCTCGATGGTCTCGATGAAGTGCGCCGCTTCGAGGAGGCTTTCGTGCGTGCCCGTGTCGAGCCACGCGGTGCCGCGCCCCATAACCTCCACCGAGAGCGTGCCGTCCTCGAGGTAGCGGCGGTTCACGTCGGTGATCTCGAGCTCGCCGCGCGGCGAGGGCATGAGATCGCGCGCGATGTCGACGATCCTCGATGGAGATGGCGCGCCCCTTCGCGTCGAACTCCACCACGCCGTAGCGCTCGGGATCCTTCACCGGGTAGGCGAACACGGTGGCGCCCTGGGAGCCGCGCGCCGCCGCCTTCAGCGATTCGGCGAGGTCGTGGCCATGGAAGATGTTGTCGCCAAGGATGAGCGCGCTGGGGCCGCCCGCGACGAAACCGCGCCCCACGATGAACGCCTGGGCGAGCCCTTCGGGACGCGCCTGCACCGCGTAGGAGATCTCGAGCCCCCACTCGCGGCCGTCGCCGAGGAGCTCCCCGAAGCGCGGCGTGTCCTGCGGAGTGGAAATCACCAGGATCTCGCGGATGCCGGCGAGCATGAGGGTTGCGAGCGGGTAGTACACCATCGGCTTGTCGTACACCGGCAGCAGCTGCTTCGAGATCACGCGCGTTGCCGGGTAGAGGCGCGTGCCCGATCCGCCCGCGAGGATGATTCCCTTGCGTTTCATTTCTGCGCGCTCCTCCCCGCGTAGTTCGTCTCGAGCCAGTCGCGATAGGCGCCGCTCTTCACCGCGCCCACCCACGCGGCATTGTCCAGGTACCAGCGCACCGTCTTCGCGATGCCGGTCTCGAAGCTCTCGCGCGGGCTCCAGCCGAGCTCGGCGCGGATCTTGCGCGCGTCGATGGCATAGCGCCGGTCGTGGCCGGGGCGATCGGCGACCGGCGTCACCAGCGCTCGATAGCCGCCGGCGCGCGGGCGAACGGACTGCAGCGTGTCGCACAACGCGTGCACCACGTCGATGTTGCGACGCTCGGCGTTGCCGCCGACGTTGTAGGTCTCGCCCGGCCGGCCGCGCGCGAGCGCGAGGCGGATCGCCTCGCAATGGTCGCCCACGTAGAGCCAGTCGCGCACCTGGCGCCCGTCGCCGTAGACCGGCAGCGCCTTGCCTTCGAGCGCGTTGCAGATCATGAGCGGGATCAGCTTCTCGGGGAACTGGAATGGCCCGTAGTTGTTGGAGCAGTTGGTCGTCACCGCGGGAAGACCGTAAGTGTGGTGGTACGCGCGCACCAGGTGGTCGGACCCCGCCTTCGACGCCGAGTAGGGGCTGTTGGGGGCGTATGCCGTGGTCTCGGAGAACGCGGGGTCGCTTTCCCCGAGCGAGCCATAGACCTCGTCGGTGGACACGTGCAGGAAACGGAAGGCGCCCTTCTTCTCGCCGGCGAGCGCCTGCCAGTAAGCGCGCGCCGCCTCGAGGAGCTGGAAGGTGCCGACCACGTTGGTCTGCACGAATTCCGCGGGCCCTTGGATCGAGCGGTCGACGTGGCTTTCGGCGGCGAAATGCACCACCGCGCGCGGCGCATGCCCCGCGAATAAACGCTCGAGGAGATTCCGGTCGGCGATATCGCCCTTCACGAAGATATGCCGCTTGTCTCCCGCGACGCTTTGCAGGTTCGCGACATTTCCTGCGTAGGTGAGCTTGTCCAGATTGACGACCGGCTCGCCCTGCGACGCGATCCAGTCGATCACGAAGTTCGAGCCGATAAATCCCGCCCCGCCGGTGACAAGGATCATCTCGTGCCTCTCGTGTTATTCGATCCCGCCGGCGCTTCGCGACCACGCCTCGCGCCTGCTTTTTCCAGCTCGATCAGCTTGAGATACTTCTGGAACGTGTTGTTGCAACCGATCGCGATGTGCGCGAAGCCCGGGCCGCCGTCGAGGAAGCCCAGGCGCATCACGTAGAACTTGAGGAAGCGCGCGAACGGGCTCGCGAGGAGCCGCCAGTAGCCCGCGCGCACTCCCTGGTGGTAGAGCGCCTCGGCGTGGAGCGTGGTGTAGCGGTTCTGTTTGACCATGTAGGTGGCGACGTCCTCGGCGGAATCATGCATCAAATCTCCATCGAGGCGACCCACCTGCGCGGTGGTGAGCACCGCCTCGTGGACCTCGTCGTTCGACCAGCTCGCGTGCGCGCGATGGAACAGGCGCACGGTCCAGTCCGGATAGCCTTCGCCGTGGGCGAGCCAGCGCCCGAGGAAGCGGTTCCTGCGCGCCACGCGATAGGCGCGATAGCGCCGGCCCGCGAGCGCGGCGCGAATCGAGGCCGCGAGCTCCTCGCTCACGCGCTCGTCGGCGTCGAGGCACAGCACCCAGTCGTTGCGCGCGATCGACACCGCGTGCTGCTTCTGGCGCCCGAAGCCGAGCCACTCCTTGCGCTCCACGCGCGCGCCGTGGCGCTCGGCGATCGCCGCCGTGTCGTCGGTGCTCCCCGAGTCGACCACCAGGATCTCGTCGGCGAACTGCGCGCTCGCCAGGCATGGGCCGATCTGCGCGCCGGCGTTGAGGGCGATGATGGCGACGGTGAGGGGGAGCTTGTCGGCGGGAATTCTCGCCACGGGGAATGGGACACTCGCGAAGGATCGTCATTTTACCCGGAGTCGTGGGATTAGAATGCGGCCATGCCCGGCCCTCGCGTTCTGTTCGTGAAGCTCTCGTCGCTGGGCGACATCGTCCACCACCTTCCCGCCGTCACCGACCTCGCGCTGCAGCGGCCGGGCGCGCGCATCTCGTGGGCCGTCGAGGACGCTTACGTGGACCTGGTCACGCTGCACCCCGCGGTCGCCGAGGCGATCCCGGTGGGGCTGCGCGGCTTGCGCCGCGCGCCGCTCGCCCCCGGCGGCTGGCGGCGCATGGCGCGCTCGCGCCGCGCCATCGCGAGCCGCGGCTGGGACTTCGTGGTCGACAGCCAGGGCCTGCTGAAGAGCGCGCTGGTGGCGCGCTTCGCGCGCGCGGCCGCGTTCGGCTTCGACGCGAAGAGCGCGCGCGAGCGCATCGCGGCGCGCTTCTACGACGTGAAGGTGCGCGTACCGCGCGAGCTGCACGCGGTGGAGCGCAATCGCCGCCTGGTGGGCGAGGTCTTCGGCTACCAGCCGCGCGGCGAAGCGCGTTACGGCCTGCTGCGCCCCGAGGCACCCCCGGCATGGGCGCCGACCGGGCGTTACGTGGTGCTCCTGCACGCCGCGAGCCACGCCGCCAAGCGCTGGCCGCGGGAGCGCTGGGTGGAGCTCGCGAAGATGCTCGGCGCCCAGGGCTACGCGGCGGTCTTTCCCGGCGGCAGCGATAAGGAGAGGGCCGAGGCGCAGCAGCTCGCCGCCCAGGTGCCCGGAGCGCTCGCCGCGCCCGCGATGTCGTTGATCGAGGCCGCGGCACTCCTCGGCCACGCCGAGGGCGTGGTGGGCGTCGACACCGGGCTCACGCATCTCGCGGTCGCCCTGGGTGTGCCTACCGTGGGCATCTATTGCGCGACCCGGCCCGAGTTGACCGGGCTGCACGGCGGCGAGAACGCGACGAACGTGGGCGCGCCGGGAGCGGCACCTTCGGTGGCCGCGGTCGCGGCCGCGATCGGGATGGGCAGCGCGGACGAATGAGGCGGCTTCTCTACGCGCTCGCGTGGGTCGTCGCCACGCCGTTCGTGATCGCGCGCCTCGCATGGCGCTCGCGGCGCCAGCCGGGCTACCGGCATCGCGTGGGCGAACGCTTCGGGCTCTACCGCTCGCGCCTGCCGGGATCCTGCATCTGGATCCACGCGGTCTCGGTCGGCGAGACCCGCGCCGCCGTGCCGCTCGTGGACGCGCTGCTGGCGCGCTACCCCGGTCACCGCATCCTCGTCACGCACATGACGCCCACCGGGCGCGCGACCAGCCGCGAGATCTTCGGCGAGCGCGTCGAGCGCGCATGGCTTCCCTATGACATGGGCTTCGCCGTGCGCCGCTTCTTCGAGCACTTCCGTCCCGAGTTCGGCATCGTCCTCGAAACCGAGATCTGGCCGCGGCTTCTCGAGGAAGCGGCGCGCCGCCAGGTCCCGGTGGTGCTCGCCAATGGGCGCCTGTCGGAGCGCTCGGCGCGCCGCTACGGATGGGTTGCGTCGCTCACGCGCTGGTCGTTCTCCAACCTGCGCGGGGTGGCGGCGCAGACCGAGGCCGACGCCGCGCGCTTCCGCGCGATCGGGGCGCGCGATCCGGTCGTGCTCGGCAACGTGAAGTTCGACCTTGCCGTGCCGGCGCAGATGGTCGAGCGCGGCGCCGGGTTCCGCGAACGTTTCGGCAAGACACGCAGCGTGTGGGTCGCGGGCAGCACGCGCGAGGGCGAGGAAGCGCTTCTCCTCGATGCGCTCGCCACCGCCACGCCCGATGCGCTCCTCGTGATCGTGCCGCGCCATCCGCAGCGCTTCGACGACGTCGCGCGCCTGGCCGAGAACCGCGGCTTGGCGCTGGCGAGGAGGAGCGCCGAGGAAATGGTGCCGCGGGACACGCGCGTCGTGATCGGCGATTCCATGGGCGAGATGTTCGCGTACTACGCCGCCGCCGACGTCGTGATCATGGGCGGAAGCCTCCTCGAATTCGGCAGCCAGAACCTGATCGAGGCGTGCGCGCTCGGCCGCCCGGTGATCGTGGGGCCGCACACCTACAATTTCTCGGAAGCCTCGAAGAGCGCCATCGCCGCCGGCGCGGCGGTGCGCGTGCGCGACGCGCGCGAGGCGCTCGCGGTCGCCGCCGCGATCAGCGCCGACCCGGCGCGGCGCGAGGCGATGGGCGCGCGCGGCCTGGAGTTCGTCGCCGCGCACCGCGGCGCGGTCGACCGGTTGATGACGTGGATCGGCGAGGTGACCTCGAAGTAGCTTCCAGGTCTCTGCTCAGGGCAGGACGAGTGCGGTTCCTCTCGGCCCCGCGCCCCCTCCTTCAGGAGCATCGGTGAAAGAGCTTGATGTGAGCAGCGCGATGTCGGGCAACCACCAAGGCGCCTCTCGAGAGGAACCGCACTCGTCCTCCCCTGTCGCAACACCCGTCGTCCACGGCGCTAAATATGTGCTCCGCTTTGATGCTCCTCGCATCGACGCCGGCCAGGGCACGGGCAGCCCATTTTCATGGGCTGCGGAGCGTAACCGCGTCGCGCATCGCCGTTCTTTTTGGCGAGTCAATTCAAGTCGCATGATGCTCGAAATCGCGGCGGCAATGTCACGCCTTTTTCTCTCACGCATCTTGATGAGAAAATTCGCCCGGGTCGCACCTTTACCCGATGACCACTGGATTGCGCGGCAGGAAAGCGAACTACGAAGAAAGCTATCCCCGCGCCAGCGTCCGGTTCACTTCCTCGAGGTCCGTCTCGGTGAGCACGCCCGCCGCGGCCTTCAGCCGCAGGTTGCTCATCAGGAAGTTGTAGCGCGCCTGCTGCAGGTCGCGCCGCGTCTGGAACACCGACTGCTGCGCGTTGAGGACGTCGACGCTGGTGCGCACGCCCACGTCGCGCCCGAGGATGGTGGAATCGAGGAGCGCACGTACCTGCGCGATGCCGCTTGTCACGTTGAGGAAGTTAACGCGCACCGCCTGGGCCACGGTGCGCTGCGTGTTGTCGAGGTCCTGCTCGGCGCGGTCGCGGTTGGCGAGCGCCTCGCGCACGCGCGACTGGATGAGGCCGCCCGAATAGATCGGCACCGACAGCGTGAAGCCGATGGAGGCGTTGTTGGAGTTGATCGACACCGGCGGCAGCGCCGAGTTGGGGTCGCTCACGCGCGCGACGCTTCCCGAGAGGTCGAGCGTGGGCAGGTGGCCGGCGCGCTGGCGCGCGATCTCCTCGCGGAAGAACTCGTAGCTCGCGCGCGCCGCGGCGATGGTGTAGCTCGAGTCCAGCGACGCCGTCACCCATGCCTCGATGTCGTTGGGCTGGGGTTCGCCCAGCTGCAGCGGCTCGCGCAGCGGCGTGAGGCCCTCGGGAAGCTTGCCGATGAGGACCTGCAGCGCGCGCCGCTTCACCTCGAGGTCGTTCTTGTCGGAAATCGTCTTGGGCGCCTGGGCTTCCAGCGTGTCGACGATGGTCGCCGTGCCCACCTCGAAGTTGCGCTTGGCCTGGGCGAGCTGCTCGGAGATGGCGCTGTTCTGCGTATCGGAGAGCGCCACGTTGTCCTGCGCGAGGAGCACGTCGAAATACGCCTGCGCCACGCGCAGGATCAAGTCCTGCTGCGTGCCGGCGAGAGTCGCCTCGGCCTGGATCACCTGCTGCTTCGCCTGGTCGATGGCGATCCAGCTCTGCAGGCGGAAGATCGGCTGCGCGAGCGTGATCGCGTAGGTCTTGGTGGTGAAGTTGCGGTCGGGCGCGCCGTCGCGCTCGGAGTAGTTGCGGAAGACCGAGGCGCTGCCCGCGAGGAGCGGCAGGTAGGCCGATCGAGCCTGCGGCAGCTTCTCCAGGCTCGCCATGTACTGCGCGCGCGCGGACTGGTAGACGGGATCGCTCACCTGCGAGTCGCGGTAGATCGTGACGAGGTCTGCGGCGCTGGCGCGGCCGAGCGCGGCGCAGACGGCGGCGGCCAGGGCGATGCGGCGGAATTTCATTCGATGGGCCTTCGTTGGTCTTGGTGTTCTGCGGGCGAGGTCTATGACGGCGCGGGCGGGGCTTTCGGATTCGCCCTAGAAACGGAAACGCGGCGGCTCGGCCGCGTTCACCAGGGGCTTCAACATCGTCTCGAAGAGCTCCGCGTGCTGGAAGGCGCCGGCGACCGGCTGGCGCACCACGATCGCCTTCATGACGGGGGGATCGCCCAGCACGGCGAACAGCCGCCCGCCGGGCGTGAGGCGCTCGAGGAAGGCCTGCGGCAGGATCGGCGTCGAGCCGGTGAGCACGATCACGTCGAAAGCCGACTCGGCGAGCGGCGCGCGCGCGCTGTCGCCTTCCAGCAGGGTCACGTTGGCGATCGCGGCGCGGCGAAGGTTCTGCGCGGCCCGCGCGTGGAGATCGCCGTGGATCTCGCTCGTCGTCACGTGGCGCGATCGCTTCGCGAGGAGCGCGGTGAGGTAGCCCGAGCCCGTGCCCACCTCGTAGACATTCTCGTGGGAGCGGATGCCGAGCTCCTGGACGATGCGCGCCTCGACCTTCGGCTGCATCATCGCCTCCCCGTGGCCCAGCGGGATCTCGAGATCGGCGAAGGCGAGCTCGCGGTGCTCGGCCGGCACGAAGTCCTCGCGCTTGACCTGGAAGAGGAGGTCGAGCACCTCCGGATCGAGCACCTCCCAGGTGCGGATCTGCTGCTCGATCATGTTGAAGCGGGCTTGCTCGAAATTCATAAGGCGCGAGGCACGAGGCGCGAGACGCAAGAAGGTGGCAATTGTAGCAAACGGGCAGCTCTCGAAAGTTTCTCCATGTCGCGTCTCGCGCTCAATCCAGCGTCCGTTGATACCGCTTCAACGCGGCCACCGTCACCACCGCCAGGATCAGGGCGAGCGGCCAGATGTTCGGGGCCACCTCCGCAAGGGAGCTTCCCTTCAGCATGATGCCGCGCACGATGCGCAGGAAATGGGTGAGCGGAAAGACTTCGCCGAGGTACTGCGCCCACTGCGGCATGCCGCGGAACGGGAACATGAAGCCGGAGAGCAGCAGCGACGGCAGGAAGAAGAACATCGTCATCTGCATCGCCTGCATCTGCGTCTTGGCGAGCGTCGAGAAGGTGAAGCCGATGGCGAGGTTGGCGGCGATGAAGAGCACCAGCACCGTGGACAGCAGCGCCACGCTCCCCAGCATCGGCACGCCGAACAGGAACTTCGCCGCGGTGAGGATCACCACCACCTGCACGTAGCCCACCACGATGTACGGCACGATCTTGCCGAGCATCACCTCGAGCGGCTTCACCGGCGTTGCGAGGAGGTTCTCCATGGTGCCGCGCTCGCGCTCGCGCGTCATGGCGATGGAGGTCATCATGATCATCGTCATGGTGAGGACCACGCCCATGAGGCCCGGCACGATGTTGTATTGGGTGATGCCGTCGGGGTTGTAGCGGCGGTGCACGCGGATCTCGAACGGCGCGGGGCCGGCCTTGCGGCTCGCGAGCGCGCCGGTCAGGTCGTGGTCGAGGCCGCTGAGGCTCACCTCCCGCAGGGCCGCGAGCGCGTTGCTGGTGGCCGCGGGGTCGGTGGCGTCGGCTTCCACCAGCACCATCGCGTTGTCGCCGCGCTGCAGCCGGCGCGAGAAGTCCTCCGGGACCTGCAGCACGAACTGGACCTTGCCGAGGATGAGGAGCTTGTCGGCCTCGTCCACCGTCGCCGGGGTCGCGATCACCTTGAAGTAGCCGGTATTCTCGAGGGCGCGCGTGAGCGAGCGCGAGAACACGCTCGATTCGGCCGTGACCACGGCCGCCGGCAGCGCCTTCGGATCCATGTTGATCGCGTAGCCGAAGAGCACGAGCTGCATCACCGGCACGCCGATCATCATCGCGAAGGTGAGGCGGTCGCGGCGCATCTGCACGAATTCCTTCATGAGCACGGCGATGAAGCGGTGGAAGGCGAACACGGTGTTAGTGGACCGGCTGCGGGGCGGGGCGCGCGGACTCGCCCAGGCCCTGCATGAGGTGGATGAAGACGTCCTCCAGGCTCGGCGCCACTTCGCGCACCGCGACCCCCGGACGCTTGTCGAGTCCGGCCAGGGCAGCGGCGAGCGCCGTGCGGTCGATTCCGCTCACATGCAGCGCGTTGCCGAAGGGGGCCACCATCTCGACGCCGGGCTTGGCGCGGATCTCGGCGGCGAGCGCGATGAGGTTTTCCCCGTTCGTGCCTTCGATCTCCCAGGTGTTGATGCCCGCCTGGTCGATCACCTCGCGAATGGTGCCGTGGGCGAGGAGCTTCCCATAGGCGATATATGCGAGCGCGTGGCAGCGCTCCGCCTCGTCCATGTAATGCGTGCTCACCAGGACGGTGATGCCCGAATGGGCGAGCTCGTGGATATGGTCCCAGAACTCGCGCCGCGCGCCCGGGTCGACGCCCGCGGTGGGCTCGTCCAGGAGCAGCAGCTTCGGTTCGTGGATGAGGCACGCGGCCAGCGCCAGGCGCTGCTTCCATCCGCCCGAGAGCGTGCCGGAGAGCTGGTCCTTGCGCGACGCGAGGCCGAGCCGCTCCAGGGCCTCGCGCACGCGCCGCTTTCGATCCGCGATCTCGTACATGCGCGCCACGAAGTCGAGGTTCTCCTCGATCGAGAGGTCCTCGTAGAGGCTGAACTTCTGCGTCATGTAGCCCACCTCGCGCTTGATGAGCTCGGCCTCGGTGGCGATGTCGTGGCCGAGGACGACGCCGCGCCCCTCGTCGGGCGTGAGCAGCCCGCAGATCATGCGGATGGTGGTGGTCTTGCCGCTGCCGTTGGGCCCGAGGAAGCCGTAGATCGCGCCCTTCGGCACCTGCATCGTGAAATGGTCCACCACGACCTTCTTGCCGAAGCGCTTGGTGAGGCCTTCGACGTCTATGGCGAGCGCGGACAGATCACCGCTCGACGAAGGATGTGCTCCGTCCCCCGACGCCATGTCCGGCGAATGCGGCGTATTCATCGCAGCGTCACGTCCACCGGCTGGCCGGGATGCAGCTTCACCGCGTCGGCGGGAGCGGGGCGCGCCTCCACCAGGAAGACCAGCTTCGCGCGGTTGTCCTTGCTGTAGATGACGGGCGGGGTGAACTCCGCCTGCGGCGCGATGAACGAGATGCTCGCGTCGATCGGCGCGGCGCAGCCGTCGCAGGCGAGCGTCACTTTCTGCCCGACCTTCACCGCGCCCAGGCGCATCTCGGCAACGAAGAAGCGCACCTTCACGTTCGCGGGCGGCAGCAGAGTCACCACCGGCGCGCCCGCGGGCACCCACTCGCCGCGCACGAAGAGCGTGTCCGACACCGTACCAGCGACGCTTGCCGCGACCGACTTCTGCCTGAGCTTCCATTCGGCCTGCGCGAGGGCTTCGCGGGAAGCGGCGGCTTCGGCCTCGGCGGCGCGGATCTCGTCGGGGCGGCTGCCGGCGCGCATCGTCGCGAGGTCGTTCTGCAGCTCGACCACCTTGCCGAGATCGCGGTCGCGCGCGGCCTTGGCCTCGTCGGCGCGGCTCTGGCTCACGAAGCCCTTGGTGACGAGGTCGAGCTGGCGGCGCCAGTCCTTGTCGGAGTTCGCGGCCATCGCCTCGGCCTGCGCGAGCTGCGCGCGCACCGCGTCGATCTCGGTCGTGCGCTTGCCCTTCCTCAGGTCCTCGACCTGCGCCGCGGCCTTGCGCATGCGCTCCTGCGCCTCGCGGCGCGCGGCGTCCTCGCTCTCCGCCTCGAGAGCGAAGAGCGGCGTGCCGGCCTCGACGCTGCGCCCGCGCGCGGTGTCGAGAGAGACCAGCGTGCCGGCGAAAGGTGCAGCCACGCGCACGTATTCGCCCTCGACGTAGCCCTGCAACGTAGGCGGGGTGGAGTTGCCGCATGCGGACAGCGCCAGAGCGACGGCGGCGAGCCACAGCCTGCGTTTCATGTCTTCCCCCGGGGGGTTTTTCTTCGTGGCGGTGATTTCCGCGGCCGCGGCGGCGTTTGCGAGATCGCCCCGAGAGCCAGCTCGATGCGTTGCTCGATGCCCGCGTCGGTGAGGAAAGAGGCCTCGACGGCGGCGGCCGTCGGCCGCGCCAGCGCGCCGCTTTCCAGCAGCGCCCCGCCGACGAGGATTGGCATGACGAGGGCCCCGCCGCACAATCCGATGGCCTGCGCAACCGGCACGGCGATGAGGCGCCCCTGGTTTTGGCCCTCGACGATCAGCTTGCCGAGGACCGCGATATGCCGGGGCATGTTTTCGCGCAGGAATTCGCGCGCGCATTGCTCGCCGGAAAGCGCGTCGGTGAACACGCGCGCGAGGAAAGGCCGGTTGTCGCGCGCGAAGCGGCCCAGGACCTGGAAGGCCCTGCGCAAGTTGGCGACGGGCTCGGCGTCGCGCCCGGCTTCCAGCGTGAGGGTGGAGAACATCTCCTCGTAGGCCTGCTGCATGAGCGCGCGCAGGAATGCCTCGCGCGACTTGAAGTGGTAGTGGAACATGCCGAGGTTCACGCCGGCCGCGTCGGCCACTTCGCGAAGGGACATCGCGCCGCAGCCGCGCGCCGGGAAAAGTCGGCGCCCCGCGGCGAGCAGGGCCTGGTCGAGATTTCTGGAAGGGCGCGGCGGCATGGGGCGTAACTATACGACTGTATAGTTACGCTGTCAAGCCCCCTTCGCGGCTATACTGTTGGCTCGAACGCAGGGGTCTGGCGGCTTTCCCGCCAGTGAGATACACCCTCTGAACCTGATCCGGGTCATGCCGGCGTAGGGAGCGTGAGATGCCCATCCCATTCGCGCCCCTGCCGCTGTCCGCTCGCGATCGCGCAGACGACAGGAGCCGCCATGAACGCCCATCCGAAATTCATCGCCACCACGGCCCACGTGGACGAGCGCGCCGTTGAGCCCTTGCCGAGCTCGCGCAAGGTCTACGTCGAAGGCACGCGCCCCGGTGTGCGCGTTCCCATGCGCGAGATCTCGCAATCGGAAACGCCCGCGGCATTCGGCGCCGAGTCGAATCCGCCGGTGTACGTCTACGACACGAGCGGGCCCTACACGGACCGAGGCGCGCGGCGACACCGAGCTCCTCGACGGACCCAGCTCTCGCTTCGGGCGCGAGCGACTCGCCGACCCGAAGCTCGGGGAGCTGCGCTTCGAGCTGAAGCGCACGCCGCGCCGCGCGAAGGCCGGCGCCAACGTCTCGCAGATGCACTACGCGCGCACCGGCCTCGTCACTCCCGAGATGGAATTCATCGCGATCCGCGAGAACCTGCGCCGCCGCGAGTACCTGGAGGGGCTGCGCGCCTCGGGTCCGATGGGCGGGAAGCTCGCCGACCACATGGGCCGCCAGCATCGCGGCGAATCCTTCGGGGCGTCGATCCCGGCGGAGGTGACCCCGGAATTCGTGCGCGACGAGGTGGCCCGCGGCCGCGCCATCATCCCGGCGAACATCAACCATCCGGAAACCGAGCCGATGGTGATCGGGCGCAACTTCCTGGTGAAGATCAACGCCAACATCGGCAACTCCGCGCTCGGCTCCTCGATCGCCGAGGAGGTCGACAAGATGACGTGGGCGATCCGCTGGGGCGGGGACACGGTGATGGACCTTTCGACCGGCAAGCACATCCACGAGACGCGCGAGTGGATCATCCGCAATTCGCCGGTGCCGATCGGCACCGTGCCGATCTACCAGGCGCTCGAGAAGGTCGACGGCAAGGCGGAGGAGCTCACCTGGGAGATCTATCGGGACACTCTGATCGAGCAAGCCGAACAGGGCGTGGACTATTTCACCATCCACGCGGGCGTGCGCCTGCCGTACATCCCGATGACCGCCAACCGCATGACCGGCATCGTTTCGCGTGGCGGCTCGATCATGGCCAAGTGGTGCCTCGCGCACCACAAGGAAAGCTTCCTCTACGAGCGCTTCGCGGAGATCTGCGAAATCATGGCGGCCTACGATGTGTCGTTCTCGCTCGGCGACGGCCTTCGTCCCGGCTCGATCTTCGACGCCAACGACGAGGCGCAGATCGCCGAGCTGAAGACGCTGGGCGAGCTCACGCTGAAAGCGTGGAAAAGCGACGTGCAGGTGATGATCGAGGGTCCCGGCCACGTGCCGATGCAGCTCATCAAGGAGAACATGGACCTCGAGCTCGAGCATTGCCACGAGGCGCCGTTCTACACGCTGGGCCCGCTCACCACCGACATCGCGCCGGGCTACGACCACATCACCAGCGGCATCGGAGCCGCGCAGATCGGCTGGTACGGCACCGCGATGCTCTGCTACGTGACGCCCAAGGAGCACCTGGGGCTGCCCGACAAGGAAGACGTGAAGGACGGCATCATCACGTACAAGATCGCGGCCCACGCGGCCGACCTCGCCAAGGGCCATCCCGGCGCGCAGATCCGCGACAACGCGCTATCGAAGGCGAGATTCGAATTCCGCTGGGATGACCAGTTCAATCTCGGCCTCGATCCCGACAAGGCGCGCGAGTTCCACGACGAGACGCTGCCCCAGGAAGGCGCCAAGCTCGCGCACTTCTGCTCCATGTGCGGCCCGCATTTCTGCTCGATGAAGATCACCCAGGACGTGCGCGAATACGCCGCCAAGCTCGGCGTCTCCGACGAGGAGGCGTTGCAGAAGGCGATGGAGGTGAAGTCGATCGAGTTCGTGAAGCAGGGCGCCGAGATCTACAGCAAGGCCTAGGCGCGCAAATAGTCCGCGACGATGCGCGTGCGCATCGTCGCATCGGGTAGCGGCCCCGCCATGGCGCGCATGTTCTCGCGCAGATGCGCGAGCTTCGAGGTCGCGGGAATGGCGCAGGTCGCGGCCGGCTGCGAGAGCACGAACTTGAGGAAGCCCCCGGCCCACGTCGAGCAACCGAGCTCGGCGCCCCAGCCCGGCAGCGGCTTCGCGGTCTTCGCGCCGAACAGCCCCCCGCCGTCGAACGGGCGATTGACGATCACCGCGATGCCGCGATCGGCGGCGACGGCGAACAGGGGCTCGGCGCTTCGATCGTTCACGTTGTAGGTGAACTGCACGAAATCGATCTTCTCCTCGCGCATGATCTTCTCGGCGAGGTCGTGGCGCCGCCCGTGGGACGTGGTGACCCCGATGTAGCGCACGCGGCCCTCGTCCTTCATCCGGCGCAGTGTCGCGAGGTGCGTCTCCCAGTCGAGGAGGTTGTGCACCTGCAGCAGGTCGAAGCGCTTCACGCGCCAGAGCGCGCGCGAATTCTCGAGCTGCCGGCGCCCCGCCAGCGCTCCCACGGTCCAGACCTTGCTCGCGGAAAAAAGGCGCGCGGCGTTGGCCGGCATCGCCGCGCCGATGGTTTCCTCGGACGCCCCGTACATCGGCGAGGAATCGACGAGGCGCCCACCCAGGTCGAAGAATTCGCGCAGGATCTCGCCGCGTGCGCGGCGCTGCCCCGCGTCGGAAACGTCGAATGTGAGCCAGGTGCCCAGGCCCAGCGGCGCCAAGCGCTCGCCGCTCGATCGAATGGCGCGCTCGATACCGGCTCCCTCGGCGCCGACGGGAGGCGCCAGCGCGGAGAATCCCGCGGCTAGGAACCCCAATGCGCGACGCCGGTCCATGAGTGCTCACCTCCTCCGCATAAACCCGTAGACTACCGCCCGATGGATCCACATTCCCTGCTGAACGCGGTCATTCTTGGAGTGGTGGAAGGGCTCACCGAGTTCCTTCCGGTGTCGTCCACCGGCCACCTCATCATCGTCTCCGACCTCCTCGGGCTGAACGACGAGAAGGGCAAGGTCTTCGACATCGTCATTCAGCTGGGTGCGATCCTGGCGGTCTGCTGGGAATTCCGCGCTCGCTTCGCGCGGGCGTTGGCCGGCGTCGCGAGCGACCCGGTGCAGCAGCGCTTCGCGCTGAACCTCTTCGTCGCTTTCCTGCCCGCGGCGATCGTGGGCCTCGCCTTCCAGAGGCAGATCAAGGCGTTTCTCTTCAACCCGGTAAGCGTGGCCATGGCCCTCATCGTCGGAGCGCTCGTGATCTTCGCGGTGGAGCGCTGGTACCGGCGCCACGGCGCAGCGCGCGTGCTGAGCGTCGACGACATGACCTGGAAGGACGCGCTCAAGGTGGGGCTCGCGCAATGCTTCTCGCTCATCCCGGGCACGTCGCGATCGGGCGCGACGATCATGGGCGGGATGATGTTCGGTCTCTCGCGCCAGGTGGCCACCGAGTTTTCCTTCTTCCTCGCGGTGCCGATCATGTTCGCGGCGACCGGCTACCAGCTGGTGAAGTACCGCGAGCTTCTCTCGGGCGACGACCTGGCGCCCTTCGCCGTGGGGTTCGTGGTGAGCTTCGTGTTCGCGCTCCTCGCCGTGAAGGCCTTGATCCGCTTCGTGGCGAGCCACGACTTCAACGCGTTCGCGTGGTATCGGATCGCGCTCGGCCTCGTGGTGCTCGCTTACTTCGCCGGCTAGGGCGCTCGCCCGCTACTTCGGCGGCACCACGATCGGCGAGCGGCGCCCGACGCACTTCTCGAGGATGTCCATCTCCCCGTCGGTATGGGTCTCGAAGAGCGCGGGCCGGAAGCGCGTGCCGTCCTTGGCATCGCGCCCGACGAGGCGCGGCACGTGATTGCCGGAGGTCACGATCTCGCGGTCGCGAGGATCGCCCGCCGCTGTCAGCTCGACGCTTCCCCAGCAGGTGCAGAAATAGGTGCCGTCGCCGCGCGTCTCGCAGTAGACGCCGGTGCCGCGGATTCCCGCGGTCACGTTCTGCGCGTGGATCTGGCGCGGCTTCCCCGCGCCGAACACCGCGCCCAGCGCTCCGGTGACGAGGCGCAGGAAGCCGCCGAGCGCCTCGTACTTGTCGATGTGCATCTCGCTTCGCGAGCGCAGCATGAACGCGTCGTCGCCGATCACGAACACGAAATGCCCGTCGGAGCCGGTGGCGATGCGGTCGCCGGGAAGGATCTCGGACTTGTAGGTCGCCACGCGCCCGTTGATGGTGACCTTGCCACGCAGGTCGTGGACCTGGTCGGGGGCGGCGAAGGCCTCGAGCGGGAGGATGATGCCCCCGGCGCCCGCGGCCGCGGCGCGCAGGAAGGAGCGGCGCCCGAGGCGCTCGCCGAGGTAGGGTCCTGCGGGGGATCTCACGCCCATCACGTTCTCCGCGCTGGAATGTCGGTGATTGGACGAGCGGCTCCCCCCGACCTTACGCGAGCGCCGCCTCCGTCGTGTAGCGCTTGATGAGCGCCAGCAGCTGCTCTTCCTGGTAGGGCTTGCCCATGTACTCGTTCACGCCCAGCTCGAGCGCGTGGTTGCGGTGCTTGTCCGCGGTGCGCGAGGTGATCATGATGATCGGGATGCCGCGCGTCGCCTCGTCGGCGCGCACGTTGCGCGCGAATTCGAAGCCGTCCATGCGCGGCATCTCCACGTCGAGCAGGATGCAGTCGGGGCGCAGGTCCTGCAGCTGCTGCAGCGCGTCGACGCCGTCCTTGGCGGTCGCTACCTCGTAGCCTTCGCGGGTGAGCATGCGCCCGGTGATCTTGCGCACCGTGAGCGAGTCGTCGACCACCATGACGAGCGGGTTGCCGGACTTGGCGTCCATCATGAGCGGAGTTTCCTGAACCATGGGGCGCGGCACCGCGACCTCGGTCGCAGGCGCCTCGCGATGCACCAGCTGCACCGGGTTCAGGATCAGCACCACCTGCCCGTTGCCGAGCACGGTCGCGCCGGCGATGCCGGCGAGGCGCGACAGTTGCGGGCCGATGGTCTTCACCACCACCTCGCGGTTGCCGATGATCTCGTCCACGCGGATCGCCGCGCGCTGCAGGCCGCTTTTCAGCAGCAGCACCGGGATCTGGCGAAGCGGGGTCGGCGTGTCGACTTCGCCCAGCAGCGGCAGCAGCGAGCGCAGCGGATAGCGGTTGTCCTTCCAGGCGATCTCGCCCTTGGCCACCAGGTCCGCGTAGGCCGGCGCCTTGAATTCCTGCACCTGCTCGATCATGACCGTCGGGACCGCGTAGGTCATGGCGCCCGCGCGCAGCATCACCGCCTGCGTCACCGCGAGCGTGAGCGGCAGCGTGATCGTGAACGTCGTGCCGCGCCCGGCGGCCGAGGTGATCTCGACGCGCCCGCCCAGCGACGTGATCTCGTTCTTCACCACGTCCATGCCGACGCCGCGCCCGGCGATCTGGTTCACCTCGGTAGCGGTCGAGAAGCCGGACATGAAGATGAACTGCGCGAGCTGCGCCTCGGGAAGCTCGATGTCGGGAGCGAGGAGCCCGCCCGCGACCGCCTTCTCGCGGATGCGCGGGAAGTTCAAGCCGGCGCCGTCGTCGGCCACGGTGAGCACGACCTCGTTGCCGCGCTGCACGGCGTCGATGGAGATCTCGCCGATCTCGGGCTTGCCCGCGGCGA
>WNFL01282354.1_pt2 | contig 28002 bp, 20 predicted proteins | sample 5400361 | NCBI WGS metagenome assembly WNFL01 (sample SAMN13153351, study PRJNA577476) | soil metagenome | isolation source: 40 cm soil on Douglas fir-dominated hillslope | place: USA:California | collected 2013-09-17
GGCGGATCGAGGTGGCCGTACGGCTCGTCCAAGAGCACGACCCGGGCCTCTTGCTGGAGGACGCGCGCGAGCGCGAGGCGCTGGCGCATCCCGGCGGAAAACGTCTGCACCGCGTCGCCGGCGCGGTCGGCCAGCCCGACCTCCTCGAGGCGCTCGAGCAACGCCGCTCGCCGTCGATCGCCGCCGAGGAAACGGGCCACGAGCGCCAGGTTCTCCAAGGCCGTCAGCGGCTCGTACAGATGCGTGCGGTGGCCGAGGAGAGCGGTCCTCTCCCGCACCGCTTCCCGATCGGCGCGCAGGTCGTGCCCGAGGATCGTCGCCGTCCCCAGATCGGGGCGGATGGCGGTCGCCAGCACCCGCAGGAGCGTGGATTTCCCGGAGCCGTTGCGGCCGCTGACCATCGCCAGCGCGCCCCCGGGCAATTCGAAGCTGACGTCCGTCAGCGCCCAGCGGCGCCCGTATCGCCTGGAGAGGCCCGCCGCCGCGACCGCGATCATCCGGCGGATGCTATACGCCCGATCCCGCAGGGTGGCAGCTTTCATCGCACCCTGCTGACAGCGCCGCACAAGGGGCGATGGCGGACGTATCCTCGCATTGCCGTCGAGCTCCGCACGATGGTCCCGCTTTCCGTAGCGCACGTACATCGCGATTCCTGTCGATCCCCGCACCCAAAGGAGAATTCGCCGGACGGCAGCGCTGGCGCAGGACAGGAGCACGACAACTCTGGAGTGATGCTGCTTTGCACGGATCCACAGGCTTTACGGTCGTTCGCGGCCGCAACTATCGTCGGTCGAGGCCCCGACGGGCCCGGAGAAATGCCTGGACCTCTGGCTCACCCTGAGCGGGCTCGAACGCCGGCTGCCGGAGCTCTGGCGTCGGCTCTGCGGGCCTCGGGGCCCCCTGCTCCACCCGTGGCGCACGCTGCGCGGCCTCGCGCGGTCGCTCGACCTCGGCACGGCCGTGCTGGTGGCCGGCTGTGCAGCGGCGCTGACGCTGGCCGTGATCCACCTGTTCCGGCGGTGGCGGCGGCACGCGCGTGCCGCGCGCGCGATCGCCGGGAACGAGGGGCGCGAGCACCTGCCCCTCACGCTTCATCCGGTCATCGACCCGGACATCTGCATCGGCAGCCTCACCTGCCTCAAGGCGTGCCCCGAGGGCGACATCCTCGGCGTCGTCGACGGCGCCGCGCGGTTGATCCAGGCCGATCACTGCATCGGGCACGGCCGGTGCGCCGCGGAGTGCCCGGTCGACGCCATCAAGCTCGTCTTCGGTACCTCCGAACGCGGAGTCGACTTGCCGATGGTGGACCAGTATTTCGAATCGAGCCGCCCGGGCGTCCACGTCGTCGGGGAGCTGGGCGGCATGGGGTTGATCAAGAACGCCATCACCCAAGGGGTGCAGGTCAGCCAGCGGCTCGCGCAGGTGATCCGTCCGAACGGCGCCGCCGCCGGGACGGTCGACGTGGCCATCGTGGGCGGCGGGCCGGCGGGTCTCGCCACCGCGCTGGGGCTCAAGTCCGCCGGCCGGACCTTCCGCGTGCTCGAGCAAGGGTCGCTGGGCGGGACCATCGCCAACTACCCGAGGCAGAAGGTGGTGATGACCGAGCCGGCGCAGATCCCCTTCTACGGGAAGCTCGGCAAGCGGAAGATCAGCAAGGAAGAGCTGCTCTCCGTCTGGCAGGGCGCGCTGGGCAAGGCAGGCGTGCGCATCGACGAGGGCGTGAAGGTCGATTCGATCGCAGGGAACGACGGAGCCTTCCGCGTCGTCACCACCAAGGGTACGGTGCAGGCCCGCAAGGTGGTCCTTGCCACCGGCCGCCGGGGCGCTCCGCGAAAGCTGGGTGTCCCGGGCGAGGAGCTGCCCAAGGTTGCGTACGGGCTCGTCGACCCCGACCAGTACGAAGGATGCAAGGTGCTGGTGGTGGGAGGCGGCGACGCGGCCATCGAGGCCGCGGCGCAGCTCGCGGAGGAGAGCGATGCCGAGGTCACCGTCTCCTACCGCGGCGAAGCGTTCGCGCGCGCGCGCGACGCCAACCGCAAGCGCATCGACCAGCTCGTGGGTCAGCGGCGCGTCCGGGCGCTGATGAGCTCGGAGGTGGAGAGGATCCTGCCCGACGAGGTGGTGCTGACCGTCTCGGGGTCGCCCGAGGTGGTGCGCAACGACTTCGTCATCGTGAACATCGGCGGCGACCTGCCCCTCGAGTTCCTCGCCCGATCGGGCATCTCGCTCAAGAAGCACTTCGGCGAGGAGCTCGCGAAACCGCGCGGACGCGTGGTGGCCATGGCCCGCCGCGGGCTTGCCAAGGAGGACCCCGAAACGGAGGGGCGCCGGCGAGGGCACCGCATGTACCTGGCCACCGGAGCGCTGATCCTCGCCTGGCTCGCGGTGAAGGGGTGGAACTATTACCCGCTGACCCGGCTCGAGCGCCTCCACTCGCCCTTGCACGCCACGCTGCGGCCCGCCGGAGCCTGGGGACACGGCGTGGGGATCGTCGCCACGGCGTTCATGCTCCTCAACTTCCTCTACCCGGTGCGCAAGCGGGCGCGCGCGCTCGCGGGGGTGGGCTCGATCCGCAGCTGGCTGGACTTCCACATGTTCGTCGGGTTCATGAGCCCGCTGGTCATCGCCTTCCACGCTGCCTTCCAGTCCAACAACCAGCTCGCCACCGCCACGGCCGCGGCCCTGCTGGTGGTGGTCCTCACCGGGATCTTCGGGCGGTTCATCTATGGCCTTGTGCCGTCGTCGGGCGGCAAGGACGTGGAGCTTCTGGATCTGGTCGGGCGCTGGGACCGGCTCAAGGCGCGGCTCGAGCCGATGATCCAGGGCTCCGACGACCCGGCTCTCCTCCAACGCGTCTTCGCCGCTGCGGCGAGGCCTGCGCGCCGCGGCTCCCTGCTCGGCCTCTTCCTGCGGCTGCCGTTCGCCAGTCTGGCGGCGCGCCTGCGGCTCCTGCTTGCCTCCGGGCACTTCGCCGACGGCGACGCGTACGTGGAATTCCGCGAAGGCTACTTGAGGCTCCAACGGATCCGGACGCAGATCGGGTTCTACCAGGCGCTCAAGAGGCTGATGCGGACCTGGCGGGTATTCCACGCTTCCCTCGCCGGGTTCCTGGTGGTCGCGATCGCCGCGCACATCGCGGTCTCGCTCTACCTGGGCTACGGGTGGAGACGCTGACGGATGCGGCGCGCATCGTGCGGGGCCCTGCTGGCGATCTGCTGGCTCGCCGCGGCGGCCCATGGCCAGGTGTTCTCGCCGGGGCCGCTCAACAAGGGCCACGCGAATCTCGAAGGCCTCGCCAATTGCACCAGGTGCCACGTCGCGGGCGGGCAGCTCTCCGATCAGCGCTGCCTCGACTGCCACACCGAGCTCAAGCAACGGATCGCGAAGCGCCGCGGCCTCCACGGCCTCCTCGCGCCCGCGGAGCAGGCTTGCAGCAAGTGCCACCACGAGCACCAGGGCCAGGACTTCGACCTGGTCGACTGGGGAAAGCGAGGCAAGGCCGGCTTCGATCACCACCGCACGGGGTTCCCCCTGATCGGCAAGCACGCGCCGCTCCAGTGCAACCAGTGCCACCAGGATCGGCGGATCGTCGATCCCTCCGTCCGCGAGCTGCGCAAGACCCATGCGGGCCGCGAGACCTACCTGGGGGTCGCCGTGCAGTGCTCGGCGTGCCACTTCGACGAGCACCGCGGCCAGCTGGGCACCGCCTGCAAGGACTGTCACACCGAGAAGGGCTGGAAACCGGCGCCGAAGTTCCAACACGCCCGCACCGACTTCCCGCTCGAGGGAAAGCACGCAGAGGTGAAGTGCGTCTCGTGCCACGCGCGCGAGCAGGACCCTCGGTTCTCACGGAGCGCTTTCCCTGCACCGGTCGCCGAGGTGTTCTCGCGTTTCAAGCCCGTCGCCCATGCGGCCTGCACCGCCTGCCACAAGGACCCGCACCAGAACCGGTTCGGTCAGGACTGCCAGAGCTGCCACGGCGTCGAGGGATGGCTCATGCTCAAGGGCCCGGTCGGTCAACGCGCCTTCCACGAGAAGACGCGGTATCCGCTCCGAGGCGCACATGCCGAGGTCGCCTGCAAGAGCTGCCACGGACCGTTCCCGGGCGTCGGCGCGACCTTCAAGGGCCTGGCATTCGATGCCTGCACGGCCTGTCACGTCGACGCGCACCTCTCGCAGCTCGGCAAGCCCCGCGCGCCCACCGCGGCCTGCGAGCGCTGTCACACCGTGCAGGGATTCCGCCCGGTGCGCTACGAGGTGCAAGACCACAGCAGCTGGCCGCTGCGCGGGGCGCACGAAGCCGTCGCCTGCTTCCTCTGCCATCGCGCGAACCCCAAGCTCGAGCCGCGGGCAGTCCTCGTGCGCGCCTGGATCGAGCAACGCAAGCGGAAGGACCCGATCAGCCTGGCGGACTTCCATCCTCCCGGAGACATGTCGCGGTGCGACACCTGCCACAACGACCCGCACGGGGGACAGTTCCAGAAGCGGGTGCAGAAAGCCGGCTGCGCGGATTGCCACGAGGTCGCGTCCTGGGCCGAAGTGCGTTTCGATCACGACCGCGAGACCCGCTTCGCGCTGACCGGCGGGCACGCCGGCCGGAGCTGCGCGTCGTGCCACGTCCCGGACGCGGCCGGCATGGTCCGCTACACGGTTTTGCCGCTGGCCTGCGCTTCGTGCCACGCCGACGTGCACGCCGGTCAGTTCGCCCCTGCCCGAGGCGGACAGACCGACTGCACGCGCTGCCACTCGACCGCCGCCTGGAAGGCGACCTCCTTCCAGCACCGGCCGCCGTTCACCACTTTCGAGCTGGACGGCAAGCACGTCTCCGTGCCCTGCGCCGGTTGCCACCCCGAGGTCGCGGTCGCGGCGGACGTCCGCGCCCGGCGCTACCGGGGCATCCCCACCACTTGCGAGGACTGCCACGTCGACGTCCACCGCGGCGCCTTCCGGGGGTTCGCGCCATGAGGATCGCGCTCCTGATCATCGGTGCGCTCGCCGCGGGACGCGCCGCCGCGACCGGTTCTGGCGGCTTCGGGCAACGTTCCACGCTGCTGCCGCCGCTGCCCGTCTCACTGCAGGTGGCCCCGCACGGAATGGGCAATACCCGCTGCAGCGTCTGTCATTCCACGGCGAGCTGGACGAAGGTCACCTTCGATCACGAGGGGACCGGGTTCCCGCTGCGCGGCCGTCATGCGGCCGTCACTTGCTCGTCGTGCCATGCCTCCTCCGATTTCCGCGGCGCGGTGCCCACCACGTGCGCCGCCTGCCACAAGGACGCGGCTCCTGCCACGACGCCGAGAGCTGGCGGAGCCGCTTCGACGCCGACGCGCACAGGCGCACCAACTTTCCCCTGACCGGACGGCACGCGCTGATCCCGTGCGAGGAGTGCCATCTCAATCAGCGCGATCGCGAGTTCACCCGCGCCACCGTGGAGTGCTTCACCTGCCACCAGGCCGACTACTTCCGGGCGGCGACCGTCTCCATCGATCACGTCGCCGCCGGGTTCGGGACCGGCTGCCGCGACTGCCACAACCCGTGGAGCTTCCGCGGAGGCCGGTTCCTCCGGCACGACGCCTGCTTCCAGCTGGCGCCGGGGCCGCACGCCGGCATTGCTTGCCTCGACTGCCACACCGCGCTGGTGGGGTTCGTTCCGACCGGGGCGTGCGCGACGAACACGGCCTCGTGCTCGCGGTGCCATTTCTGTCCCACCATGCAGCAGCGGCATCAACAAGTTTCGGGATTCCAGTGCAAGGATCGCAAGTGCTACGAGTGCCACCAGTTCACGCCGGCTGCCGCGCTCCGGCCCGGGAGGGCGCGATGACCGCGAGGCGCTCTGCGCTGGGTCTCGCGGCCGCGGCCGCCCTGGCCTCGGTGCCCGGGCTCCGGGCGGCGCCGCCGCGGACGGGCGGCCGCGTCGAGTACGCGACCGCCGGGCGGCTGTACCTCGATGCCGGGGCGCGCGACGGCCTCGAGCCGGGAGCGACGCTGCAGCTGCGCCGGGGCGACAAGCCGGCGTCGACCTGCCGCGTCGACACCGTATCCGAGGGGCGCGCGACCTGCATCGGGGCGGCGAGCCCCGGCGACACGTTCGCCCTCTCGCCAGGCCCGCTCTTGGCGATGCCGGAAGTGGAGAGGGCGGCTCCGCCGCTTCCCGACGCGGAGGTGGTCCGCAGGCGGCGCGTCCTGGAGGCCGCGGCGCACGAGAAGGTCGACTACCACGGCGCTCCGGCGTTCACGCTGCTGTCCGGCAACACCGAGGTGCGTGTGGCGCACGCGAGCTGGGCCGAGCAGAACGTCGGGCCCTGGCGCCAGGAGCGGCTCGACGTCGCGATCCGCGGGATGCCGCTCGGCGGCGAATTCGCGCTCTACGCCGACCTCAGCGCGAGGCGCTGGTCGCGGCGATCGGGCCCCGTCGCCGCGCGACCCGACGAGCCGACCCAGCTCTACGTGTGGGAGGCCGAGGTCGCTCGCCGTCCCGCGCAGGGCGGCCTGGCGCTGGCAGTCGGGCGCGTGCGGCCCTGGTCCGCACCCGGGACGAGCGTCATCGACGGGGGCCAGGCCGGCTGGCGCACGCGGGGGAATGTCGAGTTCGGCCTGTTCGGAGGTGGCGTGCCCGATCCCGGAACGCTGGCCCCTTCGTTCGAGCGCCGCACGGCAGGAGCGTACCTCGCGGTGCAAAGCACCGGAGACGTCGACTCCGCCGTGCGATACGCGCGTCAGGAGATGCGGGTCGCGTACAGCGACAGTCCCGAGTGGGGCAAGCGCGTCGAGGCGGAGGGGCTCGCTCAGCTCTCGCTCGGGCACGTGCTCGATCTGAGCGCCGGGGCGCGGGTGGCGCGCGCCGACCGCGAGTCGGTCGAGTCCCTCGACGGCGCCAGCGTCGACTTCGGCTTCCGACCGCTGGACCGGCTCTCCCTCCTCGGCGGTTTCCGGTACCGCGGGCTCTCGGTTCCGGAGCGCGATGGACCCGGCACCGTCCTTTCCGGTGGTGCCGCGCGGCACGCCGACCTCACCGCCAGCTGGGAGCTCGCACCGTGGCTCACGGTGTCGGGCGTTTCCGGTCTCGCGAAAGACCTGACCACCGGCGTGTCGCACCGATTCGCAGGACCCGAGCTCGGATTGCCCCGGCTCTTCGGCGACGCCGGCGGAGTGTCGCTCGGGTACGTCGCGGAGGACGGCTGGTCGAGCGGGCGCAACGCGTGGGTCCAGTTCCTCACCCGGCGCCCGCGCTGGATGCAGGTCCTCCTCCGCATCTCCTGGTTCCAGACGGATTCGCTGGGCGGATACAAGCAAGAAGAGCTGGGAGCGTACGCCAGCATCAGCGCGCAGCTGGGTCCGCTCGCGGCCTTGCGCGTGTCGGCGCTCGGGCGTGCAGGGGGATTGCCAGGGATCTCGCCTCTCGGGGGAACGGGAGGGCTTCTCGGGGGCACGTTCGACGTATCGCTGGCCGGACGCTTCTGAACTGCAGGAGGAAAATTTCACGGCCGTGCAGACGAACCCCCAGGCACCGCCCCCGCACCCATTTGCCGCACGTCCGCAACCGGGGTGCGGGGGAGACGCAGATTGGGCGGTACTTGCCCGTCGACCGCAACGCTAGACTTCCCATCGGCGCCCTTCACCGTCGACCGTTCCAAAGAGAAGGCGAGGTCCAGGCTGAATGCTCCGGCCCGTCCAAGCCCTGCTCGGAATCGCGGTGCTCTCCGGCTGCTCGCAGTCGGACTCCGGTGCGGGGCGCTGGCTGACGCAACCGACCAGCGAACAGCACACGTCGCTCTTCTTCCCCATCTCGACGGGCAGCATCCACGCGATGGGCTCTCCAGCCGTCCACGTGGCGGGCAGCATCGATTGCAACTCCTGCCACGGCGCGTCCGACAGTTTCCGGGGCTTCGATTGCCTGACCTGCCACACGCCGACGCCGACCATCCCGAACCACGTCCAGAAGAACGTCGGCGGCTTCTCCTACGACAGCCCGTCCTGCTACGGCTGCCATCCCGGCGGAATCGGAAAGGGCTCGGTCGATCACACCCGGAAGTTTCCCATTGCGCCGGGCCAGGTCCATGCGACGGGCGCGCCGGCGGTCCATGTCGCAGGCACCATCCAGTGCACGAGCTGCCACGCCAACACGGCGGACCGGACGAAGATCGACTGCACCATCTGTCACGACGCAGCCGACCAGAGCGCCAAGCACGCCGGATTGATCGGGCCCGAGCCGAAGAACGGAGCGCCGCTGTGGAGCGGCATCGGAGCCTTGCCCACCGGTGAGACCGGCAATTGCTTGCTCTGCCACGCAAACGGGGCGCTGCAGCGGGTCGCCACGCATGGCCAGAACCCGCCGCTGCCCGGCGCCTTCCCGATTGCACGGGGCCCGCACTTTCAGTCCTGCGAGCAGTGCCACACGTCCCGGACCACGGATCCGGCGCGCAAGACCCCGGAGATCGATTTCGCGGCCGCGAACTGCGCGAACTGCCACTCGCAGGCGATCGACCTGATCACGACCAAGCACACCACCTTCAACGTGAGCNNNACCCGGACGGCGGGACCGCGGCGGGCTTCCAGCATCCTTCCTTCCCCATCGCCTCGAGCGCCGTCCACGCGCTGGGCGCCTCCGCGGTGCACGTGCCGGGGACAATCGGCTGCGCGAGCTGCCACACGCCCGCGGCGAACGCGAACGGTGACTACAAGAAGGTCGACTGCACCGTCTGCCACACGCCGGCGGCAACGCAGCCACTCCACCTCGCGGTGTCCGACCTGCCGGCCACCTACGCGTCCCCGGACACGGCGACCTTCGGGACCACGGCGTTGTGCCTGAGCTGCCACGCCGACTCGACGGTGCCGGTCTCCATCACGGCTGCGCACGTGCCTGCAGCCCCCGCGCACGCGCCGTTCCAGATCGGCGGCGGGGCGCCGCACTACCGGAAGGATTGCCTCGGCTGCCACGTGGCTTCCCGCACCGACAAGCCGTGGGCAACCGACTTCGTTGCCCAACCCCGGCACTGCACCGGCTGCCACCTGGACCCGAAGACCTCGACCAACCATCTGGGCACGTCGTGGGCCGGCTACCCGGGCACCTACAGCTACAGCGATTCCGCCTGCATCACCTGCCACCCGAGCGGCAACATCGGATCGTTCGTCCACAGCAACTTCCCGACCACCGCCGGGGACGTGCACAACAGCTCGGTCGCGAGCTGTACCGACTGCCACACGAACACCAGCACGCCGACAGACATCAACACCATCAACTGCGTCGGGTGCCACAACAACGGCGCGTCCTCGGTGAACCCGGGGGGCATCGACTCGAGGCACACCACGCCGGCGATCCCGGTCAGCATGGCCGGCTACGCGTTCGCCAACGCCTCGTGCCTCAAGTGCCACGCCGGAACTGTCGCGACGCCGTCGTGGACGAATCCTCTCCTGCTTCGGCTCGTGCAGCACAACTCGCTGTGCTTCGGCAGCGGCATCACTTCGGGGAACCACGCGCTCAACAGGACGAGCGGCACCACCCCGATCTGTTTCACCTGCCACAACACCATGAACACGACGGCGAAGCCGTGGGGCGTCAACTGGGCCCAGGCCCAGTGCACGCCTTGCCACACCGGCAGGACGCCTCCGACCTGCAGGTAGACCGGGCTTTCAGTCGTCGGCTTCCTCGTCCCCGCCCGATGCGACGGTGGACTCGAATTTCAGCTCGGTCATGCCGAGCGTGATCACGTCGCCGTTGCGCAGGAAGCGGCGCGGGGTGCGCTTGCCGTTCACCAGCACGCCGTTCTTCGAGCCCAGGTCGACGATCTCGAACTTGTTGTCGTCGATGGAGACGCCGGCGTGCTTGCCGGAGACGGCGCCGTCCAGGAGGCGGATGTTGTTCTCCGGGCCGCTGCCCAGGCTGACCACCTTGCCGACCAGCGGGTACTGCTTGCCCTTGTTCATGCCCTTCTGGACGTGCAGGCGCGCCTTGGCGCCCTTCAGGCAGAACAGGCACACGTCCCACTCGGGCATCTGCGCCCGCTTGCAGACGAAGCAGAAGCGCTGCGGGGGCGGCTTGGGGCGGGTCAGCACGTAGATCGCGCCGCCGACGATGGCCAGGAGGAGGATGCCGATCACCCACGCCGCGAGGCGCATCCAGTCGAAGTAATCGGGCGTCCGCACCATCAGCGAGCCCTTCAAGCCGGGCCCGCTGTCGCTCTCCATCGCGATCTCGACCTTGTGCTCCTTGCCGTCGTGGTCGAGCTCCGTCTTCCAGTCGAGGACGTACGCCTTGTTGATGAAGTCCTTGATGACCGTGAGGCCCTTGTTGATGTCCTCCACGGTGGGGGCCGCCCGGTAGGTGCCTCCGGTGCGGCGCGCGATCTGCTCGAGGCCGGCGAGCGAGTCCTGGTCCAGCTCGGAGTGACCGACCGCGTGGATGGGAATCCGCCGCTTGCTGGCGTCGGAGATGACCTTCTCCACGTCGGTCGCGGAGCCGTTGTCGCGGCCGTCGGCGATCACGATGATCGCCTTGGGCGCGGGGAGCGCGCTGCGCTGGCCCTTGCCGGGATTGCCGGCGAACAGCGAGACCGCCTGCGCCAGCCCGTCGTAGAGCAAGAAGCTCTTGCCGGTGCAGGTCATCTTGCCGACCTTGCCGGCGACCTCGCCCTTCTCGGCCGAGAAGGGTGCGATGGTCTCGGCCGACTCGGCGTAGTCCACCGCGGCGACGTTGTCCTTCTCGCCGAGCCCGTTCACGAACGCGCTGGCGGACTTCTTCAGCTCCTCGCAGATGGGCTCCATCGCCCCGGAGGCCTGGATGACCAGCACGATCGACGCGCCGGTTCCCAGCGATTCGAGCGTCTCCACCTTGGTGATCTTCGAGCTGGAGGAGCTTCCGCCCTCGTAGACCCTGAAGATGTCCGGCCCCAAGCCCTGGATCGGCGAGCCGGAGGCGCCCAGCACGTTGACCCAGGCCCGCCCGCGCATCGAGCCCGGCCAGGTGCGCTTCTCCATCTGCACTTGCTGGATCGAGAGCTGCGGCCCCGCCGCCCCGGCGGCGAGCGGCAAGAGCGCCACGGCGAGCGCGGCCCAGGTCGCCTTCGGATGCCTCATCACGATGACCTTCTACTCCCGTTTCTCGCGGAGCGCGCGGCACTTGAACTCGAACTCGATGTCTCCCAGCTTGATGATGTCGTTGTCGATCAGGTCGTGCTTCTGGACCTTCTCGTCGTTCACGAAGGTGCCGTTCGAGGAATCGAGGTCGGCGATCTGGAACTCGCCGCCCTCGTACCGGATGGTCGCGTGCTTGCGCGAGATCTTCTTGTCGGTGAGCACCAGGTCGCAGTCGGCCGCGGTGCCCAGGACGTTCTTGCCCACCCGCAGGCGGAAGTCCTCGCCCTTGTGCTGTCCATTGAGCGCCACCAGCCAGCCGCACACCTCCCCCTTGCGCGCGTCCTTGGCGCCCTTGCCCAGGTCGGACAGGTTGACGATGGCGGTGCCCTGTCCGGCCGAGGGCATGGGGATGGGCAGCCCGGGGCCGCCGCCGCCGCCCGCCTGCTGGATGGCCATCATCTGCTGCATCTCCAGGCAGTAGGGACACACGTCCCAGCTCGGGTGCATCACGTGCCCGTTGGGGCACACCTTGCCTTCCTTCTTGCCGCGCTTGAGGAAGGGCAGGATGCGATCGACGATGGCCAGGAACACGGCGGTTGTCCTCCCCGTCAGGCGGGCTGGTAGAACGAGAGCTGGAACATGTTGATGTCGCGCTCCGCCGAGACGGCCTTGGCGCTGATCTCGGCGGTCTCGTTGGTGATGAAGGTGCCGGGCACCAGGAAGTAGTGGTTGCGCCAGCGGTGCTTGCGATCGGCCTCGGTCACCTTCCACTGCCCGACCTTCTTGCCGTCCACCAGGACGTCGCAGATCTGCTCGCCCAGGATGGCGTCGAACCGCTTGATGATGATCAGGTCCCTGCCCGGCTTCAGGTTGTGCGTCTGCCACTTCGCCTCGCCGCCGATGTACGCGACGCCCGAATCGGAGACCGATTCCTTGTCGGGATAGGTGAAGGTCTGGCGCGACTTCCACATGTCCTTCTGGCCCTCGATGCGGAACTTGTGCGACTTCTCCGAGTCGTCGTTCACCAGCTGGAGGTGATCGACCCGGGTGAAGTTGGAGCCGTCGATGTTCAGCTCCTCCGGGAACGGCTGGCTGCGGAGGACGATGTCCTTCCAGCTGGTCGCCTCGCCCCTGACGTCCTTCTTGGCGGTGGGGGCGAGCTTCTCCTTCACCACCGGGGTGAGCGCCTGGTTGGAGGCGTTCAAGAACCGCGCGATGCCGATGGCGCCGTCCGCGTCGCGCGCGCGATCGCGGACCACCTTGGTCAGCGCCTCCAGCGACTTCTTGTACTCGGCGAACCCCTTGCGGGCGGCGATCTGGGGGAAGTCCTTCTCGATCGCCTCGACCATCTCGCGCTCGAGCTCCACCGGGCCGGTGAGCACGTCGGCGAGGTTGAACGGCCCCACGCCGTTCGAGTTGTTGAGCATCTCCGCCGCCAGGACCGCTCCGCGCAGGTAGTTGGCCGGCTGGACTCCGATCTTGCAGAGCAGCGCGGCGAGCACGGCCTTCTCCGAGAGCCCGTTGGCGATCTCGACCCGGAGCTGCGGCGAGGCGTGGCTGCCCGCGTACCCGGCGAGCGGCACGTAGCGCAGGTCGATCTCGCCCGGCCCGGGGACGCGCGGGTCGAGGGCGTCGCGGATCTCCCGCACGCCTTCCTCCAGGCGCACCCGGCCCAACTCCAGCGACTCGACGCCGTCGGGCTCGCGCGCCATCACCTCGATCTTGACCTTCTCCTCGATGCGGCGGTGGCCCTTGAAGCGGGGGTTCTCCTTGTACGCGATGAAGTCGGTGGGCTCCTCGAAGTACCGGATGGCCACGTAGATGGTCTGCGGCAGCTTCAGCTTGTCCCCCTCCACCACCTTCACCGCCGGATCGCGCAGGACCAGCTCGTTGCCGCGCCCGTCGACCGCGTAACCGGGAGTCACCTCGAAGGAGAGATCGCCGCGACCGCGCGCCTGCACCTTCATCCCGCCCGAGGCGACCGGGACCACGCCCGGCGTGTGGAGGACGCGGTTGTGCAGGCGCCGCTTCTCCAAGTGGTACGCCTCGGCGGCGTTCCAGTCCTCGTCGGTCGTGAAGAAGCCTTCGAAGAAGTTGATCCGCTTGAAGTTGGCCTGCTCCGCCATTGCATCCTCCGAACTTCAGCGGCCCCTCGAGGAACGCACCTCGGGGCCGGTTGTGTCAAACCGTCAGTCCTACGCGAAAGCCTTGAGCTTCTGCAGCTCCTCGTCCTGGGCCTCCGGCACGTCCGCCTGGCCCCCGATGCGCGCGTCCACGCCGATGCGCCCGGTCTTCCCCACGTGCAGGAACGGCACCTCTTCGTAGGTGGGCTCGGTCTCCTGGAACACCAGCGCGTAATGCGCGTGGGCCGGCTTCTCCGTCTCCACCAGCGCCTGCACCGTGCGCAGCCGCTCCCGGGAGATCTCCGCCTTCTTGTCGGGCAGCTCGACGGTGAAGCACTGGCTGATGAAGACGGGCGGCGAGAGCACGGTGTCCTTGCCGATGGTGCTCGAGCGGCCGATCACCATGCCCGGATAGGGCCACTCGCCCTCGTGAATCGTGGCCTTGACGTCGGCGAAGAGGCGCAGCGCCAGCGCGAGGCCGCGCGCCGTTCCGCGCAGCCGGTACAGCTCGGGGACGCGCTGGATGATCTCGCGCCGCTTCTCCTCGTCCCATCCTTCGAGGAGCGGCATGGCGAGCCAGCCAGCCAGCCAGGGGAGGAACCCCGCTTGCGTCAGCCGCGGATCGAAGAACTCGTGCAGGTACTCGAGGCGCTCCTCGATGCCGCTGGTGAGGTGCGCCGAGACGAGCAGGAAGCGCTGCAGGAAGTCGGCGTTCTCCTCGTCGGCGTCCTGGTAGATGCCGGGGAGGAACTGGATCCACGGCCGGGTGGCGATCTCCACCTGGATCTCCCGCCGGTCGGAGAGCTCGTCGCCCGCCTCGGGAACCTGGCGCACGACGTGCAGCTGCTTCTCTTCGCTGTCGACGAGCTTGATGGTGAGCGTGGCGCCCGCGCGCTTCCTGGCCACCCGGCGGGCCTCGCCGATGGGCAGCCCCAAAAGCGGAGGCGCGATCCGGGGCAGCGTGTCCGCGGTCTGCTCGGCCATGTCGCGCTAGCCCCGGTCCTGGATGTCGACGCCGATGAGCTGCGGCAGCTCGTCGTCCGAGAGCTTGAGCATCTCGACGCGCAGCCGGCGTCCCTCGTCGACCAAGGCGAGGTCGGTGATCCGATCCACCCCGTCCACGCCCTCGACCACCGGGTACAGGTCGGCCTTGCCCACCGCGCGGCCGAACGGCCACCCTTCGCCCTTCGGCCCGCCCTTGAGCGGGTGCAACAGGTGCTTCACCTTGTCCTTGACGTCGCTCTTCACACGGTCGGCGGTGGCGCCCGGCTTGAGCGAGATGGTCAGCTCGAGCGAGAGGGGAACCTGACGCGGCTTGCCGACGTTCACGCGCGCGGTGATCAGGCGCCGCTTGTCGATGAAGGCGGCGACCCGGTCGATCAGGTCGCGCGAGGGGACCATGCGGGCATCGCCGTTCTCTTGCTCGGCCTTGGGCACCAAGAGGAGCGAGATGCTGCCGTCGCTCGCCTGCACGCACTTGGCGCGCGCCACCCGGCGCGAGGCGGCGAGCGCGAGCTGCTCGTAGTCCTCCGCGGTGATGGCGCGGTCGCGATTCTTGATCGCGTAGGTGCCGCGGCGCTTGGCCTCCTCGACGGTCTCCGGATCGGCGCCGCCCGAAGCGGGGAAGGGATTGGTCACGCCCTGCACGAAGGCGATGCTCTGCTTGAGCACCGAGAGCGTGCTGCTTCCGACGTTGCCTTGCGCTCCGCCGCCGAGGCGATAGCGGATCTTGATCGAGTCGCGCGCCGTGGGAGGGACCCAGCCCTTGCGGCCGTCGCCGAATCCGATCTCGCCCTTGATCGGATCGCAGGTGTAGTGGCGCGCGCCCGGCTCGGAGTCGAAGAAGTTCTCCACCTGGTGCCAGCGGACCCAGGTTCCGTTGCCGTCCTCGTCGGGCTGGATGGATCCGGCCCCTTCCTCCTGCTCGATGATCTTGCCCTGCGCGGGCGTCGGCGCGTCGGGCTCCAGCACCCACAGCTCGGGACCGGCGAGGAACGGCACGTTGGCGACGGTGAAGGTCTGGTCGATCGATCCGTCGGAGGAGCCGAGCACCTCCTCGAGCGTGATGCCGTTCAAGGCCGACACCGCGTTGACCAGCACCGCGCGCAACGCGGGCGGCAGGTCGTAGGCGCCCGTCTCCAGGCGCGCGCGCAGCCAGTACGCCTGGGTATCGAAGACGGCGCGCTTCTCCAGCTGCTTGGGACCGTCGAAGCTCACGTAGCCGGAGCGGGTGAACCCGTAGGTCAGGTCCTCCGGGAGCAGATCCGCCCAGCGGGCCCCGTCCCAGAGCTCCCACACCACGCGCGGTCCCTTGAGGACCGTGTCCTCCTCCGCCGCGCCCGGAGGCGGGCCGCCGAGCTGCGCGCCGCCGCCCGTCGCCTCGGAGTCGTCCAGCTCGAAGTAGAGGTGGATTCCGCGCTCGGGGAACTTCCGGTCGAAGCCCAGGTAGAAGGCCGGCGTCTCGTCCTGATCGGGGAGGAAGGGCTGGAAGTAGACGTACGGAGTGTTGAGGTCGTCGGTGTGGTCGCGGAACTGGAAGTCGTTGTAGCTCTGGCAGTGCTGCACCGGCTTGGGCTCGCGCACGTACTTGAAGACCAGCGACTTGAGGCACGGCGGCCGCAGCGGGCGGTCTTCCTTGAACACCCAGTTCTGCCCGATCAACTCGTAGCTCCCCGGGGCGCCGTAGTTGCCCGAGTTGATGCGGGCGCGGATCCAGTGGTTCTTCTGGCCGCCGACCTCGGTCTCCACCAGGTCCTGCGGCCGGTCGAACTGCACCGCCCCGTTGCGCGTGAAGGCACCGGTCGAGTCGAGGAAGTTGAAGTTGCCCTGCGGCCCCGAGACGCCCATCCCGCCCGTGCGCCCCAGCTCGGCCCACTTGCGGCCGTTCCAGTACTCCCAGTGGACCATCAGATCCGGGCTGGCCTCGGGGCTGACCACCACCGAGGGCTCGACCAGCGAGGCCTCGATCTTGATGCGCGCCTCGGGCGCGGCAAACAGCTCCTCGTGGCCGACGTAGAGAGCGCAGTCGAACTTCGGCTCCTCGCCGAAGGGATGGAAGCTCTTTCCCTGATCGACCGGCAGGAAGATGTAGCTGCCGATGTTGACGAAGGCCGACTCGGGCGCCATGCCCTCGCCCAGGATCTCGATGCGCAGCGAGATGCTGTCGAGCATCACCTGGCGCGGGTCCTTGAGCGGCTCGGCCAGCTTCCCGCGGATCCAATAGGTCTCGACGCCGTTGACGATCTGCTTCTCGATGCCGGCGTGGCGGCCGAAGGCGAGGCGGCGCTGGTCGCTCTCGTTGCGGTTGAGCGTCATCTCCCGCCACCGCTTGCCGTCGAAGTACTGCCACTCGGTGATGGTGGGGATTCGCGGCCCGCTGGAGCCGGGCATCGCCTCGAAGAACAGGTCGACGGCGGTCTCCTCGTTGAAGGCGGAGAGGCGATCGTCCCCGACGTAGAGGAAGCGTTCCACCTCCTGCACGCCGGCGAAGAGCGGCTCCTTCGCCTCGCCCGCGGCGAGGGCCTCGGTGTGATCGGCGACGGTCCCCCGGTGGCTCGAGACGGCGCGGACCACGTGCACGGGAATCAGCGCCAGGTCGCGCAGCGTCTCGAACGTCACCGGGTCCGCTCCGGCCGCCTGCAGCGTGGCGACCTGGGTCCCTTTGCGCACCACCAATTCGCCCTCGATGCCGTCGGCGGGGGTGAACTCCAGCACTACCCGCGCGGGCTCGGGCGGCTTGAGGCGCACGCCGATGAGGTCCAGGAAGGTGAGGAAGTTCTTCTCCGGGACCTTGTTCAACCGGTAGATGACCATCTCGGTCATCCACGCGTACAGCTCGAGCAGGGTGACGCCCGGGTCCGAGGCGTTGTGGTTGGTCCACTCCGGGCAGTAGCGCGGGATGAGCCGCACCGCCTCGTCGACGATCTGCTTCCAGGACCGGTCGTCCAGGTTGGGAACCGGGAGGGACATGGGGAACGGACCTCGCCGCTAGCTGCCGGTCAGGTAGAAGGGGAAGACCAGGTTGTGGATGCTGTTGGTCGCGCGGATCTCGTAGCGCACGTCCACCAGGATCCGTTCCGCGGAGTCGGGGTCGGGCAGCGCCTCGACCTGGATGCCGCGGATGCGGTGCTCGTGCTTGGCGAGCGCCTCCTCGACGTGGTGCCCGACCAGCGTCTGCGTCGAGGTGTTGTTCGGCGCGAAGACGTAGTCGTGGATGCGGCAGCCCCAGTCCGGGCGCATCTGCCGCTCGCCCAGCGCGGTGCCGATGATGACGCGCACCGACTCCTCGATGTTCTGCTCGTACTTGGAGAGCTGGATCCCGCCGCCGGGGCCGACGGAGAAAGGGAACCGGAAACCGACGCCCAGGAAGTTGCTCATGCCCGTAAGTCCTCAGATCCTTCAAAGCCTGCTACGCGGTGGCGATCCCCACCTCGACGACGCGCTTGCAATTGGGGCAGCTCACGCTGGTGCGGCCCCCGTGCTCCTGCACGACGAGTCCTTCGGAGAACCCGCACTCGGGGCAGACGAGCCCCTGCGTCCGGCCGGCGGTGACCGCCTCGACGACCTCGTACCAGAGCGATTCCAACTCGCTCAGGCGGTCCTCCGGCCTCTCCGGCATTTCGGCGTACCCCCACTATCTCAGCCAGGCGGCTGACTCTCGACGGTGACTCTCTCGGGAGGACGCGAGCTTAGTCCCTCTCCCTCTCTCCGATCAAGTAGCCCCTCCCGCTCCTTCCCCTTGATGCGCAAGCCGCTCCAGACGAAAAGCATTCACCGCGGAGGCGCGGAGGACGCGGAGAATTGGTTGGTTTCGCCCGATCGCGGCACCCGTGCCCGATCGGACCAAGCCCAGAATCCTCCGCGCTCTCCGCGGCTCCGCGGTGATTTGTTGCTCTTTCGCGGCTAATTGGGGCGGTATTGGAGCTTGACGAGCATGCCGGATTCTTCGCCGGGCTTCTTCAGCTCGAGGAGGGTCTGGCGGGGCTCGAGCTTCACCCCGGAGACCGGCGCGCGGCCGCGGGAAGTGCCGTCCACCCAGACGATCGCCCACGGGGAGGTGCTCACCTTCACGTTGAGGGCGCTGCCGGAGCGCACGTAATCGAGCTGGACTTTGTACGGCGTGGACGAGTCGCCCACCTCGACGGTGCCGCCGTCGCCGGTGATCGGGAAGTTGTAGGCGCCGACCTGCCGGGGCTGCGCCGAGCCCGCGAAGATGATCGGCGCCCCGCCCTGCGGGTTGACGGTGAGCGTGCCGAAGCCTCGACCTTCTCCGCGGGCATGGGCTTCGGCGCGGGCTTCTTCTGCTCGCGCGTCTCTTCCACGCTGCGCTTGCGCTCGACGGCGTGCGACGATTCCGGGGCTGCGTCCTTGGCCGCCCCCGCTCCGAGATCGTCCTTCGGCGCTTCGGCGACGACCGCTGCCACCGCGCGCCGCGGGGGCGGCGCTACCGGCTCCTCCGACACCAGCCACACCACCAACCCGGCGAGCCCGGCCAGGGCGCCCAGCGCGCCGGCGCCGAGCGCGATCCACAGGCCCCTGCCGGTGCGCTTCCGCGGCGCCTCGCGTGGGCGCGTGTGCACCGCCTGCTGCAGCTTCGCCATCGCCTCGCGCGCCGCGGCCTGCGATTCCTCCGGAGAGAGGATGCTGGTCCCGCCGCCGTTGCTGGCTGGCGCCGGCGGCTTGCGCGCCGGACGGGCAGGAGCGGTCCCCAGGAACGCTGTCTTTCCGTCCCCTCCGTCCATGGGAACCGCAGGGTCGGTGACCTCGGGAATGTCCGGCAGGGTATCGGTCGACCGCGGTGCCATGCGCGGCGGCGGCGTGGGCAGGGCCTGCCCCGGACGGAGCATCGCGGTGGCCCCCGGCAGGTCGTCGTGCGCGGCGAGCGTCGAGATGCCGCCGTCGAGCAGCGTGTCCGCCGCGCCTACCGGCCGCTGGGGACCGGTCGGCGGCTTCGGAGGCGCGCGCACCGCGCCGGGCGGGGTCGTCGCCCTCTTGCTCGCCGCGCTGGCCGCGGCTTGCGGGGGCGCGACGGGCTTCTTCGCCGCCGAGGCGGCCGCCGGATTGAGGATCAGCGTCCCGCCGTCCGACTCTGCCTTCGACACCGGCGTCGGCGCCGGCCGGGCCGGCGTGCGCACCGAAGAAGGCCGCGGAGAGCCGCCAGGCGCCGCCCGGCCGCCGTCGGTGTCGAGCAGCAGCCGCTGCTCTTCCTCGAGCTGCTGCCGGAACAGCCGCCCCATCAGCTGACCCAGCCGCTCGGGCGATCGCGGCACCACGATCCGCCGGAGATCGTCGAGCATCTCCGCAGCGTCGGAGTAGCGGCGATCGCGGTCCTTGGCCAGGGCCTTGGCGATGATCGGATCGAACGGCGCGTACGAGGCGTCGTACTCCGACGGCGGCGGCGGGTCGTAGCGCTGCACCGCCTCGAGCGTGAGCACGATGTTCGTCTTGTGGAACGGGTTCAAGCCGGTGAGCATCTCGTACAGCGTGATGCCGATGGCGAAGATGTCGGAGCGCTTGTCCAGCTTCTTCGCCAGCGACTGCTCCGGGCTCATGTAGACGAACTTGCCCTTGATCATCCCGGCTTCGGTCTTGACCGTGCTCATCTCCGACTTGGCGATGCCGAAGTCGATGATCTTCACGTCGCCCGTGTAGCTGAGGAGGACGTTCTGCGGATTCAGGTCGCGGTGGATGATGTTGAGGGAGCGGCCGGTGACGTCGGTCAGGTTGTGCGCGTAGCTCGCCCCGTCGCAGATCTGCTCGGCGACCGTGCGGCACACTTCCGCCGGGACCTTCTCCCGCTTCCTCGCCGCAGCGTCGATCAGGTCGCGCAGCGTGCGGCCCGACACGTATTCCATGGCGATGAAGTAGCTGCCCTGGTGCTCGCCCAGCTCGAAGAGCTGCACCACGTTGCGGTGGTTCATCCGCGCGGCGAGGCGCGCCTCGCTCAAGAACAGCTCGACGAACTCCTTGTTCTCGGTGAGGTGCGGGAGGACCTTCTTGACCACCAGGATCTTCTCGAACCCGGCCGGTCCCTGCTGCTTGGCGAGGAAGATCTCACCCATCCCGCCGGCGGCAAGCTTCTTGAGCAGGAAGTACTTGCCGTAATAACTGCCGACCTCCAGCTGGGGCTGCGGTGTAGGCATGAGTTCCGGGGCCCCCTCGGCGGTCGCGCTCCGCGCGACGCTGGCACGCGCGCCGAGGCTACCGTGCGCTCGCAGGACGGGTCAACCGAGCGGCCGGTCCTGCAAGGCGGCGTTTGCGGTGACGCCGCGCGGCAGGTAGGATCGGTCGCGTGGTCGTTCTCCTTTTCGCGTGGCTCGCAATGGCGCAATCGCCGGAAGAATTCGTCGTCCGCCCCGACTCGCCTCACGAGGCGTCCGGCGGGATCGTCTTCTCGCTCGACGAGGGCGGGCACAAGCACGGCGAAGGAGGGCTCACCACCGGCCGGTGGGCGCTGCGGTTCGAGCGGGGCCGCGACAAGGGTTCGCTTCCGTTCAGCGCCAGCGCTCCCGAGGACTTCTACGGCGAGGGGTATGCATTCGGCGTGCTCTTCCGCATGATGGGGGAGGCGCCTGGCGGCGGCGTCAAGATGGTCCTGCGCCCGCGCACGGCCTCGCCGCCGCGCGCCGCCCGGCATGCGCAAGGCTGCCGGGAGATCCTCCAGCATCAGGGGAAGCTCGCGCTCCCCGCGGGGGTATCGCTGGCAGGAGGCGCTTCGGTCCGGGAAGGGCCCGGAGCCTGCATCTTCTCGCCCACCGACGGGTCGGCCGTCGTCGTGGTGGGGATGTACACGCTCGAGGTCCTCCTGGCGCGGAAGAAGGAAGGCCCTCCGCAGCCGGGACCGATCCTCAAGTAGGCTCGACGCCGGCGTCCCGAAGCATCTTCTCGGTCACCACGGCGGTCTGGAACGGTCCGCTCACCGAGCGGCCCGCGAACACAGTGATGAAGTACGTCATTGGCTGGCGGGGCATGTCCGGGTGGACGAACAGGTCGAGCGCGAAGTGCCCGGTCACGACGCCAGCCTCCGCATCGGGCGGCGGCGCGCCCTTCGGCGGCGGGACGGCGTCGTAGCTCGGCACGCGCAGCTCCACGACCCACGGTCCCGGCGAAACGCTGCCGGTGATCGCGAGCGAGATCGGCACCACCGCCTTCGCATTGGCATCGCCCACGTCGGGCACCTGGCCGGTCCTCGCATCGGGCCGGACCAGCTCGCCGACCGTCGCCGGCAGGCGGAAGCTTCCGAAACACAGGCAGCTCGACCCGCGCTTCGCCACGGCGACGCGCTCGACCGTCAGGGCGATGCCGGGCTCCTTCGGTACCTCCGGCGATCGCGAGACGCGCTCGAAGCTGACGCCCGACTCCGGCGTGGGCAGGGGCTCGATGGGCAACGGCGGCACGACGGGGGCGTCCTTGCGCTGCTCGGCCAGGAACGCTTCCACTGCGGGATCGCGATACGCCGTGGGCGGCGATCCCAGCTCCATCAGCACCGGGTTCGAGACGTGCTCGCGCAGCAGGAAGGCGATCAGGTATTTGCGCTTCTCCCAGGGCAGGTCGAGCTGCAGGCGGAGGTCGCTGGAGAAGCCGTTGAAGGTCGCGCCCTCGCCCGGGTCGGCACCCGACGGGCGCGCCCGGGAGGCGGGGGTCTTGCCGGTATCGAGGGCGAGCCCGAGGCGCAACTGCTTGGTTGCGAGATCGAGCGCGGCCACCAGCATCTGCCGCTCGGCGTCCACCTCGACGTCCTCGCGCAGGCTGCGCACGTAATAGCCGACCACTGGCGCGCTATCGCGGCGGTCGAGCGGGACCAGCGCGGGCGCGTCGATGCGCACGCCACGGAACCCGGTCTCGGAGATGAAGCTCCGGAACTGGTCCTTGGTGCGGGTGAAGTCGCCCCAGTAATCGTCCGGCGAGAGGTCGAGCGGCGTTCCCATGGTGCGCTCCCGGCCCCTACTTCACGGCCGCGCGGGTGTCGGCGGAGGAGTCCGCAGTCTTCTGCGAGACGTGCGCAGTGGCGGAAGCGCCGGCCCCGTGCAGGCTGTCCAGGCCCTCCGCCTTGATGAAGGGCTGGCAGCGCGCGCAAAACCTGCCGGTGCAGGTCGAGCCCTCGCCGTTCTCGCCATACATGATGCAGGTGCATTCCTTCTTGCCCGCGAACTTTCCCTCGTAGTCGGTGCCCTTCTTGCCGGCGCCCTTGGCGTAGTTGTCGTCGGACATCCCGTCGGCGCAGTGCGGGCCCATGTGCCCGTTGCCCGTGTACATGCGCCCGTGGTCGGCGGCCTTCAGGCCCGGCGCCACCGTCTTCGTGACCTGGTTCATGGTGTGGCCCAGTTCGTGGGCCATCACGTCGTTCACCACGTTGCCCTTCTGCTTCACCACGATGAGCTGCAGCCAGCCCTTGGCGCCGTCGGCCTCGCCCAGATAGGGCCCCAGCGCGCAGTAGATCTGCAAGTCGAGCTTCACCTTCTTGCCGGCCTTCACGAGATCCCTGGCCGCGTCGGGCAGCTTCATGAACGCCCACCCTGGGTTGGTCTTGCGGTCGACCCACAGGTCGGCCTCGACGATGGCGCCGGTGCCCGCGCCGCCGTCCTCCTTCCAGCTGCCGCTGATGAGCGTGCTCGAGCCATCCTTCATCTTCTTGGGGAAGAGGCCGCCGCCGACCCAGACGTAGGTTCCCGGGTGGTTCTTGCCGTCGCTCCAGGGCGTCTGCTTGGTGCCGTCGACCTCGACGCCGACGAAGTCCTTGGTGGTGGAGGCGCCGTTGCAGTCGAACTGCGTATGGCAGCACATGACGTGCACGCCGAGCGGCGTTTTCTGGTCGTCGAACTTGGCGTGGAAGTGGTCCTTGTTGTGGTCGCCGACGTTCAAGAACTTCTTGCCCGGCTCGTTGAGCCATTCGCCCGGGAACCAGGAGAGGTTGGGCCCGTCGGTCTCGTCGACCTCGATCTTCTTGTACTCTTCGTACTCGACGAAGACGTCCTTGAGCGCGGTCACCATGCGCGTCATGTCCGGCTTCGCCGTGCCCTTCGGGACGGTGAGCTGGTAGTGCAGCTTGCGCCAGTTCTGCACGAGCAGCGTCGACTCCTCGCACTTGTCCGTCGATCCGACGTGGATGGTGCACTTGTCGCCGCCGGCATAGCCGAGCTGGACCTTGAATTCGACTGGCTCTCCGTCCTTGGGGATCTGCAGCTTCTGGGTGAAGACCAGGCCACCGCCTTCCTCCTTGAACCCGGTCGCCTCGCGCTTGGGCTTGTCGCGCTTGCTATTGTCCTTGTCGAACTCGACCCTGACGAACACCACGTCGTCCTTCTTCGCCTTGCGGTCGGCCGGCTTGGCCTTGTCGTCCCCCTCGGCTCCCGCCTTGACGGTCAGGACAGGGCCCTGAGTGGGCCCGCCCTTCGCGTCCATGTTGACGTACTGCTTGTGGTTCCCCGGCGCAGGCGAGTGGAGCACCACGCGGTACGGCGCCTTGGAGAACTTCGCCTTGCGCTTGCGCCCGACCGAGGTCACCCAGCCGTCGAGCCGGAAGGGCGAGACCGCGTCGATGGTGAAGTCCTCGGGGTTCTTGAGGTGGATGGCCGCCTTGCCCTTCGGGTCGCAGTGGCCCAGCACCTTGCCGCCTCCCTGCATGAGCTTCCACTCGACGGCAGCGAATTCCTTGTCGTCCTTGTCGACCGCGTCCAGCTCGATGTTCTTGGGCCAGACGCGGTACTCGTCCTCGCCCTTCAAGCACTGGCCGGCGCCCTCGATGCTGTAGCTGAACGAGTAGCTGTCCTCGTCGTCCTTGATCTTGGGCAGCTTGATCTTGTGCTCGGCGAGGTCGTTCTTCAGCTCGACGGTCGCCTCGGCGATCTTCGCTCCTCCGCCCTTCTGCTCGAACGCGAACTTGACCTGCTTCTTCTCCTCCGGTTTCCCGCCGGTGATCTTGCTCTTCAGCGTGAGCTCGGAGTCCTCGAAGACGTTCTTGATCATGGCTTTTCGCGGTCCTGCGGGGTTCAGGTGCGGTGCTCGGCGGAGACGTCGACGTGCGGCGGCGAGCTGAGCTCGGCTTCGGCGGCGACGGCGGGCGGCGGACGGATCTCGACGGCCTGTTCGAGGTGCGCAGGCGGGACGGACTCGGCGACGCCCGCGAGTCTCGGAGGGGCGACCGGCTCCTTCTGCTTCTTCGGCTTCTCCTCGGCCGCCTTCGCGGCCTGCTGCTTCTGCGCGTCGGCGCTGGACTTCTTCGAGAGGCGCACCGCCTGGAAGTTGACCAGATATCCGTTCTTGCCGAACGCGTGACGGGCCTTCTCGACCCGGTACTTCCCGTCGAGCTTCTCGCCCATCTTGTCGAAGGTGAGCACGGCCCCCGGCTGCACGCCGGCGTTGCCGATCATCTCCACTTGCGCGGTGACGAATCCCTCGGCCAGCTTGCGCATGCGGCCCTTGGCCATGGCCTCGGCAGTGGCCACGTCGGCCGGAATGTGCTCGTCGGCGGCGAAGGCGAGCGTGGCGCTCCCCCCGTGCTTCTTGCTGCCCTCGCCCGTCTCGCCCTCGCCCTTCGCCTTGCCGACGATCTCGCGCTTGGCCTTCGGGTCCCAGCCGTGGATGGTGACCTCGCCGATCTGGCCCGCGGCCTTGATGCGCACGCGCATCTTCTTCAGGCCGTCGCCCGGCGCGACGGTGATCTCCTCGCCCTTGGGCGGCGGCCCGATCACCAGCTTCTTGCCCTCGATGCGCAGGTGGTTGCCGCTGGTCGCGGCGACCCTCCGCAGCAAGGTGGCGTCCGATACGTTGGCCTGCAGGACGTGCTCCTTGGTGCCGGAAGGCGCCTGCGCAGTGAGCCCGTGTTCCTGGGCGATCTTGCTGGCGATCTCCTTCCCGTCCACCTCCATCAGGCCCCGGGTGGCGGTCTTCAGCGCGAGCCTGTGGATCGACTCCTGGCAGACCACGCGCAAGGAAGGCGGCAGATCGCGCCGGAACTGCGGCTCGAGCGCGACCACCTCGCCCTCGAACACCTTGCTCAGCTTGGGCGCGAATCCGATCTCGACCTTCACCTGCGCGCCCGCTTTGAACTCCTGGCCGTTGATGAGCGAAAGCTTCGGATCGTTGAAAGTCAGCGCGCACTGGCCGAAGAGATCGACGTCGAGGTCCACCTCGACCTTGGTGAGCCGCGCGTCCTTGTCGAGGTCGAGCTTCTTCCCAGCCAGGCTGACCTTGCAGTCGGGAGTCAGGCGGTGCGCGTCGGGGTTGGGCACGACCACCTCGTCTCCAATGCTCCGCCCTTCGGGCTCCGCCCGCGGCGGCCGCAGGCGCGCTCGCGCTCCGGGACCGGATGAGTTTATCGGATTAGGCGGCGTCCGTCCAGGCGCTCCTGCTCCCCGTTGACCCCAGGTCACACCGCCGGTAGGCTCGGGCTGCTCCCGCCACGCTTCTCGTTTGTGAAGGATCGTTCATGGCCACGCTGCGCGTGTTGAACGGGTCCCTGGAAGGCCAGGAGATCGAGCTGATCCCCGACCCGCAGACGGTCGGCCGCGGATCGGCCTGCAACGTCAAGATCGGCGACGCCGGCGTGTCCTCCAAGCACGCGAAGATCTGGTGCGAGGACGGCGTGTTCTTCGTGATGGACCTGGGGTCGACCAACGGGACCTTCGTCAACGACCGCGACGTCGACCGCGAACAGCTCTCGGACGGCGACACCATCACCTTCGGAATGACCAAGGTGCAGTTCGTCGCCGACCAACCCAAACCGCGCGCGCCGCAGATCGTCGCCGGCCGCGGAGCGGCTGCTCCGCGCACGCGCACTCCCCCGCCCGAGGAACCGCTCAAGCCTGCCATCGTCACCGACCAGCCGCGGCGCCCCGCTCAGCCGGCGCTCCGCGCGGAAGTGAAGACGCAGGACGAGGTGGAGATCGCCACGCTTCGCGGACGGGTCGCCTTCTTCGAGGAGGAGAACCGCAAGCTCAAGGTGCAGATCGTCAAGGTGCAGGAGCAGGTCGCCCACGACGCGGCCGCCGGCGCCCGCGCCGACGCCGAGAAGCTGCGCGGGCTGCTCAAGCAAAAGGACGACGAGCTGAAGAAGCTGCGGAAAGATCTGGACGAGAAGGAGACGTACTACTCGCCTGCCGAGCTGGAGCGCGAGCGCAAGCGGATGGAGCAGGCCATCGACGCGGAGCGGCGCCGCGAGCTGGAGACGCTGCAGCGGCAGATCAAGGAGCTGGAGCACCGGGTCGCGATCCGCGGCGCCGAGAGCGACACCGTCGCGCGGCAACTCAAGGAGAAGGACGACCTGATCAAGATGCTCTCGGAGCGCGAGGACGAGATCCAGGCCGAGATCAAGTCGCGCGACACGAAGGCGCAGGAGCTGCAGGAACAGATGAAGGGCTTGAAGGACGCAGCCAACGCCGCCGCGGGCAAGGAGAAGGAGCTGAACGATAAGCTCAAGCAGAAGAACGCGCAGCTTTCGCAGCTCGGCAAGGAGCGCGGCGAGCTGGTGCAGGAGCTGGCCAAGGCGCGGCTGATCATCGCCAAGATCGGCGGGGCCGACGAGGCGGCGGCGGCGGTCGAGGAGCAGGAACGCGCCACCAAGGCCATGCAGGATCGCATTGCTTCCCTCGAGGCCGAGGTGGCGAAGGCGAAGGACGCCGCCAGCGTGCTGGGCGGCAAGCTCGACGCGATGGAGAGCGAGAAGAAGGACCTGGGCAAGCGGATCGAGGAGATGGAGGCCCAGGTCACCGACGCGATCGACGCGCGCATGAAGGTCGAAGGGCAGCTCTCCGAGATGCTGCGCCGGTCGGGCGACCGGGACAGCTTCGAGAAGCAGCAGGCGATGCTGAAAGCCGACCGCGACGCGCGCACCAAGGAGGCGGTGGACGCGGCCGAGCGCGCCAAGGCCCTGGACCTGCAGCTCTCCAAGGTCCGCGGCACCTACGACGACATCGTCCGCGAGCGCGACGAGCTGAAGGCGCGGGTCGAATCGCTGGAGGCGGACGCGCGGATCGCGCAGACCAGCTCCGAGCTGGGTTCCGACTGGGAAGCCCGCTACAAGTCCGCCTCCGAGGAGCTGGGCGACCTGCGCAAGCAGCTTCCCAAGATGAAGGCGGAGCTGGCCCAGGCCAAGGACCAGGCGGCGAAGGGCGGCGCGGGCGCGGTCGACGAGTCACAGGTGACGCTCGCCGAATCGCGCGCCCAGCTCCACGGGTCGCTGGTGCTGCAGATGCTGGATGGGGTCAACAATTCCGTTTCCTTGCTTCGGCGCAACTCGGAGCTGTTGCGAGGCTACGTCGAGGACTGCGGGCTCCTGGCCAACGCGGTCCGGAAGGTCGACTACACGCGGCTGGAGCCCGAGCAGCAGCAGATGCTGGTCGAGCTGATCGATCAGACGCAGCCGGACGTGATCGTCAAGAACATGCAGGGCATCTCCGAGGAGAACGCGGAGAGCATCGTCAAGGCGAAGAAGCTGATCCTCGATTACTCGGACGCCTTCAAGAAGGAGGAGGTCCGGGGAATCGAGATGGACGCCGCCTTCGCGAAGGCGCAGGGCCTCTTCCACGCGGTAGACCCGCAGTCCGACGTTCCGGTGAAGATCGAGGCGGTGCTGCCGCCGGTCGAGGCGGACAAGGACGAGGCGGTCCTCTGGGCCTTCGCGCTACTGCGCGAGGCGAAGGAGCACCCGGAGGAGGGGAAGAGCCCGGCTATCCAAATCGCCACCGACGGCCTGACCATCACTGCCACCCTGAGCGGCGTGGACGGGAAGCTGAAGGATCGCTACCGCGAGCCGACCGACGCGCAGGCACGGCTGGTGCGCGGGTTCGCGGTGGACCGGTGCGGGGGG
>WNFL01134811.1_pt2 | contig 27961 bp, 38 predicted proteins | sample 5400361 | NCBI WGS metagenome assembly WNFL01 (sample SAMN13153351, study PRJNA577476) | soil metagenome | isolation source: 40 cm soil on Douglas fir-dominated hillslope | place: USA:California | collected 2013-09-17
GCGATGGGATGGACTGGAGTTTGTGAGTGGATTTGTCTTTCGAACAGACAGACTGCGGACAGGGAAGCGGGGGAAAGGAGAGTGATAGGGTGTGCCGTGTAACGTCTGATCCGACGTGGAAAAGGTAGCAAGTTGGAATACACTTTTGGGCGTCTGAGTTGATCGGAGAGATGCTGTGGGTGTGTTCGGGGATCACACAGGTGCCTTGAGTGTGCTTGTCTGTCTTGTGTGTGAGGGGTACAAGAACTACGCCCTTAGCCAACACGGCCTTCCTCTCGCCCTCCCCCCATCCCCGCGTCTGGTATCTGCTCAAGCGGACGAAAAAGGCACCTCTCTTGTACATCGTCAGTTGATTTCTCTTTCTCCTCCTCGTCGCCGTCGTCGTCGTCGCCGTCCGTGTCGTCGTCCGTTTACCTCGTCGTTACTCACCCCTCCCTCGACCCAGTCGTTCTCTCGCTCGTCCTCACGCAGATCAACAGCCATTCGCTCCTAATTACCGCCTACAACCTACCGTACTACTAGCCCAGAGCCTAATACTCACCCCCGGCCTTATCCGCCCGCTCGCTCTCCGTCTCTCCGTCGGCGCCAGCGTCTCGACGATTTCGCCGTTTTCTTGCATTAACCACAGCGCAGCACGAGCTGTAACCTTCTTCGACTTTTTCTCATTATACCGCCTCGCTTATTTCGTGCAAAATGGAATACCACCCTGTTGTACACCGACCCCGTAAGTACGCTCGTCCGCCCGCCGTCCGCCGTCCGTCGTCCGACCGCCTCGCTGTGCACCTGCTCACCTGCTCACCTACTGACCACCACTCAAGTGACTCTCAACGCTATTTCTTACCACCCTGAATACCGCTCTGTCGCTGCCTATCAGCCAGCCTCGGTCCACACTCTCACCTCCCGCCCGTTCGCCGCACTCCCCACCGTTCAGCAGCAGCAGCCCCCCATGCAGCCCTTTGTCAATGTCAATCACGGCTTCCAGCAGCACCAACCTGTCGTCCGCCCCAGCCCGTACCCAGCCCCGTATTCAGACCCATTCAATACGCAAACGCCCAGAGAAGCTGCTGTCCCGGCGTTTTACAACTACCGCCCAAACGAGGTCAAGCATCGAAAGCGCACGACCCGTGCTCAGACCAAGATCCTTGAGGAGCAGTTCAAGTCGACTGACAAGCCCGACGCCGCCACCAGAGCCGAGCTTTCCATCCGCCTCGGCATGACACCCCGTGAGGTCCAAGTCTGGTTCCAGAACCGACGGGCAAAGGAGAAAAAGCTACGCGCACAAGCCCTGGCGGCTCTCAACCAGGAGAACGAGAACGAGCATGAGCAGCTGCAGCCATCGACCCCCGAAAACGACGCATCTTCTCGCGCCATCTCCCCTTCCGCTCACACTGATACAGACATCTCTCGTGCTCTGACGCAGTCACCATTCAACGGTGCTCAAGCACCACAACTCGTCGCCGAGGTCGCCTGCGCACGAACCATGATGGCAGACTCTACCAGTCGTTCGTCCGATGACCTCAACTTGATATCTGTTCAGCCGGCTCCTACGGTCCCAGTGATCCCCACTCTCCCACGCGTTGTGTCAGTACCTGCCATCCCATTGATCAGCACGGCAGGTGCCTCGCAATCTTCATCGGCACCTGCAACATCGATTGGCACCACCACACCGTTCATGGGCTTCCCTGTCACCACCGGTTCTCTTGCACACCGGGGCTCCCTTCCTCACCTACGACCGGCCCCGTACATGGTCGAGCAGACACACCAGAGATCGGCCTCATCTCCCGTATTCACACTCACACCCCCAAGCAGCGTTTCCGAAAATCCGTCCCCTTCTGGAACGGTTCCTTCGTTCAGTCAGACCCAACCCCGGTACAATCCTACAGCAGTCTATTCCAAGGCTCCTTCGTACGTGTTCCCATCTCGTATTTCTCAAGCTCCCGTTTCTGGTCCCTTGCCCAATCCCAACTACTCGTTCGGCGCGCCCGCACATACCGAGGTCGAAAATGGCGAAGAAGATGGCACTGTTCAGTACAAGCAATATCGAAGCCCGCGCTTTGGTTCGATTGCCTCCGTAGCATCCGTCGCTGGCAGCGATACCACGTCGAAGAGTGCAACACCGCTGCTTACCACCGATGCTACGCACCCAATCTTCGAGGATGATCCCTCTGCATTCACCTTCAACGCTGAGCAGAAGCGCCCATCGTACGTACATTCGTTTGGTGTGTGTTCTTAGTAAGTGATTTTTGACAATTATATGCAGGTCCAGCGGTGCCATCCCCTCCGCATCCACTCCGTGGTCTGGAACTTTCTCCAGCGCTTCCCCGATGTCCGCCGCTAGCTACAGCCTCGCAGTGTCACAGCCTGCACAAGAGAGTGGTCTGTACGTCGACTACGGCGCCTCTTATGAGAACGACCCACCGGTTGTCGCCTCAAGACAGACCTATGCGCCCAACCCGACCAAGGCAGATATGGCCTTCCAGAACGCCATATACGGTTACGGTGACAACGTCGTCGTCGCGCAGTCCACTGCAGATGATGTCCTTGTTCAGTACGCTGGATCCGAGATGGTTGCCCCCTTCCAGAGCTATGGCCCGACCCCGACCTATGACGCCTCCTCTGCCATTCCTCAGCAGCCTTCGATCGCCCAGTACACGACTCAAGGCCTCAACTACGACACCGACGCCTTGACCATGCCCATGCAACAGTCCTATGGGTACGCCTACAACACGGACCTGTACAACAACCAGTACGGCGCTCCCCTTGAGCTTTACGACGCTTAGACCCGTGCTTGAGAGTCTATCTGCGTGTGTGTATTCAAATTCAATACCCGGTTCCGCCTCTTTTCTATTTTTTCTCGCTTTTGTTCGGCGGCGCCGTTCTGTTGTTGGCATTTGCCCTTTCTTGTTTCGACGACTCCCCTGGCATAAATTACTCACTCTTAATGCGATCGCTGCTCGCAGGATCGTCTACGCTGTCTTTTACGACCAATACTATACACCCAGTCTAATGCGCTGTGCCCCGCTGCATCTTGATTCGATATCTTACAGTTGATTAGTCGAACACTACCGGTCATTCAAACAATCCAATGCTTTACTAGCCCTGCAGACAAACACCTTCCATTTGCTTAAGCCGCTGAATCGTAAAACTTCATGTATTTGATTCGTAGGGATGTTTGATGCATAATGTGGTGAAATCTATGTGAATATGCTTTGACTGAGTTGCGTCCGTATCCGTGACGCCGTTGTGAGCAACAGTTTGGCTGAGTGAAAGTCAGTCAGCATGGCCCTTACCTCCATCAAGACAGACGGGGATGAGATCCAAATCATTGACCAACTGCTCCTACCGCACACCGAGGAGTGGATCAGGATTGACTCAACGGACGATGCATACGAGGCAATCAAATCGATGAAAATTAGAGGGGCCCCCGCTATTGCCAGCCTTGCCAGCCTCTCCATCGCCTCCCATCTTTCGAGTGCTCTCAAAACAGATCCCTCCCCACCTTTCCTGGAATCACTCGACGCATTGAAAGCCCATCTCGATCCGATCTTTACGCACCTCTTCTCATCCAGACCAACCGCAGTGAACCTCGGTCAAGCCATTGGCCGTTTACGCAAAGTCTTGAGTCACGGCGTGGAGGCTGGTTCTACAACCCAAGCCGTAGCGGAGTTGCTCGTGAAAGAAGGCCGACAAATCGCAGATGAGGATGTGGGCCGAAATCGAGAGATGTCGCGGCACGGCGCACAATGGATCATCGCCCAAGTCGAAAAGAGGAGCCCAGGTGCCTCTGCAAATGGGCTGAACGTGATGACTGTTTGCAATACTGGTAGTCTCGCCACTTCAGTATGTAACCCTTTCTTTGTTATTTTTTCTTTTTCTTTTGCTTTTTCTTTTTCTTTTGCTTTTTCTTTTTCTAGTTTTTTTTTTCTATGCTTAACTCGTCTCGGTCTTGAACAGGGATATGGGACTGCGCTAGGCGTCATTACTCACCTCCATGAAATCGGCAAGCTCAAGAGAGCATTTTATACTCAGAGCACGCCGTACCACCAAGGTTCCAGGTTTGTACAACCGGGTTCCGATCTCCTCCGCTCGACTACGGGGTTTTTATTAATCGTTAATCTGGATTGGCCAGGTTGACGGCATTTGAGCTGAAGTCTTTGGGGATACCATCGACGATGCTGTGTGACAGCATGGTAGGTTCGCTTTTCCAGTTGCGAGAGATCCATGCAGTTGGTGCGTCTCTCCCTGCGTACCGGCGAAGGATTCTTCCGTGACAATCCTTCAGTCGTCGGTGCAGATAGGATTGCCCTGTAAGATAGATGGTTCACCCTCGTGGTGGTAACTGACGGGACTGCCACATAGGAATGGTGATACAGCCAACAAGGTGTGTCCACTGAGGCCAGGCTTTATCCAGACCTTGGGTCACACGCGCCGTACAGATCGGGACGTACAACGCGGCAGTTCTAGCCGCCCGCCATAACATTCCGTTCGTCGTCGTCGCCCCCGTGAGCACTGTGGACGTGGAGACGCGGGACGGTAGCCGGTGAGGCATCTCTTGTGACCTGCTGAGGAATTAAACTAAACCTCTCCCAGAATTCCCATTGAGCATCGGCCACCTTTGGAAGCCTGCCTGGTCCGGGGCCGTCTCATCGGATCACTGGAGCAAGCCGTCGTTCAAGTGACACCAGACCTCGATTTAAAGGGTGGGGGAGTATACAATCCTAGTTTTGACGTGACCCCCGCAAACCTCATCAGTGCCATTGTCACGGAAAGAGGTGTTGCAGAAGGTTCGGACGAGGTCATAGACGTGAGGAGCGTAGTGTGAGATATAGTTACTCGATGATACCGGAATGGAAAGTATCACAGAACGCACGAACGCACGAGAGGACGAGCACACGAACTCAAGAACACACGAACACACGAACACACGAACACACGAACACACGCACGCACGCATGAACGCATGAACATACGAACATACGAACATACGAACATACGAACATACGAACGCCCGCACCACAGGCACTTTCGGAGCCGCCTCCGCGCGACCCTAGCTCAGAGGGAGGCCCAAGCAGGCTCGTTGGAAGATACATGCGGTTGTCAGAAACGTGTTGATTGGGGTTGATCGATTAAGTGTAGTAACCCGAAAGCGGTTGTGAGAAGCAGTACTAGTGATTGACAACGGGCACGGATGCCGGATGACGGTGGGAAGATGAGACCGACGAGTTGGATTTAGTCCAGATATGAGTGGGTTATGCAGCTTGGGGAGGAGCTTGGGAAGGAGAGAAGCCAACCGACGAGCGGCCCGACCCGGCCGCGGTGGTCGTAAGAGCACGTTCCAGCGTTCCAGCGTTCCAGCGTCAGCGTTCCAGCATGCACAACTTTTACTTCCATCCATCCATGGCTGTGAATGTGAAACGCGACCCCGCTTGTCTGACCGTCGGCCGTCTGGCCGCTTGTGGATAAACACGAACGCCCGTGCGGACGGCTGGACGATTGGGTTCTCCACGCCACGCCCCTACTTTAAATATACATGCATATAAACATATCAACGTATTTGTTTATATATTTATATCTGGATATCTGAGCACCTACCCATTCCCCCTCCCGTTCAGCTCGTCTCGTCCTCGTCGTTACCTATTACCTATTACCTATTACCCAGTATCGAGTATCCAGTACCCATTACCCAGTACCCAGTACCCATTACCCATTACCCGTTTCACCAGAGGGTCCGTCCGCAGTGGTTTCAGTCTGGTCCTGGAGCCCCTCAAACCCCAGCTCATCCAACGCTTCATCGAATGGCAGTGTTGCAGCGAATATAACCACTCATCCCACTCACTCTACCCCACCCGCTCGTATGACTATCCCGCTCCCCCAGCTTCTCTTTCCAGATCCTTTCTCGCGCCGCTCCAGCTTGGAAGCACTCTCGCACAAATTGCAGTCTCACTTCGACTCACCCTCTTACCAACCACACGCCATTTCCTTCTGTTCGTCATACGGTCATATGGATATGGCCCATCACGATTCACCCGACTCCTCTGGTAGTTCGCTCACATCTCGAGCGAATTCGGGCACTGAGGCACAACCACAAGATGTGGCCCACTCCCTCACCAAGAAATCGTCCCTCAAGCGAAAACGAGACCCGAAACCCACCGCAGACGTCCCGCCACTCGAAGGGACATTGAAAACCACCCGGGAAGCGCCAAAGAAGAAGAAAGCAAACAGAGGTAAGGCTCCCCTAGATTTTGTTCAAGTATACATCCTCATCGTCCATTGCGGTTAGCATGCATTCACTGTCAAAAGGCACATCTCACCTGCGATGATTCACGGCCTTGTCAACGTTGCGTGAGACGAGGCATGGCCAACACCTGTACAGAAGGCCACAGGAAGAAGGCCAAGTACCTTTTGGACGAAGATGAACTTGGTGAGTTCGGGCCCCCCGCGCGATTTCCTGGCCCTCATTGGTACCCAGCGGCTCTCAAGAAGAGCAAGGAAAAGGAAAAAGAAGCCGCCGAAGGGAAAGCTCCCCCACCGCAGGCGCTCTCTGCTGCTGCAAAGACGCCTCTCACTTTACGATCACAGGATCCACCAACGTACAATACCAATTCACAGTACTCGCAAGGGTTTGGTTCTGAAGTGGCGAACATGGAATATTCCATGCTCTCGGCAATCTTGGGTGATCAAGCCCATGATGATGCTACCCTTCCAAATCCGCCCCCACGCGTTAACGGACACCCACTAGATCTGCATTCCCATCGGCTAGTCGTAGGCTCCGATTTCGGGTCACTCACGTCAGAACAACGCTGGCCATCACGAGAGTTGCCACCCCCTCAAACCCCAACAGGAGCTCTAGCGCCCCCACAGCAACAGAATTCCCATCCCAATCCGATGTATGGCCAGTCCGGATCCGTTGATATGCCCATGTTCGGACCCGATGCTCGTGGAGCGTCGATGCCTGGACCCTCCATGTATCCTTCTCTTCCCCAACCCGATACCTCGCCTCTTTCATCTCAGCCTCCGACTACGGCATCTTCCTACCTTCCTCCGCCGCCAATCTCGTCTCATCCTTCGGGTCAGGTCGCCGTGAGCACGAACCTGCCCAGCGATGCAGTCGGCACCCAACTTCACGGACAGCAAGTTGCAACAACATCGACTTCACATGCTAGTAATGTTTATGGTACAGTGACAGCGCCTTACGACTATACCAAGGTATACCAGACCCCTTCTTACTCTCCCTGCCAGAAATCTGACCCTGATGACTGCCTTCAGGGCTACCACTATCTCATGCAGTATTTGCGCCTTCACTTCGACCAGGATGACATTCTCCGGGTCGTTAGGGCACTTGCGATCTATCGGCCTTCATTGATCGCTCTCCAAGTGCCCATGTCAATTGAGGATGAGACGTTTGCAGAAAAATCGCTGCAGCGCTCACTGATTGTGCGTCTCACGCCACCTTATTCCATTCTCTCGTTCAATCTAATGTCGTTCTCCGGAAGCAGGAACTCGAAAAGCTCATCTCGTACAGCGGGACGCCAACCGCCGTTTGGCGTCGTACGGGGGAGATATGCCTAGTAGGCTTAGAGTTCAGCATGCTGACCGAATGGAGCCAGCAGGACCTGCAGAAGAAGTTCATCTACGAGGTGAGTCCGCGGTGCCGGGTGGGTTGGCAGCTGTCTCACTTCAGACCTGTCCAACTACAGGTATTCGAAAGACAATCCGTGGTAGAATACTGGGAAGCATTTGCGCGCCATTCCTTCGAGTCACACACTCAATCCGTATATTCCCACTGTGTGCTTCTCAAGCCCTCTGGGGAGCCAGTCCCGTGTTCATTCTGTTTCACCATACGACGGGATATCTTTGACTGTCCCAGTCTTATTATTGGTCAGTACGGTTCCCCCCCTAGGCCTTGGCTTTGTTGACGGGTCCCTCGGTGTCCCGTAGGGCAATGGCTGCCGCTGCTCGGGTAACCTTTCATTCTCTCACTCGTGCATTTGCTCTGTGCATTGGGTTCGCTGTCATGTGTTACTTACGATGTTGTTAATCCTTTGTACACCTGTTGTGTTTCTGATCACGCCTTCCCGAGTATCACTGGCTTCATACCCCCTTTGTTGCTCTTGTCGGTGCAGTCAAGGATACCAAATATTTATTGCCAGTGCACGGGTTTGCCATGGCCATCCTCGTTGCACCATGATTAGCACAGCGCGTAGATATTATCAAGAAATAAAGGAATGTTTCTACGACATGCATACAAGGCACCACTAAACCATTACCGACAAGGAATAAGGGGTCCGTGATACGAAGAATAGCGCGTTATAGATAGCACGTAGGGGAGGCAGGCTCGGTTATGTCTATGGGTTTTATACTGTTTCCGAAACCTGGGTATACTCACTCTCAACACCAGGCTCGGTCATGGCGGCATGACCCAGGATAAGAACTGCAGATGCGCCGATGATCCAAAAGATGGTGGCGAAGGGAGCAGCGAACCAGAGGAGTGGGACACTGCACACCAGAGGAACGTTAGAATTGCCTTCGTACCTGTGAAGGTAAAATATTACCCAATAACAAAAAGACCAGTATAAAGGTGCTTTTGCCTGTGGCAAGTGGTTAATGCATCGAAGGTAGTCCGGATAACGCTTACTCACGTCACAGTTCGATCTCCGACTTGTAGGGGTTCTGGGGCTGCAGTAATCACTCGTTCAGTCCTGACCGCTATGGGAGGTTCGAGCAGAAAGGCAAACACACCCCATTTGTTGATTGCGATAAATCCACCACACAAGAAACCAATGGCAATAAGGAGCAGCGGGTTGGTGACAAGGGCGTAGATTGCGAGCACGCCCATTACAATAAGATAATTTCCTGGCGCGCAGTAGTATGAATACAACGTTGACCTCAAAACATAGTATAATGGGGTTTCTATGTAGTGGTTTGGTGCTTACCGCTGAAATGGCGTGTATTGTAGGTGACTCTCGTCACTGCTGTGTTGAAGTCCGCTGGTCGTGAGACACGATTCGGGTCAAAGAACTCTCCGGCAGGCCTCAGAGCACTCAAGCGAGTCTCCTGTAAGTTGTACAGAGATCTTCGATAAGTGAGACTGATTTGTTGGGTAGGGTTGGCGTACCCTGATGTTCTTGAGGCTTTCTTGGGCACGGAAAATGATCTCCATATCACACTAAGATGGGATATAGTTGGTAGGAGGAAGGGACGAGGGCGAGTGGATGAAGGTTGAGGTGGCAGCGGGCCAAGTTTGCGGCTTTATGTTAGGGTTTGCAAAGGGGTGAAGAGGTTGGACTGCGCCGCATCCACGTCTGCCCCCACTGCCCGAGGCCGCATCTATCCCGACGCCACGTATCCACATGCTGCGCAGACCGCCGACCATGATCAAGCTAGATCAGCTTGCAGTTCAGGAGGTCAAGGACACCCTCGCCGCAAAGCGAAAAGATGAGGAGTCCATGGTCCTCGACGAGGGAGAAGGAGACAGCTCCACGGCCCCTGCTCCCTTCATGGAGCAGGAGAAACGTAGAAGGGCGTTGATGACCCAATCGCAGCGTTTAGGGATCGCAGACTAGGTACGAGGTCATGCATAGGCACAAACTAAACTAATATCAGATCCTTCCACCGTAGCTAGGGTACAGAAATGATCCCAAATATAGCTCGTTCATGATAACACCCAGACTAGATGGTGTCCTTCTGAAGGAATTCAGCACGAAACACTGAGAAACGTATTAACACGGAAGTCGATAGAGAGATGCTCAAACGTACTATTGAGGTTCCTCGCGTCACAAAATAGAGCCAAATCGTTTCTTCCAAGGTGATTGCAAACGTTGCGGAGGGAATTCCATAAAACGGAAGAAGTCACACCCCGGTTGTCGCCCAGACCGTCGTGTTCTTGAAGAGCGAGGGCATCCAGGATGTGGACTGCCGCTCCCTCATACCGCTGCAGCGTTACGTACGAGATACCTAGATTGAACCTTTGGCGGGCGTTTAGCAAAGCTGAAATAACCACCCAAAAGCCTCCTACCTTGCTCGTATGTAAGTTGGATTCAACTCAAGCGCCCGCTGGTAGTAATAGATCGCCTCTTCGGGATGTCCGCCATTAGCCAAGGTGGCACCGATCCGGTTGTACAAGAGATAGTCGTCCGGGCGAACCTCTAATGCTGCTTCAAAGCAATCCTTCGCCTTCTCATATTCCTGGACCGTCGCGCTAAGGATGCTATTTTTCGCAGTGGTCTCTCACTCACCTCGCTCGTGGTCAATAGGACCCCAAGGGCAATTTGAACGTCCGCGTCAATAGCACCGCCAGGCACAGATCTCGCCATCTCGATCAAACAGCTGATGAGATCTTGCGCTCTGTCTGCCCTGGAGCGTGAATCGGCGTAGGACTCCTTCCATCTCCTCACCGCATCAGCGTAAATTTCCTTCCGGTTGACCCAATCCTCGATTGCATCATATGCATGACTCCGGTCGCCTTCGTTCGTGTAAGAAACTGCGAGTTCCAGCCAGGCTGCCAGCAGGGAAGGATCGAGTTCAACGGCGCGTCGAAGGGCTTGGATGGCCTTGTCCTCCCGTTCATTGGCTTGTTGCTTTACGCCTAGGTCAAACCATGCTTGCGCGTTCTCCGGATCGCGGAGCACAGCGGCCTCGTGCTCTAGAATTCCCTGAAGAACCCTAATTAATTCTTACCTCCTACTACCATTCCGATACTACTTACTTGTTCGACAATGTTGTGGGTCGTGTGGTGGATTGTAGTGGAGGACTGTCCAACAAGGTATGGGTTATTTTCTTGGAATTGATACTCGTACACTCGCTTGACTCCGGTCGCGGTAGCCTCCCATTGGTCCCAAGACCCTTGGAAGGTATCCCATTCTTTTCCTTGCAGACCTTGCTCTTGCAATGGCGGCACAATCAACCGGGCAGACGAGGCCCCTCTGCTCGCGTCCGCTTCGCCCCAATAAGCAGCGTATTCACGGTTCTCCCTCTCCCAATACGCGTCTTCTTCGTCCCCGTCTATCGAAGTCACTGTATCTTGTGTAGTTTCAAAATGCACAGATTTCCTGTGTTGGCCGAAAGTTGAGTTGTACTGACTCGTGTCTACTACTGATCGTTGCTGTAGACCCATGCCCATCGGTGCGTTTAACGGTCTTGACTGAGCTTCACTCGAGGTAGTAGTGGTCGCCTCCGATGCAGGAACCAGGTCGTTACCGTCCACAACGACCTCCTTATCGCGAACTTGTCGCATAAAGCTAAGGAAGGCCGAGTTCTTAAACTTAGGGTTCGTCTCCTCCTTCACGGCGTCGACGAGCATTCCTGCAGCACGAGCGAGTTCGTCGCCGTCAAAGGCTGTTTCTATTGGCGATGCGTGCTCAGCTCTGGGCTCTTGTTGTAGCGATCTTGTGAGCGCAAGAAATTCTTCATCCCAGGATACTGGCGGAAAAATAAGAAGGCTAGCTGAGATTCGATGAGGTAAATTCCCACCCTTGCTTGACGCTTGAGGTAGAAGATGTGGGGACATCATCTGAGAAACTGGCTGTATCACATGGATTCCATTGAACTGCTGACCCATATGCATGGGAGCCATAAGGGGCATTGGGGCAACGGCTAACGAGGCTCGTCATTTGTCCATATGAGGCAGCAAGGAGAAAACGCACAATGTTGCGGTATATCCGCATTCACCATCGATCCCTGCACGAATTGAATGCCAGTAGGTGATTTGGCCCGCTGCTCCTCCGCCGTGAGGAACTCTATGGCCCACCCTTTCACAGGAGTGTCGTGATGCTGAACCGCCTGTGCCTGCAGTTTCCATGGGGCATTTCTGGAGGGCTGGTTCGCGAAATGAGGTGTTTTCTGCAGCGGTAACGCCGCTGAGAGCCCGCTGAGGTCGAACGCTCGGGGTGCTGCACCCTGCGAGAAGAACTGGGCCGCTTCCGACTGAAGAGATTGATCTGCAACCCGAGACTGGTGGAATGCCTGTATATATAGGTGGTTTGATTGGTTGGAGAATACTTGCAATGATGAGGACGGTACCGCTCGGGATGGCCCTGCTCGGCTCGCTCCAAAGTAATCCTAATCGTCCGTATGTAAGACAATACATCCATATATATCGACAGGAATGCTCCTATGACAAGCCGGAGCTATCCGTTACCTGTTGAACGCCCCGATCCGTGTCCAAACGCTTGCTAAGCTGTTGCAAAGGGTTTGACGGGCCACAGTCGGCATTGTTGAGGAGGGTTCCCAGTGACATCTTCGCTTGGTAGCTATCGCGCAATCTTCCAGTCCCAGGAAAACCACACGCCGCGCGGGGTTCAAGTGCGGGACAAATCACATGTCAATCAGCGAATCGCATGGAAGCTCGACAGTCATGGAGTGCTTAGTGATCCGCATGACTTTAGCCTGCCAGAGAGGTCTAAAGAATTCGCCGATGGCGGACCCGTTCAGCATGGGTTTCATGTATTGAGAAATTCAGAAGACAGGGATAGATACACGCGGGTACCCGTTGGAAGGATCCACCTCCAATATCTCGCAGTCCAATGGGTGTCCACCACCGACTTGCGTTTCGATGCAAGCGAAATCTATGTCCTAACGAACGAGTAAGATCCCGGGGTCAACGAAGTAAGCCACACGCGCTCACAGTCTCCAAGCAGATCAAGGGGTGGTGCCAGATGCCCGTGTCGTAGACGACGCCCTGCGCGGTGCTCGCGACAAACGCTCTGAGAGTGCACATATCGGGTTTATCGTCTGAACCGAAGCGTGAGCACCTTGAGAGCATTTGCCGCCTCGGTGCTTACCTTCTCCATTGAGTGCGACGATGACTATATACGCCCTCCCTTGCTTCGTTAATGCGTATTCACTCACACCTGCAGCCCCGACGGCAAAGAATGCCTGGTTTGTGCACGGATGCCTCTCAAGCAACTTTACAACAAATACTTCTCCGACTTTTGCATCGATCGCCTTGGACCTGAACATCGACAGTGCGGTTTTAGCTCCTGCATCCTCGGGGTAAGACGACTTGACTGGAGCAAGCGCATGATACTTCATGGCCGAGCCTTGGTTTGCGGAGGTAACTTTGACTCCACGAGGAGCGGCGGTTGGTGTGGTATAAGCTTGTACGACATTGCCGTACGGTGCAAATGCTTCTGGAGTGAGTGGAAGGGCAGGAATAACTTTGGTCGATACACCCAATCCTTCAGGCGCTACGTGGATGGCCCCTTCAGATATTAAAGAAGGCTCGGCAGTGTCGATCGTCGTGGTCGAGTCGGTTTCGGGCCCACCGGACACACGTTTGCCTGTGATGCGCAGACGCTTCACGCCACCGTCGGGATGGATGGTAAGCCGTACGTGGCTATATCTCACGCCCTCTACGTTTTGGAGCTGGAAGTGGTGCCTGCGGTGGGGGCCGAGTTTTGTGCGCGGAAGGATTGAGGACCATGCCTCCTCTGGGACATTTGCGATATCCTATGGAATGTCCAAATGATCAAACCGCGTATCGCTTGACGCGTTTCTTACCTTTTCAGACAGGGTGGCATGAAGTTCTGCACTCTCAGGGTAATTGCCGACGAAGTTGGCAGTATCAATCTCGGCGGCTTCAAGATTCCCAGGTGCTCCCCTAAACCACCGAGGTGAGGCGTGCGTCAGAGGGCATGTTGTGTACGCACAGTTTGATGATGACCCAATCTTTATGACCGGGCTCCCTGCTGCGACGCGTTTCCCAGCCATCTCCCATATCCTTCCCTAGCGAAGGTTGAGTGAGTTTTACTAGGAGTGTGTAATGTAGTACCTCTGCCAGGTAGGAGCAGGTTTGACCCAACACCATAGTGTTGATCAGAGACAAGGATAGCTTGTCCACCCGAGTAGACCGAGGCAAGGTCAAAGGAAGAACATATGTGAGGGAACACAGGCGTCACAAACCCGTAGACGCGAAAGCGAGCCTGAGCGGTCATGAGTTCCAAAAATGCGATGCTCTGTGATGGTCACTCACAATGCCGCCATCGGGGTACATGTTGAGCTTGAGATGGCTAAATGCCTTTTGGGTACAGGGAATGGCGAATAGATGACGAGAGTTGGGCCCAAGGTCGACTTTGGGCAGGATTTCGACCCACTGGAAAGAGGTCCATAGCAAGTAAGGCGGAGAGGGACTGGCTCACTCTGTCGTCGTCATTGGGGGGGTCTTGACCAGTGACGGAGAACAAGGCCTGCACTGAAGCTTGTGGAGCCTCATTCCCTGCGGCATGGCATAAGATAAGGAGTAGACACATGGACACACGCACCATTGAAGTGAGAAGTATCAATATCAAAGCCAACAATGGTTCCTGGTGTTCCCAATTTCACTATGCACCTGGAGGGGGTCAGGGAAAGAGAACAGCAACTCGAATATGTACCAATCGGAGGTCGGATTGTGCCTACGACTTTCCCACCCGCTGTAGAGGGCACCATTAGGACCATACTGACCCTTGAGGCTCGGTGCAGGCTATGCAAGGGAGATCGATAAGCCGCGGTCAGTAGAGGAGCTCGGGATTCAGGGGGGACTTACCTCGACAAGGAGAAGATGGAAAGCCTCGGCGAAGAACTCGTCTGAAACAGAGGTTACACTGCCTCCTAGGGCCACGGAAGATATCTCTGTGGGCAAGGTCAATTCGACACTGACGATGGTCTCAATAGACCATCATGGATGATGGACTGACCAGTGGTGGAACCGAGTTTGGCGAACTCTTCGAGAACTAGTCGCTGGTAGGCCATGGAGGAGGGATAAGAGGGATAGGAGTAGATGGGAAAGTAGGAGATTAAGAAGCCTTACGCGGAGGAGATTGATTGACAGGAATGCCACTTGACACTTGATCCGGTGTCAGTTCACACACTCATCTGAGTCGACCCTTGCTTGAGCCGTCGCCGTCGTCGCCGTCGGTTACGGTGTTGAAAGGGGCGAGAGGGGCGAGCGGGGAGAGGAGCGGGGTGGCTGAGTTGCGTCTGAAACGGATTTGGACATGCCGAGGTGCGGCGGCCGGGCAGAGAGGGATGGGTACAAGAATCACATGGGCTGAGCGATGTATCCCTCGCTTGCTCCCACTTCTCCCACTTCTTTCTCCCACTTCTACTGCTCCACCGCTCAGAATACCCATGATCGACCACCTCCTCGGTCGTCCCAGTGTCTCGTGGAAGCGCAGCCAGGTCAGCACCCTCCCCCCTTTATCAGCCCATCGTTGTCGACGCCCGCCACCAGGTCTTCCTCATCGTCTTTTTCTGGCTCTGGAGGATCTCCAACGGTGCTCCAGATGGCCCACGTATATTCTACATTCGCCGCATAAACAGATTCCTTAGTCAGTCTCCACATCGCGCCCCTCAACCCTCCCGCACAGCGCTCACTAATGGGCGGTTTGTTCTCCAGAACGGTACACGCCGTGGCAGATTATCGTATCAACCCTCACAATAATTTATGGCGCAAGGCATCTCGACAGTATTCTCGGTGTTGGTTGTAAGCTCCATTCTCCTGCTCTCCTCTCCCGCCCAGAACTGAGCTCGTCATTGCCAGCCCCCGAACCGCTGGCACGACTGGTGGGTCATGCCCCCTGCCCCGCGTCAACCTCCCCCATTGAATTCCCTGTCCAGTATAGCCGTTCCTATTACCGCGCAACATGGATCGTCACGGGACTTGATGCTGGTCTGTGGCCTGTCTCCGCTCCGTTCGCAACCGCCCGTCTGACCACCTATCACCTATCAGGTTTCGCAACCGCGATGAACATCAAACCCAAGTGGCTGCGCGATCTCTGCTCTGTCCTCTTCTCTTTCTACTATATCTTCTATGCTAATGAAGCCGACGAAAAGGTAGCCTTTATCCTTCGCATCTCTATATCACTAATCTCTTCAACAGCTCCGTCGATTCCGTGCCACTTGTACGGTCGAGACGCTGCGGGTCACTTGGGAGAAGACAGGAAATCCCATCGTGAGCAAAGGCTTTACAAGTCTATAGCCTCCTTCACTAACAATATATACAGCTACGCATGATAACATTGTTCGACAGACCCTCCCTCCCTGTGGTTCGGCAAATCCTTATTCCTCGTCCACCAAATTCGAAACACCGCAAGCCTATCACTGCATGGTTATTTTGGTCGCGACCAGAGACAGAACTCGAAAGTACTACTGACCTGATCCTCGATTTCCCTGGAGGTGGCTTTGTGAGCCTGTCACCCACCCACCACGAGGAGCGATTACGTCGATGGGCGCTCCTGACTGGGCGTCCTGTACTATCTATTGATTATGGGAAAGCCCCGGAGTGTGAGCATTACCGATCCAGCGCAGTGATCGACACTGACTGAATGCATTTGTAGATCCATACCCTTGGGCAATCGAAGAGGGTTTCGATGTGTACCAGGTGTTGGTAGATTCTCAAGGTGCTGCGATCGGCATGTCAGGCAAGGTCTTCAACATCATTATGTCTGGAGACTCAGCGTTAGTACCTTCCCTACTTCTTGACACACCGCTGATGGTTTTCTGCAGAGGCGCCAACCTTGTTTGTGGAGTCACGTTCAAGATCCTGGAGAGCTCAAAGCCTATTCAACATCCAACGGCGCTTATCCTGAACTATGCTTGCTTGGATTTCAACTTTGGTTCTTGGATGTCAGCAACCAACCTTCAAGTCCTCAAGGCGGAAGCCTCTTCAGGCCACCTCCCCGGTGTAGCGGAATCTAAGGACCATTTCAATCATCGTTCGCCCCTCTCTGTGGTTCGAGATGTAGGGGAAAGACGCGTCCGTCGTCGAAAGAGCTGGGGAAAGAGCCTCACTGGCATCGCTTCGCGGCTTTCTTCTGGCTCTATCTATGAAACGCAACCTTCCCCCACTACACCGAAGACACCTACGAATCGTCCACGCGCCTTCACGTTGACTCCCTCTGGAGACGAAGCCGACGATGAGGAGTACTATCCGCTCGAAGAGCATGAGAAGCCTATCTCCCAGCGTGTTCGGTATACAGCCGAGACCCTCAGGCAACAGCAGCCAGAACTGGAAGTCGTGCTTGAGGAAGAGGATACCAAGGCGAAAGAGGCTCAAAAGCGGAGAGTCGGAACTAAGCTCACAATGACCAGCCGGACTGGATACTTCCAAGATCGCATCATCACTCCTGCAATGGTACGTGTGACATCTTGTTGCCGAGTCAGAACAGTCTGCTCACCTTCGTGACTGTAGATGCGGGCAATGGCTATCCTCTATCTTGGGATGGCTGATCCCGATTTCGAACAAGATTACCATATCTCTCCAATCTTGGCGCCTCCGTCATTATTGGCTAAGTTCCCACCAATGCTCATGACCTGCGGCGAAAAGGACCCCTTTGTGGACGACACGGTCATCTTTGCAGGGCGAGTGCGTGAAGCCAAACGTGCGTGGAAGTCTGAATACGAGGAGAGGCTCCGTAACAAAGGTGCCAAATATTCGGAATCCCTAAGGATGACCAGTCTCGACAGTGCCAAGTCTCGAATTCTACATGAGTCGGAAGAAGATTGGGTACAAATGGAAATTTTTGAAGGTTGGAGCCACGGCTACCTGCAGATGACAGCCTTAATGCCGGAAGTGAAGGGAGTTATCAACCGGATCGGTGAATGGGCCGATGGTGCATTCTTGCGCTTTGGACGCAGAATATTGCCCGCACAACCTCCTCGAAATTCTCAGATTGCTCGAGAGATTTCCCCGCAGCCTGCTGGTACTCGACGTGGCAGCCATAGCAAGAGGCAAAAGCCCGACATGGACCCGGCGATTGTGTTGACATCTGGGACGGAGACGGAAGGAGAGGGATTGACGATGGTGACAAGGAAGAGGCGAAGCCCACCGCCTAGTTTCAGTACATCGAGCACAGTGAAGCCATCTCATTCATCAGAGGAGACTCTGGTAGGAGGCCCTACACCTGGGGTAGGAAGTCCTGGTGCTGTTTTCGGAAACACGAACCCAGCCAAAGTGGCGATGAAAATATTGACAGAAGCAGAGCTGATGAGACGGCGGCGGGCGGACGCTGTGGAGGGAATGTAATTGCTAGCTAGCTTACTCTGTTGTAGCAGTGGATCTATCTACTTGTTGTGCTTTAAATATTCCGTGCCGTGGATGGAGCATCGGCAGGGTGGTGAACAAAGGCCTCCCAACTTGGGGCCCTTCGCTTTGAGCGAAACTTCCGAACGACCTGGCCAACCTCGACCGCCACAAACTTATGGTCAACACCCTCTTCGCTCGTCATGGACGCTCTCGACGGCCAGCAAACTTCCATATCGATGCATGAACGTGTACCAATCCCGCGGGTGAATCGCCGAAGTAAACGACCTTCGCTCTCTAAAAGCATGGGAGCCGGGGAGAGCAACTTTGCGGTGGATCCCAGCTTGAATGACGATCCCCTTCAACGTGTCCAGCAGCAGCACGCCGAGGCGAGTACGTCGCAACCTTCGCCGCCGAACACCAGCTGCATTGTTGGGCCCAAGCCTGTGCACCAGCAGCAACCACACCATCCGTATCCCAACCATCACTCTCCACCTCATCCCATTCTCGGCATCAACCATTATACCCATCCATACACACCCCAAGATTCGTCATATCACCCCGACCCGCATTCCTGGCCTCTACCCTCTCCCTCTCCTGCCGCCTTCCGCGAAGCAGAGATGAAGAGCGAGCCGGTCTCCTCCGCCTCTGGCCCCCAATCGTCTAGCCCGTCAATGGCGCCAGCAGAGGCGATGGGCAGAGGCGCCGTGCGGCTTCCGCCCATCCTCCAGGTCGAAAAGCAACACGTTACCACCACCGCGACACAGGCTGCAAGCGCAAGCAGGCGACGGAACGATGCTATTTTCAAATGTCCTGTGCCGGGCTGTGGCAGTACTTTTACGAGACGATTCAATCTCCGAGGTGGGTAGCGGTTTCCCTTCTGTGCCGCCTCGGCTCCGGGAGAGACACAACGCTGTGCTGTGCAGGAGCGAGCACATATGCATAATCTCCCAAACAAATCTCAGGAGCCCAGCGTGCTGACAGTGTTTTCTCTTGTTCTTGTATCTAGGTCATCTGCGTTCACATACGGAGGAAAGACCGTTCGTTTGTTCATGGCCTGGGTGCGGGAAAGGTTTCGCGCGAAGCCACGACTGCAAACGACACCAAGCGCTGCATACCGCCAAGTCAGGCTCACACGAGTGCATTGGATGCGGGAAGAAGTTCTCCAGGCAAGATGCACTCAATCGGCACCGTACGCAATTTTTATCTCAACACTCGCGGTGGTTGGATAGGCGCGCTAACGGAATTTACAGTCAAATCTGACGCTGCGATGTTGTGTCGGGAGTTTCTGAGTGCGCATCAGGTAATCTCACATGAAGACAGCCAAGCGGCGCTTGGCAGCAGGCGGCACAGCCGAAGTGCAAGTGCGGATACCCGGATGAGCGGTCAAGCCCCGACGCCTGTTGTCGCTTAACACTATTTTCTATGGCCAACGATCTTGTTACGGTTACGGAATTGACTGGGTTTTATTAGGAACGACATTCTGTGGTGCTTAGGTCGTTTGTGTGTCTGAGCATGCATTAGCGGTTTCTGTGGTTTCTGTCTCTGTGCGGATATTGAGCCGGTATATACGGTGCTGATGCTGATGCAGATGCAGATGGGGGTGGGGATACGGATATGGTCATATGGTCATATGGTCATACGGATAATGGATAATGGATGATGGATGATGAGACATGAGACATGCGGACTCAGTGCTGTGCGCTGTGCCGTGCGAAAGCATTTGCCATTTGCCGCTGCCGGTAATAAAACCAACCCGCCTAGGGGAAGGCTGGTGTTTAGTGAATCCCAATCCCTTTCATGTCCGATCGTGGTGAGCCGCAAGCCGTGTAACCCGCAGGAGCGTCACTGATACTACCTCGATTACTCCAGAGACGTTCTATGAGAGCCGGCCATGCAAAAGGCGAAGGATTGAGCAACCAACCGCTCCTGTCCAAAGCCCCCCATCCACACGCGTTCTTCGCTCGGCTTCTTCCCCCCAAAATACCCAGAAATGTGACTGCGATATGGTACTCGATGATGAGCCTGAAAACCCCGGGGCAACGATGACGGCAGTCGTGTGCGCAGGGTGCGTGTCTCGGCGGCAAATTATGGGTGTCTATGAGCGTCGAATGTGCTGACGAGGAAACATGTCTGCACTCGCGTAGGTGCCTTCAAGCAGTCCCACTCTCTTTCATGCGCATCTGCACCTCGAGCATCCCCTTGCCACCGACGCCCCCCCTAGTATCCGACACTCCAACTTCCCCTGGTTCCCCACGCACACCAGATTATTCGACCTCGGACTGCACGGAAGACCTTGGTGTCTCCGCAGCCCTCCTTCGTTCCCGCCTCGCCGAAGCCGCCGCTGCTCTCGAAATGTCTGCCAACATCAAGTGCAATCTTAAGAAGCGGCGGCGCGGTGATGGCTACGATGACGACGGAAAACCACCCGCTTCTAACCTATATTACTCGTCTGGCTCTGATGGAAATTTGAAACCTATGAATAATGCGCCCTCGCTCGTGTATGGTCCCGGATGTCACAAAGTGTTTTGCAAAGACTGCATTATTGAAACTCAGGATGGGTCAGTTTATACCCTTTTTACCTTCTTCTATTACTTGTTTTACCTCGTTTTCACACTCACAACTGACAACCTCTCGCCTCTTAGACATGTAGCCTGTATCCAATGTTCCGACTCGGACTACTTCCTTGACTGACCCACCTGTTGTCTCCCTCTTCTCGGCCTTTGTCCTCCGATCATTCGCAGTGTCATACCACCGCCATAGTCTCGCCGCCTGTCTCGTTACCGTTTCCGTCCCTGTCTGCATCGAGAGCCGCAAAGTCGCTCGTTCTCTCATCGTTGCGGTAATACTCCTTCCACTTTCCTTGAGCTCATACATTTCTCTGGATAGTCTGTACTACTTGCAATCATTCCCCAGCCAAATGCCTGGGTATGGAATGGAAACTCCTTCTCGTTATGCACCGCTGTTTTTCCATTACCATTTCCGCCCGGTGTCCAGGCCTCTTGCCTTTTGCATCAAAGTAGAAAACAACACCTGGAGAATTTGCCTATCTGGCAGGTCGGCCACCTTAACTTAACCTCCACCTGAGATAAATTCTATTGTCAGGGTCTAATTCGGTGTCTCCGCCGTTCTCCGCCCCCGACTCCCGGGGTGGGTATGACGCGTTACGAAGGAATCCCGTGCTGTACGGCATGGAGTGATCCCCGAACCAGCGACGTGCGCCCCTGAGCAAACCAAGAAGGTGATTTTACGGGTATAGAGGATATGCTGAGGAACACCCTACCATATGGCCAGCATGCCGTCACACACCGGTTCGGAGAACCATTGAGCTCTGTGACACCATATTGTGGTGAGTCTGACCTAATACTTAGGCGCCACCACCTTGGCGATACTTTGGTAACCACACTCTCTCTGACCATTGGCTGAAGTAGACCCGTCCGTGCACCAACGCTTCTCTGCAATGAACGAGGAGCCAGAACGCACACTTGGTTCCCACAATGCGGGATTCCCTTCGGACTATGGCTTGTGGCAAACTTGAGGTCGCTCCTCCGCACATCCGACTCTGTTGTGGCTGTGAAACTGAAAGGTAAAACACTCCCAACCGTACGGTGAGGATCAAAATTGGTGAGCATCGGCGATACCCGTCGATCGCATGATGGCGGGGTGCGGCAGTATCCAATTACTTGCGGTACAGGATATGTGAGACTCGAGGCACAGCTTCTGTGCCTCTTCTATCAATTGCAATGCCATTCGAGTGGAGAGGCGCCTGTACCTGGGCCCCCTGGGACACGGTACCATTGAAGGAAAAACAAACCACATTGTGCCGAATTGCTTCCAGTGTAGACACCTTATAAGGTCTTCAAATCCCTAATACTCAACTGATAGGCGAATCAGGCCAGGCCTGGAACAAGATGGTTTGTGGCTTGATTTAGTACGTAACATCTGCCTGCTGTTTGCATACATTGGCTTGGTACTGACACGCAGAGCCATGACCACAAGTCAATAAGTCTCCCCCAAGCGAAGCCAGTGAGGCCCGCTGACCGTCTCCTCCACTTCCTTCTTCATCTAGAGACGCATCTCCAAAATTAGTGCATATTGTAGGAATGAAACGGCCGACTCACAGCAGGACTTCTACCACGGCCCTCGAAATAAGCCAGGAAGAATTCCTTTGCGATCATCCCGTCGTTTACCCTCCCCAATTCAGGGAAGATTAACGTCTGGCTGCAAGGATCACTGAATGGGCCAGGGCGGGTTATCAACACATGCAGGGGTTGGTGCTTGGGCAGTGGCGAGTTCGGGAAGATGCCTTTGAGTTGTTGCATAGGCTCCTCGAGGGCCTAAAATGGTTGGAGAAAAAGAAAAAGAAAAATCACTATGAGGTTATGCCATGACTAAAAACCGACCAAGAATAATAGCGCCGAACATACGTACATCTTCTTGCTCCCTGTCTATTACACCTGTCTTCCTGGCTGCCTGGATTCGACCCCTGACAGCACGAACGAAGCCATCCCTAATATGTGTGAAGGAGGCCGACCTAGTTGGAACTTCATCCGAGGACAAACGAGTATAAGATTTTACAATGGGAATTTCGCCGAGGGTGGTACGCCACCAGGTCAGGAGAATGCAATCCAAAATGGTTAGTGGCATGAATAAGGATGATATCGTTGCAGGGAGACTGACCTATCCTAAGACCGCAAGTGGTGTTCTCGACTAAGAAACGAATTGTATCTTCGGCATTCGCGTTTGCTGGTGGCTGTCATGGACACAAACCCAACCAGGCAGAAATAGACGTTAGAACGGTTCGGTTCAGTTTCATACAGGAAACGAGAGTTGGTCCACCCCACCCCCCAAAAAAACGGTCGTTTATTGAGAAGCAACTGAGAAGGGACAAACTCACCGAAACGTCTCGCAAATCTGCGTAGAATCCGATCGAATAGACAGAGATACCCAGGAAGGGGATGGTCTTTGCCCCACAACCTAGAAGGCTGAGGGGAGGTCCTCCATCGAGGCACAAAGTCGTTGGGAATTCGACTTTGGTTGCCGGATCCTCTGCGGAATATGGTTATCCTCGGGTTCAACGGAAGAGGGCAGGCATACGGCGAGTTTTCGTGTTTGCGGGTGACTCTGCGTGGACTTTCTGTCTTGAAAAGTAATATACCCCAGTGGCTATGAGGCCGGCCCCGACGTAAACAAGAGTGCGCCTTGGGGTGGGATCTGCGTCTTGGTGATATTGATGGTTCCAGGAATTCGGTTGTTCGGCATACCCCCGGTTCCAGCCTAGTCTGAGCGGACGGTGTGGCGTCCACAAACGGTTTGAGAGAGTCAGACGAAGCCGCTGCATCGTCGTATAGACTTTGCGATAGGTTGGGTCCTTCAACACTCTACATTCCTCTACTTTTACGAACTGACTAAATACACCGTGAACGGGAAAACGTGTAGCCCGCGGAGGGTCCGTTGTCGGTGTCGGTGGGCTCGGCAATCTGTAGGAAGAGAAAAGATAAGGACTTGGGGATCGAACCCGGGACTTCCCCATTTCCAAGGCGCTCTACCACTGGGAGCTGGGAGGAATCATCAACTCCAACTCCAGCATGACGCCTATAGCACTAATCTAATCGTCACAGGGCTCAGTGGGCGAGGATCAAATCGTAGAACGACGTGGACGAGGGATCAAACCGTGAGGGGACTGACTATAAATACATGCAATAGACGAGACGTCATAAAGAGAACAGATAGGAGGACAAACCTCACAAGAAATACGAGACGCAAGCGAGACACAAACATGAATGGTTTTACCCAAAAAAAACCCCGATCTGGCACGTTCTTCGTGCGCTTGACGGCTGCGCAGCTTTACAATCGGTTTTGCGACTTCTAAGACTGCGGGTGGAACCTCTGCGCCCCTAAGTGGCGCCCAGCTTCTATGCCGCTGAAATGCCATCCATTCGAGTGGAGATACCACCACATTTGTGCCGCACCTTTCCGGTAGAGACATCTAATTAACGTCTTCAAATCCCTAATACTGTAATCACTAAAATTGTTGCAACGCGTAACGTCACGCCCACGGGTTTGGGGTAGTAATAACGCAGATGGGTCCTGTCTCAACTGGGCAAGAAAGATATTAGAAAATTAGAAGAAATTCTTAAATGTATATAAAACAGAAAATAATAGGATCGAATATGATTAGAGGCTCCTTGTAGCTTTCTAATATCGGTCGTCAAAGTGGTGCCAAGGTTGCAAGACCACCCAGTGGAAATTGCCAATTTTGCCGCATGCTCTACCACTTATTACCTACAATGGACAACTTTGTTTCAAAATAACTATTCACTACTTACAGAAATCCAATTCTTGTTATACGACTAGCTACGAAACTGAGACAGCAAGAACTGTTATGCGTTACGGTCAACTGGCTCAGTCCGTAACGTAACGCCACCCTTTGGTTGCAACAATTTTAGTGATTACAGTACTCAACTGATAGGCGAATCAGGCCAGGCCTGGAACAAGATGGTTTGTGGCTTGATTTTTGAATGTAAGATCTGCCTGCCATTTGCATACATTGGCTTGGCACTGACACGCAGAACCATGACTACAAGTCAATAAGTCTGTCTCCTAAGCGAAGCCAGTGAGGCCCGCTGACCGTCTCCTCCACTTCCTTCTTCATCTAGAGACGCATCTCCAAAATTAGTTCAAATGGTTAGGATTGCGCCATCAGAAACGGCCGACTCACAGCAGGACTTATACCATGACCCTCGAAATAGGCCAGGAAAAATTCCTTTGCGATCATCCCGTCGTTTACCCTCCCCAATTCAGGGAAGATTAACGCCCGGCTCCAGGGATCACTGAATGGGCCAGGCCGGGTTATCAACACGTGTAGGGGTTGGTGCTTGGGCAGCGGCGAGTTCGGGAAGATGGCTTTGAGTTGTTGCATAGGCTCCTCGAGGGCCTAAAACGGTTGGAGAAAAAACAAAAATCATCACCATGAGGTTCTGTCCTGACTAAAAACCGACTGAGAATAATAACGCCTGAACCTACGTACTTCTTCTTGCTCCTTGTCTATTACACCTGTCTTCCTGGCTGCTTGGATTCGACCCCTGACAGCACGAAGGAAGCCATCCCTAAGATGTGTGAGGGAGGTCGACCTAGTTGGAACTTCATCGAGTATAAACGAGTATAAGATTTTAGAATGGGAATTTCGCCGAGGGTGGTACCCCACCGCAGGGCCAGGAGAATGCAATCAAAATGGTTAGTGGCATAAATAAGGGTGATGTCGTTGCAAGGGGGGCTGACCTATTCTAAGACCGCAAGTGGTGTTCTCGACTAGGAAACGAATTTTATCTTCGGCATTCGCGTTTGCTGGTGGCTGTCATGGACACAAACACCCAACCAAGCAGACGAAATAGAAGTTAAGAACGGTTTAGTTCAGTTTCATACAGGAAATGAGAGTCGGTTCACCCCGCCCCACCCAAAACGGTCGTTTGTTTTGCGATGTTGAGAGGGAACTGATGGGGGGGGAGAAACGACAAACTCACTGAAACGTTTCGCAAATCTGCGTAGAATCCGACCGAATAGACATAGATACCCAGGAAGGACACGGTCCGTACCCCACAACCTAGAAGGCTGAGGGGAGGTCCTCCATTGAGGCACAATGTCGTTGGGAATTCGACTTTGGTTGCCGGATCCTCTGTGGGTCGTGGTTATACTCGGTCTCAAGTGACGGAAGAGGGCAGGTAAACGCCTGGCATACGGCGGGTTTTCGTGCTTGCGGGTGACTCGGCGTGGACTTTCCGTCTTGCAACGTAATATACCCCGATGGCTATGAGGCCGGCCCCAACGTAAACAGGGATGCGCCTCGGGGTGGGGTCTGCGTCTTGGTGATATCGATGGTCCCAGAAAAGCTTCTCCTTGTTCGGTTGTTCGGCATACCCCCGGTTCCAACCTATTCGGAGCGGACGGTGTGGCTTCCAGACACGTTTTGTAAGAGTCAGACGAAGCCGCTGCATCGTTCGTGGCAAGGTGCAAGGGGACGCCTTTGTGATCTCACAAGGGGAATGCTATGGAAAGGCGTTGATCCTCGTTCAAAAGTACTTAAATAGTCCAGAGAGTACGATACGATACGTCAAAGGAATTCAATCTGCCTTTCCCTCCTTCTCCATCTCGTTAATTTTCGCGTTCACAGCCAGTGCCCGTCTCACGGTCTCGATCACACCAATAGTATGGTCAAGTGAGAAGTCTGGAAGTTTCTCTTCGCCAAAGAAAGTCCTGACCCACTCGACTGGCATGTTGCCATCCTTGTCGTGCATCACCAACTGAGCGAGTACCGGTTCGGCACGAGAGACGATTCGTTGTTTACCGTTGAGGTACGTGACTCCACTCTCTCTCTTCATCTTAGCGCGCGCAATGTCCATTTCAGTGGCTGCCACTCCATTGGTCCCGTCGAGAAGGTCTTGAATCAATTTGAGGTTCGGAACGGTCTGATCGCCTTCGCGAACGTCGAGATGGACCTATAAATCGCCATTCAGTGAATTGATGAAAGAACCAGCCTCTTGTGTTTCACCAAACTGCCATCGTGCTCAATCGCATTATGAAGGTTCAGGTCGGCGAGGCTAAGTTTTCCGCCGTGACTACACTTCAGGAATCCCGCTGCGGTAATGAGACCCGCCAAAGGCAGTGATAATCCATAGACCTCTCTCAAGGCCCCCATGATTTGCAGAAACCCTAGATCCTTTCCATCACGGGGTCTACTCGAGTATTAGATGTTTCCTGAAATCTGAGCAAGGGGCAATGCTTACAAATACCCATGATTGGCGAGCGAGTTGAGGGCAGGACAGGGGCTGCGGCTAGCTCCTGCCTCGGGGGCAACCCACGGGTGCTTCGTGTCAGCCATTCGATAGTAGATGGGTTCCAAGGTTGAAAGGGGGTTCAAGTTCGAGCTGTTGTTTGGCCTGGGGCTTCTCCCCTTTGAAAAACCCCTGAGGTTTTTAGTGTTCCTGCAGGGTGACGTCATGTACGATGCCATGACGGAATCAAGAGCCCGAAATAGCTGTGAGGTCTCTACAATACCTGCAAGTGGGGTAAATGGCCATAGGCCAGGCAGCTCTGTGCACAGTACACAAATCGACCATCTGCAGCACTGCCCACCGTGGAACTTTCAAGGGCCACCATGCGGGGAGATGTATCCGGTTCATTCACCCGCTTGTCCGGTCTTCTCCGGTGTCTGTTGGCCCCCATGCCCGCACCGCGCGCCGCGCGCCACACGCCGCGCGCACTCCCTAGCCACAATTGTATGGATGAGTTCAACAAAATGTGTATTGGATGGGCGGCAAGATAATAAGGTATGCCACAAGATAGTTTTCTTCTAAATGATACAAGAATGTAACTTGATCGGTTTAGCCATTGGGCCCCGCGCATGTACAAGCAAGCCTCTTAGGATCGAGTCCGACCAGAGGAGTGTTAAATGAGCGAGGGGGTATTGCTGTGGCAAGAGGGTGATATGGAACAAACAAGGAACACTAATCCCAAAAGAAAGCGGGCATAATGAAACAATTTAAGGTTGGTGTTTGTGTAAGCTTCTCATGGGTATCGCAGCGCCCGTGTCTCAACAGACGCTCAAATTCGATTATTGGCCCCCTGTGCGACGAGCAGGCGAAGGAGGCGTTCCCTCCCCTGTTCTCGTTCATGCTCGATGTCATCCAGCCCGGCCTTCCGTATACCACCAGCACTCATTGGCATCTGTCGCATGGCCTCTTCACGCTCCTTCTCGTCAAGGAAAGTGAACTGCTCTTCCCCATCACGCGCGTAGAGCGTATTCCGACCATAGTACGTATCGCGCGAGTGTCGGCTTTCTGTGTCCGCGCCGTCAGATTCGTACCCACCAGCATGCGTGCTCTTGCTCTTGCGCGGTTCACGACGTGAGAAGGGAACTAAATTCGCCTGTTGTGGATCCTCAAGACCAGCATGCATGCGGACGAC
>WNFL01061900.1_pt1 | contig 27953 bp, 33 predicted proteins | sample 5400361 | NCBI WGS metagenome assembly WNFL01 (sample SAMN13153351, study PRJNA577476) | soil metagenome | isolation source: 40 cm soil on Douglas fir-dominated hillslope | place: USA:California | collected 2013-09-17
AGAGGAAGGCATGGAGAGAAGAAAGGCAAGAAAGGGAGGTGACGGGGTTTGAAAGTTTGTGTGCAATTTCGGCCTGCCCTGGATGATGCCCAACGCTCGGCTCGAAATGAAGAGTGGGGATTGGGTGTAATGGTTGACCCCTTTCCCCTGCCTATTTTCCCTTGTTTCCGGCCCCCTGTTGTCCTTGCTTTGTTTCCTTTCTTTGTAGGTGCGTGCTCTTGCGCCCCTTTGCATGCCAATTCTTTATATACCTTGCCCGCCGATGGCCTAACAGCCAGCCAGTCGACGTTGTTCCTAACATCTCACTCTGCTTGCTTGAAAACCCCAAGCCACCCTCGCTGGATGCGTTACACTGGGTGTACATGGGGCGCCCTTTCGCACTCGACACTGAACGTCAAGTTCGCTGGAATCTATAGGGTGAAATGCGGGTGGGACCAAGGTTTAAGGTTTAAGTTTGACCCCTAACCAAAAAAAATATTCTGAGTTTCGTGGCTGTTGCTAGGTTTGTGCTGCATGTATATCGGTTAGAAATGCTCTTTTAATTATCATCATGTTACGTCAATCAATTCCATGGGCTTATTGCGCGAGCCCTGAAAAACTATCAAGTTCGAAAACAGACATATCCCATATGTAGCCGGTGCCATATTTACGCCGCGCAGTTTCTACACGGTGCCTGTTTACAACTTCTCGATGCTTCGGGGGAGATCCGTTCTACATCATATACCTAGATTTTTCTGGCTAGGCACGATCGAAATGTTCTCGCACGCCTTGGATTTTCGCTTATTCGGCGCAGTGGATACACAACAACAAACCATCCCCGTCTATCCACAGTTTGTTGACCAACCTCTGCGCCTCGCACGAGCGTCCCACATCTTGTGGTTTTAACAAGTAGCCACGCTTTTCACCACAAAACCGCGTGGGCTGCTGTGACTGAAATTCGCTCTTTTGATTGCAAGCATCTACCTCTTCTCCAACTTCTCCCTCTCCTCCCACTTCTCCCTGCCTTCCCTTTTACAAGTACAAGCACCCAAGCAAGCATGGAATTCCACTCCACAGTCCCACCCCTTGACCTTTCCCCACTTGGGAACCTCACTATCCCTCAGTTCATGCTCGACAGCACGCCCGAGGTCCAAAGCCTCGGGCTTCGGCCCGCACGCGACGCCGCGAGCGCGACGTGGTTTGTCGAAGACGAGACGGGAAAGCGGTACGATCTTGAGACTGTCAAGCAGCGTGTGCACGGACTCGCCAATGCGCTTGCGGGCACGTGGGGCGTCCAGGACGGTGATGTTGGTGAGTATTGTACTGCTCCCTTTCTTTGGGGGGTCCTTGATGACTGACTGAATTGCCCTGGCTCACTCTGACCTGACATTGACGCTTCTGGGTACTACAAACTCGCCAGTGTGCACGTTCTCACCCAATCATATTGATTATCCCGTTGCGGTGTGGGCTGTTCATCGGCTATGTGCAGCTGTTTCGTACGTTTGGTTTTTTAATTTGTGTTTATTCCAGAAGGACTGATCGATGGTACGTTTCCTAGGCCAGCAAATCCCTCCTACACGGTGGACGAATTGAGTACGTCCCGTTTCCATCCCTCCAGAAGGCTGGCTACGGTTTCCACACTCCTCGGAACATCGCGACCACCGCTAGCTCTGTCCCTCAAATACTAAAACACTACTCTGGCGCGACCCACACACAGTCTACCAGATCCAAGCCTCGGGCGCGAAATCACTCCTGACCTCCCTTGCTTCCCTACCAATCGCGCTTGCCGCCGCAGAGAAGACGGGCATCCCGCACACGCGAGTCGCCGTGTTTGACAGTCCCAACTTACCACCAGGTCCGAAGAGGGTGCCCTTCGCCACTGTTGGGGAATTGATTCAGACCGGGTTGACCAGTCCACCCGCGTTTGAAGAGAGGCGACTCTCAAAGGGCGAGGCCGCGCACAAGCCTGCATTTTTGTGCTTTAGCTCCGGGACGACGGGGCGGCCCAAGGTATGAAGGTGCAGCGGGATCAAGGGGCACTTGGAGTTGTACTGATTTGCCCCTCCCCATTCCTTTTTTTGGCATTAATTAGGCTGTAGCCATCTCGCATTATTCAGTCACGACAAATGTGATTCAGCACGCGTCGTTCAATCACAACCCTGCCGTTCCTCAAGAAAAGCAGCGGTTCCGACCTGGAGATGTCTCGCTCGGCGTCCTGCCATTCTACCATATTTACGCGATGGTCGTCCTCCTCCACGTCACTACGTTCTTGGGTGTAAGCAGTCTATACCATTCCCAAGAGTGAGGGCACTGTATTTACCTTTATTTTCAGCATGCAGTGGTCGTAGTTTCAAAATTTGACTTCAATAGCTTCCTCTCCTCAATCCACAAATACTCCATCACACACCTCGCGATCGTCCCTCCAATGGCAATGCTCATGGCCAAACACCCCGCTTCGTCTCGCGCAAAATATAAGAATATTCGTTGCTGCATGGTCGGTGGAGCACCTGTATCGACAGAACTGGCGACCCAGCTGAACGCAATGCTCCCGGATGACGCCGTCGTTGGTCAGGGATACGGCTTGACTGAGTCGTCAACGGTCATTACGATGCAGCCCGTTGAACACCTGAAGGGCGTCCCAGGAAGCGCCGGTAGGCTCATTACAAACTGCATCGCCCGTGTGGTCAAGCCAGATGGGTCGCTTGGAGGCATTGGAGAAGAAGGGGAGCTAGTTATCAAGAGCCCTGCCACACCGTTGAACTACTACCTTGGCAATGTGCAGGCGAACAGGGAGACGTTTGTAGATGGATGGTTGAAGACCGGAGACGAGGTCTATTTCGATAAGGTGGGTGTTCGATCCGGGGTTAAAAGGCTAGGACCAATCGCTGATGAGCCTTGAACCCTCATAGGATGGTAATCTCTTTATTGTAGATCGCCTCAAAGAGATCTTCAAAGTACGAGGTTTCCAAGTCGCACCCGCTGAGCTCGAGGGTTTCCTCCTCGGACACGAAGCGGTCGTAGACGTGGGTGTGGTCGGCATTCCCGATCCTTATTCGCAAGATGTTTCAGCAGCCTTTGTGGTACTATCAGCAGAGTTTGCAGATGCGGCTAAACGTGATCCCAAGGAAGAAGAGAAGATCAAAGAATCCATCGCTCAGGTCCGTTACTGTTATGCCCCCCCTGCGGTTCGCAGACGCTCAACTAGCCCCACCCCGACAGTATGTGGCTGCAGGGAAGACACGGTACAAATGGCTCGATGGTGGGGTCCATTTTATCGATGCGGTACCCAAAAATCCGAGTGGGAAAATCCTCGTGAGTGCTCTTCCCGTTCGTTGTGAATCGATATTTTAATCTCATCCCTGGAATGCAGAGACGGGTACTTCGGGAGGTTGTCAAGGAGAAAGGATTGGTGGGGCCTGGTAAAACATGGAGAGACAATGGCTCCAAGTTGTAGATCTGTTGTCAGTATTTTGCCTACCCTTTCATTTGGTTTCAAGTTCTCCTCTACTGGAAAAAGTAAACGACATAAGACAGCAGGTGATTGGCTTGTGGCTAGATGGGGTACGCCCAGCATTATGACATCGAGGCGTTATCAATGAACGAACACCCGTCCATCATTATTCTCCAAAAAAGTCTCTTACGTCCCAATAAATGATGCGGACCGAGTGCCGGGCACAGGGTCTGTCTGCTATTACGGTAACGCCTGTAATACACTCAACTAAGGGACGGAGTAAGGGGTATGAGGCTGTTAGCCAGGAAGCTAATAAAAAGCTAGGTGCGTTGACGTGATATCAGGTATAGCGTAAACCAAAGGCATGGATAAGCGAACATGAGCGGTGATGAAGAGCTATGGTAAAGGTCAGGCAGGTGGTGAATAAAGGGGAAGCCGGTATGCAAACGAGCCGGGCGATTGGGGGGTTTATTGCTGACGCGAATCAGAATTATTCTCTTCCTCTCCGATCTACATCCAATGTGAATGAGACAGAAAAAAAACGTCCAAGAGGTGCTCGCGTGCCTCTCTGAAAGAAATGAATGGGTACTCCTGTATATCATCCCAGCGACGAAGGATCTTTCTTTCGTTGCTTACAGAGGCTATCGACCCTTTCGTCATGGAGTTGATACGAGTCCTCATGGACACCTAAACGGGTCACATCGCCTGGGTGGAATAAGGACCGACTTTCAGTGATACTTGCGGCTTCAGGGCAGGGTTTCCCAGTCTTTGGCGGTTTCGAGGGTGACGGACGCTGGTGCGAGCTTGGATTTCTGTAAAGCGTGTAATTCTGGCGCCCATTGCCCGTAGCTTGACTTCGAGGTGCTCATAGCCGCGATCCAAGTGATCAATGCGACGCACCACCGTTTCGCCGTCGGCCACCAGGCCGGCAAGAACCAAGCAGGCGCTCGCCCTCAAGTCGGTGGCTGTCACCGTAGATCCAGAGAGCTGCGGTATTCCGTTGACGATGGCGCTGTCACCTTCGACACGGATGTTCGCGCCTAGGTGGTTAAGTTCGGCCACGTGCATCAAACGGTTTTCGAAGATGGTTTCGGTGACCAATGAAGTGCCTTTGCCCAAGGCCAAGAGCACCATGAACTGAGCCTGCATGTCGGTGGGGAATCCTGGGTAGGGGGCGGTTTGCACATCCACTGCCCCGATGGTACTGGGTCTTGCGACGGTGATGCGATCGCCGTCGATGTCTACTTCCACACCGACGGCCCGCAGCTTGCCAATGAGCGCCATCTGGTGTTCCACCACGCCAACGCCGCCGACCACCGTCAAGGGGTCGCCAGCTAAGGCACCGGCGATTAAGAATGTCCCGCACTCGATACGGTCGGCTATGACGCGGTGGATGTAGGGCCGCAGCTCGGTACATCCCCGGACGGTGATTTCGTGGGTGCCGGCACCTTCAATGTCGGCGCCCATGGCGCAAAGAGCGGCGACCAAGTCGATAACTTCGGGTTCTCGGGCGCAGTTGCGTAGCACCGTGGTGCCGCGCGCCAAGGTAGCGGCGAGCAATAGATTTTCGGTGCCGGTGACCGTCGGCATGTCGAATACCACGTCGGTACCGCGGAGGCCTCCGGGGGCCGAGGCAAGGACGTAGTCGTGCTCTAGCTCGATTTTCGCACCCAGGCGATTGAGGCCTTTCAGATGCTGGTCAATAGGCCTGGCCCCGATGGCGCAGCCACCAGGCAGTAACACCTTAGCAGAGCCGAAGCGCGCCACCAGAGGGCCTAGCACCAAAATCGAGGCGCGCATGGTGCGCACCAACTCATGAGGCGCCTCGTACTGGGCTATGCTGCTGGCATCCAACTCCAACACGTCGCCGGCGCGCTTGGTACGTACACCCATGCGTTCGAGCACTTGGGTGAAGGCGCGCACGTCGGCCAGGTCGGGTACGCCCTGCAGCACACTGTTGCCGCTGGAGAGCAGCGCTGCAGCCATGATCGGCAGACTTGCGTTTTTGGAACCGGAGACTTGCACTTCGCCGCGCAGGCGCACGCCACCTTGGATTTTGAATGCGTCCATCAAATACTCTTTCTTTCTTTAGTTTGGGGATGGTTCCTGCCTTCAAGGTGGTCGCTAGGCTCTGCGGGGGAATCTTGGCCCGTGTGACGGCCAAACTGTCTGCTTTGTGGGGGGTGTTAAGACGCCTCCATTTCATCTGATGACACTTGGTGGTGCTTCTTATCATATAGAATCAGCCACCGTGAGTGATTGTTGTGGCATTCAACCGTTAAATGCACGTTTGGAGAGAAACCACGTGCTACAATGGTCGACGTGCAAATGTCATCTGTCGTACCAGGAGAGCTTTTGCACTTGGGGTGTATCTCTAAGATTGCCGTCAGGATTTATGCGCTTGGACGTGACAAGGCAGCGACGTACCAAGCTCTCAGGTCATAATAGTTGGCCCATTCATGTACCACATTGTGAAATTATTGATATGGTTATGATATGGAATGACGGGAATCCTTGTAGGTGGGTGGAGGCCCTCTGGTGAAGTCGACTTGGTGGCAGGTCTCCAAGTATGGTAGGTGGTGGGCCACCAAGATCCGAGTCCTGCGGACATTAGGAGTTCTGCAAGGAAGTCGGTGACCAGATTTCCTGGTAACTGGTACGCACCTTCACCCGGTCGCTCTAAAAATCAGTCTGGCATCGCAAGTTGTGAACGAAATTGACGCGGGGATCCACAAGGTCGGTGTACGATTCGTACAGGACTAGTTAAGCTAGAGGGGAAAAAAACAAGGTATAAGGAAGAATCACCACTGGTAGGATTACTCTAGGAGGTGGTGGTCGCCTGGCCTGCTGATCAAGAGTTTAGATCCATCCACCGCATAGGCCCCTTTCTCTGCATAATGTAGCAACGTCAGGGTGAAATAATATTACACAGAGAATGTGTATCACTTCACGGGACAGGTATACCGCGTTGCGCGAGTGCGAGCACAGAGGAACATTCGCCGTGTCGAGAGAAGAGACCAGACCATGGAATCCTAAGCTCAAGAAAAATGGAAGCCTTTACACGGTGTACGAGTTTCCAAACAAATCGACGCCCAGGCGGTGCTGGTTTGATGTGACACTTCAAGTAGCATCTGTTGAACGAACGCAGTAGTTCGTAATGCTTTGCGGGCCGATTTGCCGAAGACTACTCGATGTATCCCAGGTCAACCCGCGACGAAATGAATGTATTTAGTCGCAGGAATATCTATACAGGCTCTGGCTGGGCTAGCGCTCTTCAGTACCGGCGCTCGGTCGGGCGAGGACAGCCTAGAGCGTGTTTGATAGTGTTATGCTCCAAGGAATTTTGGCGCGGAATTTATGAGTCCTCGACAAGTCCGGTGTTGCCAATTCACAAGCGGATGTGGCAAAATGCTTGTTCGTCTCACCCACCTTCAGGCTCACCTGAAACACTCTGTCAATCCGTCTAGAACAATATTCACATCACCCAGAAGATTTACAATGCGCATTATCCCAGTTCCTTGTCGTTCGGACAACTATGCCTATATCGTCATTGACCAATCGTCGAATAAAGCGGCGGTTGTGGATCCATACGACGTCCCCAAGGTGATTAGTGCTGCCAGTGATGCAGGTGTTGAAATTGTTGGTGCTCTCACGACTCATCATCATGACGATCACTGTGGGGGAAACAAGGTAAGTCGACCATTTTATTTAGATCGCGTGACTGAAGGCATTGGGACAGGAATTAGTAATTACCCGATAGTCCCTGTTTGAGACCGGTTACTCATGCCTAGTATTCTGGGATCAAGGCGCGCCAAATCACAGGTTTGCCAGTCTATGGCGGATCGGAGCAAGTCAATGCGGTCACTAATATTGTGAAGGACGGGGAGGAATTAACCATCGGAGATAACCTCAAAATTCGGTATGTTCGACTTGCTGCTGCATGTGTCTCGCGGTTCGACTCAACTCCTTCATAGATGCCTCGCGACGCCGTGCCATACACGAGACTCGATCTGTTACTGTGTTATGGATTCCACTGATTCCGCGAAGGCTGTGTTCACGGGGTATGTTATTTGTGGTTTCGCGGATTTGGGCTCACCGAGCACTCATCGATTCCATAGGGACACGCTCTTCATTGCGGGATGTGGTCGGTTCTTCGAAGGTAGTCCCGAAGAAATGCATAGGGCTCTCTCGTACCTGGGAAGCCTGCCCGACTCGACGGTGGTCTTTTCAGGCCACGAATATACAAGAGGGAACCTTAAGTTTGTGCAATCGGTAGCTAAATCACTACACTTAAAAAAGCTATTCGGGCTACTGATGCACATTGACAGGTCGACCCGGATAGTACAGCGTTAGAAAGGTTGAAGTCGCTTTGTGCTGGCAATGAGATCACGCAGGGCAGGAGCACGATCGGTGATGAGAAAGAGTGGAATGTGTTCATGCGCTTGGACTCTCCTGCGATGAGGTACGAATCAGTCCATTCTGGCTTCTGAGAGCGCTGACTCGCGAGCTGCAGAAAAGCCACGGGAAAATCGACACCAGAGGCGGTCATGGAAAAGCTAAGAGAGATGAAGAATGCCATGTAAGGTACTTCTTGGTGATAGAGTTGCTCAAATGGCGTGTATAGTCCTCTTGGGCTACACGGACGTCGTCAAGCCTCAAAAGGTCCCAGGAGGGTCGATCTATCCTTCATCCAGGAGTACTGAACTCGTTTCGAAACGCCTGTTGGCGGTAATGAATTTATGGCAAGCAGCAAACCTCAAACGCACAGTACTGGAGAATGATGGGCCATTATATGATCTGGTGACCTGCTGGAGGGTAATATAGAGCGCGGCGATGAATTTGGATACTCTGTGGAGCGACGGCAATGATGACAAAGCAACGTGTTGGTTGGACTGCTCCCCTACCCGCGGCGTTCTAGTCCAAACTCGTAAGAATGCTAAAAAGACATTACTATTAGTGCTTACTAGTGACTGAAGTGACCGGTTGTACGACCGAAGTGAAACCTTTGAAATTACAATTGCCACCGTCACCGATAATTACGAGTCGACAAGTGAGGTGTGTTCGACACGTTTATCTCCCCCTTTGAGGAGGTTCTAATCCGGAATCCAGATGTCTCTGCCAGTCACCACACAGCACACATGGACGAGAGAAGAACTCGAAGCGCTCACGCGACGAGATATTGTACAAACAGCCAAAGTATGTTTATTACCCCCGTTTCTTATTTTTCATATGCCCCACGGGATTTGCCACCGTATAGAACATCGCCTACTCTGGTTGATACTTTCTCTTTTATCCACAGCACTTAGGGGTCAAGGAGCATTTAGGGCTCAGGGCCAATGCGAAAACCGTCGAGCTCGTAAAAGGAATCCTGGAATTGTATGCCTGCAACTGCACCTCTTGTCGTTTCGCCGCTTACTTGACTCATCCAGACAACAAAGCAAGCTTGCTGATGCTGTTCCGCCTGAACCATCTCCTGAATCATCTCCTGAGGCATCTCCTGAACTACTCCCTGAACCGTCTCCTGAACTGTCCCCTGAACTACCCCCTGAACCACCTCAAGAGTCACGACCCAGCCATCATACGCTTTCGGTTTACGAAGATGGCGGCGAGATAGTTATTTCCCCCAAAAAGGCGGGTTCCCCAGGTGGCAACCCTTCTCATGATTCTGCTTCTAGTCGTCATCTAAGTTCGGGAACCAACGCTAGGCCCCGCAAAGATAAAGGCAAAGGCAAGGCAACGGAAATAGCTGACGCTGAGCAACTCAAGGGCTCTTCCGGGGAATTCTCTAGTTCTCACACAAATAGTTTAACTCAAGCGGCTCCCCTAATGGCCACATCTTCGGAGAAAAAGAAGAGAGCCAAAGAGCGTCGACCGAAACATCCAACTAAGCCTCAACGCGGTGGGGAATCCAGCCTCCCTCAAAATCCAGAGCCGAACCAGAACAACGACAGCCAAGAGAGCTTCCAGGGTATGATAGCCCATTCGGTCCGTGTATTTGGTGCTGATGATCTATGTTTTGGTTTTCAGTTCAACAGATCGTCCTTGTTTCCGACAACAGTGGTTCCACTTTAAACCTGTCGAATTCGAATCGGACGAATTCGAGCGTTCAGTCACTCCATGCATCATTTGACAGTCGCTTAAGGAAACTCGAAACAAGTCTTTCAGTGGAGTCGGTACGCGACCAAGTCACCGATCTTCACAAGGATCTTGAGTCGTTGAAGTCCGAGTTGGGTACAGTCAAAGACCAGCTTTTGGAGGTCCGAACGTGTAACTCGGATCTTCAAGAAGAGAATGCGAGGATCCTACAGCACAATGATGAGCTTCGAACGAAGAATGCCGACATCCGAACAGAAAATGTAGATCTCAGGGCTCAAGTGGTCAGTGACGGTGTTAACCACACTATCTTTTCTCTGAACACTCCCTTGTGTTCCAGTCTGCTTTCAATGATCGTCTCGTTATGCTCGAGGAGCTTCTCATGGGCAAGGCACCGGGTCACAGCTCGAACTCTTCATCAACAGACCTTGAAGGAGGATCTGCGCCGAGGCTTGGGTCTCCCCAGCCTATCGATGAAGGAAAGACTCCCCAGCCGGACACGACCCCAAAGGCTCGTCCTCGAAACTTGGAGGGCTTGGAGGTCGCCTCTACCGGTGAACACACTGCACCCCGAGACAGTAATGCACCGTTCTCGTTGCCAGCTTTTCCCCCGTTACCACCCCCAAATGGCACTCCAGGTGCAGTTGAGATTCGGCCTACCTCCCGGCCTGGCAGTCACACACCGTCGGCTACTCCTGGTCATTCGGAGCATAACAAGAAGCGCAAATTAGAGGAGACAGAACCACGTCCATCAATTGCACTCGATGCGCGTGACTCGTCCAAAAGGGTGAAACCTAATAGCTCTCCCGAGGAGTTGGTGGAGGATCCAGCGTCGTTACAGAGAGAAAGATGGGTTGGTGAGGCCGTTCGGGGCGCCTTTACCACGCCACCAAATCCTCCACCAGCAAATACTCCTCCCGCCCCTGCTCTAATCTCTCCTCCCAATCCCTTCAATCAGGGAAGTCCCTCACCGCAGCAACGACGCCTACCCCAAACACCTGCAACTCGACACAAAGTCACTAGTGTCGCCAGGCGACCTGAAACCCAATCCTCGGGTACGCAGCTAATCACGCTCCCCGTTGGGGAAGCCATCCCTGGTGCCCCTGTTCAAATGGTAGCGGTACCGGTTCGTAGGGACGACGCCAGACGTACCCCTGAACCTACATCCAACAGAGAGAGCCCGAATCACATGGTTGATTCGAGCGCACTGGCGAGTGCGGTTGTGGGGGTTTTTAACCCTCCCTCATCCTCGACGCCGGCTCGCCCAGGACCAAGCTCTCTTGTAGTGCGGACATCAACTGCTACCTCCCGGCCTGCGACGGGAGCCTGGCCCTACGGACGCGCGCCCCTCATTAACGCCACTGCCCCTCCCCCTCCCGCGATTTCTGCTGCCGGGCCTTCCCCCGAACGTCACGATAGTGGTGGGAGCCATAGTAGCGATGGTACGAACAGTGACAGAGCGGGAGGCGCGAATCAAGTCCCTGCATCAGCCCCTGTGGAGGCAGTGTCTGATTCCGTCCGAGTGCGTATGCCGCCGATCACGGGAGCTCAACCCTCAGGTGCTCTTGATCCCTTTCGATTTACCGGAGCAATTCAAAGGCTCAGGGGCCACGCGAATCCTCCAACCACGACAACACCGGATAGCAGTATGAGGCAGGTGGCACCTGAAACTCCTATGGCAAGTCCCACACGTTATGGGACTGAAATTAACCCTTCTATGCGACATCTCTATTGATATAGTCTTTAGAATCGTCGCGATTATGCGTAATACTTTTCAAGGTGAGGACAAATCTTCTGGTGACACAAAGTGGAGGCTACACTGGACCGTCGTGTACATTCTCTGTTTTGTCTCTGCCCCATTTCCTGTGTTCCAAATCTGCTTTAAATCTGCTCTGAATCTGCTATCATTTTGGCGCGTTCATGTAGTCGATACGATATGAATCCACAAAATTTATGGGTTTCTTAACCTAAGTACGTTCTCTTCCTATTTGTATGAACGGCGTCCCGAATTCATGCCTTGGTTTCTACACGTTGGATCAGTCCTCATCACTGGCTTCCAAACAATCATGCTTGTGAGACTCTATCCAGATCTTTTGTGGGATATCTTGTCCTGGTTAGATGCCGAAGATGTTATTCGCTTGCGGATGGTGCGTCCACGGTTTCAAAACGAGTTGAATGTGTCATTTAAAATACGCGCCAAACGTAGACTTGCAAAACTCTCCGCGAGCAAACGTACGGACGTATCGTGTGGCTCCGTCTATTAGAACGTCTAGTCCAACAACATTGGCTTCCATTACCAATGCCGTACTTGCAAACGGTGCCAGTGAGCCGCCTGGAACGACTGGCAACGGCGTCGAAACGCGTTCCATACGCAATCAAGTACAAACGTCCGCTACGATGGCGATCGGTCTTCCCATTCACGTCCTATCAGACACTGGGCCACATTGGCGCTGCAACAATGCTGCCAGGGGGGATGTGGTTGCTCGTCGCACCCGTAGATCCCTATGTCCTTCACCTCTTCAACCTTCACAACTTGGACACCGCAGTCCAAGATGCGTCCCAGTTCGAGATGATCATGCCGGTCGCAACGCTAGACGTACAAGGTCGGATCGTCAGTATTGTGACTCAGGCTACCGATGAAGGGAGAGCCGCAAACGTTCTTGTACAAATGGTCGGCTGCGAGTGAGTTGTGCCCGTGATTTACCGGTCTTCGTTCCAAGATACTAATTTGTGAACCCCAAAAAAAGGGCGTCCTATTGGTCGGTCATACGGATCGACTTCATCCAGGGTGAGGGACCTGGAGCGGAAATGGCCGTTCTTGCGGAAATCGAAGACTACCGCTCCTCGTCAATTGGAGCGTTGCAAGGAAGCATCGCAGCTATACCATTGAATGGGGGCACTATCATTGTATGGAACTGGGAGACAAAACGGAGACTTCATGTGATTGATCACACTGCTCAGGAGCTGTTGGCGGTCAGTGGATTAGGGTCCCACCTGTTGAGAATGCCGCTGAGTGGCTCAGTGGCTCTAGATTGATACACATATCATCTTGACACCTGGGAACATTTGCAGAAACAACTTCGACTCTGGCCTTGCTTGGTGCCTTAGGTTTGATCTGGCGGATATGGCTCCTTTAGATGAGCCCGCCCCAGTTATCACACCGCCCAGTAGTCACATTCGCCTACTACCGGGTGTACGAAAGCTGGTCTCGTCATCACAATGGAAACCCTACTACGGGGCTGATACTCGCCTTACCACCTTGCTGCAGCAGACGAGTGGGATGTACTTCTATCACACCTGCGTCGCGACGAAGAATGATGAACCACCAGTGTTGGACAAACTCAGCATCCCTTTTTGCAGACAGCCCAGCGAGTGGGATCACAACGTCGTATTGAGCTGCGATTTAGTCGACGATAACAGATGGACAGTTGGTTTATTTTTTACTTCAGGTGCTTGTCATTTCCGCCAAGCCCGTATGAACAGGATTGAGGAGAATGATGGACATCATTACTGGAGCATATCCCCAGACGATGGTCGGCCGTTCCAAATTTTTGAACATAAAGTGACGAATCCCCATCACAAGTATTCTGATCCCCCCCCAGGACTCCCTTTGATCTCTTTCTGTCCATTGTCGGGTTCTGTAGTGATATGTTGGGCTACGACCATCCATGTCATTAATTTTCCATAGATCGAGCGCCGAAGGAGTGGATTAATGGGTATTGGTAGTTTATGTTGCGAGGTACTGCCGGACGTCATGTTTTGAGAGAAGTGAGAGTAATTGGCGACGGTGGGTCAGGTCTTGCGGCCGATATAGGCGCATAATGCTACCTGCAACTGCCCAAACATCTTCCCACTCAGCATCAAATAACTCCCACCACAAGTCTGGTAATGGAATCGCCAATTGACGGGTTGTGAGGAGGATTGTAGCACAGACAATCGTCGGGACAGGATACAGGGCATATACGGGAGTATGAAGCCTAGGGGAGTGTAAGGGAAGAGTTGCGAGCAAGTTCATTTCACTATTCTACTGAACTCACGCGTCGTTCAGGAATGCCCAAGCCTTCTGACATGTTTCCGTCTCCTCAATTAATCCTAAAACCTGCAGATAATTGACGAGGGTGCCATAGGGTAGTTTGACCTGCACATCGAAGCCTAAGCGCTTCAATATCTGCATTTCTGCTACGACTATGGCGTCCTTCAGGTCGTAGTACGTCTGGCTCCAATAAGACATCGCAACGTGTTTATACTCCCTCTCGGGGTGCTGCAGTTCGTGCTCGTGGCGTTGTAGTAGCAGGTCGTAAATGTTAACCAGGTCCCGCAGCCGGAGCGTACATTCCTCAAGTTTTGATGCTAGGTAGAGAGCGCCCATACCAATTTCCTAGCCATGGATTAGCCAGGAACGGCCTACTTACTAGTATTCCAAAGTTCTTCATCGAGCTTACAAACCAGAAGCGCTGAAAGAGTACTTGCGCAGTTGACATCGCCACCTGGGTCCTGCGAAAGTTGTAGCCGAACAAGGAAAAAGAAATAGAAAAGGCAGTACTGTTTCAGTAAGATACCAGCTTGCTGAATCAGCTGGCAACCCAGGGTCCGCAGGTCGTCTTCCAAGTTTGACGGAATGCCATCCTCGTTGGAGGGAGTCCGTTCAATTTGACTCAATGTTGCTAAGGGGGTTAAAATTGAAGGCATAGCCCTTAACGCCTGCCGTACGGGTATTACCGAAGCGCGAAGGTCGAGTCCAAAAAGAAGCAAACAAAGCAATTCAATTCAATTTTGTCAAATGAAGGCAAATGCAGTTTGGGGAAGGTTCAGTACAGGTACAACTGTCCGCCGTCAGAGTCCAATGAAAGTATTCAGCGGAGACGGCAAAGCTCCATTTTCTCACAAAATACACGCATAGCCTGACTGGGTTGCTTGGAGCCTCGTAGAGGCTTTGCACAGGACCGCTCCTCGAGCCCACTAACTCCGCAGTCATTTGTGATGTGCACCACGTTTGATCGGGCACACACGTAATGCGGATCATGCACACAGCTTTCACTCTCAATGCGGAAAAAAACGTCCCTTTTTGCTATTGCCTTATCCATGCACTCGTGCGCGTACAGCTCAGAAAATGAAGATAGCTGCGCGCGATGAATTCCATCGACAGTCCACATGTTTTGCGTATCAGTACCTGCGCTGGTTTGCAATGAAGGACTTCAATATATATATATGTGCGAGTCTTCGACCCACCACTGGTTAATGTACTTTCTGGCGACATGGAACGGTTATGCGTTTTGCATCAGAAATGATGAGAATGATGAGAAAGTGGAAGGTTTCGTACACAGTTGTCTTGATACGGGGGTGATTTTCGCCGCGCCGACTTCGCACCTTCCTACAGGACCACACTAAACACAATTGGCACGCCAATCACGGTACGTGCGATAAAGGCGGCTTTCCGACCCTTGTGGCAAGGTTCGGAACGCATCCTTTTTGAGGTTGTAATTAAACCCGCGCTCGTAGATCCACCGGTCATGCAATCCCCGCAGGAGCTTCGTCGGCACCCCGACACAGAATTCCCGTTCTGGCACCATTGCTGTGCCTAGAATCAGCCCTAGGGAGGTGAGTCCTTCAACCTCGATAACGGCTGGCATAGGTCATTCTCTCAAACCCTGGGCCTTCACACGGTACGTGCAGGACCAATCTCATAATGTCACACTGATGCAGCGCGATATCTCGCTGAAACCAACATAGCCCGTCGTATCCGCAGTGCACGACCTACGGCCCTTCGGCCCCGTCCGCCGAGTTTAGAATGGCGGAAGTTTCCAGCTGATCACAGAACGAGACTGTCGACGACATCGACATTGAGGTGCCCTGAAACTTTACCCGCACGATAACTCCGCTGGAAAGCCCGGGAGACGGTCCAACAGTCGCCAGGAGCGATCGACTCTTTCTTTTTGACATGATCGTATGTAAACGCCAAAGCCTTGCGGGAAGGAGCCACAACTCGACATGCAGGGTGGCCGGGATGGCCTTCAGTTAGCTTGTAGCGGAAATCCGGCCAGCCAATCGCTTTCATTTCAGAAGAGCGGGGAGGTACCGATAACGCCCTGACTTAAGCGATGGGATACCAACAGGAGATTAATCGGGGGTTGTCACAGAAATTCAGGTTAGGGTCGAGTGAAACACGAGGTAAGAGGTCACCTTACACTGTATAGAATCGATAATATTGTTACAAGGAGGAGACACAGTCCTGACATCTGAAACGAGCTTGCATCGAGGCACGAGATAGCTTTTATGAGGATACAGCGTTATGAGTCTACAATATTATTTCCTTGTTTCTTCTTCCGCGCAACTTGTCGTTGAGTAAGCGATGATAAATTTGTCAAGAGGAAACACGGAGCGAGCAGCAGGCGGGGTCGACGGTTACTATCATGGACGGATAGACGTGGGTGCAATAGTTTGCGGCTACACTAGAGTGCTAACAGCGTCGCGCGAGATGGCCAATGATACACATATTTCCTGGGTCGTCAATGAATAAGAGTGAGCGAGGCTGAACGAGCGAACAAGGATGCAACCATCACTCCGAGTCGCTCGACTGCAGTTTGTTGCGCTGAAAACTCGTGTGACGGCGACAGGGTGGCGAGGCTGGGTGGCATACCCCACCAGCGTACGATCGCAAGGTGGACCGATTCAAGGGAGGGAAGGGTGGACAGATCCCACATGGGGAATAGAAGACGCACCAGAAGGGGGAATGTGTGCGATCGACTGATGTGCGATCGACTGATGTGCGGATCGACCGGGGCCGGAAGGTGAGAATACAGAAGATGACTCCCTCTCTTCGGCCATTTCCATATCAATATCATTTGGAGAGCCCGGTCCAGAGAAAGAGCTGGAGCGGCCACGACTGGATATGCTCCCGCGTGTGAGACCGGCTCGCCATCCTGAGCCACGTGACGGTGGCATATCTTGACTGAAGGTGTCGGGATTGGCGCCCGAAGCACCGGCCTGGTGGGGACGTTCTCCTTCGGTCGGCGTATCGACCAAGGCATTTGTATGGACCCGTGCATGGCGACGCATGTTTGACATGACGCTGAAGCGACGACTACAATCTGGGAAGGGACATTGAAACGCTGGAGAAGAGGATACAAGGTTACAATCAACGACGACTCGGGAGTGGCCGTAGAGACTGATACACCCACGTTGCGCTCCTGTGTGTTTGTTTACATGAATCTGGGGAAACCTGTTCTCAGTCGTCTGTATATAGAAAGGAAGTCGGCTATACCTTGAGGCTGCTTGGGCGATTGAAACGTTTGGAACAATATTCACATTCATACCGGCCTGCGGATTTATCCTCTGTCACAGTTTCCTCCGACGACTGCGTGCCTTTTAAAGAAGAAGATGAGCTAGAAGGGTGAAGCCGTCTTGTCGTTCCTGTTATTCCGGCATTGGACACTGGGAGATGTCCCTGAAGGGACGGACTGGATGTCCATTGGGGTGCATGGTGCGCTTGACCCACAGGACGCCCATAAAGCCTCGGAGATGAGGGAGAAGATAAGGACTGATGAGGAGTGGCCCGCATTAGGCTTTCCTGTCGATGGTGCAGCGGTGAATTAGTAGATTCATTGGACCGGCTTGATGATCGGTCATGAGCGTCCGGACGGTGTCTGTACCAAGACCCTGCTCCTGCTTGCAGGTGTCTATTAGCTGAAGTACCAGGATGAGTGACGGGCATCGGCGACATTGCCCGGCCGGGTTCGTAAAAAGGCGCGTGTGTCGGTGAATAATGCCTTGACGAAGCCGGCAAATGCGAGGTTCCAGGGCTGAATGAAGGAGCATGGACGGGGCCCCGATCGCCAATGGCTGTCCTTCGATGGGGCGCTTCGATATCGGCAGGGCCTGCTGTGGTTGCCGACAGTGAAACAAGGCCAGACTGAACTCCCTGAGACAGTACTGTTAGCGACGGGTGGCGATCATGCAGCCGACCCCGGTGATCATTTTGGGAAGAGTGATGCGTGTTGGCTACTTCAGACAATGATCTGCCCCGCCCCCCCGGGTGCGCAAGAGCTGCCGAAATCGGCGGGAGGGAGTTCACTGATGGAAGGGAGCTAGCCAGCGTCTGGGCGTCATAGGGTGCCCAGCCAGGGGGCTGGTACGCAGGGGAAAGTGAGGAATATCCGCCAGAAGCAACCTCGTGACGCAAGGGTTGATAATCACGCGTTGACGTGGACATCTTTAACGGTGTCAAAGAGGAGGGACAAAACTGTACAGCTCCCATGGAAAAGAAAAAGTGAGAGCGATCGACTCACTCGACTGGATGCGGGACTTTCTGGAGATGACACCTCAGTAACGAACAGGTGCGATCGAGGGGCAGAATGGGCGGCAGAGGTGGCATTCAAGCGGAGAGAACTAGGCTTGGGCGAGGCAGAGTAGTGGGGCTGAGATACCAACGTGCCAAGATCGTCTAAGACAACAGGGAAAGGATTAGTGAACACCCCTTTTGCTCGAGGTTGAGTCGTACCTGTTGCCTCCAGTCCGAAAATGTCGCGAATGCCAGGGAGTGAGAGATGGGGATCTCCTTCGGGATGTATCCCATGTCTCGAGTGTTCACCTTGGTTCTTTGGCAGCATTCTGGCGAATCAGTGGTTCAAGCCTGCTGGCTTGATATGCGCGAGCTAAGACCGAAAGGCGAGATGAACGTAGAGCGATGCAGAAGCGAAGGTTGGAGGGTAAGGTACTTATAGCTGGTGACTAGGCGAACGGAAGGGAGGGTTGGCGGGGGAATGGGGCGTCTCTGGGTTATATAGAGGGTAGCATGTATGCGATCGACACAGGCCCGAGGTCAGCCTCTGACAAGAAGCAATCAAATCTTCTTGCTAATCGGTGCCTAATGACGGTTGCTGCGCCACAGGAAGGGTGGACGCCGTGCACCACGCGAGAGCCGGCATCATGACCCGCAGAGTTTCTGAAAGATCGCTCTGATGATTCTTTTCTCTGTGGTGAGTTTGTTGGCGTGCGTTGTCGCCAGGGCGGGGAGTGGATCAACACTATTCAGTCTAGAGGCGCTGCTGCTTCTTGCTTCTTTCGCGTGCTAATGAATCATTGATGGGGTAATTTTGGCCTGGAAATTCCTGCCCATTTTACACGGCAAGCAGAACGGCCCCTCCCCAGCAACTCGACCAAATGCTTCTGTCGTAGAAAAACAGCGGGGATGGGAAACGATGTGGACCTGTACCGCGGCCGGACACGTCCTTCAAGGTAGCGTGTTTTAGGCTTGGAGAGCGGGATCTGCGACGGTTTGTGTACTATAATTGGATGGCCGGTCTGGAAGGATTCGACAGCGAATCAAGAGAGGACACCAAACAATCTCACCCTGGCCCGAGGTTGAGGACTGGGACGAATACGTTGAGAGACATAGCAACTGATCGGCAGAGCCTTGAGGAGAACGCAGCATGCCCCAGAGTCGGACGAGCCCGGGGGAGGCAGGCAACCCAAATTGCGTATACATACATGCATTCGGAAGGAGTGCCGAGAATATTGTGACATCGAGTGCGATGGAATCAGAAGGACTCACATGTCAAAGGAGCCCCACCTTATTTTCGTTGTTCGTTGTTTCAACGTTAGAGATACCAGAGTATTTTCAATTGACCAACAAGGCGGGAGGCCGCAGCAATGGCACCGCTGTTTCGAGGCATACAAACCAGTATTTGAGATTTGAGATACGGATACGAACGAGATCCGATTAGACGGACGTTGGTGAGTAATAGTATTTTCGATTCGAGGAGATGCCAGGCACCGCGTGCTGAGCGTATTTCTCAACGATTCTCGCGCGGCTTGGGCCTTGCCATGAGACAAGCCATGAGCATGAGACCTGTCGTAAAACGTGTGTCAATTGTCAATTGGCGCTCAGGTGGTAACAAAGCATTCCATTAGCGCCAATGGGGTCTCGTTTCTTGTTCCCCACCACCTTACTTCCTTTCCCGCGATTCCTGGTGAGCTGGCTGCTGTACACGACCCGAACGAATCTCACGACGAGCCACTCCAGCGTCCCTAATACCCCCAGGACGCGACACTAGTCGTCGTCGGTGGCTGTCTCCACCTCTCTAATTCGCCTGCTCCGTTCTACTTGTTGCTCGTCTATTTCGCTTCTATGCAGTACGAATCCGAACTCGAGCTCCGTTTCGACGGATCCAATGATGCTGCGATTCACTGGGCCGCTCGGTCGGGCCTTGAAGAGCACCTTTCGTTGGACGCCGTTGAAGAGATGTATGAACGCGCCTTGCCCTATCTTGCTGCTTGGGCCTATGCTCTCACCACCAAGCACGGTTGGCAAGCTGAGGCGATCGACGCCATAGGTGATATCCCCCTCGCACTCTGGTGAGTCAGGCCAGCGTGGCGCTCGTCCCACCTCCACGCTGACTGCCCAGCGCATGGGCCCGCAGCCTTGGCCGCGACGATCAGTTCATTGTTGAACAAGGCGAATACTCTGCTCCTCACGTCTCTCGGTGAGTACTCGGCCGATTCCCCCGGTGCTTTTCGCTGGTGCCCACCTTTCATTGTCCAACTCACCTGCCCCCCCATTTAGCCTTGTTTTGCCCCGCCACTTTTCCGCCTTTACCGATCCCGAACTTACCCAGGATTGGGCCACCATGTTTGCAAACCTCGTTATGACCTCAAATTCCCCTGACTCTGCAACCAAGAACATCTACCAACTCGGTCGTGCTGGAACGCCCGCTCCATTGCAGAACATAATCTATCTCCTCCAAAGCATCTCTCCAGGCATGCTTGTCGTCCGTTCGTACTCTTCGGGCGATGTCGGTGAGACCGTCGTCACGGATTGCGGTCTTCCTCCTGCTCTTTGGGTCGGAGAACATATTGAAGACCTCGAAGACGTCTTTGGCGCGGTCTCGGCCGTCAATCTTTATAAGGCCGCAGACGATCCCTACTGCGCTTATGAAGATGTCGAGAACTCCGATGCCCTTTCAGACTCGGGCTCGTCGTTTGCCACGCTCAGCTCAGACGAATGGGACAGCTGGGGTCAGTCCGACGAGGATGAGTCCCTGACCGATTTCGATCGTGCTGAGATGGAGATTTTGCATGGCGAGGGCAAGAATATTGAACTCGTTACTAGAGGGCCCTTTGTTCAAGACTCTCAGACCCACTCGCATTCGAACAGCAAACCAGTAATTGCCAACCCTTACACCAACTATCGTCACTGTGACGCCGCTTGCGGATACTGCGGCCATTGCTCTGGCGAGTTTGCTGAGCGTTTGACAGAGCTCCTGTTGAGAACGGCTGTTGTTGCATGAAGCTATCTAGGAGTTTGTACGTGAAGAGAGAAGCAATAGTCGCCCAACGTATTGTTATAGTAGTACCACAAGGGTAGACGGGGTGTCTCCCAAGTTAACCTTTCCCACCATTCCCTCGACCCCAAAGCCTGAACCAAACGCGCTCTTTATTGGACCCTTCTTATCACGCCTCAGCACATTATCCTTGCACAACCGTATCTGCAAGGCCCGTCCCCCACCGTTACCCCTCCCAACCCCCCTTGGCATTCGAGTCCTCCAACTTGGAGCAAGAAAGCCAAGTCCTGCTACTATCTCAAACTAGCTGGAATTCGGAAACCTGAAGTTCGTTTGTACTAGACCCCCGCCTCACCTTCATCCAATAGTAGTTCCTCTCAATGATGTATGACGACCGTTCCCTTGTAAGCTGTATGGCCATGATAGGTCTAAGCTTGTGATTTGTCCATCTATTTCAGGTGCGGCGTACCATCGGATTCATTTTTGCTGCCCTTCTTCCTTCATCGTGCGCAAACTCGTTCATGCTCTCCCAAGTGAAGTGACTGTCTCGTGAAATCGGTTAAGGCTGACACCTGTAATGCGCAGAGCACGCATCGTTTCACAACAATCGTTGGGAGTCTTCTACTGACGTAAGCGAGATTAGGTTCTTCCTCAGCCCTACTGATATCCCTGCAAGAGAGGAGTGTAAAATGGTTTACAAGACTGCTAAAACCGAATGCGGTGACGATCCCCCAGAAATCATTTCATCCTGATTTCGGGGCATCCGTCCCGCAACAGGTCGGTTCCAGCGAGTCGGACCACGAAGTGGGCCAAATTAGAACGAGCACACATGGCAGTGTCAGCCTTATCTCTCGTACTCGTATCGGAACCCGCCGCCTACCTTTAGGGTTCAGTTCAGCGGCCATTGCGGCGGCGGAGGTGAAAGGGGCAAGGCCTCCCCAACCCGCGCGCGCTTAAACGAACGGGTGGCCCAATACAAGCACTTCATCAGCCGACGGACTTTAGATGGATGTTCCCGAAAGCATGCCCGGGGGAGGGGTGCGCCCCCCAATCCAGGCCTCCGAACACCGGTGGCGACCTTGTTTTACTTCTGGAAGAGACCGTACTGGATGTGCCATACTTCTTGACCCATTCCCCCTGGCCCCCGGTTTTCTCCGGGTGTTTGTGGTCGTCCGTTTGTTCGGTATCCGGTTGGTAGAACCCTATGTCGCAATACAGGTGCCATCATGGTACTTGCGTGCTCTGTGCTTCTGTTTTCGATCCGGGTGCTCGCGTGATCCCAGTGCTAGAGGCCGGGGTGTCAGCCCGGAATGACCCTAACGCGATCAGTGCTTGCTGCTACGCTCTTCGGCCATCCACTCAACTGACAGTATCTAGATTATGGACCCGATTGGTTGGCGGGTCATCGCTGATCCCTGCAGTCTGCGTATAGTTTTACCCCGTAGGTTTCCTTCTTGGCTTTTCTTTGCCTTTACATACTCCATTATTTGTGGCATTCGTTTGCAGTTGTAATAAGTACACATTTACTGTTATACAAGCGTTTATCATCACACCCGTCGTGATTTGTATAGAATTTCGATTGCTCTCTGCCTTGGACCTGGGACCCCAGACGTCGCTTCGCTGGGTAAATTAATATAATGGCATGTGGTTTTTGTTCTCTGTTTGGTGACCCAAGATTTCTCGTTTGGCCTCATCCGCAAAAGAAAATATCAGGGATTGCAATTTTTCCTTAACAAAGTGATAAGTGAGCCTATCAACGTGGAGGTAAAAGGGCGGAAAGCGACAGGAGGGAGTACTGGAACAAAATTCATGATTACGATTGTCTCTTGAACAGAAGCTGCTTATTATCACTTATCTGTATAGGGACTTAGGGTGCCTCATATTTGGCATCTATATCTAGAAAATACACGGGGATACCAGGGATGGACGTGGCCATGACTCTCACTGTGCTCCACCTGATAGCCCACAATACACACGACGCATGTAAAGATGCACACTGGGGCTTTGACGCATCTCCCGTCACGTAAAACGAAGAAAGCCGCGCAAGCGACAGCTGCACCCCTGGGCGAGACAGTCCGTTCCACTCGAGAGTGGACAACCTGAGGATTGTATGTAAAGGATTAAATACAAGTTCTGCAAGCTCTTCAACACAGACCCTGTGAGGTTTCCACATCCCGCGATTGCAAACACGGGCCAGAAAGTCGATCGATGGGTAGGGTCCAATAGTGAGTACACGCATTTGCTCGATTTGAGGTTGATTTATCAATTTACCACTGTATATATTCTGTTATAAATTTATTCATATACACGAGTCACTGAGGAACAGGCCACAGGTGGCCCAAAGAGGTGTCTGAGGTCCTGCGTCCAAAGGGGAGGGCATGACCGCTGTGATTTCTCTTACGTTGGCGTTTGGACGTACATAATCTGTGAACAAGGGCCGCAGGTCAGTGCAATTATATCGACAAGGGACGATATCGCTCGGGAATTTTCGAGTGGCAGTCTTGTCATTGCAATCATCGAGAATACATACTGTCACAACCACGAAACCATGTGTCGGAGCTGTGTGGGAATGGCTGCAGACGAACGTGCATTGATTAATGTGCGAAAGAGAAACGCCGTGCTCACGTTTGGCGCCTGGGGAGGGGGAAACTAGTGGTGGTGACCCTCAAAGATCTGAGCGTTGTCCTCACCACATTGATCGATCGAAGGTGGTTTGTTCTCGTTCCGTCGCGCCCAGTAGGTCGGCGCCCGGTGCACAGCCCACTCACTAGGATCTCGCTTCTTCAAAGGTCAATTGAAACCTTGACGACATGTCAAACTTTGCTAAATGTTCCATCAATACAATGTGTCGATTTTGCTCCTGGACCCTCTGGTGGCACGATCCCGATAATACCGCGTCAGGGCGGTTTTACCACAGAAAATGGAAGGGACACAGCAACCAGGAGACGGATACACTGTCGTTATTCCGTAATTAACACTGGTATGGCTCAACATGGAGCAGGGTCTGACCACGCAAAACCCGGGTCGACGTCGCGAAGGACCTTAGAACGACTAGCCATGAACTCTATGGGTACTCATCAGAGACTGATTACAAGACCCGTGAAGTGGCGTCCATGGACAGTGATAGCACCAACCACCGGGACTAGAGAGATGTGAGGCCACTCAACTGACAACTAATAGGAGTCACATCAATGTTGAAGGGTCCGCCTCGGAGCCCCTGGTATGCAATGGTGTGGACATGGTGTTAATTAATTGTTGCGGCGGTGACGACAAATCGGCGCAAACCCTAGGGCTAATTGGATCAGAGAATCCTTGAAACGGATTTTAAAGGCTAGTGGGTTAAATTTACACCCATTATTGGAGTTCAGGGCTCATTCACCCCAAGCAAGCCAGCACCTGGGAGGGGTGGAGGTGGGTGGAGGCCGTCCTTTGCTTGCTCTAGTCACTAAAGTTCTCCTGTGCGAGTCCCCTCTCGATACCGCGGACCTGTGCGGCGCGAGAGAATGGAACCCTGATCCTTGGTCCTCCAAACGAGGTGTTCAAGTGAATGACCCGATTCCACGCTCATATTCCCCAATGTGAGGCGTATATTAGTTTCTGGAATCTGGAATGGGGTATGGTGCGGCAAAAGTTACAATTATTCAAAGCCGCACTTGCTTTGACTCCATACGTTGACCCCGAACATGAGCGTTGAAATGTACGCGATCCTCATCGCAAGCTGGTGATAACTGATGTCTATCGTATAGTCACTCCTTAAAACGTGGCCAGCCCCAGCCAGAGGTTATCAAGAATGCAAAGCTCAATCGCATTTCGTCTACCCTCACGGAAGATAAGGTTCGCTAGGTTTGATTTAACCTTACCACCTTTACCGGTACTCTTCAGGGCCGCGGTGGAGCCCAGGCGATGCGTGAGCTTATCCCTATGCCGATCTCTGCGCCGTTTGCAACTGAGCCGACTTGGTGACTAAGTTCATGCTGTGGGACTAACGGAGGACGACTTTCACAAGGCACAGATAGGCATATCTTCTATGTGGTGGGAAGGTAAGCACTCTGAGGGAAACATGAACAGGCCAGGCTGATCCATACCCCCGATCAGGGAATCCATGCAACGCTCACTTAGTAGGCTCTAATCTATCCGCGCCAGTACCGAAACTAAACTGCTCGCAGCTCGACTTGGCTAAAAAGGTCAAAGAAGGTTGTGAGGCCGAAGGCATGATTGGCCTCATCTTTAATACTATCGGTGTCTCGTATATTCCATCAATAATGTTGGTTGCTCAGATATGTTGATCAATTATGTAGAGACGCAATCACCATGGGCACGGACGGGATGCGATATTCCCTTCCAAGCAGAGACGTGATAGCAGATAGCATCGAAAGCGTGAGTCCCATCGCTCAATCGGCGCCATTAGTCCGCTCATTAAATTGGATAGGTGGTGATGGTGAGTGACACGCCTGCCGAAATTCCGATATCTGAATCGCTCGTTGCCCAGGCGCAGTACTACGACGCGTATGCAAACCTGCCATATCGAAATATGGTTTTTAAATATTACATTTCTAGTAACATTGCGCTTCCGAGTTGCGACAAAAATAGTCTGTGCAGCCTAGGTGCTTCTTAGGGGTAAATTAACAGACAATACAGTGCCTGGTGCACTCATCGCTGCTGCTCGTCACAACCGACCCACTATCATGATCTATGGAGGCACGATTCAACCAGGAGAAAGGCACCTCGATTGTCCGGCCATGGTGAGCTTCTTTCGCTTGCATATTCTCTCGCAAATCCTAAACCATAAGCGGTGACTCTGACCGGAATGCTTTTCAGGGGTTCAAAGCTGGCGATACAGTAAACATTGCCGATGCCTTCGAATCCTGGGGTTGGTCCAACCCTGTCGATGTCAGGAAAGCGCACCTACTCACCGCGTCGAACGGCAGGTGCTTATACTACTGGTAAAATAACCGATGAGCAGCGCTTGGACGTGGTTCGTCATGCTTGTCCCGGTGTCGGCGCGTGTGGCGGGATGTATACGTACGTCGCGAATCGGCCCATTCCAGTGGAACTATGTTAAAATAGCATGACCTATGTTTACAGCGCGAATACGATGAGCTCATGCATGGAGCTCCTCGGCATGTCCTTGCCATACTCATCGAGTATTCCTGCAGTCTATCCCGGTGGGCACCGCAATAGAGGCAAGAGGGCAATCTTGAACTGACAGTGTCAACCCTCAGAGAAATTGCAAGAGTGCTATCGTGCGAGCCAGTACATTAAACAGTTGTTGGCCAAGGATATTAAACCTCGGTACGCGTTCCTTTTACTTATCCTTAAGGACGGTATGACAAACATCCTTCCCAGAGATATATTGACCCGCCAAGCCTTTGAAAATGCGATCACAATTGTAAACATTCTTGGAGGGTCTACAAATGCCGTATGGGCCTTCTATTCGGCCATGTGACATACCAATTGACCACGGGGCATCGGGAAAGGTTCTTCACTTGCTAGCCATCGCTCGGGCTGCCGACGTTCCCCTGACCATCGACGATTTTCAAGCAGTCGCCGATCGAACGCCTTATCTCGCGGACCTTAAGCCTTCTGGAAAGTACGTCATGGAAGATGTACATCGTGTTGGTGGAATTCCCTCTGTTGTAAAGTGAGCGTGGGTCGGGATTGGCGGGACGCAAAATGACTAACAAATATATGTATAAAGATATCTGTTAAAAAACACCACCTTGCTGCACGGCGATGCCATGACGGTTACTGGTCGTACCCTGGCTGAGAACGTTGAAGGTCTGTTCGGTTCTCGAATTTCCGCCTGGTGGCTACACTAAGACCAACCGGTCCACTTGCGGGCACAGACGCCGTAGATTTGGAGTTTGGTAACCAAGATATCATACGACCTCTCTCAGACCCTATCAAGTCCACGGGTCATATCACTATTCTCCGCGGTAGCCTCGCTCCCGACTCCGCGGTTGCGAAGTTGACCGGAAAGGAAGGACTGAAGTTCGAGGTTCGAACATAGTTGATCGTTTAACTGCGCGTGATACTGAGAATGGCGTAGGGAACTGCGAAATGTTTCGATACGTAAGTGAAGACCCTAGATAACAGAAGGATGATTGAATGGCGCTGATAGGGAGGACGACTTCTACCCCGTACTTACGGAAGGACGAATCCCTGCTGGAACCGCTGTGATCTTCAGGTATCAGGGACCAAAGGGGGCCCCTGGCATGCCCGAGGTGGAATAATGCTTTTGTTTTGTTTTTCAAATTATGCTTACATCTCTCTCTCTAGATGCTTGGTACGTGTTTTCCCGCAAGGGACAGGAAATGATGTGAACCATGTGGGATTCGCAGGCCCAACTGGAGCCATTATGGGCGCCGGTCTAGGTGATTCGACATGCCTAATTACAGACGGTCGGTTCTCGGGTGCCTCCAGAGGGTTCCTCATTGGTACGTCGGCCTGCTCTGTCTCTGTCCCATCCCCTCCCTGAACATGTTTTGGGCGACCAGGCCATGTAACGCCAGAAGCACAGTTGGGCGGCCCTCTTGCACTTGTCAAGGATGGGGACCGTATCGTCGTTGATGCGACTACCCGGCAAATTGATTGGCTGGTGGACAATGAGACGAAAGAGGCGAGGCGCTATGCTCGCGATGTTGCGGTGAGTACTCGATTTCTCATCATGATGGCCTCCGTTCTGAGGACCGACCCGCAGCCTGCAAATCTCGGAGCCTTCTGCGACTGATAAGCCATTTCTGTGATGTACGATGCATTTGTGTGCAATTCTTCAAGTAACGTGAATGATATGGTGGAAAAGCAATTGAGGCTGGATTGCCACCAAACTTGAACCCAAACTTGAACCTGCCACGTCCCCGAGCCCTTTGCTCACTCATCGCAGCACGCGATGTCGATGGCAGACTTACTTCGGAATCACCGATTGGCTCTTTTTGCGGTGTTCTCATCTGGGCTTGTCGCTGCGGTTGTCCTCAATGCCCTCCAGAACCATTCCAATTTCTTCGCCGCGGCCTTCGCAATGTCTCAAAGCAATGGCTCTGTAATGGTAAATGCTACTTGCCACCCTTACGATGGTGGTATTGCCATGCACTGAAGCTGACACATGCGTTGCAGGCCATGCTCAACATGGCACTTGTGGCAACCGTGATTTT
>WNFL01137029.1_pt2 | contig 27934 bp, 29 predicted proteins | sample 5400361 | NCBI WGS metagenome assembly WNFL01 (sample SAMN13153351, study PRJNA577476) | soil metagenome | isolation source: 40 cm soil on Douglas fir-dominated hillslope | place: USA:California | collected 2013-09-17
AAGCTCGCGGCGACGAAAGCTGATGGCGCACGTACACGGAGTGAGTTGAGGGACATCGCTGAAACCCCCGAATCTGGAGGTGAGGGGGAGCCGCCTGAGGGATTCGAGAATGGCTTAGCGCCTGGCTTGATGAGTCCGAGAGATACACAGCGCATGAGAGCTGTAGATAACCAGAAGGCAAGGCTACTGGCGCAGATGGCTTCTGCTGGTGCGACCGACGAAGGGGGGGTGAAAATCAAGGAGAAGGGTAAGGGCAAGGCAAGCGACGGCGTTGCATCCAGTTCTAGAGTTGCAAGTAAAAAGGTTGCTCCATCTGCACCCATATTCCAGGCTGCTGAATCCACCTGTGAGTCGTTTGTTCGACGTTTGGATTGGTTTGTTGATGTGCATTGTAGCCTCCGGTCACTCGGCCCCTGCTTCTAGTAGCAAGAAAGCTACTATTGGGACAAAAGCGAACTCGTTTGACATTATTGAACGCACCCTCACAGAAGCATTGGACGCGCGAGCGAACGAGGAGATTTTCGAACCACAGGGTGGGTGTGAGCAACATTGCATATTGCATGACGCGCGACTGATTTTTTTAGTAGCGCCCCTTGGTGAAATACCTGATACACCCAATTTTATTGTGGCTTGGGTGGATTACTGCAACAAATACGGGATGGGTTACGCCTTAACGGATGGCACGGTCGGCGTGCACTTCAACGATAGCACTTCCCTTATTCTCTCCCCTAATAAGTGGTAGGCTAATATACCGCTCCGCTGTTTGCGGGTGCTGACTGGACGATAGCTACATCGATTATGTCGCAACTCGAAGACAAGGGACAGTCTATGTCCGCAAGAACTTTGAGCTGGAGAAGAGACCGGATAACCTGAGCGACAAGACGTACCTTTTGCGACATTTCGAGCGGTACATGCTCGAGCGGTTGTACGGCTCGCATGATTACACCTATACTGATGAGGCGAGAACGCAAGGCATGGACTTTGTGCAGAAGTACCTTCGCATGAAACATGTTATTGTATTCAAGATGAGCCATGATGTCGTACAGGTACGCCCTAGGTTCCCACCTCTCTAGACATGGACTGATGGAAATAGTTCAACTTTATGGATCATACGAAGCTCATCATTTCACATGATGGGCTGCTGCTCACGTACCTCGACAAGAATTATCAGTGCAGTCAGCATTTGACAGTCGACCTTCTCGATCCGTCCGTGCAAGAAAGCGAACATCAGCTACAACGTGCCAAAGACAAGTTAATCAGCAAGATCAAGTATGCGAGGGATGTGCTGAAGCTGATACGTTCGGGCGAAGTGCCCACTTTTAATGGTGTGCCCGCCGGGAAGGAGGAAGCTGAGGCCGTGGAGACGAACACAGGTGGTACTACGAATGAGGAGGCTCCTACTTTGAACAAACCGAGGACTGGACTCAGTGCGATGACTGATGTAACCTCCACTGTAAGGGGTACCAAGGCGAACCCGAGGTAATACACGAGGGTGGGGTGTAGGCCGTTGTAAGTTTTGTTGAGACAAAGTATCGGACCCTACGTGATTGTTCTTGTGTCTTTCTTTCTAGATTTGATTGCATCTCATTGCACATTGCCTTTCCTTCCTCTCAGCGGGTGGATGTGAGCTACAACAGGTGGCTGGCATCCCATTCGTCAGACTGCCGCTCCTGTTGCCGAGAAATGTCTAACTACGCCGACGCCGGACAGACTCTTTGACAGAAAAGCGCATACCATAATTGGCAGTTCGCTCGTCCCAGACGCGTCACCCAAACAACTGGACCAGTCAAAGCAACCTGAAGACACTTTAGTGATGGGTTAGGCAATAGATGCTGGTTTTTAGGGCCATTTCTGCGCCAATTGGCGTTCAGGCCTTGATTATTCATGATTTTGTCGCATATGGTCTTCTGTCACGCTCCTTTTCTGAGACTACCGTTTCATCGCAATACTGCATTTGATTTTGTCACGGTGTCTGGGTCTCAGCGCTTTCGGCCACGGGCATATCTTCATGGCGTCAGACTTCGGTCTCTGTGGATCTCCGATCTCAGTTTGTTGTGCCCTCTTTCTCTCATTGGATGCTAGGGTACCATGAGACCGCAGCCCGCCCATAAAACGGTTCTCGTTCGGGCACAGCCCGGACGCATCCACCTGCCGGATATATATAAGAGCGTATTTTTGGCCATTTATCACCGCTATCTCACATCTTTCGCCCCCAAACACACCCCTTATGTCCTATCCTACTACTCACCGTTTAGTTACTGTCACTGGGCCAGGCAAGGTCGAAATTCAAGAGAAGGAGGTACCTGTCTTCAGCGACGAGGAAATTCTCGTCCGTGTTCGGTCCGTTGCGCTGAATCCAACTGATTGGAAGGCAAGTCAATTTTGAATTATAATCGTAATCTGCAATTAATACTAACGCATTCTATTCAGCTCATTGACTCCTCTCACCCGTCTGGCTTTAGTACCGGTTGTGATTTCTCTGGCGATATTATTGCATTGGGTGACAAAGCAAAAGCATCTGGTTTCAATGTAGGGGATGCAGTCAGCGGCATGGTGAGCGATACCAGGGACAATGGTGCCTTTCAAGGTAATACCAGTGCACGCTACCCAGATAACGTTGCTTACTCTATCTCGTTGTCCTTTAGAGTATGTCGCGATCCGTTCAGAGCTTGTAGGTCAGTCATAGAGACCAGATTTGCCAATTAACATCACAAAAGGCTATCCCTATGCTTGGGTTGCCTCACTCGGACGCGGCCGCAGCGCCAGTGGCGATGAGTACTGCTACTTTGGTACGTCAAACTTTTCATGATTTCAGTTGCCTCATTCTTTTCAAGGCCCTCAATTGGGCATTGGGAACCCCATTTGATGGAATACCTCAGCCGGAGCTGGTATGCATTCGCCTATCTTGCTGGTGCAAACAATTCACCTCCTATAGCTCTTGATCTGGGGTGGTTCTTCGGGCGTCGGAATGTATGCAATCAAGCTTGCAACTCTTGCCGGCTACCGTGTTGCTACCACCTGCTCGGCCAAAAACTTTGAAGTTGTCAAAGCCCTCGGTGCATCGGCAGTTTTCGATTACAAGCACCCTAACACGCCAGAGAAGATCAAAGCGTGGGTCAAGGAACAGGGCATTGGCCCGTTGAGAAAGGGCTTGGATTGCGTCTCCGAAAAGTCATCGCTTTCAGCTGCGATCTCCTGTTTTACTGATGGCACTGGAGAGCTCGCCACTCTTCGTACGTCTTCTACAACGAATACTATTGCCTACCACTTACTTTTGTACGTCCATAGTCCCTCCAGCAGGGATGGAATCAACAGTCAAGCTCACACAGGTTCTCGCATACGACATCTGGAACCCCACTAGTTCCTCTTATAACCTCATCATAGAGTTCTATAAGCGCATTCCAAAGATGATCCAGGAGGGCGTCTTCCATAAAGGACTCGTTCCCATTCTTATATGGGGCAAACAAGGGTTAGAAGGAGTCCCCCCTGCCATCGATTATATTCGCCAGGGCAAACATTCGGGACAGAAAGTCGTTGTGAATATTGCATAATTGCTTCAGTGCTCTCTGTGTACCTTTTCATGCTCCGATTTCACAATTTACGAAGTCCACTGAAGCGGTGGCATGTGGTGTTCAAAAGGGGAATGCACTCCTGGACTGACTAGCGGCCTGCGCGTGGTAAGATTTCTCTGAGGACGATTCCAGTCCGCTCAACGAGGTCCCCGCTTCTTTCGAGGCTTACTCAGTAATGCCATTCGTGATCGAGATCAGCAAGATGGGCCATTACTTGATGGCGGCATTTCCAAAAGGTACGAATCACTGCACATTTGCGTCGGTGGTACCACTTATTGATATCCCCTTAGCTATTAGTAAATATTCCGTAATTGTTCTGTCGATCCTTTTCAATGCAGCTTCGCACGTCCGCTCTTTCCATCGCGTACTGTGCATTGTCTCAAGCCTTTTATTTTATTCAACTTTGTGCAGTAGTCTTTAAGTCCTTCAATTATTAACGAGCGTACTCTATAATTAGGAATATAACGCGGACGTCCGTGGCGACTCAATTCAAGAACAACGAAGTCAGGAGTGGACCATACATTAAAATCTCAAACCAAGTAGTGCCAGGAGCCAAGGTGCCCGAGAGTTTCTACCCACCTTTGACAGGCGAGCCCCTTGCGCGGAACAATTCCGAGAAAGCACATCCCTCATACGAGAAAAACTGCCTGAATCGATTACCCACGCCTATGTATCTTCGTGTTGTAATTTGGAAACAGTGTCACTGACTCAAGATTCTTTCTTTCCATCGTACAAATTCTGTTGGTACGTTATGCTACGTGATCTAGTTGTGATACATACACTGACGTCATTGGTGCTATACTGGATTTCAATGTCTCGTTCGCTCTCGCTTGCCACGGACGTCCGCTCAGCACTATTACACACCCCCTCGCCTCCCTGTCACGCCTGGGCTACTGTTCAAAGATATAAAAAAGAACTACTACAGCCCGTCCTGCCTTCACAACGTTTCTGGTCCTCAGACGGCAACTCTAGCCAGCCACCTTCAAACAGACTATAGGTCCATCGATAGACAATCAAAGCAGAGATTTTCCGCGCGCTTTCGCTATGTCTTATCCAACTACTCACCGAGCCGTCACAGTGGTCGAAAAAGGCAAGGTTTCGATCCAAGAGAAGCAGCTACCCGTCCTTGGAGAAGAAGAGATACTTGTCCGCGTTCGTTCCGTTGCTCTCAATCCCGCGGATTGGAAGGCATGTTGGTCACCATATACTCGGCTCTTTTGGCACTGACGCTCGGGGCCAGTACATCGACTGGTTCCTCCAACCGGGGTCAAGTACTGGCGCTGACTTTTCTGGTGACATCATCGCCCTTGGTGAAAAGGCCAAAGGTTCTGGCCTGAAAGTCGGTGATGTAGTGGGCGGCGCGGTTTACTTCAAGAATGACAATGGTTCCTTTCAAGGTAAGTTACTAGTCGTGGATGTCATAACGGTCACTGAGCCTTCATTATTGCACAGAGTATCTCGTCTCCCGTCCTGAAGCGGTTAGCCCCCACAAAACTGATTTCAGCATATTCTTATCGTTTTAAGGTCTTCCGTATTGGTGGTGTACCTTATCCAGATGGTGCTACTTATGGAATTGCGATGAGTACAGCGGCTTTGGTAGGCTCAGCTCCCATGCACCTTGTCTATTATTTCTCAGACCCCGCAGGCGCTGTACTGGGCCTTCAAAACTCCCTTTCCTGGACTCACTGGTCCGGAGCCGGTATGCATTCTATTTTTATTGAGTACCATATGGGTCTCATATCTTCACAGCTTCTCATTTGGGCCGGCTCCACGGGTGTTGGAATGTATGCAATCAAACTTGCCGCCCTCGCCGGTTATCGTGTTGTTACCACTTGCTCACCCCACAATTTTGACCTGGTTCGGTCACTGGGTGCCTCAGCAGTCTTCGACTACAAGGACCCGAGTGCTCCAGAAAAGATCAAAACCTGGGTTAATGACCAAGCGATTGGACCGCTGAGGAAGGGTTTGGATAACATCTCCGAGAGTGGGTCCCTTGAAATCGTTGCTTCTTGTTTCGCCGACGGTCAAGGCGAACTTGCCGTCCTTCGTATGATTATTCCCTACCTCGCCGTTTCGTATTCCTGACTGTGTTTTGCAGTGGACCCCAAGGAGTTTCAAACCACACTTAAGGTCACTCATGTCCAGGGATGGGACATTTGGGACTTCACTAGTTCTGGTCATAAAGTCATCAGAGAGTTCTACGATCGAATCCCCAAGCTTATTGAGCAAGGGGTCCTGCGAGAAGGCACCGTTCCATTACGTGTCTGGCCACAAGGCCTGGAGGGTATTCCCGACGCCATTGATTTTATCCGGCAAGGAAAAGCCAGTGGCCAGAAGGTGGTCGTCAATATTGTTTGAAATCACAAGTATCATATGCAGAAATGAATAAATGAATAAATGATTAAGGCTGTATCTTTGAACCAAGTGCAGGGCTTGTTTGGTGAACTTGCTCTGGACAGCTGAATACGTCTGTAGGTCAAGATAAGCATCTAACTTGGGTTCAGACGACATGAAACCGTAGAGGGTGGGCGAAAGAGAAGTGAGGAGCCTCAGAGAGGCTCGGAGTAGAGGATAAATATTGGGTGCAGAATAGGAAGCTCCAGTGACTGAGATCTCGATATTAATATTAATGAGGACTAGGCAAAGATGAACATAGAAGAATTGAACAAGAGCACTGCACAAAGGGATCATTGACCACGTGTCTTGGGAACGATCTTGTTCTCGCCCAGACTCGTCGACCAGATTCACGGCCGAAAGAAGTGAGGACCAATCAATTTTCGGGGATTTGTCTTTCGCAGTCGTCCAAATGGGTTCATCACGCTGTTGCCGGCGCATAGTGCGCACGATAAGTTCAGCAAATAATTCCATACGGGCCTTTGCGACGGAGGCCCGTCTACGACGACAGCCCCAAACATTCATCGAAAAGGTAGTCCAGAAATATACCGTTGGGTGGCCTAAAGACAAGGCTGTCAAGGCTGGGGACTATGTTATGATACGGCCCGAACACGTTATGAGCCATGATAACACGGGTCCTGTCATTTCCAAGTGAGCTTCGCTTCCTCTTCACCAAGTAGCATGTAGTCGGTTTCCTCCTCATAATCTACCTGGGACCCAACTCTTATTCAAGGTCGCCCTTTCAGGTTCAACTCGATAGGTGCCACCCGCATCTTCAACCCCCGACAAACCGTGTTCACTTTGGATCACGATGTTCAGAATAAATCAGACAAAAACCTCGCCAAATACGCGACCATAGAAGCATTTGCTCGGAAGCACGATGTAGATTTTTATCCTGCAGGTCGTGGAATCGGTCATCAAATTCTGGTCGAAGAAGGCTACGCCTTTCCACAGACCTTGACCGTCGCAAGTGACAGCCACAGCAACATGTACGGTGGTGTTGGGTGCGTTGGTACGCCGATAGTTCGGACAGACGCTGCGGCAATTTGGGCGACTGGCCAGACTTGGTGGCAAGTTCCCCGAATGATCAAGGTCGAATTGAAGGGCAAGTTACGACCAGGGGTAACTGGAAAGGATCTCATCATCGCCTTGTGCGGGGTATATAATCACGACGAGGTACTCAATGGGGCGATCGAATTTGCCGGCGAGGGGGTTTCCGCATTGACGGTTGACGAACGTCTCACCATCTCCAATATGACAACGGAATGGGGTGCCCTTGTAGGGGTTTTCCCGGTAGACGAGTCGCTACTGCAATGGTATGACCAGCTGAGCAGACGAATCTCACTGCGAACATTCCATTCCTCCAAGCCAGGTTCAGCTCCGGAACTCCCAGAGCACACTAGAATCAACGAATCACGCATCAACGCCTTGCGTTCGAACATTCTCTCTTCCGATCCAGACGCTGCATATTCTTCGCATCTCGTCTTCGACCTTTCCACCCTCGTTCCGCACGTCTCCGGGCCCAATAGTGTCAAAGTATCCACCCCATTACCGACCCTCGCCAAATCGAATATTGCTATCAACAAAGCTTACCTAGTGAGCTGCACGAATTCTCGTGCGTCGGATATTGCGGCGGCGGCGGCGGTCGTTCGCGGGCGGCAGATTGCGCCCGGAATAGAGTTCTATATCGCAGCAGCGAGCTCTGTCGTCCAACAGGACGCGGAGAAGTTCGGTGATTGGGATGCACTGATCGCGGCCGGTGCAAAGACCCTCCCTGCTGGATGTGGGCCATGTATCGGCCTAGGTACGGGGTTGCTTGAAGATGGTGAAGTGGGAATCAGCGCGACAAACAGGAACTACAAGGGCAGAATGGGGTCTCCAAAAGCCCACGCTTACCTTGCAAGCCCGGCCGTTGTGGCTGCAAGCGCTATCAAAGGCTATATTTGCGGGCCAGATGAAATAGATAAGACACAGGCCGCTTATGATTCAACTCCACCCACATTCTCGATTGCTGGCCAGCAAAGCAATATGGTCTCTGCCGCCTCTGATTCGGCCACTGAGCAAGAGCTCTACTCGGGTTTCCCCTCGATATTCGGTGGCAAAATAATGTTTGCCCCTCAAGACAATTTAAACACCGATGGGATTTACCCCGGCAAATATACTTACCAAGACGATATGACTCCGGAACAACAAGCGAAAGTAGTAATGGAAAACTACGATCCACAGTTCGCATCTCGAGTCGCGCAAATCATCGGTTCCTCAACCCCGCCGTCTGACTCGGCAGTCAAGTCTGGTGTGATCCTCGTCTCTGGCTTCAACTTTGGCACAGGCTCGTCGCGAGAGCAGGCAGCAACTGCTCTGAAATTCGCTGGAGTCCCTCTCGTCGTCGCAGGGTCGTTTGGAGACATCTTCAAGCGGAATTCCATCAACAATGGGCTCATCTGTATTGAGTGTCCTGAGCTGGTTGAAAAGATGACTCAAGAGTACGCAAAAGACGGGAAGCGAGGTGCTGGAGGCAAGAGAGGAGAAATCAGTGTCGAGCCAGGCTGGGACATTACCGTGGACATGCGAACGGGAAAATTGCAGGTGCTGACCGAGGACGGAAAAAGAGAGTACTCCGTTCGGCCTGTTGGGACAAGCGTTCAGGAGCTGTGGACTTGTGGAGGCCTGGAGGGCTTCGTTCTCAAGACCATCAAGGGTAGAAGCTCATAAAATGGTCTGGTTTGTCAAGGGACTCGGTGTACTACAGTATTATAAGGTCGGGCATTTGAACACGGTGGATCCATGTGTGTCTATAATCACCAACGAGAAAAAGGAAAAAGGTTGTATTCATTTCAAATGGGCGCACAACCAAGGACAGGAAAGCAGATACAAACAAATGCACCGCTTTCTGTGTGGCTGGTACAATGAAAGATATGGATGAAGGACAGACTAGAAAACGAATGGTGTCTGTGATGCACCTTGTCGAGGGGAAGAGGATAGTCTTAGGTATTTCGCCACTAGAGGACATCCATCAAGATTGTGCATGCGGAGACAAGGACAGGGACAGGATACAGCAATGTGGGATTTATAAACCAGAGGGGAAGCAAACAAGGTGGTATTTGGAAAAAGAGATTGCGTATCAGTGAGCATTGTCGGACTATATACTATGTCACTGGTGCTCTCAAACAAGTCCAGTGGGTGTCATCCTCGAAGAGAGGAAGGTCAAAATAGGGAAATATACACAAGACAGGTTTCCCGGTCATATGACAGGTGTAACATGGTGATATAGCGAAGGGATGGAAGAGAGGTGCTAGAGGACCAGGCACAGGCACTGGCACACATAAAATTAACGCAGGTGAAAATGCAGCAAATGCAGTGCGTCTATGTCTCTGCACGTGGCGCAGATAAGGTAGCTCAGTTCGTGGGTCGGAATCAAGGATAGAATGCCCTGCAATGCGGAAAGCAGACGGGGTGGAACCAAAAATCCGAACAAAATATGTCGCGTGATATCTCGATCCTCATCTTCCGAACGTACGAGCTGTTCTAGGTGTACTGGGGGTCTGCGGGCTGGAGGATGTCGAAATTATGCTCCTCTGATAAGATTCGTCATGTTGATCTGTCGCCTGTCCATCTACACCTTCGTCCACACCCGTCATCACCACACCCGTGTCTGCTACTTGACTTCTCATCGGGGACGCGTGTTGGTCGCCGAAAGGATTAAGATCCGTATTAGGATTCATCGCAGTGATAGGACTCATGTTTGCGTCACTACTCCGGTAATACGGTTGGATAGTAGCATCGCTGCTCATGCTCGCGGAGCTGTATACAACTCTCGCAGCGGGCGCGACTCTCGCGGTAGCAGTCACAGCACCGACGATGTGCGATTGCTGAGACGATCCGCCACCTCCTGCATTTGTACTTTCGTCCGTGATCAGGCTTGTTTGACTGGCACGACCAGCTCTAAACGGATTGTGCAACTGCGTGGGGCTGTCGGACAGCGCCGCGATGTGATGGTCTAGGAAAGGATCGCCTTCTTGTTGCGGAGTTGGAGGAAGTGGAGGAAGTGGATGGCTGACCCACTCCTGCCCACGATCGTCTGATGGATGACCGGAAATCATTGTCGCGATGGCCGGCATGGAATCAAGTCTAAAGGCCGCGGATCTAGGTGTGGAGGAGGGCGAGGGCGGTAACGGGAATGCCTCATGGATAGGAATGGTCCCCGAGAGACGGCTCGAAGCGGCACTCCATCGGTTCAAATCAGAATAAACGTTATGTCCAACTGAATGAGCGTTACTCGATTCTGCATTGTTGCCATTGTACCCAGTCGGTGGTAACCCGAAGTACAAGTCATGACCATCCGTGTTGCGTGTACCTGATGAGCCTTCACTGGTATGCGTGAAATTAGATGGATCGGGTGGCTGGAACATGGCACGTTCTCTCCCAATGAGCTCGCGCCCAGACTGTTCATTCCGAGCAGCGTCCCGCTTCGCCAGGGCTTTAGCCACACGCGGGGGCACGTGGATAGCGATGGGGTAGTCTACAGGAACGCCGATACTGGGGTCTGGCTCATATTGGAAGAGTGATTTTTCGGAGAACTCGCTAGAGAGGTAGCTGCTAGGTGTTGTAGGTCGTGTATTTGCCATGGACATGCGAGATACCCGTCGACTATCCCTTCGGCTGTCCGTCGGCGCGGCGGCGGCAACAGGGATTGTAGGAGGTAGAGCAGCAAAAGTGACAGGTGGTGGCGATGGAAGTATGGAATATGGTCCCGGTGTGTACATCATCCCAGGTTCTTGACCCTTTTCAACAATATGCATCTCGGACGAGGTAGAAGACGTCTGCTCGCGTTCGCGTTCGCGTGCGCGGCGCTTCTTAAAGAAGATGTAGCCAAGGCAACAGCAGGTGAACGAGAGAAGCAAAAGACCGATGACCAGGCCAATGACCCATTTCCGATCAGGGTCGCTAAAGATGTGGGGAAATGTCAATGATGTGACAGAACGACACCACACAGAGATAAACATACCTGTTAGCCGTCTGGGCGCCTTGGTCGACGGGTCCACTTCCAGTTGTAGTTGAGGAAGGCACACCAATGGATATGCCCGTCATATCAGTCCTTGAACTTGATCTGCGAGGGTGGAAGTGAATACTAGCGCCAAGAGGAGCTGAAAATTCGAAGCAGAGTCTACGCACTTGTCTGCTGATAAATTACTTTCGACATTACCAACACCGTCAAAGCCACTTCCAAAGACCACCGACGTCTTGCTAGCAATACTAGTTGGGGACGCAGATGGTGAAGGTGACAACGAAACAGTGGTACTCGGAGACGCGGGAGAGCTGGTAGCAGGGGGTGTTGATCGCGCAGTTGAAGTTGTTGTTTGGGTACGGGTTATCGCTGCAGGAACGGCTGTAGTTTTGGCTGTAGTCTTGGGTGTAGTCTTGGCTGGTGTTGGTGTAGACGTTGTCTTATCAGCTTTTCCGTTCCCATTTCCATTTCCGTTGTTGTTGTTGTTGTTGTTGTTTCCATTTCCATTTCCGTTTGCATTTGCGTTGTCCCCGCGTCTGGAGTTGTCGGTCGAAAAGGGGTCGGTCTTGAAGGTAGACGTCCACCACTGGATGAAGTTGGCTATGGATGAGAAGAATTGTGACCAATTCCCCGCATTGATCTTGTTCTTGTCGTTCGCGCTTGGGCGGTCCTTGGAGCCACGAGTATGAGCACGGACGTTCAGATAGGGTTATTAAAGGACACCCACCAATATCCCACGTCGCTCAAGAGGAGGCTACAAGTTGAGAGGGTTGCCATCAATGACCACGGTGTCGCAACAGGAACATAGATACGTACGACACCAAAAGCCTGATGTAGATGAGCAGCCGGTTCTCGGTTTACGTTCTCATGTGCTAGAGTGCGGGTGTATTTGTATTGGCGATGTCGAGGTGGGATGTCGGCGGCGTTGGCGGGAGCAACGGTGAGGGCGAGGAGCGCGATGATAGCAAAGGCAAGGAGTTTGTGACAGTGACAACGATAACGATAGCGATAGCGAGTGGAGGAAGAAAAGAGCGTCGAGTGCCGTATGGCTGTAGGTAAGACTAGTGCGTTTGACGAGGACATTCCCGGGGAAAAACGCGGCGAGAGGACTAGCAGGCCGTGATATCCATCAACAAGTCGGAGAGTCGGAGGCGGAGGAGGGCCGTAGAACGAGGCCAGACGACGACGGGGCGGAGGCGGAGGTGCGGTTCAAGAGATTGGTGCTATCCGCGATTGTGGGGGGACGAAACAGCGACGGACAGCGACGGACGCGTGAGATGCCGCAGACGTCAATCATTCAGTGGTCGCACAACAACCATTCACACTCAAGCCACTCAGGTCACTCAAGCGCAAATACCGTACGCGAGGGTGCCTGTGTTGACCCTCCCAACAGCCGACAGCTTCCAGTCTGCGCGCGCCTTGTGTTGGGAACCTTGGGAAGTCCATTTAGGAAGGTCCTTTGGGTGCTCCCGGAAACAAAAATGGTATACAATATTACCCGATTCCAGCCTTCGACAGCCGTCGGAAATCCTAAGTCCTCCGACCTCACCCGTTAGATTCCTCCGACAGGACCCCCAGGTTAATACCAATCACTTGTCACTTGTCGAGCGTGTCCGGCATCAGCACCTTGTGCTCCTTGTTGCGTCCTCTCATTAATGGTCCGGTTGGTACAGAGGCCAGAGACCAGAGGCCAGAGGCTTGAGGCTTGGCACACGCACCTCCGGCGTGCAGTTAAAAGCTTTAACTTTCATTAGAGCGGTAGTACCGAGGAAGACAATGCCGGTCACTTCACTTCTTTGGTCTTTGGGACCTACACCACCCTTACGCCTTTCTTCGTGTCAGTCAGGATTGGCATCCGGACCTGGCGTCTCTTTCCTTTGCGGAATCTCTCAGGGCCATTGTGCTATATTGGCATGTCCATGAGGGGAATACTCTCCGTGCGCGTTGCCTGTCTCGACAGACGGCCAGTGTTGGACGGCCCTGTCCATTCCACAGGACCGAGTGGCTACAACCAAAATGGACCTTCCTTCATTCAATATCTGGACAATAACCCTCGGCTACGTCAAGTTCCCATGAGTCGGTCCACCCGTCAGACTCTACCAAGGCACTCTCCCTGCGATGAACGACTACACGTGGCTAGCAACGAATCATTTCTTCTACATAGTCCACCAAAGACGGCTTTTTCTTCCGGGAACTCTTTGACCATGAAATGAGGCGGGCTTTGCCAGGTTCTGTTCTGTTCTGCACACCCGCCACAACCCGGTTCTTCAGACGGGACTGGGACCGAGCTCGCTTGTTCTGCATCAACGCTTCCCATGATATGGCCCTGGGTGACCTGTTTTTATACGATCATGGGTGAGTGCGCCACCTCCGTGTGCGACTATTCATCCCTCCAGCCGGCCTCGGTTTCTCCTTCAAACTCAGACGTGGGGGATAACTACTCTGTACCGCTGTGTCTTGCTCCTACCTCCACGACCCACTCCCACCTTTCATACGTGCGCTCTCGCCTTTCTCTCAACTGGCCTTCGTTAGGACCAGAAGGGGTGCTGCCGCCAAGCTACCAACGCTATCCCCAACTTTCTAGCTGGTTGTCAGATCGACCAATTCAAGCCACGCTAGCAAAGGCTACGCCACTTCCATCGAATTGCACCGTAGTCGTTAGTCGTCAGCATTACCACCTGCGACTGTCGAGTCACACCAACCCATCCAACCACGCCTCAGAGGCAAACGGAGAGACCACGTGGGATCTATTGATACGTCATCTACCGCGTGTGTGCTACTTTCAAAGCGCCGGCCAAATAGCCAGCCAGAGCACCAGTATCTGCCAGTAGCACAAGCATTTGTTCCGCAGTGGCCTTTTGCTTCCTCAAGCGCTGGTACTTGCTCTCATCCGGCAACCGGGTTGGTTCGAAACCATGGTCTCCCACCCACAAATGCCCCACACACACGGGGTGGGGCGTGCAGATCCTGAGCGACATCATCACCATGGAGAACATGGGAGGAGTTGGCCCCTTGACCGGAAAACAGCCCCCTTGTTTCCGCGAGATATAAGTCGCGTCCTGGGGGCTCCCTCTACTCCACTCGCCACTCGCTCATCGACTCTCTCGAAGAAAAGGAAACGTTGCCAATCCCCACCCCCCGAACAGCTCTCAAAGCCAACCAGTAACGCGGAAGGTCCTCGACCCCCGAAACATCGCGTCGCTGTAGCTGAACGAAAACCCCTAGCCGACACACAACAACGCGCTATCGTTGAGCAGGACCCTCTCCTCTCCACAGCATCGCGCACAAGTCTCAAGTCCCCTGATTACAACCCGAATATTCCTTATTACCCCGTCTACACCCCACCATTGCCACCGAGTTTTGTCGCCGCCCACTCGTCGCTTACGACAACAGCTTACGCTACCGCTATGTCTTTCCGTCAGTGCGTTCAGCAATACGCAGATAGGTACTATTTAACTGTGCGCACGAACTATTACAGCGCGGGTCCCGGCCACGCTCAACTCTGGTGCGCACAAATTACCATCACTCGAAGACTGCGTAGTGGGCAAGAAGTCACTGTGATCAGCCACACTGGCACTCAATGGTATTCGAGTCAGGCGGACGCTAAGGAGGCAGCATCTGCAGAGGTGTGGGCAATGCTCCAAGGGAGGCGCTAAATGGAGCATGTATAATTAAACATAGATAGACTCTTGGACGGACTTGGATTCCTTCTGCTCCCACCCCTCCCCGATACCCCTTGCTTCATTGACCGTTGTCGTGTTTAGGACTCTTTACCTTTGCGTTGGACTGTTCAGTTGCTTCGGAATGTCTCCTTGGTTTCGATCTCCGGCGTGAAGTGGGTTTTCTCTTCATAATCCGTTCTTCGTTCCAGCGCTGTTCCACTCCTGTAGTCGCACATCGTGTTTCGAACATTCTCTTGTCTCTCCGTCTTGTTGACATGATAGTGGACTTGTATCACTCTAAGTAGTTATGGAAGGATTCGTCGTAGGCGCTTGTCAAAGTCCTCTGCAGGAAAACACTCGGGATAATATTAGATGAAAGTGGTATAGTGATACCTACAGCATATCATACGTGAGAGACACCCTAATACAGGTGGCGGACCACTCACAGTTCGCAATGTACAGTGGGAAGGTCCCTCCATAGATGACCACAAAGTGCCACTACGCATACCAGAACATCCTGAAGATCTTCCACAACAGCCAAAGACCCACAAGAGAACCGATTGTGTACAAGCCGATTCTCCACGTCTTCGTCCCGCCAAACGTACGGGTGAAATGTCTTCCAGACTGGGCGAGCGAGTTTGCAAACGACGAGAATGAGTTGGAAGTATCGTCCAGTAGCAAGTTCTGCCGTTCTACGTCGTCATAGATGTCTGTTGTTACCTGCGCTCGAATTAGCGCAGATGTGCAAGGGAACGGGTGAAAGGGACGCACCCCGCGAAGAGAACGAAGTTTTGAATGCAGTTCATCTAGTCGTTGATCGTTTTGTGATTCGTATGTATACGCGTCGTTCTGTTGTTGCGACGGGCTCGGCATGGTATTGAGGTGAAATTGAGGTCGGGTCAGGGTCTTGAACCCCTCGGCCTGGCATCGACAAGGGCAAGCGTCGCTCAAGAGTATGCAATACATCAAAAAATGGTAGGTACACGATACAGCGTTGGGGAGTGGTCATAGGATATGTTCTGATCCACTGTCAAGCATTTCATTGCGTTTTGCCACGGGAATGGTACGCCAGATGTCCCAAAGCACTTCAAAGATAGGTTCATTTGACGTGGGTAGACCGGATGGCGTTTTGGAGGGCTTCCCTCTTCCTTTAGGACATATTGTTTAGCCTCGTCGCCTTCTTCTTTGAATCGGCTTGGATTGCGACCACAGGAACGAACAAACGACTGTCTGAAAACCCTCCACAAACGGAATTACACTTCTGAAATCTCCAATGCACCCGCCGAGTCGCCGGAGCTCCCACAAACAAACACGGATGAAGATCGGGTGGCCATCGGGTGGCAGGGTGGGGAGTGGTCGCGCTAGTAAGTGTGTAATTGTGTAAAATTCAAACTACGCACTGTTCTCTCAGTCGGTTGTCTCTGACACATCTATATTATCCTTCAGTCACCATATTTGGTTACGGGATCACTGCAGGTGTCCCGAATGCTTCCACGTTATCACCAAACAGCGACTATTGGACACATTCTCTGTCGGTAGGACATCTCAAGTCAATTCTAAGTCCACTAACGCCGTCCAGATACCACCCAATATTTTCCCATCAAGTGTCACCCCTAAGCTGGATGGTTTGGAAATCACTTGTTTGTGGCTTTCCTCTTCCACGGCTTGTCCTCCAATCACACAAAATCCCTCTTGTCAGGGAAGCTATCTCCACCGCATACATCGCTCTATCCTTGGGACTGGCTCAAGCAAAACTCCTACGACCCGCCAATTGTCAAACCCTCTACCATTGGAGCGAGAGCAAGGGACAGGTGCATATCAACCTCACCCTGGGTGATCTTCTATTCATTCATGAGTTACAAATCGGGCAGCCAAATTCTCTGGAACAGCAACATACACAAAAACCCACCGACTGTTGCCTTTCAGGATGTTATGAAGGATGAAAGAGACGTACTCAATTGCCTAGAGAAAATAGTAAGACTCGGTCTTCCTTCCATTCAACGGTCTCATGCTAACCCCCTTTCTAGAACCAGTTCGGCTTCTGCTTCGTCTCAGGCGTTCCGACCACCGCTGAAGCCACGGCTAAGCTAACTCGCCGAATCAACTTCATTCGAGAAACGCAATGTAATTACGTGGTCCATTCCCCGTAGTGGAATATTCACTAACCATCGCCAGACGGTGGCTTCTGGGACTTTACCTCCGACCTGGCTTATGGCGACACTGCGTACACCAGTATTGCCCTTCCGGCCCACACAGACAACACATATTTCGTACGTTGTGATGTCCGAATAGGCCCTTCCGTTGGTGAACCCGAACAACTTTAGACCGATCCTTGTGGTCTCCAACTCTTCCACCTCCTCTCGCACACCGAAGGATCCGGTGGTCAGACCGTTCTCGTCGACGGCTTTTACGCGGCTTCCATCTTCAAAGAACTCCACCCTGACTCGTACCACCTCCTTTCGACAGTCCCTATCCCATCCCACGCTGCAGGTGATCCCAATCTAGTGTATAAACCAACACCAGTGACGGGATATCCCGTTCTGGTGCACAACGGTGGCCCCGATGGAGAACTCAGACAAGTCCGGTGGAACAACGATGATCGCAGCGTCATCAAATGGCATGACCCTTCTCTAGTTCTACCTTGGTATGCTTCTCCAACCACCCTTCGGTAGGCAATACGGGATGCTATGCTGACTTTCCGTAGGTACGACGCAATCCGCAACTGGAATGCCTGTCTCAAAAACCCCGATTCCGAGTTCTGGACGCAACTGGCACCTGGAACGGCAGTCGTAGTGGATAATCACAGAGTGCTACACGGTCGTTCGGCCTTCACCGGCAAAAGAAGGATGTGTGGAGCGTACCTCGGGGGGGACGACTACCGCGCTAGGTTGGAGGCGCTCAGGGGGCGATTCGCCAGGTATGAGGGTCTGGGGGGCGTGTGGGGCCCTTTGCTATAAATACAACCCCAAACCATCGGAGAGAGGAGACCTCTGTATTGTGATATTTGTGATTCTTTATATCCACACGGCTTACAAGTCAGGGCAGACAACCACACCACACTTTAGGTAGTCGACCAGGAACTGTAGTCGCTAAACCTCTGGGCTTACACCTGCCTGATTCTATTGCGGCACAAAGCGCTCAAGAGGGATACAAGAATGATGTATTAAACATGGTCGTATCTGAAAGAAATAAAGAGGTGGGGAGATGTAGCCCTTAGCTTGTAACGGTGACAGTACGAGGTATGGCCAATTTGATGAGGGATATACAGTCAACCAGAGCCGTGTTTCCTCCAGGTCGTGCAGAGTTGACTCCATGGTGATGTTCCTCTGCCAAATTCTCACGAGCGCCGCATCACCAATCATTCTTGATGACCTTTGGCTGCACTCTCTGGCACTAGAACCTATGTTGGGCGACTTTATGGCATCTATTGTGGTGTTGTGGTGTCTCCCACGACTCACTTATTAAGGCGCCGCCGTCTTATTCAGCTCTGACCAAGATGGCTTCGCGTGTAAATATAAACTCGAGCGCAACATGCATGCGTTTGGTAATCCCGATCCCTCCGCTGACTCAGACGCACGCGCCATTATTGATGACTTTATATAAACTCGCGATCTGCTCTCTTCGGTTTGCCTACTTTCGAACTCAGAGTTTCGCACCGTCCATTCAAGAGATGTCAATACCTGCATTAGGAACAATATCCGTCCCAAGTACCCATTATGCACTTACCGTAGTCGAGCGAGGCGATCAGGCGACGAATAAGCCAGGAAGGGTCGAAGTTCAGGAGCGCCCAGTGCCTGCTCTCAAAGAGGACGGTGTACTTGTTCGTGTGAAGAGTGTTGCGTTGAACCCTACGGACTGGAAGGTGATCCTCTCCTCACGCATTTCTCGTTCCGCTTCCAAGCGAGACTGACGCCCTTCTTTAACGGATGTAATCAACCTAAATATGCTCTCAATGCGCTGTTTGTTTTTTATCTAGCACCTCGACTATTTGCTGCCTGAAGGGGCAAGCATCGGTTGCGACTTTGCTGGAACCATCGCCGCGGTGGGGGAAAAAGCCAAGGACTCAGGGTTTAAAATAGGCGATAAAGTATCAGGCTTTGTGAGGGGTGGCTTTGTGGAGAAGGACAATGGCGCATTCCAGGGTGGGTGGTTCTCTTGTTGCCATTTTATTTTTATTGAGACATGCAATGGCCCACAGAGTACGTCAGTACGCCTCCTCAATTGATTTGGCACAGTCCCGCCTCGTTGCCGTATGACGACGCCGCTCCCATGGGCGGGATTGCACTTTCGACAGCCGCTCAGGTGAGTCGTAGGCTCTCATTGAAGACCGAATATGATTGACCGCATGGTTAGGCTATCTTCCATCGATTCAATACCCCTTACACCGGCATCCACAGACCCGAACCCGTATGTTCATCACACTTCTCAGTTCAGTCCTAACGAGTCTGCAGTTCTTGGTCTGGGCAGGCTCGACAGGTGTAGGGATGTACGCTATCAAGCTGGCTTCCCTCCTAGGCTATCGAGTCGTCACCACCGCATCTCCGCACAATTTCGAACTTGTGAAATCGCTTGGTGCCTCGGCGGTATTCGACTACACGGACCCGGAAGTTTCGATGAAGATTCAACAGTGGATCAAGGATCAGAACATCGGGCAGCTGACAAAGGGTCTAGATACGATCTCGGAATCCAAGGACAGCACGGCTGCAAACGGGGCGGTAATCGGGAGCTCAATCAGGTTATCGCTACAAACGTTTGGAGACTCTGAGGGAACGCTCATGACACTTTGTACGTTACCATTTACGTCCATGGGCCTGGTTCGACTGAGGCGATACCCGGTAGTGCCTCCGGCCCCGGAATTCAAAGAAGGACAGAAGGTCCAGACGAACCATATCCTCATCTACTCTGCACTTAAGCCCAAGGATGACGACTTTAAGTTGATGGCCGAGTGGTACGAGCTCCTACCGTCGTGGATCGAAGCGGGTAGGCTCGGCGCAGGCGTCGTGCCGCTGAACAAGCAGTTCAGCGGGTTGGAACAGCTGGGTTCAGCGTTAGACTTTGTGCGACGAGGAAGGGTGAGTGGCCACAAGGTGGTGGTTAATTTGGAGACGAAGTGAGTGGCTGAGAACCGCTGTTCCACACAATGTACACAAACTGAGGTCTGGCCTCAGGATTAGTAAACTATGATGTGTATGCGAAGTATTCTAGGCGCCCGAAATGAGATTGTTTGTTTCCCGACATTGCCCGGTCGCGAAATTTAGTGGTGGACACGGAACAACACGTTTACACACGTTTGAAAGTGGCTGAGAAGGTGTGCATGCTTTGGACGGGTCCGTGCTGGGGGCAACGTGGGGCCTCACTCGGTGTGTATGGTATTTACGCGCTATTTGCTGCTGGCGAATGTCGCGTTCGCTGTCTGTGCGTGTAGAGCTGAAAGGTAGGTGCTAGACTTTGAGTAATATAGCGTACAATAACATTGAATCAGGTAAAGCCCGCAAAACGCATCGTTTTCGCGAAATGGGGTCGAGTCGCGTCCGCTCCCCAAAGTTGCTCTTCACTTCAAAAGGCTCGCCTCCGTCGAACGCTACTTAACCCCAACCACGACGCTTCCTCTCCCCCAAAAGCTCCTCTCTCCCCGCTCATCGGCGGCGTCGCAGACGAGTGGCCACCACCCTCCCCGTTGATTAACTAGACCCGTGCACTATGGCCAGCGCAAGCAGCTCGCCGTGCGCCTCAGAGCAAAAAATGCGTCCTCTGACCATTACATCTCAAGATACTAGAGTGAGCCACCCCGTTCTACCGCTTTCGACATGTCCCTGTTGATCACACTTTTTTGTGGGGTAGGTGTCGATCCTCGTGTCGACGGCGGCCAACGTTTGGCTCGCTGCAGAAGTCCTCCGAGAGCAATTCATCCATAGACAACAGACCATCGACAACGACGCGTCTCCGGCCGATGCAGACGGCCCCGAACTCGGCCCCCATCTCGTCCTCGCTTTTGCCGCCTTTGTCGCGCGCAGCGTGGAACAAACATACTCCAATGAACTCCTTCTTGATATCCTTAGGCACTTTACTGCGACCTACCTCGCTAATGCCGACGTTCACACATTCGCCAACCGCTATGACCACGATTTGCGCAAGTCTCTCTTGACAGATTACTTCCTCGCCCTCTCTACCCTCGAGGCCAGCTTTAGCACCTGTGATGTCCCCCGATCTCCTCCCTCAGCACTCCTCACGGCCGCTAAGGATGGTCAGGCCGGCATCTTTGCGCTTTTCGGTGGCCAAGGTGCAAACGAAGTGTATTTCGACGAACTCAAAGCCCTTTACGACATCTACAAGCCCTATGTTGCCTCTCTCATCGTAACAATTTCCAAGGACGTCCTCGAACCTCTCGCTATGAAGGCGGAAACCGAGGGATATGGATTCTACTCGTATGGACTCGACGTTCTGTCCTGGCTCGACGGTTCAGCACCCGTCCCACCAGTTGAATATCTCGCATCCATTCCGATATCCTTCCCCCTCATCGGGCTCACCCAGCTCGTACAGTACCTCTCCGCCTGCTCCGCTCTCAATGTTACACCTGGTGACGTGCGCGAGCTCATTCAAGGTACCACCGGCCACTCTCAAGGTATCGTCTCAGCTATTTGCATCGCTACCTCGACCACGGTAGCCTCCTTCATTGAGAACGCCTCCAAGGCGCTCAAGTGGCTTTTCTACAGCGGTCTTCGCGGCCAGGAGGCATTCCCAGTCCTCGCTCTCGAGCCCCACATCGTCAAAGATGCCGTGGAAGGCGGTGAAGGCGTGCCCACGCCGATGTTAAGTGTTACTGGCCTTGCACTTGATGTCCTCGAGAAGCACATCAAGGACACGAACAAGCACCTCCCCTGGAATTCGAAACTCACTGTATCTCTCTACAATGGCCCTAAGGCGTTCGTTGTCACTGGACCCCCCAAGGCCTTATACGGGCTCGTTACCGGCCTGCGTAAGATTCGTGCCCCAGCGGGACTTGACCAAAGCAAGGTGCCATTCTCCAAGCGCAAGGCGGTTTTCTCGACCCGTTTCCTCGTCGTTGGTGTCCCGTACCACAGCCCGTACCTCGATGGCGTGTCTGAGAAGGTATGCAATGTCGACTTGGAAGGAGAGGAGCTCTGGGCCACAGAGGACCTTGCTATCCCCGTCTACCACACCGAGAATGGTGAGTAACGCCACGTCGTTCATATCAATACATTTGTTAATATTCGTTCTCAGGCACTGATCTCCGCGAGTCCCACGAGTCCCTCACCCGGTCGCTCTGCGACCAGATTTTCATCCAGCCGATCCATTGGACGACTGCAACCGCCTTCCCCGAGACTGCTACTCATGTTGTCGACTTTGGTCCGGGTGGTCTGAGCGGCATCGGCTCCCTGACTGCACGTAACATGGAGGGTCGCGGCATCAGGACCATCATCGTCGGCGAGAAGGTCAAGGGTGCCTCTGAACTCTATAGCGTTGCTGGTGTCAGCTACGAGGCTTGGTGGAATAAGACTTTCGCCCCTCGTCTCGTCAAGACCGCGTGAGTCCTTTCGAGGTGTTACAATAACTCTCATTGATATGTTCCCTAGCGATGGTCGTTTGCAAATCGATACCCCTTTCTCCCGTCTCCTCGGCAAGCCCCCGCTCATGGTTGCCGGTATGACCCCGACTACCGTCAAGGCTGGCTTCGTCAGTGCTACCCTCCGCGCTGGCTACCACATCGAGCTCGCTGGTGGGGGGCACTACAACGCGGCAGCTCTGCGTGCTAAAGTCGCCGAAATCCTCCCCCAGATCCCTCCCGGAGTTGGTCTCACCCTCAACTCCCTCTACATCAACCCCCGCCAATTTACGTTCCAGCTCCCGCTCTGGCAAGACATGAAGCGTGAGGGTATCCCTGTTGAAGGTTTTTGCGTCGCCGCTGGTATCCCCTCAACAGAGAAGGCCGCGGAGATTATCGAAGGGTTGAAAGGGTCCGGCATTCGCCATATCTCCTTCAAACCTGGCTCCATCGAAGGCATCCGCCAAGTCGTAGCCATCGCCGCCGCTCATCCCGACTACCCCGTCATTCTCCAGTGGACTGGTGGCCGTGCAGGTGGGCACCACTCTTGTGAGGACTTCCACCAGCCCATCCTCTCGACCTACGCCTACATTAGGCAGCACAGGAACGTCGTCTTGCTTGCTGGATCTGGCTTCGGTGGTGTTGAAGATACCTGGCCTTACCTCTCTGGCGAGTGGTCCGCTAATATGTTCGGTGTTCAGCCTATGCCCTTCGACGGTTTCCTCTTCGCCTCGTGGGCCATGGTCGCGAAGGAGGCACATACCTCCGAGTCCGTCAAGCAGCTCATCGTCGATGCCAAGGGTGTTGATGATAAGGACTGGGAGGGCACCTACACGAAGGAGACCGGAGGTATCCTCACCGTTCGTTCGGAGCTCGGTGAGCCCATCCACAAGATCGCAACTCGAGGCGTCAAGCTATGGAAGGAGTTCGACGACACCGTCTTCAAGCTCGCGAAGGAGAAGAGAGCTGCTTGGCTCGCGCAGAATCGCGACTCGGTCATACAGAAGCTCAACCGCGACTTCAATAAGCCTTGGTTCCCCGCTAAGAAGGATGGAACTATCGTTTACGATATCGGCGACATGACCTATGAGGAGGTTGTTCTCCGTATGATCCGACTCCAGTACGTTGCACACGAGAAACGTTGGGTGGATATTAGTTTGCGTGACTTGACTGGCGAGTATATCCGCCGCGTTGAGGAGCGTTTCGCCGGCGGTGCCATCGTCTCCGTGCTCCAGTCATACTCTCAGTTGGATGACCCCACCGAATTTTGCAAGAAATTCTTCGATGCCTACCCCAAGGCTACCGAGCAACTTGTTGCTAGCGAGGACGCAAAATATTTTCTCACTACCGCTCAGCGCCCCGGCCATAAGCCCGTACCTTTTGTCCCCATTCTCGACGCTGACTTTGAAGTTTGGTTCAAGAAGGTTGGTGATTCATCGAAGAGCCTAATCACATTTCTAACGATACGCTCAGGACTCCCTTTGGGCTGCTGAAGACGTCGAGGCTGTCTTCGACCAGGACCCTCAGCGTGTGTGCATTCTTCAAGGGCCGGTGGCTGCCAAGCGCTCGACTGTTGCGAACCGTCCTATCAAGGACATGCTCGGTGACATCGAGAACGGGCTCATTCACAAGATTCTCGAGACCGTCTACGGCGGCGACGAGTCGCAGGTACCCACTATCGGCTACATCGGTGGTAGCGCCCCTCGTACGACCGATATCTGCGTCGAGAACGGAATCCACGTCCAGCAGACCGATGATGTGTTCGAGTATCAAATCGGTTCCCAGACCCCCGACCTTGCCTCCTGGCTGGAGTGCATTTCTGGGCCCTCAGTAGGTTGGCTCCGTGCTCTCCTCACAGCCCCCGTCGTCGTTCAGGAACAATCCTTCATCGACAACCCCCTCCAGCGCCTCTTCGCGCCTCGCAAGGGCCAAAAGGTAGTCGTCGACCACTTAGAAGCTACTATCTCCCTCTACGGCGCTGCTCGTTCGTTTGGCCCCCACCCCGCAGACTTCAAGGCCGTTGAGGCCAAGTTCGACTCCTCTGGCCAAATCAAGGTTACCATCAACGAAGAGCGCATGAGCGTCTCAATTCCTCTCACTCTTATCTACACCTACCGCCCAGACCAAGGTTACGCCCCGATTCACGAGGTCATGGAGGGCCGCACCGCTCGCATCAAGGACTTCTACTGGCGGCTGTGGTTCGGCGACGACGAAAAGATGCCCTCCCTCGATTCCAAGCAGGTGTTCGAGGGTCCCGAAGTCAAGATCGATGCCACGGAGATCGAGCGCTTTTGCGCTGTTGTTCGCAACGAGGGTGAGGCCTTCAAGAGTGCAAGGACTGAGAACGTCCAAGCTCCTCTTGATTTCGCTATTGTTACTGGCTGGCAGGCACGCAATAATTTCCCTTCATTTATTGAACCAAGACTTATTGAACCTCCAGGCTATCATCCAAGCAATCTTCCCCGAGTCTATTGACGGTGATCTCCTGCGCCTTGTCCACCTCTCGAACGAGTTCAAGACCATCTGCGGTGCTCGTCCACTCGAGGCAGGTGATGTCTGCAAGTCCGAAGCCCGCATCTCGTCCGTCCTTAACACCGATGCTGGCAAGGCCGTTAAGGTTACAGGTGTCGTGAAGAGAGGCGATGATGCCGTTATCGAAGTAACCTCCGCCTTCCTCTACCGCGGTAAGTTTACCGACTTCCACCAAACCTTCGAGACCAAGCACGAGGACGACTACCTTGTCTATGTTGAAACCCCTGCCGATGTCGCCGTGCTCCAGAGCAAGGGGTGGTTCCAGTGGGACAACGACGCAACACCACTCCTCGCTGGTACCAAGCTCCTCTTCCGCGTCCAGTCGGAGCTTGTCTACCACGACAAGGATACCTTCGCCTCTGTCGAGGTCAATGGCGATGCCTACGTCCGCAACCAGCTCAAGAAGCTCATCAAGGTCGCAACTATCCACTACACGACTCTCCGTTCTTTCGGCAATCCAGTGGTCGCCTACCTCCAGCGTCACGGCACCGCCGAGGGAAAGCCCTTCCTATTTGAGAACGGTGGCTACAGCCTCACCTCGTCGTCTCCCGCCACCTACACCGCTCCATCGACAAATGAGCCATATTCCAAGATCTCTCGCGACTTCAACCCCATCCATGTTAACCCCTACTTCTCCGACTTCGCTAACCTCCCTGCTACCATTACGCACGGAATGTGGTCGAGTGCTGCGACTCGCAAATATGTCGAGACTATGGCTGCCCAGGGCCGTCCCGGGCGTGTGTCTTCATACAATGTGAACTTTGTCGGTATGGTGCTCCCAGGAGATGAGCTCACCGTTCAACTTAAGCACATCGGTATGCGCGAAGGTGCGCTCGTCCTCAAGGTTGAGACCACCAACCAGCGCGGCGAAAAGGTCCTCGAAGGGACTGCTGAGGTTGCTCAACCAACGACCGCCTACGTCTTCACTGGCCAAGGTTCGCAAGAGCCAGGTATGGGCATGGAACTCTACAACTCCTCCTCCGCCGCTCGTGCGATTTGGGACGCCGCCGATGAGCACCTTCTGGCGGTCTACGGCTTCTCCATCATCGATATAGTCAAGGACAACCCTAAGACCAAGACTATTCATTTTGGCGGCATCAAGGGCCAGGCCATTCGCGAGCGATACATGCAAATGTCCTACGACACCATGGACAAGGACGGCAGTGTCAAAACTCTCCCTCTTTTCGCCGATATTAACGTTCGGACCATGCTCTACACCTTCAGCCACCCCGCTGGCTTGCTGTACGCCACCCAATTCGCCCAGATTGCGCTCGTTGTCACTGAGAAGGCCGCCTTTGAGGATATGCGCTCCAAAGGCTTCGTGCAGAAGGAGTGTGCATTCGCTGGACATTCCCTCGGAGAATACTCTGCCCTCGCCTCAATCGCCGACATCCTTCCCATCTCAGCCTTGGTCGATGTCGTCTTCTATCGTGGTATCACCATGCAGCGCGCCGTTGAGCGTGACGCTCAGAACCGTTCCAACTACGCGATGTGTGCTGTCAACCCCAGTCGTATCTCGAAAACGTTCGACGATGCCGCTCTTCGTGAGGTTGTCGAGACCATTTCAGGGAAAACTAGTCTCCTCTTACAAATCGTCAACTACAATGTCGAAGTATGTGTTCTCTTTTCCTTTACATTTACAACTGTGGTTAAAATCTCCTTCTGCAGGGCCAGCAATACGTCTGTGCAGGAGAGCTCGTCGCCCTTGAGACTCTCACCAATGTTCTCAACTATTTGAAGGTTCAGAAAGTTGATATCCCTGTGGTATGCCTTTGTGTTGACTTTGGCGTTTCTTGATGCTCACTCCCTCGCAAGCTCGTTGCGAAGATTGGAGAAGAAAAGGTCAAGGAGATGCTCGACCAAGTCCTCGATGAAAGCTATGCCAAGGCTCAGGCGAAGCAAAAGGCTGAAGGCTATATCAGGCTTGAGCGCGGCTTTGCTACCATACCGCTCTCCGGCATTGACGTGCCGTTCCATTCACGCTACCTCTGGGCAGGGGTTATGCCGTTCCGCGCTTGTATGCCACTTTTATTCCACCCCTCGTTCACCATTGCTCACCAAACTTCCAGATCTCTCCAAGAAGCTCAATCCAGCTCATCTCAACCCCGACATGCTCATTGGAAAATATGTCCCCAATCTCGTTGCCAAGCCGTTTGAAGTGACAAAAGAATACACTCAGATTATCTATGATCAAACCTCCAGCCCTCGTCTCGACGAGATTCTCAAGAACTGGGATGAAGAAGAATGGGGAGCGGATAAACAGCGCCGGAACCTCGCGTACGCCATCCTTGTTGAGCTGCTCGCCTACCAGTTCGCCTCTCCGGTCAGGTGGATCGAGACCCAGGATCTCCTCTTCGTCAAGTACGACTTCGAACGCTTTATTGAAGTTGGACCTAGCCCTACCTTGACTGGGATGGCCTCTCGCACTCTGAAGGCGAAGTACGAGGCTAGCGACGACTCTACTTCTCGCACACGCACTATCCTCTGCCACGCAAAGAACCAAAAAGAGATTTACTACCAGTTCGAAGATCAGCCAGAGTCAGCTGCTCCTGAGACCGCTATTCCTACCGTTACAGCTGCCGCTCCCGTCACAGTAATGGCACCTCCTCCCACGGGCTCCGGTCCTGTCGCCCAGGTCCCAGACGGGCCTCTCCGAGCTATTGACACGCTCCTCGTCATCATCGCCCAGAAACTCAAGAAGCGCGTCGAAGAAATCCCACTCAACAAGGCGATCAAGGATCTTGTAGGTGGCAAATCGACCCTCCAGAACGAGATTCTTGGAGACCTCGGGGCCGAGTTTTCCACCACACCTGAGAAAGGGGAAGAGTTGCCCTTGGACGAGCTCGCAGCCGCCCTCAGCTCCGGTTATTCTGGCGCGCTTGGTAAGGTCACTGGGGGTCTCGTTTCGCGTCTCATCGGTGGCAAGATGCCTGGTGGCTTCAACGCATCCTCGATCAAAACCTACCTCAACAAACAGTGGGGACTCGGTCCTCAGCGTACCGATGCTGCTCTCTTGCTTGGTGTTACCCTCGAACCAGCCAAGCGCCTAGGATCAGAGGCTGAAGCGAAGACCTGGTTAGACGCTGTCGCCGCTGCATACGCCAAGCAGGTCGGTATCAGTCTTTCATCCGGGGGTAGCGGAGGTGGCAATGCCAATAGTGGAGGTGGTCCTGTCATGAACAGTGAAGAATTCCTCAAGTTCAAG
>WNFL01348455.1_pt4 | contig 27920 bp, 44 predicted proteins | sample 5400361 | NCBI WGS metagenome assembly WNFL01 (sample SAMN13153351, study PRJNA577476) | soil metagenome | isolation source: 40 cm soil on Douglas fir-dominated hillslope | place: USA:California | collected 2013-09-17
AACGACAACGGGATGGACAAAAAGAGCAAGACCTTTACCCGTGGTATTCACATACCATACCGCAGGCGGGCTAAATCGGACATCAAGTCGGACGAAACCCTTACAGAGAAGACGAATCGGCTCGAGGACGAATTGGTCGATGTCGACACGCAGGAAGCTCATTGGAGAACAACCTCATGGGAGGATGTGCGCGTAGGAGACTTTGTCAAAATACACGCTGACGAGTCGTTCCCCGGCGATATCATAATCTGTGCGACGTCCGAACCTGAAGACGTCGCATTCGTAGAGACAAAGAACCTGGACGGTGAAACCAACCTCAAGTCCCGACATGCTGTTCCAATACTCACGCATCTACGATCGGCGGACGAATGCGCCCAGGGCGGACGGTACCGTGTAGAAGCCGACAAACCCGATGTGAATATGTATCGCCTAAATGCTAATGTGACCAAGCTCAACGACAACGATGAGGGGAAGGAAGATGGTCGACCGGAATCAATCGACATCAGCATGATGCTGTTGCGCGGCACTGTCCTCCGAAACACCCGCTGGATCATTGGAATCGTTCTATTCACGGGACAAGACACGAAGATTGTACTCAATTCAGGTGGGACACCTTCGAAGCGAAGTCTTGTCGAGCGGCAAATGAACCCGATGGTGTGCGTCGGACATCTGTTCGGAAGAAAGCATTGCTAACCCATGGCTTATACCTAGTTTCGTAAATCTTGCGCTGTTGTCCATCGTTGGCGTGGTCTGCGCAATCGTTGATTCACGGCTTGAGGCAAGATACCTTTGGGACAACTCTTATTGGACCTACGGCGAACCGCTTTCTGACGACAACCCCAATTTTAACGGCTTCACGACTTTCTTTAATTCACTTATCACTTTCCAGAACGTTGTCCCCATCTCGCTTTACATTTCGATTGAGTTTGTCCGAACATGTCACGCGGCTTTCATCTACTTCGACACGGAAATGTACTACGAGCCTGCTGATCAGCCAACATTAGCGAGGAGTTGGAACCTCAGTGATGACCTTGGGCAAGTCAAGTTCCTGGTCAGTGACAAGACTGGCACTTTGACCCAGGTACGCCATTTGGCCTGATGTCCCTACCCCTTACTGAACTGCCTGCACCTCTTAGAATTCGATGGTTTTCCGCAAGTGTTCCATTGGTGGGAAGATTTACGAGGGGGACGATCAACCTGACGATGAGACTCATCTTCACCCCAAACCACCTGATGCCCCTATTTCCTCACATCAGGATCGGGCCGCAAACATCTCAGAGTCGGAGCAATTACCATTTTCGGGAGCCAAGTCGTCGTCAGATCACACTGCGGTCCCTAATGCACCGCCTACAGATCCGTCTGTACCGCACTTCCATGACACCGAGCTTCAGCGTGATCTTCATTCTTCAGCGAGCGAAGGGTCAGCCTTCGCTCGCACCATGAATGCCTTCCTCACTACTCTTGCCCTTTGCCACACAGTCCTCGCAGCGACGGACGACAGCGGCGCACTCCAGTACAAAGCACAAAGTCCAGACGAAGCCGCCCTCGTGCAAGCCGCCGCAGATTGCGGATTTATTTTCCGCGGCAAGGACAAAGAGATCCTGAGACTCCAAACGCCATTTACTGGTGGCGACGCAGTGGAGGAGTACGAGTTGCTGCATGTGCTAGACTTTACAAGTGCGAGGAAACGGATGAGTTTGATTGTACGCAAGGTTGGCGACGGGACACAGCACGACAACCGAGTATTTTTACTCTGCAAGGGTGCGGATTCGATCATATTTGATCGGCTTAGGGATAGCCCTTCAGATGTCGGCGCTGCTACGGAGAGGCATCTGGAGTATTTTGCTAGCTCTGGTACGTCTTGTTGTCGCTAAGAGGTGGGGATGATGCTCATATGGTTATTCAGGTCTGCGAACGCTATGTTTGGCGTACAAGATCGTCCCCGAGGATCAATACCAAGAGTGGGCGCATCGCTACCACGAAGCCACCGTGGCTTTGGAAGAACGAGAGGAAAAGATCGAGGCGGTTTCTGACGAAATGGAGCGAGAATTACGGTTGCTTGGGGCTACTGCTATTGAGGACAAATTGCAAGATGGTGTGCCAGAGGCGATTGCCGACCTTAAGAGAGCGGGTATTAAAGTTTGGGTAGCAACTGGCGACAAATTGGAGACCGCCATCTGTGAGTCCTCGCGTCCCGAGCTTTTGACGCCTCATTGATGTTATTCCCTATAGCTATTGGATATAGTACCAACCTTATAGGCCCTGATTCGAACTTACTCGTCGTTCGTGGTGGTGGATATGGTGAACCCCGTTCGGCCTATGACCAGATGAAGAGGGCAGCGAACCAGTTCTTTCCTGAAGATGATATCATGAACATGGATGAAGTCCAACCTCCCGTCATCAGCACTACGCCGGACGAACCTGGCTCTCCTCGTCCGGGTCTACAACGAACTGGCACGGGTCTCTCTGATTTCATTGGTGATGACAATGGTGATAAACCCGGTGGATTCGTTTTGGTCATAGATGGGACGGCCTTGGAACACGTTAGTGTTTTCTTTCTTTTGCTATTAAACTCACTCCATTACTTGCAGGCACTGAAAGAGTCATTCAGCAAGCGACTACTCCTTCAGCTGAGCATACGTTGCGAAGCTGTGATCTGCTGCCGTGTTTCTCCCCTACAGAAGGCAGAGCTCGTCCACCTCATCAAGGACAACTTGAATGTTTTGACTCTGGCCATCGGGGACGGTGCTAATGATGTCAGCATGATACAGGCTGCTGACGTTGGTGTCGGTATCTCTGGAGAGGAAGGCCTACAGGCTGTGAATTCGTCTGACTATGCAATAGCTCAGGTGTGTGGGACCTGTTGGTGAATTTGAAGGTTCTGGTGCTGACCTTTAGCTTAGTTTCGTTTCATCACGCGACTGCTCTTTGTGCACGGTCACTGGTCCTATTACCGTAACTCCAATATGTCAGTAATTGACCGCTGGTCGCCACATAGTGCTCATGTTCAGGATAGGATTGGGAATTTCTTCTACAAGAACATCGTCATTGTTGCTGTCCTATTCTGGTTCCAGATCTATTGTATGTGGAGTACCACCTAGTGAGTCAAGCCCACGGAATCGTCTCCTTCTATACTCAGCCATCCGCAGTGTCATCGATTACACGTATCTGTTGTTCTGGAACGTGCTATGGTCTCTTGCCCCCGTGATTGCTATTGGTGTCTTCGATCGTCCCATTGGTGCGACTGAACATTTGACTCGCGAGATTCGCTAACACTCGTTCACAGATGGTGACATTCTCATGGCCATCCCGGAGTTGTATCGCTATGGACGTGAAGGCAGTTACTTTGGGATGAAAATCTTCTCTTGGTATATGCTTGATGCTGTTCTTCAGGTTAGTCCATGCGCCTCACGAACGACGTATAAGTCCTCAACCAGTCTACAGTCTGCCATCATATTCTTCATCATTACCTTTTCATACGCCTTGACTACGGCTAGATCGGATGGTTACCAGATCGCGATGTACGAATACTCCGCCACCATGGTGTTATCCACTATTCTTGCAGTCAACCTCTTCAATGGTCTCAACTCGACTGCATGGACAGTATGGGTCTGGTTCTCAGTCCTGTTTGGTATTGTCCTATGTTGGGGGTTCACAGTGAGTACATCCACTGCGAGAGTTTCGGTTTCTGACTTTATTCCAGGCCATCTATAGTGTCATAACTCCTGATCGGGTTGCAAGCTCATCATTGTTCGTAATGCTTTCGACTTCAAACCACTGCCCCCTGACCTCCTCATCTACAGCGGCAACTACTATCTTCTCTTCACTTCCTCCGACTTCTGGTTTGGAATCATTCTCACCCTTTTCCTGGCTCTCACACCTCGTTACCTCGACAAGGCAGTGCGATTCGCGTTCTTCCCCACCGACTTCGACATCCTCCGATGGATTCGCAAGAAACACCCTGAACGTGACTTTGCAAACGAACCTCAGCTTGGTGGAAATCTCAAGGCTCGGTCGCAAGGAAACCTTAGTAGGATGTCGACAAACGACGATGACGCTGAATCTGTGCGTACCGGCCCTCGAAGGTCCTTCCAGTCCTCTCGAAATGTTTCTCGTCCGGGATTCTGTGGAGACTGGCGGAGTGGAAGTCGAACCGATATGTACACGGGACAAATCACTCCGCATCGCGGTTTCAACTTTTCAGTAGAAGAGGGTGGCGTGGCTATTCGACGCATACAAACGAATTTGTCCGAGCGACACTCGCAACGAGCAGGACCTTCTCGCAACCACCCATATGGGTACTCTTCCGCGCCATCTTCGCCAGTGACCGGAAGTCCGAGGATGACAGTACCCTTACTGCCGCCGTTGTCGTCCCTTCGGCAAACTTTTAAGCGAAAGTACCCTGACACGAATCTTTCGCCTTTATCGAAATTGCACCAATCCGTCGCATCACCTTCATTGCCTTCATCTCCAGATCCCTCTGGTCAGCCTGGCAACTCGTCATAGAATCCAGTGCCCTCTAGATTGAATAGCGCGACTTTTGGAATATGCAAAGTAGCTCGTATTTCTGCATTGAAGTAATCTATTGCATTCATCATGCAAGTTCACCCTACCTCTCCGCACCCAACGTTCACCTCCCCCATTTGACCGCATTCAATTATCAGTTCCCTTTCGTCATTTTTTCCTCTATTCATAATCACGAAGCTCTCAGTAATTTGGACATTGCCTTCCTTCGCTCTTCTATTGCTCTGTGTAGTGTTGCCTTGTAGTCGCGAACCTCAAGAACTCCTAATACGACCTCATGACCCATTTTACAGGAATCATATCGAGAGGACGGAATCAGTTGGGTAAATAAATCCTCCGCCCGACACCCTACACTGGACACGCCACAGGACTCCCTCATACGCCCCCGCAGTCGGACATTCTTGTAGGCATCTAACGGGCTCAAACCAATACAGGAGGCCATATTGACTTACCCCCGTGAGATTCACTAATCTCAAATGACGTGTTTCTTTCTCTCTGTATCGTGCAGCACGGTCATCGCAGTGGCATACATTCTTCCAAGATGGATCATACCTGGTGTTTCAGGAGAATGATATTTATTCTTATTTGTACAGGGCGCTACCGCCACCCCGGCCGTCATAATTCTGTTCCACGATTCGATCACATGATCACGAGACTAGTCCCCAACATACTGAAACTTCATTTCCATCGTGTCATCGTTACTCCAGCTACTTTTGTTTACCGATTCTGCGATCACAACCGCCGCCAATGCCAATTAGATAATGTTAAATAAGCGCTGGTGCACCCTTGCACTTGTTTCTCCTCTCTGTTCACCTTGTCGAATATGTCCCGTTCTCGAAGGCATGCTCATGACTCCAACACCTCGCCACTCACGTCGACGCAGGGTGCATCGTTTGATTCGCAACGCACCTCCACCGATCCGCCAACCTATGTTGTAAATCTCGACCTGCCTCCCCGGAGGCGCTGGAGAGTATGTCCTCCTGTGACCTGGGCGTCTGAAACCTACTAATATGACCCTAAGAATATCGCCCTTGCCGCCAGGAACGACTTTCCGCAACTCACACACCTTTTTGGTGATGTCCTCGACGTGGTTGGGCCTCCATGTGCTTCCATTGCGAAATTCATCCTTCCGCTGCTTTTATGGCGTGTTTATTCGAGGGAGGAGACACAAGAAATGAAGGGAATAGCCGCAATAGCTGGTCTTCCCCTCCACCTGGTTATAGCTTTCAACACTTTTCTTGATATGATGATGGGTTGCACGAGTGGTACCGCTCCCTTGGGGCAGACCGGGGAAATTCTTCATTTTCGGTCTTTGGATTGGGAGATGGAAGAGCTGCGCCCGCTTGTAGTACAAGTGGAGTTCACTCGAGGCGGGAGTATAGTAGCTCGTGCGGTTACTTATGCGGGTTACACGGGAATCTTGACTGGCGTTCGTCGCGGTCTATCCATTTCACTCAACTACCGCGCACGCCGTTCAAATCGACCTGCCAGCATGCGCTTACATCAGGCACTTGTTCTGATAGGGTTCAGACGCTCTATTTCTAGCGTTCTTCGCGACTATCTGCTCTCGCCTGCGGCCCCTCCATCCTTAGATGCGCTACGCTCGACCTTACCTGCCATACCAACCAGCGTGTGCTACCTTACCTTTAGCGACGGCAAAAGCTCTTTGGTACTCGAGAAAGACCTGGACACCGCAGTCATCCGGGAACCTTTAGATGGATTCATCGTCACCACAAACTTGGACGATGCGATTCACACTCTTAGCGAAGAAGAGATTGAAGGACGCATGAAAACTCAACCGTCTCTCGAAATCGAAAGATGGCTCATTTTGAATAGCAGAGAACGACGATGTGTGGTAGAGGATGCTTGGGGGAAAAGCAAGGGAGCAACACTGAACACCCTCATAAAGTGGCTGAAGACGTGGCCCGTGAAGAATGAATTTACGCATTTCGCCTGCGTGATGAGCCCCTCGACTGGGTCTCTGCTGTGGGTGAAGCGATGGAAACGACCCCCGCGACCCCCAAAAGGAGCAAAGGTCGAATGATCTCTCCGTATTGTGTATCAACTACCCCGTGGGCGATGCTCCGACATAACATGGTGGAAAATGACATGCAACATTAATATTGCAGCTTGCAACAAACCGACAAATGTATATTACGAATGGAATCAATGGTCTGGGATATCTCTACTAATGGGATGGGTGTCCAAATGGATTTCGGAATTGACGTGCTTATCCCAGCCGAGCTGGGTCACTGGCTCCGCCCCTTTCTACAATCGCACTGCGTGTGCTGGAGTGCACGCACGCGCCAGGTACCTTGTGGGAGATCCGAGATGGTATGTAAAAGGGAGTAAATGAGCGTCCCTAGAGCTTGGCAAATCGCTCTCAGAGAGCTCGACGACTGAGACGAAATCGGGTTGCGGCTAGCGGGTAGCGGTAGTGGATAGCGGTGGAGTGAATGTTGAAGATGACCTTCCGAACTCTTTCACGCTTCCACGCTCCATACGCTCAGAGATCAGCTGGTATCGTGCGCATCCCGCGTATGCCAATGCCCATTCATACCCATGCGGATTTTCTGTGCCCCTCCCTCCTCGTCTGCTCGCCTGCTTCTGTAAAACCTGCCTGCTGTTGCCGCTCCGAGGTTTCCATTTTCCTTTCCCCATACCCTTGCTTTCTCTCCCGCCTACCCATCGCCTCATTGGCCGCTAATTCTTCAGCAGCGACACCTTTCTCCCTTGGCCAGCCCCCAATAATCTCAGTCTCAACTTGGCTTGGTACCTCGTTCGTTCCGCTCGGATGGCGACAGCCGACAGCCGCATCATCGGGTTGGCTCAATTAGCACCCGCGCGTTGAATGCAGTGACCACAGGAACAACGTGCGAGGGTGTGGGTAGGTGTGGGTACTGTCCGATGGCTACTGCGGAGAAGTGGGAACGGACGAGCGGACGATGGGATCTGTCGCCGCTCTCCTCAAACAAAGGCGAATTTAAACTTGAACTCGCCTTCGTCCTCGCCCTCGTCGACGACAAGCACACAGCACCTAATATCCTTTGGTAACTCAGCCGGCCGCGTCCACGATGTCTCGTTTACTCTCCTCGCCGCCAACCCAACACGGCCAAAATTTAAAGCGAACGCCCCATGGAGACGTTACTCCAACCGGACCATCTCCAAAGTTCGATCACGGACTCCCTCCCCAGCTACCCCTCGAGGCTATGTTCGCCCAAATCATGTTCGCGGTCCTTTCTCCTTCTGTGGCATTACGTATGGGAATACGATGTACCAATTCTGCTGCTGACTGCTCCTTTCTTAGAATGCTGAAGTCGCTGGACTCCGGAACGAGACCGCTGAGCTAAGAGCCGCAAACGCTGCGCTCGAACGCCAAGTCCGCGAGACTCTCGTATGTAGCACCTAGTATTATCAAAACGCCTAGGACGTTCATCAATTTATTGCTTCCTAACTCTACTTTCGCTAGGTTCGCTCCACTACCTCCCTGATGACACCCACACCCTCCATCCCCCCCTCTCCAAACCTCTCAGGTGTCCACTCGCCCTTCCTCGCACCAACGGCTCCCCCATCAATCTACGTCCCATCATTGAGTTCGCTCTCGACCCCAGGGCCACGCGGCGCCCTCTCAAAGTTTTATGCCGTCGTTCCTGCAGGCGGAGCAGGAACGCGTCTCTGGCCACTCTCACGCGAGGGGTGCCCAAAGTTTTTACTTGACCTGACGCAAAATGGACGGTCGCTCATCCAGTCGACGTGGGATCGCCTGCTGCCGTTATCGAGTCCGTCGCGGCTGATGGTCGTGATTGGGCGTATGCACGCACCAGCTGTGAACGACCAGCTGCCCGATTTGCTCCCAGAAAACACCTTCGCTGAACCTTGTCCAAAGGAGTCCGCTGCTGCCATTGGACTTGCTGCAGCTGTCCTCGCGAAACGTGATCCTGAGGCCATCCTCGGGTCATTTGCAGCAGACCATATGATCTCCGGTACAGAGGCGTTCATGTCCGCTGTATGCGAGGCAGTCGCGACGGCTCAGCGTGAATATCTCGTCACGATTGGTATCGCGCCTTCCGGCCCTGCTACAGGTTTCGGCTACATACGTCTCGGGGAGAAGTTGAGCGTCGATGAGGCACCAAATGCGCGACTCGTGAGCCAATTTAAGGAGAAACCGGATGCGCGTACTGCGGCGGCGTACCTCTCCACGGGTAACTACCGTTGGAACGCGGGTATGTTCGTCGTCAAGGCACGTGTGCTGATGGATCTATTGGCGGAGAACGAACCGGCGCTGCATGCGGGCCTTGAAGAGATCGCCGAGAGTTGGGATCCCCGTGCGGGTGACGACCCTGCTGACGCGGAAGCGCGCCGGAAGGAAGTGCTTGAGCGTGTGTGGGGTACGCTCCCTAAGATTGCAATTGATAATGCTGTTGCGGAGCCCGCCGCTGCGAAAGGCCAGGTCGCTGTCGTTCCTGCGACATTCGGTAAGAGTTTGGTCTCACCCCAGCCTATTAATACTCAATTAGGTAACTGACGCAAGTGCGCCAATAGGTTGGGATGATTTAGGAGATTTTTCCTCCCTCGCGGACCTCCTCCCAGCGGAGAAGAACCACCCCGTTATCTTGGGTGACCAAAACCTCGGTATGTCCTCATCTACCATCCCTTTCTTCCTCTGCCCGCTGTATATTAATGCGAATGCAGTGGTACACGAACAAGTCGTGGGTGGAATTGTCGTCCCTCTATCTAAACGTGTCGTCGCCTGCCTAGGAGTGGACGACCTCGTCATTGTCGATACACCCGATGCGCTTCTCGTGACCACTCGGGCACGGAGTCAAGATTTGAAAAAGCTGGTCCACAAGTGCCGCGAGACTGGGTGGAAGCAGGTTCTCTGATCCTTAAAACGAAGACCGACCTCGATACGGACGGGAAGCGCAGTTGAATTAGACCTAGTGTTTCTTGGTTATTATTCCTTAGTTATTCACCTCAGTGCGGACACAGTATTACCTGACGGACTCTATCAGTATTGACCTCCTACCCATATAGTACCGTTTATCTGTCCTCCTCGATCTAGTTCCTCTGTTCATCCTCCCCAATGTCTGTATCGCGTTCTGCTCTTGCGTATGGTGGAACCTGATCTCGTCCCAACCTTCCCGTCGACGATTATCTTCTCATTATTTAGTTCCTACTTCCTAACCACTCCAATTCGAGCAATTTGGTTCTCTTCGGTACACTCATTCAGATTGTCCCTACCCTTTTCTCATGGCCACCTTGCACTCTCGCCCAACCAAAGGGTACCTCGACGAGGTGGTTACAAGGGAAGCCGGACAACGGGATGATATGGCTACTCGGGGCCTGCTCTGGTGCCAAGACAAGGTACTACGGCTTCCACTGCCTATACGATGCCCTGCTTACCATTGTACAAACCTCGGACGCTTGTAGCTTCAGAATAACTCAGGCTTTCTACAACAATTTGAACCCCATCCAAGTCGGAAACTGGATGGCTAGGTGTGGGGTGTGATTGTGCCTCGGGTTGCAGGACCCTGTTGGTATCTACTCATTCCTCTGAAGGGTAAGCACGATAACCAGAAAGGCGTCGCCCTCATCGTCAACGATCTGCCACAGATAAACCTCAACTTCGATTGCCAAAGAGACTGTCCTCTTGTGGTGGTTAGGTGACGGAACAGGTGAGGTGAGCAACCACGTTATTTTGTCCCAGTGCACCTGTCCCTTCACACTGAACATCGCAAGATATACCCTGCCCCTAGTCCTCCGCCAAAACTACGAGCTCATCCCAATTTTCTCCAACCCAGGCTGGTGCAAAGCCAACCGCTGCAACCCCAACCGCTACACCGCTACTATCTGCCCCCGTCAGGACGCCGGATAGAACTGCCTGTCTATCAATCCTTTGCAGGTGACTTCAAATGTGTGTTGCCTTGGCAGGTCATCATCTTCCTTGCTAGTGGACGCGCAGCAGCTCCCCTCCGGCCAACAGCTTTAGCAGGCCCCCGTCAATGGCAAGCTCGACGGCTTCGAATGCGACGCCAATAAGCTTGCTATCAATGAGACCTCCACCACTAACAATGGCACTGCTGTCCCAGCACCGACGCCAAATGCTAGTGGATCTACAACAGTTGCTAAGGTCTCTGCTCAAGCTGTTAGAATGGCTCCTCCCGCTACTACCACTGCCCTGCCTGCTAGCACCACTACTGGACCGATTTCGAGCAAGTCTCGTCCTCAACCCGATTGCCGCAATGAAGGTAAACCTATGCAGTGCCTTTCGTGGGGTGCCGACCAAATTCTCGGACGGTTTCTCGAGAGAATCTCGTCCCCATGGATATCGAGCCTCGTAATAGCAGAGATGGGCAGATGTCCCAATCATTACGAAGGGCAAGCGAAGCGGCTGGCGCTCGCCAAGGTCTGCTTGCAATTTGATGACCACCCTATCGATGGTGAAAAAGTGATCCTATTCTCCTATGGTGGCGTGCGGACCATTCAGTCCAGGTGAACTACAGTCCTGCCTCCCGTGAGGTCACTGGCCTTTCGTGTGAGGTGACTATCCCTGATTATCAATCTTTGGGAGCAGGCCTGAACGTCTATGTCCCTATGGATCACTGGAACAAAGTAAAAGGGTTTATGAAAACACCCATAATATAATCGACAGTATTTAAGCTGAGAGCTACCATGCAACCAATTAAGAACTAGAGTAAAGGCGCACAGATATTTGTACCAAGCACGAGAAAAAACACAAATTATAAAAGCCTTTGTATAGAATATGAGTGGGATATCCTTACTCGTGGTAAACACCAAGGAAGGTGGTGGACATCGGGAGGTAAAATTGCCCCCTCTATTAAAGTTGTTTTTGTCTGGAGAGTAAGCATCGCTCAGATGGTCAGAGCGCATTAGGTAGTGGCTGAAGAGGTCCATCCTTCAGCAGCCCGGGCGAGGGATTCTCGATGACGATGATGTTTTCATCACCACGAGCGACCCATGGCGTCGGTTGAGTCATTCGTCCCGAGGGTCCTTTCCCTTTTGGGTGCTGCGATTTGGCTTGCGGGATACGATGACGGCGCCAGAACAGGCACGCCAAGAACGTTATGATGCCAAAGACGAAAGATCCGATTATCATCCCAGCTACAGCCGCAGCGCTGATGCCGGTGACGTTCGTTTGCGAGGCGGCGTTCGTTTGCGAGGTCGCAGCGGAAGAACTTGGTGGTCGAACATTTCCATCGTCAGGAACCTGAGCTACTGTTTTTCTGTTTAACGTCAGCATGGACCCACCATGGAGGATCGAGGCAGGTACGCACGAAGCAAGCGGCTTGACCGTAAGGTCGCAATTCTTAGGGAAAAGAACATCATGTGGAAAGAGTGTTTGGAGAACACCAAGTTGGTTACTCATGCACCTAGGTCGAAGAGTCAGAACAGTAGAATGAATAGGAGAGCTACAACGCACGAGGTGTCAAGCGTGAATGTGTTGTTGAGAACCGCGTACATGTGTACCACCATTGCTTGTGCAAATGCCTGACACAGGTGGGTCATTGTCAAGGCGATGAAAGAGCAACGCAACTCACTTCGGAATAGCTCACGGTAGCAGCTTGGTCAGCAACGCAACCGTCATTGTCCACGGCCTCTGTCCAATTCGCTTGAGCTGGGGAGAACAACCGTAAGCAAATACCTCGAATCGAATAATAACTTGACTGACCACTGAAATTTCCGAGGCCAGCATCCATGGCATGAGTGGCTTGATGGATAAAATTACTGATTACAGTTGTATTTCCGGCGGAGCCATAAAATATGATATCTATAAGGGGTCAGCCACTGCCCAAGGTGAAACGAGAATTTGGGCGACTAGTGCTCACCCTGATTTTCTGTCCAGGCACCCACAGGACTAGGGAACGCCATTACATGTCGCACGTAACTTCGTAGTTTGGACCCTATCATCCCGAAAGGGTCCCTTGTGTCGGACTGTGACATCTCTGCTTGGGTGCATCGGCACATTGTCCATGGAACAGTGCAGCTCTGGAAATAGAGAGCATCATACACTTGCATATTCACCAAGCTGCATTTCCCATTCGCGGCTACTTTGCAGTCGATAGGAATACTAATAATGCCTGCGTTTTTAGAAGTCATGTTATCAAGGTGGGATTGAAATCAGAGTCGATACTGATTCTCATGCTGCAAAGAAGAACGGACTTGAATTTGCCCAGGCACTGCTCTTTGCATATTCAACAGGCAGGGTGCGGGCCAACCCAGGGTCTAAAGGTGGGGACAGGCCTCCCTGAAAGATGAAGCTATCCTTGATTTTGTTTGTAGTATTAGTAACTCCCTTGCAAGGAGTGGGAACAGGAGATGCTTGTCCCGCCACGGGTTGTAGGACCTGAACGACAAGAAGGAGGAAAGGCAGAGGGACCTTCAATGCCAGCTTGTGGGGTACAAAAACCATAACTTGTTGAGTTCTCTCCCTTCGTATTCCGATGGAGAAGCTAGATGTTGCAGGTATCAAGGGTTCGAGGGAGGGTCATCCTGACAAAGTAAATATGAATTGGTATCGCCCTACCTTGGGACTGTCCCGCGCCCTGGACCCTCTCGGGTGTGTCTGCCCGATCACAAAGCCCATAGCCCATTCATCCACTTGAAATGCCTTGTAAATTTCTGCCACGATGTCTTCCTTGAGAGTTGGGATGCTTTCCATTTTGATAAGGCCGACATATCCTGAAAAAGAATTTTATATGAGCATGTGTACTGGTTGGTTACCGAGTGGGGTCCGACAACAAGCTGACCAGAAAGCAACAAGCGATGAAGAATGAGGTGTTCCCAGAATTTGGTTTGCGTTTACCTTTTGACCTGGTTATAGGCTGTCAACTTACCAAGCAAAGAAGATCCTCGTTTTCACGAAGGTTGTGCTCATTGTCCTTGTGGTTACTGGCAAGCAGGTTCGTGGTATCATTGGACACCTGCTGCCCAGGATGGCTCGTTCGCCGTTCGTGCGGCGACTCGCAGCCGATCGACCAATTCTGCCAAAGGTGCGCCCATTCCAAATTTTCGTGACACCCCGACCTCATCTTTCGACCAACCTTCACAGAGAAGGGAATTGAGTCCTCCAAGCCGATCTTAACGAAATCAAATCTTTGACTTTACGGGATGAAAGACTGATCTTCCTATACCTGTGGTGCCTTTTTCCTAGGAACGACATGCGAAAAGCGTGAATACGATGTACGAGGGACTCCGGTTGCCTCCAGGTAGCTGTCTTCTTGGTACCTCCCCGAACGGTCTCCAAAGGACCAGACAAATGGTTGACCCTAGCTCTTTCAACCAACAAGACACCTTGTTTCACCATCACTATGGTCGAGTCTCGACGGGGCGCGTCTGCGAAGGGAACAAGGTGACAGTGGACAGAGTAGAGAGTAGCCACGAGAACCGTCCAAACGGTACAGGTGACGTAGCTGCTGTTCAAGGAGTGGCCTGTGTTCAAAGATCTAGGATTATTGTCACTGAAGAAGCGAGTCACGGTAAATGTCGAAAATTTGTATTCTGCTTTCTCGTCAGACGTAGCCAGAATCCAAATACAATGAGGAGCACGCCCAAATTTCCTTTGTCACTTTAAGTGCACCTTTGTGCTTCATTCAACCCACATCCGGGACGTTTTGGATAAGCCTGCTTCGCTGAGCTTCAGGGCACCGAGGAGTTCAGATGAGAGCTGTAGCGAGAGCTGGTGTATGAGCTGGCGGAGGATGATGCGAATACAGCCGTCGATAAATTCGCCTGACGAGACTAGAGAGTCACATCAGTGATGGAGCTCATGTCAAGGAATGGTTTGCTCACTGTTGAAATAGGCATGCACCTGGCGGGAGGCGAGTAAAGGGAGATCTTGTCCACACCGCTCTATCACTCACCTCTCTCGCAACGGTGTGCACGTTATCCGAACCCCGAGCGCCTTGAAAGACTTGCTCGTGCAATGCATTAGCCAGCCTTTGGTGATCGTGGGTGCCTATGATTATCACATGACCCTGTGCAAGCTCCTCGATCCGTTCATTCGCCCTTGCGAGGCATTGGTTGAGTGCAAGCCTGACCGTCTCTCTGTGAAAAGTTTGAAACCGAGATTTGGGGCTCTTAGAGGAAGAAAACCTTACGAGAGACTTTCACAGAGTGTAGGGGTGGCACGCTTATCTGGCAGCCCTTTGGTGATCCTTTCACAGATGTCCCTCGAGAGAATATCTTTCGCGGAAGTGGCGCAGTCCAATCCCATATGGGACCAATTGTGCATGAGTGCCTGGGTCATTTCCTCTCTCGCTCGTCGGACCCCGTCATAGTGGAACCCAGTCGCATACCTGCCGCAAGTAATGACATTGGTGCAAGATAAATGGCTAAAGGGCGACTTGCTGTTTTAGAAGAGCTTGGACTCCATCAGCTACTATGACCGGCTTCGTCTTCAACACCCTGTCAGCAAATGATTGAAAGACCGGATTGAGGAGGGACTGATGACTACCATGGAGTTGTACCAAATGTGTAGTGCAAATATCCGAAACTAGGACAATAGTATAGGTAACGGGATCTAGAATGGTGGACCGCAAATGTGCCGGGGGTACCGAAGGTCCTGCTGGTGTAGGGATAGGTGAGCGAGGAGCATCAAAACCTGTTGGGAGGCCCATTGGAGGTAGTGACAGGAAGAGAGTCGGAGTGGTTGGCGATGATGATCTCAAGAGTTGCCTTGAGGCGCCAGGAGAACTAGTGCGTATAAGGGTCTGGGATCGCAGGGGGCTGTAATGCGAGTGAGCCTTACACAACCTGCTAGTGTAGAGACTAACGAGCGCACTCTGGAGTACTTCTGGCAGACCTTAGGTGGCTCTGGTCAAGCGTGGGACTGGAAGCGGATGGGGGCGGAATCTGGAAGGCCCACGGTCCATCCAGCTCAGGAGATCGAGACACCGGTGACAGTGATTGGTGGAACTCGTATGCAGGTGACGGGCTGCGCAAGCAGTGAAGAAGTGTATACGGTGGGTATTGGAATTCTACTAACCAGTGATCAATGATTGTTGGTGGAGACACAGGGCTGCATGGCATCATCTCTTCGGGTGGCCAATCCTCGAGTGACAATTCTTCTCGAGCTGTCCATGAAGGCGGGAATCTTGTATAAGTCCAATTATTGCAACCGCCGTTTTCTTCTTTGCCATGTCTGAGTGCCGTGTGGGAGTGCACGAAGCGTGGTGATCCTGGTTAGACTGTAACCTTTTGTAGGCCAACTATCGAGTCAGGCTCCATCTGGGCCCTGCTGCACCTCACGTGATAATCTAGACTGTAGAATAAGGGAAGGTCAAAGGTGTCCTTAAGCCAGGGACGAATCTCGTAATTCCTTGCCAATCATCCATACCACCTAAGACACCTCTTCACGCCAATAGACTGCGCACAAGCGCAAAACTGTTGAGACCCACATGTATAGAAGAGGTTGGCTAGGTACAATCAGCCACATACAAGTACACATAATACAAAACACATTCGCTCCGTTGCTTGGGAGAACGAAGGCTCTCAGCCATGCGCCGCAAGTCCAACCCCCGGACCCGAAACAGAAACAGATAGAAAAAGTAGAGGACAACTCACAATGGTCATTGACCACATTTCGCTACAGTACTTTGGCGACGAAGTGGCCGCGTTGAAATTGCTCGATGGAGACATTTGAGTATTCGCTCGAAGGCCGGGGATTAAATAGCACAAAGGTTTCCGGATCCTTGATCTTGTTTACTTGTAGGGTAATACGGAGTTCAGGTTTAGAAGCCGTCAAAGTGGCCCTTGAGCATGCGCTCACCTGTGCAACCATACCAGTAAGGATCAAGAAACAGGAACTAGAAATGTGACCCACCCATTGGGCTGGGAGCCCTTGGCCTGATGCTTGCCCCATCTGTACTACCGAGGGTAGCACGTCTTGCCGACCTTCTGCCTTGGAACCCGTCGTTCTCGGCCGATGCAGGGCCGATGGTCTTTGCGCGATGGAGACTGTTGCCGTCCATCTTGCCGTCCTGTCGTTGTGTTATGGCAGGCAAGACGGGCTATGAGATTTTTGAACATAGGTTCGAGGTACCGATCAATCAAAATTTGCGCGCGTGATGTGGAGGTGTCACGAGGGTAAGCGAACGGGGTTTCGGTGATTGCAAAGAAATTAAGGAAGAGTGAGTGAGCAATCAGGGTGAGGGCGAAGAGCAAGGAGTAGACAGGGTGTGGGCGTGGCTCAACCGAGGAGAGAGGAAACGAGGACTCACCCTTGCGAATGCGGCACCTAGACTGAGACGACGTAAGACACCAGCACCCCGCTGAGCGGTCTCTTGAGGCGAGTTCGGCGGTACGTTGTTGCCTGCCATTGACGAAGGGCCGGCTATGGGAGAAGTCGGGAAGCGGGACCAAGAACCCATGCTCATCGCGCGATGATGGCCCAACATTGGGGTAGACTTTGCACCGGGCGTGAATTCGTCATCTTCATCTGGAACTGGTGGAAGTTGAGGACCAGTGGAGGCTACAGGCTTGGTAATCGGGAGGGGCTTTGAAATCGAGTCTTTACCAAAGAAATAGGACAAGATCGGGGAGGAAGGAGTGGGAGGCTTGTTCGTCGTTGGAGGGTTCTAAAGTGCCAAAAATTAGATACCAGCGTGTCGACGGGGACGGGACCGAGACTGGCGGGCAAGGAAATTGGAAACCGACCTGGACGGACGAGGCTGAGAGGGAAGAAGCTCCAGGAGACAAACCCGGCGTGGTGGGGGACTCTGCAGAGGACACAGAGGCGGAGCGGCTGCGGCCAGGCGCCGTGATTGGGATCGGACGAGAAGGTGGGGTTGAAGGCGAGGCCATTCGGTGAAGAGAAGCTGTTTCGGGTTGTTTATTCTACGCAGCAATCACCGTCGTCGCTGTATCAGCCGACGTCTACAAAAAGGAGAGAACTCTGGGGAGAGGGAGAGGACAAGTGGGGCTCGACCACAACACACGAAAATAAAAACCCAAAACCCAAAACCATACATCGCCTGGCTATTGCTATTTGTGGACCGCAAATCGGGCAGTCTCACACCGTCTTTGCCGTTCCGGAGGCACCCATTTGCCGCGTATTCGTAACGGGACATGGTATACATCAACTGGACTGGAATAAAAACCCTATCTTGTATTGGCGAGACTCATTTTACAGTAATACGATCGTACATGATCGTTTAGAACTCGGAAGCATACCCCCACTTCATTCCAAATGGCGTCACAACTTCCCATTCGAGGACCAAGGTCTTCTCTTCCTTCGCTTCAAGATCGACAACCCACTCGAGTCGTCCTTCCTTCATTCCTCCCTTATCCCCCGAGGATTTCCTCCAATGAATCTTAACCTTCCCTTTCTTCTCCTTCTCACCTTCCGTCATTTCCTCAACTGTGATGTCCTTGCCTTCCTCCGCCTCAGCCAGTCCAGCAGGCTTGGTGAGCACAACCTTGATGTCCTTGTTGTCGGCGACTGGAACGATGTCACGAACCAAAAACCCTTTGATGGGCGTCGCCCGTTTGTTCTTTAACGAAACCGTTGTACGATAGATAAACTTGTGGTTCGTGACGGAAAACATCCCAGCTCGTGATTCATGGGCCTTCTTGGAGGTCGTGTTAAATAAGACGCGAACAGAATGGTCTTGTCCGAGTGAGCAAAGGAAGGTTTCCCCTGGAGCGACGTGCTAGAAGTGGTCATCAATAATTGTCTTGAAAAGGGAATGTACATGTCACTTACACGAATAGACGAATTGGCGATATACCCCTCATCGAGGAAGAGGCTCAGTTTTCCTGGAAGAAGGTGAGTGTTGCTTGAATTGTTGACGGTACACTGCGAATGCTCTATAAGTGTTAAATCCCCCACTCCTGTATCGTTGCTGACCTGAATATACGCTCCGACTATGCTCCGAGGAACCGCAATCTGCTCAATCTTGGCCTGCAGGTTCAGCACCGCGAGAGCAACTTTGTGGCTCACACTGTCGCTCGGGACACTCGTCGTACCCTTGACTTGGAATGTCGCAGCGACCGCATTCTCGGATGCAACTGCAGATGGGAGCTCCATCTCTGGGAGCCCAATTTCCTCGTGCCCGTCCTCGTCCGGCAGTGGGACAGGGGCAAGCGTGGGTTGACCGAAGAGACTCGCGCCCATAGCAGGTTGCTGCGTGCTGCTTGAACCGAAGAGATTTTGCGCGGCAGAAGGATCGGGGTCTCCGAATCCCCCGAAGCCTGTCGTTTGCGACGGTGTTTGGCCGAAAAGCCCACCAGTAGCTCGTGGAACCATGGGCGTCTGTTGTTGTTGTTGTTGCTGTTGCTGTTGCTGGCCAAAGCCCCCAAATCCTACGTTGTTGGGGACGTTACCGCCAAACCCAGAGTGTTTATTACCAAACAGCCCTCCCCCCACACCAAAAGGCTTTATCTTGATATTCTTCAGCACGGGTATGGAGGTGTTTATTGTGGGGAGTGCTGTAGATAGTGTAAGGATGACGCCTTCCCAGTCCTCTCCTGTCGACTGGACGATTGAGGCACGGTAATGGACTGCCATCTTTGGCGCGACTTTACCGTCTGCGTTGGTAGTTGCACGCAGGTCAAAGGCAGACTCCCATCTCACGTTGTTTACGACTGTTTGTATTAAAATTAGAGTTGGCTCAAGGATTGAGTGCCATTTAGACTCACGATAAGTCAAGGAAATCTCTGCTTCGTGGTCGTCCTCGGCGTTGATCACAAGTTTCACCTTGGCTTTCCTCTTGATGGAACCATCAACCTTCTCAGTGGGTTCCTCGCGTTCTTTCTTGAGATCCTCGTCGATAACAGCTACGCGCCTCTCTATGTCTTGAATCTTCTCAACGTTCTTGGTCCCGATCGTCAAAAACTTCTCGAGGAAGTCGGCCATATCGTCGGGCTTGACGTGCTCACCAGTCAAACCTTTCGCGTAAGAAAGTAGGAGATCGGCATGGTGATCAACGACGCGACGCTGGCCGTCGAGGCGTGCCCTTTCGACCTCACGCTCACGGACGTAATCTGACTTTTCAGTGACTTTGAAGTCGAGGGGAGGTACGGTGCAGACGACGTCGGAGAGCATGGCATTGCCAAAGCCCGAGACACGCAGACTTTCTGTAACGATGCTGTTGGGCAGGCTGGTGATGTCGATGTTGTTTTCACCGGTCTAGATATCGAGGGTGGTGACGGAGCCATAGGCTCATTAGTTCACTTTTGTCTATTAGGACGACATAACCCCGATCCAGGAAGACGACGACAACTGGGATTGTGTGGCATGCGCGTCATCACTTCCATTCTACGAGTTCAGAAGCAACATCGAGTGACCTTGCACCGGAATCCTTGTCGTCGTCCCTCTGGCGTCCACGTGACGTACCTTGAGCGCAATTGTAAATTTCCTGACAACCTCTGCGCATGCCGACCTGAACACGGTGACCGCGTGAAGTGGAGTCGAGGCAGCGTCGAGTTTGTGAGCAGTAGTGAGCTGCATGATGGGGTGGTTGGAGAACAAGGTGTGAGGAGACGCCGATTTTGGCGCCTTTTATGTCTATGTCGCAGCTCGGAGCCGCAATTTCTGACTGGACGTCCTTTGTTTCCGCACTCCATAGACATCCTGGAACACCACAGGGGTCGGGGCGTCGCTTCCTCCTTCCAAGTCATAGAAAACGATCTGCTCCTCATTGCCCAGACTTGCGGTTGCTTCCCACCCTTCCCACTCACCACATATTTTGCTATTCGCCCGCTTACCACAGTTTCAAGCGATACATACAGAGTAAAGCATCAAGTGTGATACCATCAACATTCACCCTCTCCGTCCTCCTTTTTATCCCCTATTGGAGGGCACCTTAGTTCTGTACAGAGCATTACTTGCCAGCCTCTGTGCGCCCGCAACCAGCAGAGGTCGCTGTGCAATGCCGACGTAGCTATGGTCTCACCGCAGCTAGGAGGAATATCAGCGCCTCTGCCACGCCTTTCCCCGATGTGCCAAAGCGGTTTGGTAGAGTGTGGTTTATTCACTAAACATAGCACATGATAAAGGTTTGGTTGGGACATGGGTACCCATCAGAGAGGTCTCAGTAAAACCACCATCTCCCTCAACATCTTTCCCTCATTAACTGACCACCCAATTTGACCCATTGACGATAACGCAAACCCCTCCTGTGAAAGAAGGGCTCATCCACCATGGATTCACGATCTTGGTCCCGTCGACTCTTCTCTTAGGCGGCGAGATGGTAACTGACAAGGAAGACATCAGTCACCAGCTACATCCGGGTACCACGAAAGCAATCGGCTTTCCCATACGTGCTGTCATCGTGATGTGGTTTCTTGCTCAACACCTATTCTTGCTGCAGCCCTCGCTAGTCGTTGCAAGAGTCATGTTCTTGGGGAGTCGCGAAGAACCAACATGAAGAAGGGACTGAAGACCGCACATAGTGATAGGTAGACTATTCTTGGCATGGAGCACGAAAGAATCTGCAGACTACTTCTTCTGGTCTACTGAGCTTACAAGTAGGGAATGGTGCTTCGATTTCAATTTGCATCTTCATGCCTCAATACGTCCTCTTTTCCTTTCATCTACCTCGCAAGCTTCGTCCCAAACTTCCTTCGTCAATTCCGATTTATGATGAAACATGGCGAGGAGCCGTGCGATCGTCATTTGTCGAATCAAGTCATCAGAGGTCAGGCCTCTCCTTTGCCCCTCTCCGACAGACACAACCTGTCGCTTTCGGACAAACTCGTCCTCGATGTGCTGTCATGGGTCACTTCAATGACGTATCGAGCACACAGGTGGATGGTACAAACCTTAGCAATTTCTGCTCCTACGGACACTTTGGTTCGTTTCGCTTGTTGAATGTACCAGCGGAATGACTCCAACGTCGACTTGGAAGGCAGCCGGACTTCGGTTTCGGCCTTGTAAAGCATCTGTCTCAACTTTGTAGCATCGGCAGTATTCGATGCCCGTAAGGGTATACTAATATCGGTTGTGAAGAAGGGGCTCTTTCTCCCTTGGGCCAGAACGAGAAAGTTAAGATCGAGGTGGAAGGAGAAGGAGCTGTACGGGAACAGGCATACGAGTGTCTGCGTTGAAATAGCGTTTTGTAAAGCATCGAGGTTCTTGAGACCTATAATCATCTAAGTTCAAAGTCACAACGCAGGTGTCAGTCAACGATTACCAGTTTCCGACACCCTCCCTTCAGTCATGGCGTTATCAGTAATTACAACGGTCGTCCCGGTCGGTAGTTGCAAGCGACCCGCATACAGATCTTCCTCCTTACAAATTGGAAAGAAAGATTTACCGTTTAGAAGTGAGAGTGACATTGGGAGTGTGGTCGTGGATGATAGGATGATATTTAGAGCATGCGACAAAGTCGGGCTTGGGGTGGATTTGGACTCGGCATCGGGGCTAATCTTTGGGTGCAGGGGAAAGCCTGACACGGTGAGGGATAGAGGAAGCAGCGGAGGTATACGCGATTCCCTGTCAAGGTGTAGGTATATGGAGCGATGTGGGTTTGATGAACTTACACTTGAGAGACGGTCATTAGTAGAACCCATTGGGCTACCTCCTCGTCTCCTGCAAGAGCCTCGTCTGCCAACCAAGTCACAAGGGCATCTTTAATTGCGCTCGAAGGGTCGATTTGCACAGGTTTTGATAAGATTCCAGCGGATTGTGGAATGTCCAAACCGTCGACAGCGAAGAGAACATGTAAGGTTGGTATCTCTGTGAACTCGCCATTCACGTCACTCTCTTCTCTACATAGCATATCAGGGGGATGGGTCAATCCATTCCGATGAACATACTCAGCGGTGTCCAGTATTCCCACAAAAGTGTGTACTTCTCCGGGTTGCATTGTCTCTGATGTATCATACAACTAGTGGGCTATTAGATGGTGAAAGAACTCATGAAAAACATGCTTACTTTCAACACAACGCCGAACTCCGTTGGGTCATCTTGCGGATGCTTGTGAGATCGTTGGCATAAATAAGGTTGAAATGCATTTTCTGGAGAGGAATCGGTAATAAGATGACCGGATAATAGAAAGGCCATACCTGAAGTATACTCATAACCTTCAGTCGCCTAAATAAGGTGACGAGATAAGTAGGAATATGCTTCGGAGGATGACTAACCTTTTGGAGCCACTTTGTGGTCCCTGGGACTGTGATTGCCCATACGATATCCCGCTCTTGTAGCTTTTCGTAGTCAAATACCTCTTCTGGGTCTCCTGAAGAGGCAGAATCCTCATACATCCCCCACCCACCGCAGGTGCCGTCGTGTAGTGATGACAGGTACATCTCGGGCGAGGCAGAGGTATCTTGCACCATGCAACGGAAACGAACAAGGCTCCGAGGTGGATAAGCCGACGGAGGGCAGCTTGTATTTAATGGAGGGACCTAAACCCGCTAATACGTCTATATATCGCATGTTATTCAGGAAACAGGGGATATACCTGGGCTAGCGCGTCCCAAGAGGCGAAAAGAATCTTGAAATAACGCGTCACCTGCGATTGAAACGGTTCATCCTGGCTCCTAGACGCCCACCGTTCACAAACGACCACAGACGGGTTAGATATGGCGTCGGTAAGAGCAGCAGAGACCATAGTACCGATCAAAACCAGTAAACCTTTGTCTTTGCTTCATACACCACCCCATGTCCGAAAGAAGTATCGAGGATCTCGTCAACTTTTGGCTTGCTCTTGACAAGGTCAATCATAAAACCGTGTCCTTCTAAGCTTATACTCCGACGATCTAGAACCCCTCAACACGAGCTGAAATCGAAGGGATATGGGCTGCGAGGGACATTTCACAACTTGAAAAACGCCTAAGGTAAGTTTGATCCCTTTTTCCTTCAGCAAGCCACATGTGAGGACTGTCGCCGCCAGGACGAGGATAGCCTTCGGAACTGCAGGTTTGCGGCCTCAATCTCCTACAACCTGCAGTGAACTGAAGGTCTCTAAGGACTCAGAGGACGGATGGAAGCTGGATTTTCAAGAATGAACGACCTTACTATTATCCAGGCTTCCCAGGTTTGTCCTCAATTCAGTAATATTATGGTCTCCCTAAGCCGACTGCAAGTATTTAGGGTCTATGTGCATATGTCCTTCATCAACTACCGAATGCCAAAGAAAGAGGAATCGTTGTCGGCCACGATCACAGGCACCATTCTGCGCACTGGGCGAGCCTGGTAGCAGCTGTATTCGTAAAGAAAGGTGTAAAAGTCTACCTTCATCGGGGTTTAGTGCACACACCTATGTTAGGCCCATCCGTTCTTTCTGAAACTGTCTCTTGACGCCGAGCAGGGTCCCCTTCTCTGTAAAGACTCTTGCAAGCAAGCCAGTAGCAGGGGTCATGATTACAGGTCCGTCCATTTCATGGGATGATATCAATCGTATTGACCCGCTTTCTCACAGCGAGCCACAACCCAAAGGTAAATTCAATCCTTTATTCAGTGTCGGCATTGGTGAATACCTTACAGGATGACAACGGCTACAAAGTCTACTGGGAGAACGCGGTACAGGTACACATGATTTATTCCTAATCCATTGATGTCTGACCGCTCGAAGATAACCTCGCCATACGACACGGGCATCGCACAGGCTATCGAGGACAATCTGGCTCCATGGCTCTCTCCCTTCTGGGAGGGAGAGGCAAACAGTGTTCTCTCCTCCCCTTTGTGTATCGACGCAACACAACAAATGCATGATCAGTATTTCGCGCTCGTCAAGGCATTGAGTCCACGGGGGTAAACCGAACTTTAAAAGCAGCGAAAGGCATCTGATATCGGGGTAGGGTGACAGGATCGACAGGCCTCCGATTTGTCACGACGCCCATGCACGGGGTCGGCCACCGTCCAGTATTTGAGGCCCTTGCCGTCACTGGTTTCTCTCTCGATGAGTTCGTACCAGTGGAGGAGCAAAAAGAACCGGACCCAGACTTTCCGACGGTCCCGTTCCCCAACCCCGAGGAAAAAGGTGAGTCGACGCAGTTTGACATTTTCTTGCGTGGGCTCACTTTGTGCTGGCCATAGGTGCATTGGTAAGGACTCCTCTGCACGAGGTTCACTGGTTACATAACTTCTCCAGGCTTTGGCAATTAAGACGGCCGAAGCATCAAATGCCAACTTTGTGCTCGCTCAAGACCCAGACGCTGATCGCTTCGCTGCAGCAGAGCGCCAGTGAGCACTCAGTTTGAGTCAAGACCCATACTCCAATCTGACGGTTTAAACAGGATTGATGGTACATGGCACCTCTTCTCTGGCGACCAGCTCGGAAGCCTCTTTGCAGGCAGGGCTCTGAGTCTGTACCAAGCGTCTGGTGCACCCATAGGTACGGGGGTTCCTGTTCCTACATCGAGTAGTGCTGACCCATCTCAGATAAATTAGCTATGGTTGCGTCCACTGTTAGCTCAAAAATGATTGAATCGATGGCGGAGCACGAGGGCTTCAGATTTGTCGACTGTCTTACAGGTTAGTTTCATTTGGCTGTACCCGAGCACAAAGTTAAGTCCCCCAAGGGTTCAAATTTATTGGAAACGTTGCCCTGCAGCTCGAGAAGGAAGGATATTCGGTCCCGTTTGGCTACGAAGAAGCTATTGGTTATATGATCTCAAGCGAGATCACAACCGGGAATGAGATCCGTGATAAGGATGGTGTAACAGCAACAGTATGCGGCGGCGCCTCAGTTCGAACGGAACGACCCGCCGCTCATCGAGATCTTTAGGTCGCATTCGTTGACCTCGTGACAGGATTACATATGCGCGGCTCCTCCGCAACTCAATATCTACAGGAACTTTACGCTCGGTACGCCGGTCTTGCCCACGTCGTAGTCGTAGCCCCACACGCTGATCACATAGACTACGCTAATCGCAGCTATGGGTATTTCCAGACCAGCAACTCTTATTTCATCTGTGCTGATCCTGCCAAGATCGATGCAATCTTTGACCGTCTACGTCATTTCCCCGGCGACAGTGTCTCTCCGACTCATGCAGGAGTGATCTATCCACAAACGATAGGCGGGCTAAGGATAAGAAGCACCCGGGACCTCACTACCGACTTCGGTTATGATTCCTCTAATCCTCCCACATTTACGCCTTCGCTGCCACTGTCTGGTGGGCATATGATCACATTCCGTGCGGGAGATTCCATTACGGACGGCGCGGCCATTACATTGACTATTCGGTGGGTACAATCGTTCGTCTCCTTCCCTCATGGGCTCTAGGCCCGCCACGTGTCGGGACCAGTTTGTTGCGTAATTTCTTAACCCTTTCCTATTGTAGCACGAGCGGAACGGAACCTAAAATCAAATACTATCTAGAAGGCAAAGGTCAAGATCCCCATGTCATTGGCGAAGTGCTCGGCAAGGTTGTGGAGGAGCTCCGCTCCTCGTGGATGGAGGCGGCGGACAACGGCCTCGAAGAACCTTGACTTATGCGATAGGAGTAAACGAATGGAACTTTGACACAACACAGTCACGTTACATTACATTGCGCATATCAGGGTATCATCCGTCCACAGTGAAAAGCACCGTCGCTGGAACGCACTGCCGTCGAGTATATATAGCGTGTTGTTGTCGAGGAAGAAAGGAGTCAATGTGGGCCGTGGTATTGGCCGTAAAAAGGAACTGTCTTCAGGCCATTGCGAGCCGAAGGTAAAAGCGGAGCAAATCGGAATGGCAACCGTAAGAGTCCGTGATGGGGTGGAATGGGACATGTGAAAATCAAAGAGCATTGAGAAAGATCGAATAACAATAGAGCGGTAAATGGACTACAGGGAAAATGACAGTCGTGAGTACATCTCAATCAGATCCAGCCAACTCACCTCATACAGGCCTCGTCCAGGGATACAAACGTGGTGGTGCAATATAAATTAAATCCCAATTTTAGCATATCCCACAGCTGGCCGTCGGAGCATCGAGGCAGGACCGTCTTCGCTCATGGGCACATCGTTATCAAACAGGGTCGTGGTTCCGTTCATAGGAAAGTCTGTCGGCGCGTTGGGTTCATTGTCGTTTTGTCGTTTCAATTCTCCTTTCTTGTCGAGGGGCATCGGCCTCGAAATCTTGACACCACGCACAGACTTTTGGGTTGACGGTGGGGACGGCTTCAGGGGGAGCACCTCGTTCCCTCTCGTACCCGACTGCTGCACCGTATGTTCTTGTATGAGCTGCCGGGGCAGCAATGCCAACCCTACCAAGTACGCGATGGGAATAATCTACGGGTGAAGGGAAGATCGGGTTAATGTCACCATTCAAGCAGTCGAGAATGGAAGAGAATGCGTGGGAAGAAGAAAAAATGACGTACTACCACCCAGGAAAGCCACAGACGCTTGTATTGGTCAGGCACTTCGCCCCGTCCAGTCGTGGTCGCCCATTCGACGTGCAAGCCAAGCCAGACCTAATCGAGAAATAGTCATATCAATACCTGCACCATCGATGACTATCGCGCGGTTCAATCGCATCTCTTGTCATTCTTTCCCATGTTCGATCCACATCGCCTGGGAAGCGAGGTGGATCGAACAATGGGAAGATTCGATCAATCGGAGAGAGGCAGCAGTGGGGTAGCTCACGTTGTAAAATGCAATTGAAATGATTGCAAGACCGAAGACCGCATGCAAGTAATTCTGGAACGGGCGGCTTGAGGTGACCAGCATTTGTACAAAGGTTGAGATTGAGTTCCCACGAGGGATCATGGAAATCGGAATGGGGTGGGCCCATGATTTTGGCTTGAGCTTGTGAATGGAGACACCGAGAAGGACTTGGAGTATGTATAAGCCAAAAAGGACCAAACCAACGACCTGGGGAAATCGAGAAAGGGCAGAGGGTCGATGAGGTCAGTGTCATGATTTGGATAAGCGCGCAGACTCGTCACCCACCTTGTGCGTGTCATCGAAGTGTGCACCATTCTTTTGAACAACGGCAGCAACTGCTAGCCCCCACCCGGCGAGGATGGTAGACCCCCCGAGCATTAGTTGGGTAATCCAATGTACCTTGAACCAGTGACAATTGACCGTGCGTAACCAGCGTGCAACCAACGCCCCGACCGGCAAAACCAAGAGGAACCCGATGCTGCAGAGAACAGCATGAATCACTAGGAGCCGTTGATACGGAAGAAGCGAGGGTAATCGAAAGGCAGGCAAATTTGACCCTCCGGAGGTGTTCGTGGCGCCCGGTGGGTGATATACTGGGCCGGTGCCGTTAGGCGGCGAAGTCGGGGTGTTACCGATCGGGTCGGACGAGGTGTAGGATTGTGTAAGGTCGATGGGGAACGAGCCTTGGTCGACGTGTTGGGTGAGAAAAGCGTCGGTAGCTTGTGATGGTGGTCGGGCGGTAGAGATGGCCCAGACAATATTGTGCTTGAGTGGGCCATTTGGGGGTACGGTAAAGGCAAGGTGGGTTTGTGCTTGGTTTTGCTGTGGGAAATCGAAT
>WNFL01139251.1_pt2 | contig 27907 bp, 38 predicted proteins | sample 5400361 | NCBI WGS metagenome assembly WNFL01 (sample SAMN13153351, study PRJNA577476) | soil metagenome | isolation source: 40 cm soil on Douglas fir-dominated hillslope | place: USA:California | collected 2013-09-17
CTCATCGAGCTCAGCAACCCAATTCTCGAGGTTGGCGTAGCCTTCGAGGTTGTAACGATCGATCTAGGGGTCCAATCAAAATGACGTACAAGGGATCACAGGGGTGAACAACATACCGCTTGCTGGACTTTGTCAAGGTGGTCCGTGAACGCCTCAGTAGTGTAGGGGCACGTTGCAAGCTCTTCAACAATTCGATTGACCTCTTTATATGATTCGATAACTGCGTTGGTCTTGTCTTGTAGAACAGAGACAACACCTGCGAACTCGCGCACGTAGGCGATATGTCGGTTCTCTCGTCCGTCAAGGCCAGCAGCTGGGAGGTACCGATGCGTATCGTAGGCATTGACAAAGAAGTCCCACCGCAGATTCATACCTGGCACGCGAACATTAACACTCATTCCCAAGTATTCGGCCCTTGCAACGCACCCTTGGTAACCATCGCCTGTGCCTCATTCCGGTACTCTGCCACGAGCATTTCAATCGCCTTGTTGTTCTCCACAAGATGTAGCGTCTGCCCATATGTCCTGACTGTCTCCATGAGACTGACCGCGTGTGGGTACACCCTCTTCGCATCCTTGGCCATATTGTTGATCGCATGTGGGACCTGGAAACCCAACCACAGCAGATTCCTCACTTCCTTGAACAGTGTGATAATCTGTGGGTCGAAATTAACGGCGAGCTGGTACCCCCCACCACGTAGGCGGACAATCTCGAATAGGCGGCCAGTAACACCCATGTCTCGCCGGTTGATTTCGTGCAGCCAGGCTTGATACACTGGAGCGGTGTCAAGCTTCTTACGGAACGCGACTGATTCGGTCTGCAGGCGTTGACCGTCGGCATAGAGTTCCCAACCTTTTCCGAGGACGTCTTCTACGCGCTTCATAAAGGTCGATAATTGCCGTTCGATTTGCCGAGCCCAGATTATTGCTCCTGCTATTGGTGGCAGATCTCGCATTTGAGACATGTGGTATGCCTCCGAGAAACGGTATTGCGTTTTGAACTGAGCAGGAGTTAGTCTAGAGTCTACCACAGGGGAAGATCCCATACCTTATCGTGCAAATGTTTAATGTCCTCTTTTACGGACTCGATTAGTTGTGTTTGGTATTCTTGGATAGCACCTCGAATCTGCTCAAGGTTTACTAGATGAATTGTTAACGTAGCGGGAGAGCCGTACCTTCGGTCGCACGAACAAGGCATTGAACTTCGAGAATACGCGGAACATCTCATTGGCATTGCGTGCAGTCCCTAATCGGTCCCTCAATTTCGCAATGATTTGATTTTCAACTCGAGCAACTCGCTCGTTGTACGCGTTTTCGGCTGTGACCCAAATCTCCTGGCCCTCTAAAGCATGTATATGTTAGGAGCTCAAACCCACACGATATCCGACACTCACCAACCGAGACATCCAATACATCGATACTCTTGAAAATCTCATATGCCTCCTTCACCTCCTCTTCCATATCAATTCCACCGAGTTCCTTCCCAACCCCCGCCAAGCCCTTTGTAGGGCCAGTCATAACTGCAAGTTGTTCATGCTGCTTCCTCCAATCTCGCAAGTACCGCACGCGCTCCATGAGCCTTGCATGTGCGGGGTTGATCTTGATCGGTATGAATTTTTCAGCACGCTTACGGGTAACCTCGCGCGCAACGTTGGTAAACTCCTTGATGTCGTCATCCCAAGCGCGGAAAATGCTTTGCGTTTGGTTCATTAGCCGTTCGAAGGTTTCGTACGGTGTGTAGGTCAGCCGGTGACTAGTCAAGACTTGGAGGAGCTTGTCGTTAAAGTCGCGAGAAATGGCTTCCACGAGGGGCAAGGCTCGTCGGATCGGATAGGCCACCCGCCGCAGGCGGTTGTTCAAGTGGTTGAAGATGAGGTGCAGTGCGTCCTGGATTTTGTCCAGTTCGGTGGCAGAGAGGAGTTCATCGAGAGGAAAGTCTTTCATTAGCTGGTTGTATTTGTGGACGACATCCGTGGCGTCTTTGAGACCAGTATCGGCAAGGAAAGAGACTGTGGCAAGGAAACGCTTGGCGTTGCGCAAGCAATCCATGACCATTGTGACTTCGTCACTCCGCAGCTGGGCATCGATAGCCTCAAGAGCTCGTTCCAGACTGACCCAGAAATTGATCTCCTGCGAGGCTGTTCCAGATGTGACATCCCGAGAGAGCTTCGTAACAGATTGAATCGACTTGATCCAGATATTTACGTGGGATTGTAGGGTATTGAGGAACGTGGAGTCGTTAAGGATGTGAGGTGGAATAAGGGAGATACTAGGCCGTTGACCGGATCCGTGTGCATCAGCGACAGACTTTTGGATGATAGGGTGGATTATCAAGTGGGTTTCGGGTATCTCGACGTTTTGTTGTAGATGGAAAAGTGACAATTCAAGTTCCGCGAATTTCTTCTTAGTGTTTGGTATACCTGTGACAAAATAAGCACAGATCTAGTGAGGTTGAATATAACCCACCGATCTTGCTGTCTGTATCCTTACTACCGCCGCGCGTACCCACAAATGCCTCGAACCAAGGTTTGACGGCTAGGCTAACGACGGCATGTAAGCTCTCGTACGGGGTCTCCTCTCCACCAAATAGGTTTAACATATGAAGTTGCGTAGGCATAGGAGCCATTGGGTCTAATGTTGGGCCGCGTTTGATGAGGGCAAGCGTGGTTACATATGAAGGGTGGTACGTGAGCTGCGACGTGAGGCGATACGAGTAGCACGGAGTTGTATCATCTAAAAGTTGATATAAGCCACTCTGAATGCGCAGACGTGAGCGGGGTGGCTTACCACCGAGATCGTGCTTGATTTTGACAACGTAGACAACACCACCGCCCTCTGCTGCAAACTTTGTTACACGGTCATCAAACTCCGAATCCAAGAGTGTCTCCTCAAGCTCGTCTGGAGTGGCGCCGAGAACGGGCGGGAGGAGAGCGAGGAGGTATTGGCGGAATACGGAGGTGTCGAAGTTGGTGTCGTGTACACCGTTTCCGTTGGTTTGTTCTGTGCCATTTGTACCATTTGTACCATTGGATATGGCCGGCAACGGTGGCTCTGGGCTTGCCATCGACAGACACGGTCAGTTCCAAACACAAGTTGAAAGCGACCCCAATCTCAGCTTCCCCCTTCGGCGTCGACCAAAAATCCCCGAAATATATCATGCCGCAGATAAGCAAGCGCACAAAGTCCACCAAGTCAAAGAAGAAGGCCAATAAGGTCTCGTCACCAGAAGCAGCCCAGAGTCAACCAACTTCAACAACACTAGCAAACACAGACGAAGCAACCCCCGTCGACTTCACAGCACATGAAGATACCCTCCCAAAGTCACCAATATCCGTCTCACACGTTGATCTGCCTGCCGAAACCCCGCCGGAGGAGCAAATGATACAAGAACCTTGCTCTCCTGTTCAGCCCTCTAAGAAACGCAAACGTAGCGTGTCAGAACACCAAATACGTACTAAACCAAACAAGAAAGCTCGCATGACCGAAAATCCAAAGCTAGGGGTCTCAGCGTGCGCCGACAGCGAACCCCGTGAGGAAGGAGAGATGCCGAAAAATCCGAACTTTGAATCCGTCCACTTTGGACGGTATGGTATAAAACCTTGGTGCGTTTCTAAGCCCGGAAGGCACGTGTCTCAACGGCTCGTCATCTGATCCAGTTTCTCGCAGGTACTACTCGCCATATCCAGAAGACAACGAGGGCGAGGACTTGTCCACTGTAGAACGAGAACGTGCTATGGAGAAAATAGGAGCCTTTGAACGCAAACGGAGCCCGACAGAAGTCCAACCACGAATATGCGTTTGCGATCGATGCTTCAAGTACCAGCGGGATATGAAGTTAACAACCAGGCACAATGTAGGTCGTTATTGGACATCGAATGAATTAGTACTAAAGTCTCATTTCAGAAGCTCTGTCCGCGGAAGAACCCACCTGGAAGGAAGGTCTATGAAGACGGTCCCCTTGCTATCTGGGCCGTGGATGGCGCAACGGACCAGGTAGATACCAATCACTCCTTTCCCAAAGTACAGCCTTGAAACGTTCGTGCAGCTTTACTGTCAGAACCTGTCGTTATTCGGGAAGCTGTTTATCTGCACCAAGACTATCTTTTTTGACACCGATCAATGCAAGTATCCCATTTATTACCACGGTCGATATTCACCATTAACTCAGTTTTCTTCTACGTCCTAACGCGGAGCGAAGGGGAAGTAGATCAACCTGTCGGTTACTTTGCAAAGGTCTGTTTCAGCCCTTCGCTGCATTCCTTCGTATTTACAGTACGCCTGCAGGAGAAGTGGTCCTATGACAACCATAATTTAGCCTGCATCATTGTCTTCCCGCCACATCAGCGACACGGATATGGCAACCTCATGATCGAGTTTAGTGCGTGGGTCTTCTTGACCCCAATTCATATCTTCTCACAACCTGAATGCAGGCTATGAAGTGTCACGCTGGGAAGGTTACATTGGTAGTCCCGAGCGCCCGCTCTCGACAATGGGCCTGAAGTCTTACCTGGCGTACTGGACACGAGCAATCATCAGCTTTTTACGGTACACCAACCCATCTATCTATATCCGCTTGTTCTGACACACTCTCTGGGTAGGGAGGCGACCACCTCGAGCGAATCGATGCTGAATCGCGAGGCTCCTCCTGACACCCGACCAACCCGGACTGAGATGACTTACACACAGGAGGGAGAGGAAGTTGAGAAGATTACGCCTATGGGTCCGCCTCCATACGATGGTATGTCTTCCTCTTGTTCCCTACACCTTGTTGACACGGGCCACTTGCAGTATACAAGCTAGGCATGATCCCACGCTTCTCCCTCCTCTCCCTCTCCTCCGTCGACGATGAGCATCCGGGTACATCAAAATTTGCCCACGCGTTCGAATGCACGCTCGAACAGATCGCTATGGGGTCCAACCTCAACGTCGAAGACGCTGCCTTCACCCTCCACCACCTGGGTTTCCTAGATACTGTCCAACCTGCTGGAGGGAGCGGGGAAATTGTCAGTATTGCGCGGGGGAAGATCGAAGCAGTCACCAAAAAGTTCAAGGTGAAGCGGTTGATAGATGTCAAAAATGTGCTGCTATCATTGCGTCATTCCTCTTAGGGGCTAGGGACAGGGATTCTCACGAATACTGTTTCGGTACATCTCGTTTTCCTTGTTTCCCTACTTCTGGTTTGCCGAGCTCGGTTCAGTTTCTCATGATCTATCCCACGTGCTTGTACTACCGACTCTTCGACTGTATACTAATCTTCCTCGCCGTTCGTTTATCATCAACCCTATTTTTCTATTCACGAAAATCAGATCGACCTAGATGCGTTGGGGATGCCCGTAATTTGTGTACACCCAATGAAGGCCAGCAGCGGAAGACTACTCTCCGATTTCCTGGTCATAATCTACTTGGATAAGAACGAGGCAGAGGCAGCTCACAAATTCGAAAATCTGAAGGATTATTTGGTGTACAAGGAACCTTAGTTTCATATCCCAGTCCATAAGCTACGCGACCGAGGAGCAGTCTTTGCAATCTTCGCGATACATTCAGAATTTCAGGATTGCCATCTTTCCGAACAAGGTGGAGAAGTAACGGTGAGTGCTTTTACAATTTCCGTGATACATTGTTGTCGAAAGGAATAGCAGAATAGAACCAGGAGGCAATAAATAATGAAAATGCTTTCAATAATTATTACTCACAACAAAGCTGGAGCATCCGGTTGTTATGCCTGTACACTAAGAAGACAAACGGAGGAATGTCCATCCCAACTGTACACCTTCCCTCAAACTAAAGAGAACGACCGTAAATCCTACGCACCGGCTTCGCCACTATCATTTGTCCAGTGCACATGCTTTGAGATATCTTCCTCGGTCACAGTTGGCCGAACCTGGCTGATAGCACGCACGAAGTCACCAAGCCGGAGTGGAGGCTCCAGCAACTCCTCGCTGTCCAGATCGCCCCAGTTCCTCTCGACAGCGTCTAGGTCTCCGGGGCTACATGGTGTCCACTTAGGCCACCTGCCAGACACAGTCTTCTGGTATTCGGTTTGTGGCGCTTGCACCTGCTTGAAGTGGGTGGCGGAGAGGACTTTGCGCACTGGTTGCATAAGAGCATCTCGGACGACCACGGCAACATCAGAACCAGAGTAGCTGTAAGATACGAGTGAGAGGTTGTACACAAGAAATATTTGCAAAGGATGGCTACCCATTAGTCTTGTCGGCCAGTTGCCGATACTCTCTATGTGTGAGCTCGCAAGGGGTACTCCCTACGTTGAGCTCAAACATGCGTTTCCGAGCGTCTGGCCCGGGCAATGGAATATATATCCGCTTCTCGAACCGTCGCTTGATGGCATTATCGAGGGCCCATGGGATGTTGGTAGCTCCAAGGACTAAGACACCAGTATCGTCATTGCCAACGCCGTTCATTTGGACGAGAAATTCGGTCTTGATACGCCGCGAGGCTTCCGACTCGCCTTCGCCACGCGTACCGCATAGAGAATCCACCTCATCGATAAAAATAATTGAGGGTTTCTGCTCGCGGGCCATTTGAAAAAGTTGCTTGACAAGTCTGATCATGGACAATTGATTATTGGAATCCAAGAAGCGTCGTGCCGAGAAACACCACATACCGCTCTGATTCACCCATCCACTTGCTCACAAGGTCAGAAGATGAAACAGCGAAGAAAGTTGACTTTGCTTCTGTGGCGACCGCCTTTGCCAGATAGGACTTGCCGGTACCGGGAGGGCCGTACATCAATATACCGCGCCAAGGTGTTCGCTTTCCAGTGAAGAGGTGCGGGAATTTGATGGGGAGAATAACGGCCTCCTTGAGTGATTCCTTCGCGCTCTCCAGGCCGGCCACATCGTCCCACTTGACGTTTGGGGTTTCATGCACAATAGCACCTGATGACGTGTCATTGGGATCACGAATACGAAAGGTTCTACTCGAACTGACTTGATAAGCCTGCGCGTAGTTTCTTAACTTCAGGATCGTCGCCGTCATCATCCCTGATTCGCGACACGTCAGTTAAGGAACATGACGAACCCAGTATTTCTCACTTTCCACCTCCAGGCATAGCCTTTCCATTTGCACCAATAGCGCTGGGAGTCTTCGAGTCTGCCTTTGCGATGTGCGTCTTGAGTTTCTCTGCACGATCCAAATACTCATCGACCTTCTTCCTGATGAGCACTCGAAGCTTCTCATTCTTCTCGTCTGTGGATACGTGGTGTGGGCATGGCTCAGCGAGACGGCCTCGTCAGCATCGATGTGGAACGGTACGCACATTTGAGGGCCATCATGAAGTAGTCGAGAGCATTTTGATATTGCTTATATGCTTCAGCGTAGTTCTGGCTGACATCCTCGTCTATTGCCTTCTGGACAATCTCGATTGCGCGCTGATGGTTTCGTCGTGGACGGAAGAGTGTGGAGTCAGTAGTGGCGGAATGTGGTCAGTTGGCAGCTTACTTACATCGAGAAAATTGCCGTTTGACATCCGTCGGGAGTGTGGTTTTGAGCTGGAGGGAATTGGAACCAAGAGCAGTTGCTTTGGTAAATTTGGCTCCTGCCATTGCCATCCATAACGAAAAAATAGAACCGCCTGGTAGAAAATGCACCAGTCCCTACATTTCCTACAAGTATGTGTCAACTCGATGCGAAGAGAGGGACTGCGTGCGCCCCGATTCATCAAAAAGGAAGATCTGGCAGTCTAAAAACTGGGCGGGTATTTTGAGGACGTACGAGAACTGCGAAAGCTCTCGAGATAGATATAAATCCCAGTTGTAAGTCACTTCCCAGGGGGGGATATATTCATCTCTTTAATTGAAAGCGGGTCGCGACGAGGCGGCGAAAGTCGGAAGATCTTTCCAACATCATTTTAGGAGCTCCTACCGGTGGAGCGGGCAACATCGCAGTTTGAGGTGTTTGGTCCTCAGCATGCTCTTTCGTCTGCGCCAGCTCGTCCATCATTTGATCCACTCCAAAACTGCCACTGAACCCATCTATCGGACAGCAACAGGACCAATCACAACCGGACCAATTACAACAAGGCCAATCACACTGATGAGCCATAACACGAACAAAGCCTGCTGCACGATCCCACCCGTCTCGTCCAAATATGAGCCCATTGGCAAGTACCTCGAGCCCGGGTACGGCCTCGGAAAGACCTACGTCGTCGGTCCAGACAACTCTGAGACCGCTGTCATTTGTAAGTTCACCTCCCTTCGAAACCCCGACTTCGTCACCTTTACGAAGGTCGATCGCGAGCTCCATCAACCCCTTCCAGAGCAGCTGTACAATTAGCTCACATAAACCTCCGCGATGAGTTGTTTATCGTTTCTACGGAGTTGCTCACCGCGATTCTCAGGTGTCTTCGACATCTTCGGCTTCTGGCCCCAGACTATTCAAGGCGCGGACATCATTTCGTCCCAACTTGGTGTCAAAGTGATCATGCCAGACTTCTTTGACAAGTGAGTCGAGTCAACTCCGTTAGCCTTCTGCGTTGACGCCTTGTAAATTCCAGCGATCCGTTCCCAGTCGAGAACTTCCCAGGGGGCACCGATAGGCATGGAAATGACCTACAGACCTTTTTCAAGACCCGCGCCGCCTTTGACAAACAGGTCCCTAAGCTTCTGAACGCCGCGGAGATCCTTCGCGAGCAAGGCGCGAAGAAGCTACTCGCTTACGGTGCCTGCTGGGGAGGCAAGATAGTATCAATTGCTGGTGCTACTAGCGTCAACTATGGTGGACAGTCGATCCCTGCTTTCGATGGTGTTGCCATTGTTCACCCCGCGTATGTCTCCCTCGCGCAGACCTGTGTGGGTATACCGAATACTAATTGGAGGTGCCTAGTATGATTTCCGCCGAAGATATTGACAAGGTCCTAGTTCCTCTTGGTTTGTTCCCTAGCAAGGACGAGCCTAAGGACGTCGTAAGTCTCGATCTGTTGTTTCCACTGCACTACTTGATATCGTTTGATAGTATGATAAGGCCGTAGACATACTCAAGGGCAAAAGCTGGGCTGATAAGAACGCCTACCACTACTTCGGGGAGACCTTCCACGGCTTCGCTGCTGCACGTGCTAACCTTGATGATGCCGAGAACGTCAAGCACTATACTGACCTGTACTCCCGCCTCGCCACCTTCTTCACTGGCGTCTAAGGAATTAAGCGCGCACCTGCATCCACCGAGATAAAGGCACTGCCCTGTAACGATATAAGCTCAGAAATACAAGTGGTCAATGTTTGCGATGCGTTCAGGGCGATCCTGTCGTCTGCCAGGGTGCTACAACTACAGCGACGATATATTACCTCTCTTGGACGACCCCAAGGCGGTGCTGAGAGCCTGCGCCAGCCTTGTGGATTTTCAAACTGGAACGAACCGAGCCAGCAAACGGTGCCTCGAATTGAGTGGAGCAGAGGTCGCATCGCAATGAGGGCTGGCAAATGATGCCAAGACAGCCCAGTATACCACCAATACCACCGGCACCTTGTCACCGGTGTCAACTCCTTCGCGCTCGCGCTGCACGAAGACGCCTTCTTCCTAATCCACCCCCGCCATCGACCTTTCTTTGCTCGTCATGTTTCCGCGGAACCTACTGTGCCAGGCAGCGCCAACATTTGTCTTTTTGGCATGGTTAGATGCCCTAATCGGAGTGCGAGCCACCGCGATGAACACAACCATCGACGACGCCGATTCGCGAATCCAATACAGCGACGGTTGGAACGCCGGTGGAGAATGCAATAAGTGAGTGTCGATTAATCGCTTGGGTATTCCGGGGCGAGCGAGTCCTGAGTGGCACGTCGTAGTTTTTGCTCAGCATTGGTACCAGAGGAGGAAAGGAAGAACGTCTATCTGGCAACCTGGCACGAGTATGTACCTCTGGCTAGTCGTTGCACGCTGTATGCCGACTCCGTGCCAACGTAGCGCATCAAACTGGGAGGCCGACAGGCATTTCAATGTAACTTTTACCGGTGTGAAGTGACCTACTGAGGTCCCCTTCGCATGCTAATATTGGTTTTAGGTTCTGCTTGCCATATCTACGCCATCCTGCGAAACGGGAACCAAACCAAAATCGGCTACACCACACTGGCCAACGCAACTTTCATCATGGACGGCAAAGTCGTAGGTCAATTTGAACATGAACCTAGCCGTGAGGACCAGTGGTTGTTCAACCAGCTCGTTTTCTCCAAAGACGACATGGATGAGAGCTTGCACAAATTGACGGTCAGACTGAAGCCCAGGAGTTTATTCATTGTGGGTGAATCATATTTGAAATCTTGCCATTTGAGCTCACGACGGTCCAGTTCGACTATTTGAAGGTCACGTCGAACCCTACAACGACAAGCCCCACCAGAGACAACACCGCTATAGTTGCTTCCACAACGGCAGTGATCGGCGGCCTAGTATTGATAGGTCTCATCGTGCTTTGGTTCTTCTATCGACGGAGAAAGCGAGGCGTTCGGGTCATCGTGCCTCGCGACCCGTTTCTCCTCGCCAACCACCCTCGACGGTCCGATTCCCCACCGGCACATATCAGTCCCTTCTATGAAACACCACGATATGCAAAATTGAGCCATACCGAGTACGATGGAAACCACGAAGGGGTCCTGCTCCTCGCGGGTGCACAAGCCACGGGGGATCGCAAGAAGAAATACTCTCGATACAATGTACCGGAAGCACATGTCTCTTCCCATTCACTACATGATCCGCAGGGATCACGAATAGCCTCTACTCCCGCTGCAGACGTCCCTCCTCGCCGGTCATCACCTCAACCTACAATGGCTACATATGCACCATCCACGAAGGGCGGTATCAGAGAGACCGTGTACAGTGTTATGACGCCAAACTACGCGCATACGGCATCAAAGAATAGGGGTCCCCCATCTGCTCCGTCCACTCAAACTGCGCCCATTATACCTCTGCGCCCACTGCGTCCTTCGCCGGCACCTTCACCTGCACAACCTACTCTACAGCCAATGTCTTTGTACCATCCTCCAGTCACGGGCGCGGAAACCTCTCAAAAGAACATGCGCGCGTAGACGCTGCCACCCCTGTGCTCTGTGTCTCCCCAACCTGTCCCCGCAACGATCGTGCTTCCTCCTTACTGATCCCCTATTCCCCTATTCCCCTATTCGCCCTTCACCCTCTCATCCACCCCAGGGCTCGCGTACGCCCCAATAATATATCATCGCCCCATTTACTCTGTTTATACAGGCTCGAATCTCTACGGTATATGACAGGCGATTTTGTCTAGAAATTCTATACCCTCTTGCACGATCACTGCGTCTGGAAACTATACTTCTTACTCGCGCCTCTCTCCACTACACTCGGTAAGATCCATGAAATGAGGTTGATCAACCAATATGCCCTCGGCAGCAAGACCAGCTTGGTTCCATCGTCTACTGCCTTTACACATTCTCGGGCCACAAACTCGGCCTTCAATGCCCCCTTTAGACTTTCTCTCACATCTCCAGAGTCCACAGCCGAGCCTCGGAAATCCCCTTCTACAGTGGCGGGACAGACAATGGAAAAGCCGATGCGAGGATGTTCGATCGAAAGGGACCTGTATAGGACAAAAGAGGCAGCCTTTGTAGACCCATAGATTGAACGAGTTGGCGCAGGAATAATGGAGGCTATTGAAGATATCTGACAAATCGAGGGAGAAGGAGAGGTTGACTCCAACATTGGGATCTGCACAGTGCCTGCGTGAGTGAACCACGTAAGTTGAAACGGTATAATAAAGCGCACAAATGTAACGGCTGAGAGTAGAGGACCGAGATAATTGCCTGCAAGAGCGGCGAGTGCGACTTCGCCGGTCCGTTTGATACCAGCGGCAGTGGTTTGTGGGGAGTCCTTGGTGGAGCCTGCTACTCGTAGTAGTGGTTGTAGTGCAGAAACACCCGCACAAACGACTAGTGTATCAAGGCCCTGCCATTCTATGTTGGATCAATATGTGTCGAGTTGGTTGCTCGGAGGGCAACGAACCACGTTCAATAGTATCTCGTATATTAACTAAATCATCCACGTTGCTAAAGTCGGCAGCCACGGCAATAGCAGACGCCGAGCATCCGTTCGTCTGGCACTCCTGAAGAACGCTTGCAAGGACTTCCTTCCGCCGAGCAACAATACACAGACGTGCACCCCGCCTGGCATAGATAAGTGCGATTTCTTTGCCGATGCCAGACGACGCTCCAAGTATGAGAACACGCTCTGTTGAAGGAGAGACTCGAAAAGTGCGCGTCCCTCGTTTCTTTAGGAGTGTGTGCAGCAGCAGCAGCAGTGTGGGGATAATCGCCACAGAGCTCCAAAGCGATTTGGGAGGGAGGTACATGTTTCGCGGATGGGGAAGGGAAAGAGAGTACTTAAGAGAGTACCGTCATGGTTGGACTTGGCCGTCGTTGCTCGTGTCATCCAAACTCGCTCCTGTTCGTGAAAATGGCCCAAAATTATACTGGGGACTGGGGACCATGCGGTGTCGAACTGTGCAGGTGGACAGTCTACCCTCCCAAAGTCGCGCCCTCTCTCGTTTAGACGACCCATATATCTCCTGTCGTCCTTATCTGATTCATTCTTTCCCGAGTGAACAGGCCTTGGGACTTATTGCGCCATCCCCTCCATTCTGAACCCTTCCAGAATCGTGAAATCATGTCCACGCTCAGCGACGTGCCCAACTACGCTGCACTAATCCACGGGCAAAATATTTATACTGCCGATTTGTTTACACTCGAGTCTGGCGTCGTACTCCGCCAAGTTCCCATCGCGTACAAAACCTGGGGAATCCTCAACGAGAGACGAGATAATGTTATGGTCATTTGCCATGCTTTCACTGGGAGCTCTGATGTCGAGGATTGGTACGACTCCTCCATGAGGATTCAAAAATGGTTGCAACTGACTCGGCATTTTACAGGTGGGGGCCCCTCATGGGAATCGACAAGGCGTTTGACCCTGCACGATATTTAATAGTCTGTGCGAATGTTATGGGATCGCCTTATGGCTCAGCCTCGCCTGTTACCATCAATCCCGAAACCCGAGAGCCATATGGTCCTGGGTTTCCGTCCACGACGATTCGAGACGATGTGAGGTGCGTGGCGAGTTGTTTTAGGAGCTACTCTGGTGCTAGTAGGTGCTCTGTAGATTACACAAGCTGCTGCTGGACCATCTCGAAGTGCAATCCGTCGCCGTCGTCGTCGGCGGCTCGATGGGTGGAATGACGGTCCTCGAATGGCCTTTGTGTACACCCAAAGGTTATGTACGCCATATTATTCCTATCGCCACTTCAGCAAGGCATAGTGCCTGGTGCATCAGCTGGGGTGAAGCTCAACGCCAAAGCATCTACAGTGACCCAGCTTATGCAGATGGGTACTACACGTCAACTTCCGCGCCAAATACTGGGCTCGCAGCTGCACGTATGGCTGCGCTCCTCACCTACCGGTCGCGCAATTCGTTCGAGAGTCGGTTTGGACGAAAGCCTCAAAGGTTTACAAGCAACAAGAGCGAGGAGCCCGCCACCCCTCCATTGACGCCCATGGTTGCACCTCCAATCGACATTCATGTCACTTTCCACAACGAGGGTCACCGGCTCACTCAAAGGACTACGAGTCCTGGAACACCGGCGCCCTCGATTTATTCCGCGCAGTCCTACTTGCGGTATCAAGGCGACAAGTTTACTGCACGCTTTGACGCCAACTGTTATATCCACATCACCCGCAAAATGGACACGCACGACCTCGCCCGGGGCCGATTGGAAGAATTAGACGAATCTGCAGCCCTGGCACGTATTCTGTCGACTCTTCCATCTGGGGCACTCGTCATCGGGGTCGAGACTGACGGACTGTTCACGCCAAGCGAGCAACGTGAGATTGCAGAACACATTCCCGGCGCGGAGCTTACAATCATCCCCTCTCCCGAAGGCCACGACGGATTCCTGCTTGAGTTTGAGCAGATCAACAGGCACATACTGAGGTTCCTGAAGGAACGATTGCCGGAGATTTACGAGGGGCGCGGTACAGATGTTTCGGAGCAAAGCATTTCGTTCGAGGTCACACGGACGAGCACGTTCGGGGAGGTAGAGGTTGACGTCACGATGTGGTAAACGCCTGCTGTCCTGTTCTGCATCATAGCTGTGCACCCACGAAACCGCTTTCCCACGGAATGGGTGGATAGGCTGAGATGAAGTAAGCTATAGATCAGAGAGTAAGTAATAAAGGGTGCTTTGCCGAGGTTCTGACAGTGCCGTGGGGTGAGGTAAATGGTAAATGCGCCGTGACGGTCATCGTACGATGTACGATTTCGCATTCCACGAAGCTCAATTGCCCAACTATCGCAGCTTGACCTCGTCCACGCTTGCTCAATCCTACCCAGTCGTCGTCGTAGTCTACGATGGCCTCCCCTTCGGCGGAAATCCCAGGCGCAGTCCCAACCGACGAGAACTTTTCCTCGACGCCCCTCTTCCCAAAGGGTCCCTCAGTCTTCTTCGCCACCGCCGCCGTTGCCTTCGCACTCCTTATCCTTGAGCAAGCTATCTACCGCTCCAAAAAGGCCTCGCTGCCAGGCGCACGATGGACGATCCCCATCATCGGGAAATTTGCATCCTCGCTCAATCCCACACTGGAGGGCTATAAGAAACAGTGGGCGATGGGCGAACTCAGCGCAATCTCCGTCTTCAACATGTCTGTATATTCCTCCCGTGTACTCCTTGTACTCTCGTGTCGAACTGTCGCGTAGTCCAAATTTGGCTTTCTGAGGCTGACCCCACCATTTCAGATTCATTGTGATGGCCTCTACAAACGAATACGCTAGAAAAATATTCAACTCACCTACTTATGCGGAACCTTGCCTTGTCGCGTCTGCAAAGCAGGTCCTCTGTGAGGATAATTGGTAAGCCGTCGGCCTCCCGAGACCCGAGACCGCGGAGGTCTTTGATATTCCCGCCACCCACCGCCTAATTTGGCATAGGTACTCACCTTTATCTGCAGGGTCTTTCTCAATGGCAAGCCTCATGTTGAATACAGGCGGATGCTCAACATCCTTTTTACTCGCAAGGCGCTCGCCATCTACCTCGAAATGCAGGACCGGATCGCTCGCGAGCACTTCGCCGAATGGCTTGCCGACGCAGCCAAGGATCCGCAACCCAAGACAATCATGCACACTGTCCGACATATGAATATGCATTCCTCGCTACGTGTCTTCTGCGGCAACCACATCCCCAGAGACGCAATCTTTAAGATCTCAGACGAGTACTGGAAGATCACAAAGGCGCTGGAACTTGTCAACTTCCCGCTTGCGATTCCTGGCACCAAAGTATGGGGCGCCATCCAGTCGCGCAAGGCTGCCATGAGGTTCCTCGAAGATGCTTGTGCCAAGTCGAAGGAGTACATCGCCGCCGGTGGGGAAGTCCACTGCATGATCGACGCGTGGGTCAAGGATGTTTTGGATGCAAAGGCAAAGGCGGCGACTGAGGGGGGCAAGGCTCCTCGCGAGTTCTCCGACCGCGAGATGGCTCTCGTCGTCCTCTCCTTCTTGTTCGCATCCCAGGATGCGATGTCCTCTGGGGTCATCTTCATGTTCCAGCACCTTGCCGACCACCCCGAGATTCTGGTCAAAGTTCGCGAAGAACAAGATCGTATTCGTGCTGGCAACTATCAGAGCGCAGTCAGTCTCGATATGATTGACAATATGCCTTACCTCCGTGCCGTGATTAAGGAGAGCCTCCGGTTGAAACCACCGGTCACGATGGTAGGCAGCTGCTCTGTTTGTAGTAAATCCTCTGACTAACCTCTTCAATGTAGGTACCGTACAAAACTACCAAATCATTCCCGATCAACAAACAATACACAGTCCCTAACAACAGCATGATCATCCCCTCGATTTACCCATCGCTCCACGACCCCAACGTCTACGAGGACCCACATATACTCATGCCTGAGCGTTGGTTGGACCCTGAAAGCAAGGCGAATACCACTCCGAGGAACTACCTAGTCTTTGGCGCAGGGCCACATCGGTGCATCGGCGTCGAGTACACGTTGATGAGCATGGCGTGCACAATGGGCACCGCGGCGTGCTTGATGGACTGGGAACACATTCGCACCCCCGACAGCGACGAGATCCAGATGATTGCGACGTGAGTACCTGCTTCCGCTCGCGCCGATACTCGAGCCTCGAACTGACCGCAATGCTCTAGAATTTTCCCAAAGGATGGATGCCTGTTGAAATTTAAGCCTCGAAATCCGCTTCAAATCTAGATTAGAGTCATGCGTTGTTTAGAAGTTTACAAGCGGCGGTTGCTCGTTGGGAATGGCTAGAGTCAAAGATTCTTCGTATGTATACATCTAGAATGACCCTGTTGCCGTCATAATACCTGTGTATCCACTGTCCCGTTGAACGTGAAATTTGCTTGACACTGCAAATAGCACAAACCTTGGCCCCACCAATAATTCACGCCCATAACGGAAAAATGGTCCAGTTCTATTCGCGGGCGTTTTCTTACGAGTACGTATCGTATATTCTATATTCGATGGGTTCCGTTGCTCACCGGGTGGGCATCGGCGCTGTGCAGGCATCCGTGGTCGTTTGTCAACATGGGCATCTGGAGAAAATACCCAAACCCGCACTCTGCACACGTTCTCTCGGTCGAGTACATCTTCTCTCCTTGTGCCATGCAACCTTTCCCCCACCCTCCACGCTCCTGGTCGATTTTCAGTGGAGCTCGCGCTCGCCTTTCCCCGCCTTTTTTGCTCGTGCGACGCTGACTTCGGCGCAAACCAGCATTACAGAGCGGTCAGTAGACCCAGAAACTGGCATTATCAGAACAGAACGCGTGATTGGGTGTACACAAAAGGCTCCTGGCTGGATCGTTAGAGTGAGTAGGAGTCGACTCCGCGCTTCGGTCGTAACCCCACCCCCCGCCGGTTCCCGCATTACGCGGCACGTTACGCCTACACCGTTTCATGACTCACGTTTGACATGTCAACGTTCCTCTCACAGCTCCTGGGAGGCACAACACAGGCCTACGTACGCGAGATCACCCACCTTGATCCACGAACGATGATGACCCGCATAACATCGGTCAACCTCAGCCTCTCCCAGTACATGACCGTTATCGAGCGCATCACTTACTCGCCCGACCGCCTCGACCCACAGAACCGCACCACCTTCGCCCAGACCGCCTCGATCCAGGCCAAGATGCCAAAACTCCCGAGCATAGAGGGCACTCTCGAACGCTATTCCCTCGACGTTTTTGGCAAGAATGCGGAAAAAGGACGGGTCGGTTTCGAGCATGTTCTCCAGAAGCTCTGGGAATCCCGGCAGCGAATACAGCAGGCACAATAGATTAGACGAAATAAACCGCACGGACGCGCACATCGTCACTTTCTGAATCGTATGGCCAGAGCAAGCGCTGCGTTGGGTTCCGTACTTCTTGACCCTCTTTCCCTCTCCGTTCGTGCCTCGTCTCGTCTTCGCCGTATCCTTATCTTCTTCCTTGTTGGATTTCAAAAGCGCACCATCGTTGTACACACTGTTACTCCTCTAGAGCTTCGGTGCTTGTCACTCTTTTGCACCAAATTCGCTCAAGACTACCGTACTGAATGTGTACAGACAGCTTTTCATTTCTACTGCTAGTACAGGTGCACCCCGGGAGCTAGTAATGAAAGAGAGCCGCCATCCGAAAATTGCAGGCTGCAATACAACATACTATCAGAGAAACACCATAAACAGTAAAGAATGTGACGATCCTGAGACGAAGGGTCCAGTAATATGAGTAAGATGGTCGAGTCTCGCGTGTTTGCCAGAGGGCCGAGTAAACTATGGCGTCCGAAGTGCGAAGGGTTACAAGTACATACAGTCGAAACACCCGTTGAGGAGAACTCGATACGAGGTGGTGAGAACAGTCGCGACGCCATGAGTGAAAGTGAACAGCTGGTGTGTGTGGTGAGCAAAGGATCGAGGGTGCATTACGCGGGTATTATGATATAAACGAGCGACGTTGCGAGAGTAAGACTCGTCGATGGCGTGAGAATTTATGCACGATTGCCGTACCAGAGACGCGAATGGGGATACGGGTGGGGATGGGGGACGGCCGACATTGGAGGCTGAGCGCGACTAGTGGGAGCGTGTTGGGGTCTCATGTCCGTAGTGCGCTTCTCCTTGCCAGAATCATCCTCGGCTGGTGCGCTGGCAATGCTTCCAGCGTAGCCCGAACGCGTGCGCCGAGTTTTTTTGGTCCCCCTCCTAGGTCTGGGGTCGGGCCTCGGGTTGCCTTTCCTCAGGCCCGCAAATACGGTGAGAATCGTGCCTCTAGCCCCGGCCTTTTTGATATCCAAAGTGTCCAAGTCCTCTTCGTCAAGGAATAACCGGCGAGGCCAAGGAATATCGGCGAGGTTGGGAATGTGTTTGTCGATACGTTGCTCTCTCATGAGAACCGCGTAGTCTTGCTCCTTAAAGTCTTTCGAGGCGATGGTGGGGTGAAGACCAGGGTACTGTGGTTCTAGATCGTTAGCAATGGGGACGAGGGACACCAAAAACAATTCACCTCGCCACGAGCAACAGAATACAGAACTTGGAGGATATACGAACGGTCCTTGGCATCCAACGCGCCTAGAGCATCCAACGCGGTGTTATTCATGCGGACACGTTCCTCCCAAGTAAGCGGCGCGAGCACGAGAATACTCTCCGGAAGCTTCATTCCACACTCTTTCACCCAAGTAACAAAGTCGAAACCATCTTTCTTGAACGACTCGTCGATCTCGGCTGCGGTCGGCTGGGGTGGGATCCGGGTCAAGACGGCTTCAATGACGCTCTCCGAAACAGGTTCTCCGGGTGCCTTCATATCATCGCTGACAGCTGTGCTCCGATTTTCTGCCTCCGTGGCTGATGGGCGGAAGACGGGGTCTCTGTTGTGTAGCCTCTCCTCCCAAGTTTGTAGAGCCTTCTCGCGCACGTCGTACCGACCACTCTGAAACTCGCTCCACTGTCTCAGTTCATCTTGCTCCTGGGAAAGGCGAGCTTGCTGGTACGCGAAGTCAGCGCGTTCACTGACTTGTCTCGCGATGTAACGTTCATCCGCCTGAACTTGGACTTCAAGCTCGTCGAGACGCTGCTTGACACGAATGTACTTATCGGTGATCTTCGCCTTTTCTCTGACGAGGATCGCGTAGGCGTCGGAAATGCGTGTGAGCTCAGCCTGGGATGTCTCTAGATCGAAGGACTTCAGCGTGAGCTGGTGACGAAGACCAGCAATAATGTCATTGAGTTTTTCGATGTGTCCTGCGGCTTGCGAAGACGTATGCCATGGGGCTGGATGGGACGTGCGCATAGGGGCAGACTTAGGTGGTTGCTCGACGTGCACGGATGCAGGAGCCAGCGTCAAAGGAGAAGGGGCGGGGCGGCTAATCGTGGGGTTGAACGACTTGTCTAAGATCGCGCTCGCAGAGCGGTGGCCGCGCGAGACAGGAACCGAGCCGGGGGTCTCCTCCAGATTATCTGGCTTGGAGTAGCTCTTGAATAAAGGCACGAAGCGACTTGTAGGAGGGGGTGTAAGTTGTCTGGGGGGCGTTACGCCCGTGGGGTATGTCACATAGTTGCGGGCGGAGGCTGAACATGAGCTCTGAGTGAGGTTGCTGCAGCCGCTGAGCTCCGAGAGCGGAGTGATAGGGCTGCTCTCAGCAGTAGAAGAGGCGGTAACAGGCACAGGAGGATTGCTAGGGAGGCCGGTGGTGATCGACGGCAAGGGGTAAGACTTGAACGCCATTATAGAGTTGATTGGGTATGTGAGTGGTATGGAAATTCGACAGAAGTATATACTGGGGAAGGTGGATGCGAATTGCCGAGTATAAGGCTCGTGGGATGTGCTGCGGACGTGGGCAGCGACGTGGGCGAACTGGGCGAGGGTCAGCGGCTGAAGGACGGAGGCAGGGGAGGAAGATGGGGGACCTATGGTGCGGCGAGAACGGTAAAGACGACGAGGACGAGGAGAGATTAGACGGAAGTGGGGAAGGCTAAGATTGGAGAGGTATTTGTTTTCTCCTGAGGGCCTGAGGGGCTGAGGGGTTGAGGTATATGTAACTGTTCGACTGTGCACCGACTGCACACCGACTGTGCATTGACTAGTCACTCTCACCGACCTTTTAAGACGGTCCTAATCTTGTTATGGTTTGGTTTCCGCGTAGGCGTAGGCGCCGTTCTGCCTGGCCTGTCCTGCTGTCCCTGCCCCTGCCACCACTCGCGCGTCACATATTTCACGCGCGGAAACCTAGAATGAACCTAGAATGAACCTGAATGGATATTTGCGTCGTCACCTTGTTTCCTTTCCTGGTCTGACTTATGAAAATTAAACGATTTCGGCTGACAAGCTAAGGTCACCTGCGTCAGTGATCGACGCTCGGTGCACTGGTGCATGATATTCAGAGCTAGAGGCAGCACCCCCAAAAATACGCCCAATCTTTGATGGCCATATAAGGAACAACTTCTGCATTGGAACCTGAGCGTCTGAGCGTCAGGGTCACCTACTCCGTCACTTAGGAGTATTTTTGATCACCGACAAGCACCTCTCATCCAGTGAGTGACATTACAAGCACAAGCACCACAAGTATCTTTGGCTCCAGAAGTCTAAAAATGACTCAAAGGTAGTCTGGCGCCTGAGATTCTTTCACCTTGGCTTAGCTTTGTTCACCACTTTCCCATTCAAGGTCGACGCGTCAATCGACTGCCAAGGTCATTGGAAAGGCGTCGTGGGAGAAGGGAGTCAGTAAAAGTAACTGGTTGTCGTCTCCTAGGACCTCTTCGCCGTCCATATGGTACTCCGTTCAGTGATCGATCTACTCTATCTGGTCTACCCACCAAAACTTATTGCATTTCAGCGTGACATGAGTCACTGGTGTGGCCCGGGCTTCTATTTGATGCTATCGGCTGTAAATTGTTCCGTTTCCACGCTTCAGGCGGGGTCCGGAGAGGTGGTTGTTTTCAACCCCGCCAGCAATCAAGGGTGCAGTTGCGCAAGACGAACCATCAACTACTCTCGTACCTTTCCATGCGGCAACTACCCAGTTCATCTCGCGATGTTGGCAGGTCAAGGTAAAACTGCAGAAAACAAGATAAGGTACTTCATAAACCTTGTGTAGTCAAATTCGTACCCACTACCATACCGCCGGTATCACCGTGGCCATGCACACACGGTGTGTGGATGCCGGAATGAATTGTAGTCCAGCTCTGCCGCATCTCAAATGTCGATCGAGCTACGGAATCGATCGTCCGTTCCCACCAACGTATGCATTGGGGACTGGCACCTATGAGCGCCTTGGATTTGTTTTGTAAGCCGCTGCCCGTGTCCTATCAGGGGCGTGCGCCGTGGGAGGAGTTGCTGGCGCCTGAGAGGTGAAGATGATAGCCTCTACCCACCCCTTTTCTCTGACTTTTGAAGGCGACATGGCGATGCAGTCGACAAGAGCAGGATTAGCTAGCTGAGATTGCGCTAAGCCATTAATTGTTCTCAGAACTGCGCACGGCGCCACGAGAGAGACTGTGCGATAGGTAAATAGGTAGTTTGATGTCGTTCCTGTGGTTTCGCGCACATCCTTGGCACCTTATCACCCCCACTTCTTCCGAAAAGCGCGGTTCTTAAATGCTCAAGGCTGTCTCAACCTTTTATTCAGTCGCTCTTTATCTCCAATTTCTTTCCCTACCACCTCTGGTCCTTCCATCACCATCACCATGCTCTTTCCTCTACGAGCGACCTTCGCTTCGACGGCGGCGCTCTCATTGACCCTCGTCTGGGGCCAAAGCACTAATTTTACATATGTCGACTGCACAGACCAGACACAAATCCGAAGAACAGGTTCCTGGAACGACCAAGGGCTTCCAGCGGGGACGAACTCCTCGCTGGATACATCAAAGATCTACAACGGCACATGGGAGCTGTAAGACCTGGCACAGGGCCGCGCGGTCCCCCGGGTTTGATCCGTCTCTTGACCTGTGTTGACCACCTCGGTTCTACAGGGCTTCAAACCCACCCAATGCCACGAAACCTGCCAGTCTCGAATTTTCTTTCATTGGGAACGCCGTCGTTATTGTCGGAATCGTCGTCAACGGAGTCGAAGGGCAAAGCCTCAATTTCTCAGTACAATTAGATGACCAGGAACCTTCGGCACCCATATACAAACATTTGGCGACTGCCTTCAACAACACGGAATATGCATATCAACTTTTCACTCGGCCAGGACTCACAAGCAACCGACACTCCATCAAGGTAGGTCAGTTCTATGGCCTCCAATTATGATAATGCTGATAAGTTGCTCTCCTAGGCTACGCTCACAGGCGATACCAGCAACTTTCTAGTGCGTCTAGTACTACCCCGAGACCCCGCAGCGTTTGACACCCCTTTCAATAGCTCGATATGATAGCATATACTCCGGTACTGCCAGGTTCCCTGCTCGAATCCTCGGTCACAACGTCATCTATCACCACTACACGAACTCCCGCACCAACGACGATAACCACGACGCCGTCAGTCCTCTCTGTATTCCTCAGAGAGCATTCGAAGCTGACTCAACTCGCAGCGCTACCTCTTCTACCGACCCAGCAAGCCTTGGCGGAGCAATTGGTGGCGGTGTTGGGGCCCTCCTGCTCGTTATCATCTTTATCTGGTACATGATGCGAAGGATAACCAGAAAGGAAGCACGAGAGATCCGGGAAGCCCCTCGTCCGTGGGTCGTGGTGCCCTCCACCCCTGCGAGGTCACAACCACCTCCTCCATCATCTTCCGAAGGTTCACGTCGCGCGCCATCTTCGTATACAAGGGCTCCTCGGGGAGACCGGAAGACACCTATTGTAGTTAACCCGCCGCGAAGTGTAGTTAACCCACTACGAAGTGTGGTTAACCCACTACGAGGTGTGGTTAACCCGCCGCGAAGTCCTGTTGATTCGACGATCTCAGTTCCAACCGAGTTCTACCCTCTCTCGCCACAATACCAGCCCACAGCAGTCGCCTCCTCCCAGATTGGCACGGTGCCCCTACCGGATGTGCCTCCGTCGCCACGGGACACTATCCACGACTCTCAAACGAACCTCTCTCAAATGACCCCCTCAACATCCGCTGCACTAGGTCTGCACTCGCATTCTGGCTCACAGCGTAGCGGGAGAGATGTGAGGCAATCTGATGCGTCTCTCTTACGGCCCCTACCTTTGCGGCCTGGCACAAACCACGTGGGAACCTTTACGTACCCTCCTGAAAAGCAGAGGCTACCTGATTCAGAACGACCGATAACCAAATCCTAGCATTGATTTCTCTACCTCCCTTTCCTTTGTCTTGTTTGTTGTCGTTATCGGGGTCGTTCCGGGATACCCTTGACAAGGTCGTGTTGCATGAGCTAAGTGCAGTGTATTGTATGCACCACCCATAGTTAACCTGGACAATGTGGACAATTTAGCACCTTGTATTATAGTTAGTTGCCCTAGAATGCATGCTCTAAGGTATCGTGAGCCCGCGGTCTCCCCCCACTGAAGGACGAGAGAGTGGAGCAAGCGACTGGTGCTACTATTTGAAGCGTCTTCAAGCAGCATGAAAATGCGATGCAATATCTGAAAACGCGCAGAGAACCAACAAACAACGGGGAGTGGTTCGGGGTCCTGGTCACGTGGGCCACACAAAGAAAGCCACCGTCCAGAACTATATAAGGCGTTGGGTTGGGCCTCCATCCCTTTCATCTCTTGTTCCCAACCACATCCGCGTCCGCCACACCGCACCGACCTCGACTTTTAGCCAAAAACCAAACTTAATCGGCAATGCCTCCTAAGCCCGCTTCCACTGCTCAAAAGGCTCCTGCCTCCACCGCTGGCAAGGCCCCGGCCAAGTCGACCGAGGGCGCCAAAGCTGCTAAGAAGTGAGTGGTGGTCGCGCTTGATGATGAAGATGCGATGGTCTGACTCGAAATTGCGCAATTTTCAGGACCGCGAAGAAGGCGGCGCCAGCGTCGGGTGATGACAAGAAGAAGCGAAAGCGCTCTCGCAAGGAGACCTACTCTTCCTACATCTACAAGGGTGAGAATCGGACGCGTCTTGTACTTTCGAGCTTCATGGGCTGACTCAAGTGTGCAGTGTTGAAGCAGGTGCACCCTGACACTGGTATTTCCAATAAAGCGATGGCTATTCTCAATTCCTTCGTCAACGATATCTTTGAGCGCATCGCGACTGAAGCGTCCAGTAAGTTGAAACTTTCTTTGGGGTTGACGGAGGTGTCTTATCGAACTGCAGAGCTCGCCTCGTACTCTAAGAAGTCGACCATCTCGTCCCGTGAGATACAGACATCTGTACGCCTGATTCTGCCTGGTGAACTGTCGAAGCACGCCATCTCTGAAGGTACTAAATCGGTCACCAAGTTCTCGAGCTCAGGCGGAAAGTAGAGTCGCTTTGTTCGCTCGGTTTCCGTGTAGACTCGGTTCTTTCGTGTCCATGTATCGTCTGGTGTATGCCTGTACCATCAGCGGCCTCTACGATATCCATCCTGCATATACTTTCATTTTTCTTTCGTATAAGACGTGAAACCATCATTCAGATCAAGGGTCTACTTGACCTTGGTAAAAGGCGTTGTCTACAAAGAAGCGACCCGTCAAGCTCAATGTCCTCGCCAAACCTGGATGGGCCTCGACTTCGTAACCCTCGAAAGGATATGGTTCGCCATCAATGCTCAAGTTCCCGTCTGTTGCAAGCATCTTAACGCGATAAGCCTTGACCCGATAGTACTTTTGCTAAGTCGAAGGAATAAGCAGAGGTAGGCACAAGGGCAAGATTAGAGCACTTACTGACGGTATCCAATACTGGAGACCTTTGGGAGCTTTGAATATTGCCTCCAGCATCGTTTTTCGCGCGGTCTGTGGAGGCTTTAGGAAGGATATTGTCTCTCGCAAGGATCTACTTGCCAAGTTCTGTACGACAATGTCTAGTGTCCCGTCTGCAGGTTCGACGACCGGAAATTGCATAAGATCTCGCGCTACGTATGGCATGCTGCCTGCGCTGAACAGCACCGCACCATCAGCTTGCCAGGAGGCAGGGGATTAGGGTGCAAACATACTATACATAGAGGATGTCTCCATCGTACTTAGTCCATCCCTCCGTCTTTCCACGATGTGCTGGTCCAGTGTGCAACAAAGGTGGCAAATCATGTTCATGGTCCCAGTTGTCGTGATCAACTGGTTCGACATGGTGGCTGACGTTTGCGCTATTACTTGACATCTTGACAAGGTGGTGTTTATCGTCGTTGGCGATCTTCAGTTCCACCTCGATGGGAGTGACATTTGAGGTAGCAACTGGACACAATATAGCCGACTATCGCAAGGGCAGGAATAAGAACTCACCCCCTTTGAGGAACCCATACGTGAATCTGGCATCACCCATCCATCGCAAATGTTCCGTTCCTATTATAGCCTGCTCAGAGGACGCTGCGGCGACACACGCGGGTATAACGTACCCAAGTCGAGATCCGCCATAAGACCAAGAGCCTGAGTTAAAGTAGAGAAGACCCGTTTGTCTCCCTGGCTGACTGAACACACGTCGATTTGCATTGGACTGCCTAGGGGCGTGTAAGTGATAACCTACGGTATCGACTGAGTAAATTCACCCTTGATCACATTAAGACAGGCAAGGTGCACGTCGAACGCGTCCTACATAAGTGTCAGAACAGCGCTGATGCAGTTGCGACACCATAGCAAGACCTCGGGACCAAAAACATTGACGCAGAGGGCATTCGCCGAGCCAGTCGGGATTTGAGCTATCGGGATGGTAAGAGCTTTCCGGCCATCAGGCCGCTGTGCGAGGCCGTTGAGGACTTCGTGGACGCCTCCGTCGCCAGAGAGCACCACAATGGCGTCGTACTTGAAGTCCAAATCTTTGGCAATGGATGTCATATGACCCCGGTATTCCGTATCTGTTCGCATGTCAGTACGTATGCGTGATACTCGTGTAAGAATTTACAGGTGGTATCAAGCAGGCAATGGGCGGCCTCAAATACGGGCATAACAACACGTTCGTAGGTACGAACGGCTTTCCCCTAGGAGTCTAGATCGGTAGCAGTTCTCGAATCACGGCTTTGGTACGTACCGGTCCTCCCACGGGGTTCACAAGGACTCTCAAACGCCGAGATGGTTTTACACCTAAAGTGACTGGTCAAGTCTCCAAATAAGCACAAAGGCCGTGTTGTACCATCATAAGCTGTGATCAGGAGGGTGGTCGCCCATTCTGCGACTACCGCAGGCTTCGTGGCAACACCGTCCAGCTGTCTCAAAGAATACTTTTTGCCCTTCTTGACGAGTGCAGAGACTTGTACAGCTCCGTCTTCACCCTCTTCTACCCATAGTATGTTCCTTACGGGTGTTTCTAATACAGTAGCACCTGTGACGGTCGTCCTCGTCAGTTCTACCATTTCGTGAATGCCTGCTTCCTTCCTCACCACGCTTCGAGAATTGGAATAGAGTCGAAGAGAACTGGAAGCTGCCAATATTGAGCTCTAGCACGTGCTCAAGTCGGGAGGCCATTTATGTGGAAGGAAGCAGATGTAAATACATATAGAACCCCGACCTGCCCACGATCCCAGCCATATCTTGCCAACAAAATCGCCCAGGGGACCTCAGAAACCCCCATCATTCCCTCGGAAGGTTCGTACAGAGCGACGGCTTGTTTAGTTTGGGAATCACTCACTCGGCTAAGTTTGGTCGGAATTCAGTTCAACAGTACATTTTTCCAAAAAGGCCTATAAATTCAAATCAGGTAGCTCACCAGGCTCATCGTCGTCGTTGGTGCTCTGTTAGGCCGAGCAGCTCGCAAGTGGTTTCTTGTGTTTACAGTGAAACTCAAAGTCTCTCCAAAGGAGTGTTCTGAGAACACCAGTGTATGCTCGGTCGTATTTTCCAGGTAGACGGGTCGCTGAGACGTCAATGCAGAGGATGAAATTAAATCTTTGATGAGTCAGTGACTCAAAGACGCTAGAGAGTGTCACCCCAACCACTTTTGGGCACGGTGGTATTAATAAAGTTATTCTCTGCCGACGCAGAAGCCCCCTCTGTGGTTTCATTAATATTCATCGTTGGGTTGGTGTCTTTCTCCTTCAAAGGCTCCCCATGGGTTTCCTTTGGTAGTGCTGGCGGATTCTTCTCTCCTGTGTCATAGATATACAATTCCAATCCAGCGACTCTCCACTTTCCTTCTGGGTCTTTTCCCCTCGTGGTTGCGAAAGCTCCCTTGCAGTTTGGATTCCCCAACTCGATGATGACCCTGTTCCTCCAATTGTTTCGGTCTTTCTTCATGACTTCTCCCAACGAGGACTCCGGGACATCAAGCACCTTGACTGGGATTGCATCCTTAGCGACATCTTTTGGCAGTGATCTGGTCGTGGAGCGAACAGACGAGTCGGTTGATTCGACGGGAACTTCGCAAACCTTACAAGAATCTCATCTTGGCTCCTGCCATGACCGCACTCCCTTATACTGTTATCGATGCGTTCAGTACTTCCGCGTTCAGAGGGCATCCCGCGGTAGTAGTAATCCTTCCACAATCCTGAGCTCCCCGATGAGACTCTTCTCGGGGTCGCTCAAGAATTCAACCTTCCAAATGACTGCCTTTATCCACCTTGACTACACCCATGATCAATCTATTGTCACTGACTCCGCAATTCGCCTACGATGGTTCAACACTCAACATGAATATCACTTTTATGGTCACGCGACTCTCGCTGCTGCACATGTTCTGTTCTCAAGTTCTGAGCAGTTGGGTGCGAATACACATGAGATTGCTTTCACAATGCTAGCAGGACAGCTGAAGGCCCGGAAGGTTGGCTCGGAGGTTGAGCTAAAATTTCCGGCCGGTGAAGTACTCTTGGTCGATGATATCTATGAAGGCGGTATTTCCCTTCGGGACTCCGTGGTGCGAGCAGCTAG